>Ga0172370_10000029_pt1 | contig 156750 bp, 142 predicted proteins | sample LakKiv5m_FD_114538 | JGI IMG/M metagenome (GOLD analysis project Ga0172370, IMG submission 114538) | Freshwater microbial communities from Kabuno Bay, South-Kivu, Congo - kab_022012_11.5m | ecosystem: Environmental > Aquatic > Freshwater > Lake | place: Democratic Republic of the Congo...
CGAATTATCCCGAAAGCTCTCAGAAAATATCGAAGAGATTTTCTGAGTATGTAGGCGAATCGGGAGTGCCACCTATAGAGTTCGTTCTTTTACCTAAGATGTTTTGACTGGAGGGGTGGCCGAGTGGCTGAAGGCGGCGGTTTGCTAAACCGCTGTACGGGTGAAAACCCGTACCTGGGGTTCAAATCCCCACCCCTCCGTTGGTATCGAGAACGCTTCTGCGTTCTTTACAAAAGCGGAAGTAGTTTTAGAAATATACGGATTCGCACTTTCTTGCTCTTTCAAGAAGGCCTCAGGTCATGATGCCTTCATAGGGGCTTAGCCCTTCTGATCGCTCGGTCATGTGTGGTACACTCAGTAGTTTTTCGCTCGTTGTCAACCCTATAGAGATTGTCAGGTAGCAAGCCACTTTTGTAATTGTGGAATTTCCAAATCATGCTAAGATGCTTTTGAGAAAAGCAAGCCATAAAAACTCAAAAATGTAATGTCTTACCAAGCACTATCATTAAAATACCGCCCACAAACGTTGGATGAGGTAGTCGGTCAGGAAAGAGTCGTCCAAGGGTTGAAGGCGGCCATACAAAAAAATGCGGTGCACCATGCCTATCTTTTTTCCGGTCCTCGAGGGGTCGGTAAGACATCAACGGCTAGAATATTGGCAAAAAGTTTGAACTGTAAAGAAGGCCCGACGATAACGCCCTGCGGAGTGTGCGCTCATTGTAAAGAGATCAAGGACGGAAGGAATATCGATGTTATCGAAATCGACGGCGCGTCAAACCGGGGTATTGATGAAGTCCGGACATTACGGGAAAATGTTAAATTCTCTCCGGTAAACAGCGTCTATAAAATTTACATCATCGACGAAGTGCATATGCTTACGGAGCCGGCGTTTAATGCTCTTTTGAAGACCCTGGAAGAACCGCCGGATCATGTCCGGTTTATTCTTGCTACGACGCATGTCCATAAACTTCCGCCGACGATTTTATCCCGGTGCCAGAAATTCACCTTTTCGTTAGTCTCGGCCGGGGCGATCATGGAACGGCTCAAAAAACTTGCGGCTGCCGAGCATGTCTCGATAAACGATCCGAAGATACTGTTTGGTATCGCTAAGGCTTCCGGAGGAAGTATCCGTGACGCCGAATCTATTTTTGACCAGATCCTTCCGGTCGTTTCGTCGCCGGATTTCACAAAACATATGTACTCTTTTTTGGGAATGGTCGAAGAGACCGTGTTGAGTAATCTTGCGCTCTGTTTGTTGGAGAAGAATGCGGCAGGCGCGTTGCAGCAGATCCAGCAGATGTACACTGACGGGAAAGACCTTTCCGAGGTCGCGCGCGATTTTATTGAATATTTACGCAATATTTTATTGTGTAAGATCGAGGCTTCTTTACTGGACACGCTTGAGCTTTCGCAGGAATCGAAAGACCTTTTGGCCAAATACGCCGGGCAATTTACTGAAGAACGTTTGATCCGCGGGATCGAAGAGATCATTGATGCGCAGCGTAAAGCGAAAGCCGTCAATTCGTTACGGATCCCGTTCGAAGTGGCGTTGATCAAATTATGCGGGGATGTTGGACCGGCGACCCCTGCAGCGCGAAAACAAGACGCGGCGGTGAGCCGTCCCGGTCCACTTGAGGGACCCAAGAAACCGTCTCAACCGGATAATCCGGTCGCACCCGCGGTAAAACCCGTAACGAATACGGGGTCAGTGAGCAGCGTCCGAAGCCCGTTCACCGCAAAGCAAACGCCTTCGCCGAAAAACGATATGTTGTTGATGAAAAGATCGCCGTTTATCCCCGCGGAAAAGGCGCAAGAATCAGCGCCGTCGGCCACGGTGGTCGATGAGCCGGCCGGGGCTGTTGATGAGCAAACGCTGAAGGATTTAAAGGGCCAGTGGCTGGCGCTGGCGAATAAGATCAAGAGCAAGAGTATTCTGTTGGGGTCGTATTTGCAGAAAGCAGATGTTTGTTCCGTGAAGGCAAATACCGTAACGTGCGCGTTCCCCCAGAACCTTTCTTTTCATAAGGAGCATTTGGAAGAAAAAGAGAATACGCGTTTGTTGGAAGCTTTACTTAAAGAATTCCTGCAGCGCGAAGTTAAAGTGCGGTTCGTGTTGGCCAGTTCGACAGATCAGGCCATGGAGAATTATCAGAAAAAGAATAAACAGAAAGACGCGGTTGAAAAAGATATGGCGATGATCCATGATATCGTGAACGAATTCCAAGGGAAGATCGTGCAAGAAGATGCCTAGTGCACTGTGACATTAGTTTTTACCAGTGTCGCTTCAGGATGAAATTAATGTCTACATGCACTTGTGCCGTTTCCACTATTCCCGTTACCAGAGGGCCACGGGCATGACCGTGGGGCTCCAGAAGAAAATAATGTCACACGGTACTAGTTTTCCGGCTATTATAGAAGATCTTATAGAAGCGGTTTCGTCGTTTCCGGGTATCGGCAGGAAATCCGCGGAACGTATTGTTTTGGCGATGGTCAAGATGCCCGCGGGACAGCGCAAGAAGATGGCGTCGCTTATCGCGCAGCTGGAACAGCATATAAAACCCTGCAAGACCTGCAATAACTTTTCTGCTGAGGATGAGTGCCCGGTCTGTAAGAATACCCAGCGGAATAAAAGCATCCTGTGTGTTACGGAAGAACCGAAAGATGTTTTGGCGATAGAGAAAACGAATGTCTTTAATGGAGTGTACCATGTCCTTCTGGGGTCGTTGTCTCCGCTGGAGGGGCGCGGCCCGGAATCGTTGGACATCCCTAAATTGATACAGCGGATTACCAGCGATAAAATACAGGAAGTCATCATCGCGACGGATTCGGACGCGGAAGGAGAAGCAACGGCGCTTTATTTGTTTAAGAATCTATCGCACTATCCGGTAAAATTAAGCAGGCTGTCTATCGGCATGCCGGTAGGAGTCCAGCTGGAATATCTGGATACGACGACATTGAGCAAGGCCTTGGTGGATAGAAGGACCTATAAATAGGGAGACAGCTCTTAGCTGTTAAGTACTTAGTACTTAGCGAAAGAAGAAGATTGATTTTCTAAGTACGAAGACCAGTGCGTAGCCTTCCTTTAGGGAAGAGCTAAGGACATTTACGATAATCGCTGACAAAGGAATACGATGGAAGTCAAACTACTCACGTACACTCAGCATCCCCAACGTGTCATCTATGCCGCGGCAAAACAATGTTACTCCAAGAAAGACGCGGCCGCGATTTTTGAGTCTTCCCAACGGGAATCGGAGGCGGCGATAAGTACTTTTGTCAAAGGGATCATGGCCCGAGGGCACATGAGCCCTTTAGAACATGTTAGTTTTACTTTTGCGGTCAATGGTATTTCCCGCGCCTGTTCACATCAGCTTGTGCGGCACCGGATTGCGTCCTATTCACAGCAGAGCCAGCGGTATGTGGATATGGAGAGTTTTGAGTACGTGATCCCTCCGCTTATTGCGGCTGACGCGGGGTTGAAACAGAAATATATCGAGGCGATCGAAGCTATCCGGAAGTCGTACACGCAGATGAAAAACGTTCTTCAGGCTCATAAGGACCTCGATAGGGAGGCGATAAACCAGGACCTGCGGTTTATCCTGCCGAATGCCGCAACAACGAAGATCGTCGTAACGATGAATTGCCGGGAGCTTTTGCATTTCTTTTCTGAACGGTTATGTGCGCGGGCACAATGGGAGATCCGCGCCATGGCTGAAGAAATGTGCCGGTGTGTGCAAAAAGTCCTTCCTGAGATATTTTCGGAGGCCGGAGCAAAATGCGTGTCGTATGAGTATTGCCCGGAGGGAGACAAAGGCTGCGGCAGGTATCCCGGCCGGTGATTTCACTTGACTGTTGAAGAGGAATCAGTAGTATATTCATAGGGAATAATGGGCAGGAAATGCCTGTTCAGGGGAATAAACATACAATCGGCGATAGTAAGAAAGGAGGACCTGTGTTATGAAAAGATTTTCATGGGTCGTACTCGGGATTGTTGCGTCTGTCTTTATTGCGCAGATGGGGTTCGCTGAGAAGATGACGCTTGAATTGGTTAAGCAAAAAGCAACGGAAGCCGCGGAACTATTCAAGAAAGAAGGCCCGGCGGCTTTTCCGAAGATGAAAGATCCTGCAGGGTCATTCCGTTATGGTGATGGAGAAGGATATGTATGGGTACACCGGCTGGCTGATTCGGTCATGCTTATGCATCCGGTAAAACCGTCGATGGAAAACCAGAGTTTTGCTGATTTAAAGGATAGTAACGGAACGCCGCTCTTTTTGGCGTTTAACGAAGCTGCCAGCAGCCCGAATGGCGCAGGATGGGTTGCATATCTGTGGCCGAAGCCGGGCGAGAAGACCAATTCGCCCAAAGCTACCTATCTTATTAAGGTCGGCGAATATGTCGTCGGTTCAGGGATGTATGATGCGACCGCGGCCGATGTAAAAGCCAAGTATCCCAATGATTTTATTTGGGGAGAAAAGAAGTAATACTCAGGGCTTCAACGCAACAATAACGCTTTGATGTTCTATGCAAAGCCCTCTGAATACCATTCAGAGGGCTTTATTTTTTATGGATGAATAAATATAAAAGGTGCGCGGCATGAAAATGACGTTAACAACGAAATTGGTCGGAGGGTTTTTGGGCGTCGCATTGTTGATCCTTGTCGCGGGTTTTATCGGGATCGCGATGTCTTCACGGGTCGCCAGCGCCGGCACGACCGTGTATAAAGAGAAAGCGCCTATTCAATACGCGACATTGAATGCGTCTAAATCTTTGGCGTCGTTGCAGGGGTCTTTAGAGAAAGTCCTTAACGCGGTCAGCGGCATCGAACAATTGGAAATCGATCTTCAGGAAGAGATTTCCGATCTGGAGATGTGGATCGCCGCGATACGCCTGGGTTCCGAGACTGCTGAATTCAGAAATTCTCCCGAAGGCAGGCGTTTTACCGGGAGAAATCTGAGCGTTAAGGTTCCCCGTGGGTCGGAACACATGCAAAAGATCATCGAAGAGATAATCGCGCAAAAAGAGACCTTAAAGCGGCAGTTAAAAACAGCGATTATTCAGCAAAAAGAGATCGCTAAGTACAGCATCGTACTTGAGGGTAAGAGTTACGATCTGGTCAGCCTTTTTTATCAGGCGATAGCCGAACAGACGCGTTGGCAGGCGGCTTTAAAGATGGCGGTCGTTTCTGAGACCATTTTTAGCGGGACAAAAAAATTATCGGAAGATACAGTTGGAAAATGGCTTGCGAAATACGAAAACACCGACCCGGATATGGACCGGTTTGTCCAGCAGCTGAAGGGCCATTTAGATACCAAGTATTCTTATTTGAATCAGATCCTGGGGACTGATGATGTCGCGGAACAAAAGAGACTGCTTAACGTCGCCGGCGCTACCTTTATGTATATCGATGCATCGCTCAACAAATTGGTCGATTACGTCAAAGGGGCGATTAAGGATTTTACCGACGCGAAAAAAGAAGGTTTGGCATCGGTCCAAAAGACCAGCTCACAGATAAATAAGCTGTTCGATAAACTTGTTTCGCAGGTCGAATCGGAGATGCAACAGGCGATCGGTAAAGCGGAAAAAGAGAAGAATAATTCGGCATTTTTACTGCTGGTGCTTACTGCCGGGGGGTTCGCGGCCGCGTTGCTGTTGGGGATAGGGTTTTCCGTAACGATTTCGAAGCCGATCCGGAAAATGATGGGGCGGCTCAGTGAAGACGCCGAACATACCGCAGCGGTTTCTGATCAAATAACGGCTGCTTCGCAGCAATTGTCTCAGGGCGCAAGCGAACAAGCCGCGACATTGGAAGAGACGGCGAGTTCTATGGAACAGATCAACGCGATGACCCGGCAAAACGCCGACAACGCTTCAAAAGCAGACCAGTTAGCGCAAGGCACGCGGTCGTCTGCAGAAGACGGGAATAAGGCAATGGGAAGCATGCAGGAGGCGATGTCTGCTATAAACCAATCTTCCGGGCAGATCTCCAAGATCATAAAGACGATCGAAGAGATTGCGTTTCAGACTAATTTGCTGGCTTTGAATGCCGCTGTCGAGGCTGCGCGCGCCGGAGAACACGGGAAGGGGTTCGCGGTCGTGGCCGATGAAGTACGGAATTTGGCGCAACGCGCCTCAGCCGCAGCCAAAGACACTGCGGTCATGATCGATGATAGCGTCCAAAAGACCAAGAACGGCGCGGAAATCGCCCAAAAATCCGGGGAAGCCTTACAGAGTATTGTGACCAATGTAAAGAAAGTCGCCGATATCATCTCTGAGATAGCCCAGGCAAGTAAGGAACAATCAAATGGAATATCCCAAGTTACGACAGCGATCAATCAAATGAATAAAGTAATGCAAGAAAATGCAGCCGCGGCAGAACAGAGCGCGGCGTCGTCTCAAGAACTGGTCACGCAGGCGGAATCCCTCAAGAAAGCCGTTTTAGACTTACAGGATGTTGTCGGCAAAAGCAGCGGTAGCGGACAGAGCTTTCAGGATCCGTCCCATCCCTTGGTACAGCATTTTTCCCATCTCACAACAACCGGTGTCGTACCGGCAATGAAACCAGTACAACGGATCAGTAAAATGCAGTAACGGTGCTTGCTTTTCCGCAAGGTACACTATACTTGTCCCCGGGTTTTTTCCTGGTACAATACTGGAAATATGCACAATCAAGTTTTGCTGGGCAAAATATTGGAAATCATCAGGGCATGGTCTGATCCGGGAGTATTTGTCGCCATGTTCCTTGAATCGAGCATTGTTCCCTTGCCGTCAGAAGTCGTCGTTGCCGGAGCGGCTGCCGCGGGTATTCCCTTGGTTTCGATACTTATTTTTGGTTCTCTGGGGTCTACCTGTGGAGCCATGGTCGGCTATGCGTTAGGCAGGTATGCGGCAATGCCGGTCATTATCCGGTTTGGCAAATATGTGTTGATCAAACCGCATCATATAAAAAAGGCAGAGGCTTTTGCCCGCAAATACGGCGTATGGAGCGTGTTGATCGGAAGGGTGGTCCCGATCATACCTTTTAAAGTTTTTTCTATCGCCGCAGGGATCACTTCAATACCGTTCATTCCTTTTGTTCTTTGTACTTTGATCGGCGTATTGCCTCGAATGTACGTATTATCGGTCTGTGGAGTTGCTTTGGTCAAATATACTAAGCCTATGATAATACTATTGTTAGCTTTGGCGGTGCTATTTTTTGCTTGTAAGCTGACAAAAATGCTTTACAATGGAAAAGATTGCAAAAAAGGCTGTTCATAATAAACGGTCCCGATGCGGGATTTATTTTTGTATCCGTATACGGGAATACAGAGCTTAGTAGCGGGGTAATTCCCCGGCAATAAAGAAAGGAGCAGATCATGGGAGGTTTAATGCACGCAACGACATTTGAAGCAATCGCTATATGGAGCGTATTAGGTGTAGCCATCATCGGATTAGGCTACGCATTATTGCTCCGCAGCCAGATCATGCGTAAAGATAAAGGGACTCCAAAGATGCTGGAAGTATGGAATGCGATACGGGTAGGCGCTGACGCGTACCTGGGCCGTCAGTTAAAGATCATCCTTCCTTTGATAATCGTGTTGACGTTCGTATTGTTTTTCTCCGTATATATTATCCCGCCATCTCAGGAAGCGCTTGCGCGTTTCTCAAACTTTAGCCCGGACATGGTCAGATTTATCGTCGGTATCAGCCGCGCGGCGGCATTTATCATGGGCGCGATCTTTTCTTTGATGGTCGGGCAATTCGGCATGCGTATGGCGGTTGAGGGCAACGTGCGCGTGGCGTCTGCTTCACGGACGAGCTTTTCTGAAGCGTTGAAGATAGCCTACCGATCCGGGACGATTACCGGTATGTTGACGGATGGCTTGGGTTTATTGGGAGGCACGGTCATTTTCATTATTTTTGGTATAGCTTCGCCGGACGTGTTGTTAGGCTTTGGATTCGGCGGGACCTTGCTGGCTTTATTTATGCGTGTCGGCGGCGGTATTTATACGAAAGCAGCCGATGTCGGTGCGGACTTAGTCGGTAAAGTCGAGAAAGGTATCCCGGAAGATGACCCTCGTAACGCCGCGGTCATCGCTGACTTAGTCGGCGATAATGTCGGTGATTGCGCGGGTATGGCCGCGGATATTTTCGAGTCCTATGAGGTAACCATTGTTTCTGGTTTGATCCTCGGCTTAGCCTTGGTCAATATTACCCATGAGCTGAAATGGATCATCTTTCCCTTGTTGGTGCGCGGTATCGGCGTCCTATCGTCGATCATCGGGACTTATTTGGTAAAGGGCGGTAAAGATGATAAGAAAGTCGACGCGTTCGCGGCGATCAATTTGGGTTTTCGTACTTCAGCGGCTATTTCTATCGTCGCTTTTTTGTTCTTGGCGATGTATTACATGCATGAGTGGAGAGCGTTTCTTTCCGTAGCCGTCGGTATCTTTTTGGCGCTGGTCATTGATGAAGTCACTAAATATTTTACGCATACTGAACATGCGCCGGTTAAAGAGATCGCGGCCAGTTCAAAGACCGGTTCTGCCACGCTCATTTTGCGTGGGTTGGCGATCGGATTTGAATCTTCGGTATGGCAGATCCTTGTTATCGCGTTAACGATCCTTGCCGCAGTCGTCATTTATTGGGGCCAGCCGGTCGTATATGTTTTGTACGGCGTGGCGATGACCGGTATCGGTATGTTGACGCTGACCGGTAACAACGTGGCCATGGATTCGTTCGGCCCTATTGCGGACAATGCCAATGGTATCGGTGAAATGGCCGGTCTTGACCCAAAGGCGCGCCAGATCATGGCAGATTTGGATGCGGTTGGAAATACGACGAAAGCGATCACCAAAGGCGTGGCGATCGGATCAGCGGTCATTGCCGCGGTTTCTTTGTTCGGGTCTTTTCTTACCGACGTGACGAGAGTACAGGAACAGATGGGTATTCCTGAAGTGTTGCGTTTGTTTGCCACGGGTATTCGAGTCTCGGAGCCGACCGTTTTTATCGGCATGCTTATCGGTGGTGCGGTTCCTTGGCTTTTCTCCGCGTTGACGATCAATGCGGTTACGCGAGCGGCTTCTTTGATCGTTGAAGAAGTCCGCCGGCAGTTTCATATCCCGGGTTTAATGGAAGGGAAAGTCCAGCCGGATTATAAACAGGCGGTAGGGATTTGCACGACCGCGGCTCAAAAAGAATTGATCGGTTTATCGCTTATCGCCGTGTTGAGCCCTTTGCTTATCGGAATGCTTCTGAGGGTCGAAGCTCTCGGCGGTTTCCTTGCCGGGGTCATTCTTTCCGGGCAACTCTTGGCGGTCTTTATGTCGACCGCTGGTGGATCGTGGGATAATGCGAAGAAATCTATTGAAGACGGCCTGTATGGCGGCAAAGGTTCTGAAGCCCATAAAGCGTCGGTTGTCGGCGATACGGTCGGAGATCCGTTAAAAGATACTGCCGGCCCGGCCTTGAATCCGATGATCAAAGTCATTAACCTTGTATCTTTGTTGGCAGCTCCTATTCTTATCCAATACAACAATACTGATCCGCGCGTGATTACTGCCAGTATTATCTGTGCCGTGCTTATCTTCGGCGCAATCCTCTACTCGAAGAACGGCAGCCTAAGTTTCCGAAAGACAGCTGTTGATTCCGGCGTGTAATAGTTTTTGCAAGGGTGTGAAGCTTTCAGCGCTTCACACCCTTTTTTTATCGTTTCGCAAAAACCCCGGGCCCCTCTGCAATTCGAAGAATTGCGAGGACTCAGTCTCGGAAATTCTTTTAAGTTCAAAAGAAAGAAAATTTTGACGTACTGAGTGAATCGGGACAGTCAAGGGAACGCATGGGGTATCTACGATAAGCACTCTATGGATAAACCAGCATCGCTCTCCAAACGTATCAAGAAAGCCGTCCTCGGCGCTTCGCGCAACCCGCATGATAAGACGATCTTTCATCAAATTTCGCTGATCGCATTTTTCGCCTGGGTCGGACTGGGCGCCGATGGGATGTCGTCTTCTTGTTACGGGCCGGAAGAGGCTTTTAAAGCGCTCCTGACTCATAAGTTCCTGAGCGTCTTTGTCGCTTTAGGGACCATGTTGACCATTTACATTATCAGCGCGTGTTATTCGCAGATCATTGAATTATTTCCAACCGGCGGCGGCGGCTATTTGGTCGCCAGTAAACTGCTTTCTCCTTCTTTAGGAATGGTCTCCGGTTGCGCTTTATTGATAGACTATGTGTTAACGATCACGGTGTCGATTGCCAGCGGCGCGGATGCGATCTTTAGCTTTCTGCCGCTGCCGTTTCATCAGTACCGGATGCTGTTTGCCGCGCTTGTGTTGTTATTGCTGATCGTGTTGAATATGCGCGGGGTAAAAGAATCCATCTTGCCGCTTATTCCTATTTTCCTGACGTTTATTATCACGCACGTGATCGTTATCGGGTATTCGATTGCCACGCATGTCTCGTATATCCCGCAATTAGCCGTATCCACAGGGACGGATATACAGAAAACGATTTCTGAAGTCGGCATCTGGGGGCTTCTTTTCCTGATCATGCGTTCGTACAGTATGGGTGCGGGAACGTATACCGGTATTGAAGCGGTCAGCAACGGGCTGCCGGTGTTGCGCGAGCCGAGAGTCAAGACGGCAAAAGCGACCATGCGCTATATGGCACTATCCCTGGCATTTATTGTCATGGGTTTGATGTTGTCCTATCTTTTTTATCAAGTCGGCCCGCATGAAGGAAAAACTCTGAACGCGACGCTGTTCGAGCTGGTTACCCAGGAATGGGGCGGAAGAAATGCGTATCTATTCGTGCTTATCACGCTTATCTCAGAAGCAACCCTGCTTTTTATCGCGGCACAAGCCGGATTTCTTGACGGGCCGCGGGTCCTGGCGAACATGGCTGTCGACCGCTGGTTCCCCGCCCGGTTTTCTTCGTTAAGCGACCGGCTGGTCACTCAGAACGGCGTGTTATTTATGGGGATCTTGGCGTTAGTGCTTCTCTTTGTGACCAAAGGTTCGGTCGGCTTCCTGGTCGTCTTATACAGTATCAATGTATTTATTACGTTTTCGCTTTCTTTGCTGGGCATGGTCCGTCATTGGTGGCAGTCCCGGCGCGATGACCGGAAATGGATGAAAAAATTTCTCTTGAGCCTGTCGGGTTTCTTGCTGACAACTTTTATCCTGGTGACCATGATCGTCTTTAAATTCAACGAAGGCGGCTGGATCACGTTATTTATAACCGCGGCGTTGATCGTATTTGCAGTGCTCATTAAACGGCATTATTACCAGACCGCGAAATTATTGCATCGATTAAACGGCCTTATCGGCGTTACGGAATCGACGGAAGATCCGGCCGGTCTGTTTCAGCTGAAGAAAGACCTCCCCCCGGTGCAGTACGACCCGAAGGCTAAAACTGCGGTGTTGCTGGTCAATGGGTTTAACGGCGTTGGATTGCATACCCTTTTTGGGATCATCCGTTCCTTCGGAGGGGTTTTTAAGAACTTTGTATTTGTCCAGATCGGGGTCGTCGATGTCGGTAATTTTAAGGGAGTTCAGGAAATGGATTCGCTGCAGGCGCAGGTAAAACATGAATTAGAGAAGTACGTGCATTTCATGAACCGGAACGGTTATTATGCCGAAGCCGTTCAGAAAATCGGGGTCGATGTCATTGAAGAAGCTTCCCGGGCTGCCCCACCGATATTACAGCGCTTCCCAAACGCCATATTCTTTGGCGGCCAATTGGTCTTTCCGAAAGACACTTTTCTTATCCGTTTTTTGCATAACTATACGGTTTTTTCTCTCCAGAAACGATTGTATCGCGAAGGAATCCTTTTTGTGATTCTGCCGATCCGGGTATAATAAGAGACAGCGTTTAGCGATTAGCGGATAGCGAATAGTTTAAGAATATTTATTTTTCGCTATTCCCTAAACGCTACACGCTATACGCTAACAGGAAAATATGAATAGCTGGTGGACACAATCAGTAGAAGAAGCCGCTGCATCGTGGAATACCTCGTTGCAGGATGGGTTAACGTCGGCTGAGGCGCGCGATCGTCTGGAGAAATATGGAGCGAATCAGCTTACAGAACAAAAGCGCTACTCCGCGTGGGAAATATTCTTTGACCAATTTAAGGATTTTATCATTTGGGTATTAGTCGGCGCGGCCTTGGTGTCCGGCTTTTTGAAGGAGTGGGTCGATGCGTTGGCGATCGTCGCGATAGTGGTCTTGAACGCGATATTGGGATTTATTCAGGAATACCGCGCAGAGAAATCATTGGCCGCGCTCAAGAGACTTTCCAGTCCTTCATCAAAAGCCATCCGCGACGGGGCTTTCAAGATACTTCCTTCGGCTGAACTCGTCCCCGGAGATATTATTGAACTTGAATCAGGAGATAATATTCCTGCCGACAGCCGCCTGGTATACGTAACCGGGAACTTCGCGACGCAAGAAGCGAGTTTGACCGGAGAATCGACCCCGGTGGAGAAATCCGTGGCACGGCTTTCCCGAACGGATGTCCCTATCGCGGAACGCATGAATATGACGTATTTAGGCACGTTTGTCGTCTCAGGAAAGGCGAAAGCCATAGTCGTTGAGACGGGGATGAAAACCGAGCTGGGAAAAGTAGCCGGAATGATACAGCACATAGAAGATGACATAACGCCTTTGCAAAAAAAGCTGGAGCAATTTGGGAAATGGATCGTTTACGTTTGTTTTGTCATGGTCGCGCTTGTTTTCTTTTGCGGCCTTATGCGGGGAGGGTCTTTTCTTGAACTGTTTTTGACCTCGGTCAGTTTAGCCGTCGCGGCCATTCCGGAAGGGTTGCCCGCGGTGGTTACTATCGCGTTAGCGTTAGGGGTGCAACGCATGGTTAAACGTCACGCGTTGATCCGGAAATTGCCGTCCGTGGAGACGTTAGGATGCGCGAATGTGATTTGTTCGGATAAGACGGGTACTTTGACCAGAAATGAGATGACCGTGCAGGCTATCTATGCGGGCGATACCTTGTTCCGGGTGACCGGTGTCGGCTATGCGCCGGATGGAGAGATTCTGCTGCGCGATAGGAAGATCACGCAAGATGAGGCCCCCCAGATTTATAAAACATTGTTGTGCGGGGTCCTTTGTAACGGTTCGCATTTGACGTTTGACTCTGTGCAGTATCGGATCATCGGAGACCCGACCGAAGGGGCTTTGTTGACCGCGGCAGCCAAAATCGGCATAGGGAAGAAAGAGCAGGAAAAGGAATATTCCTTAGTCGCGGAAATCCCTTTTGATTCAGCCCGTAAAAAAATGGCGATGGTCCGCTCCCGTCAAAAAGAACTTTTTGCCTTTGTCAAAGGGGCTCCGGATGTATTGTTGAAAGATTGCACGCGTATTGAAGAGCAGGGTGCTGCGCGGCCGTTGACGGATGCCGACCGCCGGAAGATCGCCGAGGCCAACAACGATTTAACGAAGCAAGCCATGCGAGTGTTAGCGCTTGCGTATAAAAAATGTGAAGCGCCGGATACAGAATACGAAGCCGGCGTCGTGGAGAAGGAGCTGATCTTTTTAGGGCTTGTGGCGATGATCGATCCTCCCCGGGAAGAAGTCAAAAAAGCGATCCAGGAGTGCGTTACCGCCGGGATCCGGACCGTCATGATCACCGGAGACCACAAAAATACGGCAGTTGCGATCGCCACGCAGCTGGGTTTTTTTAACAAGGATTCAAAGGCCCGGACCGGTGAAGAATTGGAGCAAATCAGTGATGAGGAGTTTTCCCGGGAAATCAACCGGATCTCGGTATACGCGCGTGTTTCTCCGGAGCACAAACTGCGTATCGTGCATACGTTACGGATGCAAGGAGCTGTCGTGGCGATGACCGGCGATGGTGTCAATGATGCGCCTGCGGTCAAGGAAGCTGATATTGGGGTGGCTATGGGTATGACCGGAACAGACGTGACTAAGGAAGTATCGGATATGATCGTTACGGATGATAATTTCGCGTCTATTGTCGCGGCCGTCAAAGAAGGACGGGGTATCTACGATAACATCAAAAAATTCATTCACTATTTGTTATCGTGCAATACCGGAGAGATCCTGGTCATGTTTATTTCTTCGCTGGTCGCTTTGCCGGTGCCGCTTTTGCCGATCCAGATCTTATGGGTTAATCTGGTCACCGACGGATTGCCGGCGCTGGCGTTGGGAATGGATCCGGTCGATCCGGATATCATGAAACGCTCTCCCCGGCCGAAAGACGAACCGGTCGTAACTCTGCCGCAGGCGATGATCATGTTGCTGCAAGGTAGTTTCATCGCTCTGTGCAGCTTAACGGCATTCTGTTTTGTGTATTTTTTCGAAAAAGAAGGGTTGGACCGCTCGCGCACCGCGGCGTTTATCGTGCTTTCCTGCAGCCAGCTCTTTCATGCTTTTAACTGCCGGAGTATGCGCCAGTCTCTCTTTGCGCTGGGGATAACGACAAACATGAAATTAGTCGGCGCCACGTTGGTTTCATTCGCCTTGCAGATGCTTGTTGTGTACGTGCCGTTCCTGCAACGCATTTTTAAAACGGAACCGCTGGGGTATTTTGATTGGTTTTTAGTCTTGGGAATATCGTCGTTGCCGTTATGGGCGATGGAATTGGTAAAAGTATTCTTGAGAAAGCAATCCCGCCTTCCCCATTGATCCTTTGGCTTTTTGCGGTATTGTAAGGAACAGAGCGGTACCTCAAGAAACCTGTCTGTCTGGCATACCCGGAAGGCTGTAAAAGGATTATCGTAAGATAAACTTCTTGGTGGCTTTTTTGGCCTGAAAGAATTCCTTGGTGAATTCAAACGCTTTCTTCGGATCGAAATCCTTGCAGGTAAAGATATTGATATAGGCACTGCGGTAATATTCCGAAAAATGCCCGGTGATCGAACTGGTCTCTATTAATTGAACCAGGGAATATCCTTTCGTGTGTACCGCATTCTCGCCGAAATACGGGACAAATGGCTTCCCGTATGGTTTCATATCGATAAGCTTGCACAATGTTTGGGCAAATTCCTTGATTTTTTTCTGAGAAGAGATGACCTCCAGCGCGCAGTCGTGCAGATTGAGGATAAGTTCCATCCCATAGAGGGGCGGCTTATTTCTTCCTTTACGCGCCGTCGCATGAGTCTGGGTTTTCATCGTTCTTTTCTCCTTTCTTCTCGGGGCTTCGCCCCGCATAGGCTACGGAAATTTTAACGTCATTATAGCCTCTCGCGGCGCTTTGTAAAGAAACTTTTTAAAAAATTATTGACGCTGAATTTAAAAGTATATATGATAACTGCCGATTGGTGAAAAGGCCAGTATTTACCGGTATCGGATCGCACGGACGTGGTTATTCCCGTTAGCCGTATCCCATCCTACGGACGGGTGAGTGCTGGCGTCGCCTCAGTAATTAAAGGAATCATGAGAAAGAAAATACGGTCATTAGCAACCCCCTATTATTTCATCGACGAGAAGAGATTGCTCAGCAATCTTAAGGTCATTGAATCTATTCGCAATTCTTCCGGAGCAAAAGTCGTTTTAGCCCTCAAATGTTTCTCCACATGGTGTGTTTTTGACCTGATGAGAAAATACCTTGATGGTACCACAGCCAGTTCTCCGAATGAAGCGCGTTTGGGAACGGAAAAGTTCGGGAAAGAGGTCCACGTATACTCTGTCGGATTTTCCTTAGAGGATATCGAAGAAATCGCGCCATTAAGCGACACGGTCATTTTTAATTCGCTGGCACAATTAAAGGCATTTCATCGCGTTGTCCGCAACCACCGGGTCGGAATACGCATCAATCCCCAAGTCAGTTATTCCGCGTATGATCTAGCCGATCCAGCCCGGAAATATTCCCGCTTAGGGGTCGTCGACAAAGAATCGTTAGTGAAAGCACTGCCGATGATCAGCGGTGCGCTGTTTCATTTTAACTGCGATAACGATGACTTTCAGGATTTTTCTTCCAACCTCGATCATATCAGCCACAGATATAAAGATGTTTTACGGCATTTAGAGTGGGTGAGTTTGGGCGGGGGGATTTATTTTACCAAGGAAGGGTATCCTGTTGAAAAATTCTGCCGGAAAATCCGTTCCTTCGCGGAACGTTTCGGCCTGCGCGTCTATCTTGAGCCGGGTGAGAGTACGATCACCCGGTCGACTGAACTGGTTACCCGCGTGCTGGATATTGTGCGGAATAAGATCGACATCGCGATTGTCGATGCTTCCACCGAAGCGCATATGCTCGATTTATTGATCTATCGGACGAGCGGGAAGATGTTGAACGCGAATACGGGCAACTATTCGTATATGGTTGCCGGACGTTCATGTCTGGCCGGGGATGTTTTCGGGACATACCGTTTTTCTGCCCCTTTAAAAGTCGGCAGCAGCATCCGTTTTACCGATGCGGCCGGTTACACGATGGTCAAGAAGAATTGGTTCAATGGGCTGAAGATGCCGTCGATCGTCGTAAAACGCTTGAACGGTTCAGTAGAGTTGGTCCGTCAGTTTACCTATAAAGATTTTAAGAGCAGTTTGTCGTAAGCTTTTAATCCGAGAAGAGGATGGAATTTAAAGATAAGGAGAAATAAGATGAAGAAAAATGTATTGATCGTCGGAGCCGGAGGGGTCGCCCACGTGGCGGCGCATAAATGCGCTCAGAATAATTATATTTTGGGAGATATCTGTATCGCTTCGAGGAAACAGGAGAAGTGCGACGCGATCATAGAGAGTGTCGAAAAGAAAAAACACCTGAAGGATACTTCAAAGAAGCTGTATTCCCGGCAGATCGACGCGTTGGATATTCCCGCCACGAAGCGCTTGATCAAGGAAACGAACTCTCAGATAGTGATCAATTTGGCGCAGTCGTATGTGAATATGTCGCTGCTTGAGGCTTGTATCCAAACCGGCGTGGCGTATATCGATACGGCGATCCATGAAGAGCCGAATAAAGTCTGTGAAGACCCGCCTTGGTATGCTAACTACGAATGGAAACGCAAAGACCGTTGCAGGGAAAAAGGGGTCACCGCGATCCTCGGCGCGGGTTTTGATCCCGGGGTCGTCAATGCGTATTGCGCGTACGCGGCGAAACATTATTTCGATACGATCGATACGATCGATATCTTGGACGTCAATGCCGGCAACCACGGAAAATATTTCGCGACAAATTTTGACCCGGAGATCAATTTCCGCGAATTCAAGAAGGTTTGGACCTGGATCGACCGCAAATGGGTCATGGAAAAAGTCCATTCGATCAAGTTAACGTATGATTTCCCTGTCGTCGGAAAGATGCCGGTATATCTGAACGGCCACGACGAGATACATTCTCTTTCCAAGAATATCAATGCCAATAGTGTCCGTTTTTGGATGGGATTCAGCGACCATTACATCAATGTCTTTACCGTATTGACCAAACTCGGCCTGATGTCGGAGAAACCCATAAAAACCGCAGAAGGAGTGGAAGTCGTGCCGTTAAAAGTCCTCAAAGCGATCCTTCCGGACCCGTTGTCTTTGGCCGCAAATTATACCGGTAAGACGTGTATCGGGAATTATATCGTGGGTAAGAAAGGGAGAAAGAAAAGAAAGATATTTATATACAATATTTGCGATCACGCTGAAAACTATAAAGAAGTTGAGTCGCAAGCGATCTCATATACCGCCGGAGTCCCGCCGGTCGCCGCCGCGATTCTTATTGCCAAAGAGGTGTGGGACGTGAAAACCATGGTGAATGTCGAAGAACTCGATCCGGACCCTTTTATCGAGTTGTTGAATACCATGGGATTGCCGACCCTTATTGATGAGCATCCGTCGCTACTGCCGGCGAGTAGTAGAGTCAGTCCATAGTGTTTGAATGAAGAATGTGGGATGACCGCTCATGTTCATTCGCTCGGACGTCCGCTCGCCACGCACGGCGGGCTCGCTAGGACGAATGGCGAGGCAATAAATCCCTTGTATAAGCGCTGCCAGTAAATAGTTAAGAGTTTGTGTAACTGCTGTTATTTTCAAAAGGACAATCAACTAATATATATGGTTAAACCGGTGCAAATAAATAAGCCGTGCCTTGCTGTCGTTGCGGCTTGCGTTCGAAATTCCAAGGAAAGAATTCTTATTGCTCAAAGAAAAAAAGACGATGCGTACGGAGGGCTCTGGGAGTTTCCCGGCGGGAAAGTCGAAGCCGGCGAAACAGAACGACAAGCGCTTGCCCGGGAGCTGAAGGAGGAATTAGGTATAACCGCAGAGGTCAAAGGACTTTTGAATATCTTTGAAGACGAAAATGCGCACAAGAAAATCAAGGTGTCCTTATATGAGGCGGCGGTTACAAAAGGGAGCCCCTGCGCGATTGAATGCGCGCGGTGGAGATGGTCTGATATACACGATGAACGATCTTTGCCATGGGCTCCGGTAGATAAGAAGATCGCCCGTTTTTTGGAGGTTTTGCCGCGAGTCTGTAAGATATTTGAAATTATTACTGCGGAATATCAACGGTGTCGGCAAGCACCGTCGGTAACAAAGATTTCCCAAGATCCTCAGTGGTCGGCATTCCATGTATTGATCAGTTGCTTGATCAGTTTGCGCACTAAAGATGAGGTGACCATCGCCGCTTCGGAACGGCTTTTTCGAAAAGCTGATACTCCGGCGAAGTTAATGCGGTTGCCGTTCGCGCACATCGAAAAGCTCATTTATCCGGCAGGATTTTATCGCAAAAAAGCTCGATTATTACGGAAGATCAGCGAGACGCTCGTTAAGAAATATGAGGGAAAAGTCCCTGATTCGGCCGAGGTCTTATTATCGATGAGCGGTATCGGAAGAAAAACCGCGAATCTTGTTTTAGGCTTAGCTTACGCTGTTCCGGCGATCTGCGTCGATACTCATGTGCACCGTATCAGTAATCGGCTTGGACTGGTTTCGACACGTACCCCGGATCAGACCGAGCAGGCCTTGCAATGTATTATTCCACGTTACCATTGGATCCGGCTCAATACGCTATTCGTGTTCTGGGGCAGGACTATCTGCAAACCGGTTTCCCCTTTGTGCTCCCGCTGCCCCATCGCATCATTCTGTAAGCGAGTTTCTGTAGGCGTCTGGCGGTAATGGTTTCATCCTTCTAGAGTTATTTTAATTTCTCCAATATATCTCTTGAACTTTGGTGATTATCTTTTTCTTCCATCCCTACAAGCTGATAAAACTCGCATTTCATGCAGTTCCCCACCTTAGCAGCAAAAGAGCCTTGGACTTTTCCTCCGCATAACGTACCAGCGAGTGCCCAACATGCGCGCCCACCATTTTTGCCGTTATTAATCCCGTTTGTACGGGGTTCAGTAGCAGCCGGGCATACTCCTAATTCGGATACTTTCGCTCCTCCGACTTCTCGCCCGCATTTCTTGAATTCCCAGCAATTTAGTTTTTCTGACATGATTCGTACCTCCCTTATGCTCTATATGTATTAAATCCCTAACGCCCTGTTTTTTTCATTATGAAGCATTGCGAGTCGTTGCAGCGTGAATGAGCTGAGTGATTCTTTTATCTTTATCGATAACGCGACCCACATTTCTTGCGCCGCGCATTTTCCTGCGCGTGCGCAAACCGTAGGATTTTTGACACACTCCAAAGGACTGAGATTCCCTTCCAGTATTTCAACGACATCTTTTGCCGTTATCTGCTCAGGCGGCCGGTTTAATGCGTATCCGCCGTGTGTTCCCCTGGGCATGTTGATGAGTCCCCCGGCTTTTAAGGGTATTATTATCTGACTGAGATATTTTTCAGAAATGGCCTCATTTTTGGCGATATCTTTAAGATACATCGGCCCCTTATTATAGGAGACAGCGAGCTGTATCATCATTCTTACTCCATATCGTGCTCTTGCGGATAATTTCATTTACTGCCTCCTACGCTACGGACTCTATTAATTCCACTTAATTGATAGCATTAGTACGGCATAAAATCAAGTTTGTGATAACATATTCATTGTCAATAAGATATAAATTTACTATTGTAAGTTTTCTCGACACTTGCATTTTAAGTGAGTCTTTTTAGTTTCTTTAGATTTATCAAATCATAAGGACAATAACCCTTCTCTGGAATAGTTTTCAATTCCGGGTAAAATATGTCAATTTTATTGGCTTTTATAAAAAAAATATGGCATAAATATATAACTTACGCGCACTCGACACAGCCTCTTAACTGTTTTATAATCAACAAGTTGAATACAGCAGTTGCCATTTTAGGTGAACAGCTCAATTTTCGAGATTTCCACGACTCAAAGCCAGACGTACTTTGGCGTAAGTATTTTGATCTCTTTGTCCCTGACGGAGAAGAGAAATATCGTATTTGGGATGGTCGCTTGAGTAATTGAAACAAAGCAGCACACAAAAAACCTATAGACAAAGCCCGGCAAACAAGACACAATCTCAGAAGGTCTTCTTCCGTATTGTGCTCGTATTGTTTCTGTTTAATACCTTCCTTTCTCCGGTCCATGGCCAGGATATCGGCCGGCTTTTCTTAAATACGTTTCAGGAAAACCAATGTCCTTTGTTTTTAAAGGGCGTAGGGTTTGATTATGCCGATCCTCTCAAGTTCGAATTTATTTTTGATACCGGTGCGACTCGATTTAGCCGGGCCGATGAACTGAAAGGCCAGACAAAAGAACTTATTGAATATTTTCTCCTTGGGCTGACGGTGCCGGAAAAAGAGCTGTGGGTAAATCTATCGTATTACGAACAGGGACGGATTTTACCTGAGTCGATCAACAAAACGATTATCGGTAAGAATTTCTTAAGCCAGGATTATCTTCTAAAAAAACTGACTTCAGCTTTGACTATACCTGATGGCAAAGAAGGCGAGCGTTTCTGGAAAGTCATTTATAAGAAGTTGCATGAACTCTATGGCACGACGATCCTGCCGGTCGATATTCTCAATAAAGTCTGGATCGTGCCGAATGAAGCCGAAGTAGTTCAGTATAAAAATAAAGTATTTGTGACCAAGGCGACTTTGAAAGTGATGATGGAGGAAGATTCCCGTGCGCTGCAGAAAACGAAGGATGATGGACGACCGCTCGCCACGCTCAGCGGGCTCGCTCGGACGATGGACGGTTCCCCTGCGGGGAGGCTATCGTACGGACGAGAGAACATAAGGCGAAACGATAAAGAGAAGAAAGTGATACCGCAGGAACAGAGAGAAGAGATCAATAAGGTATCCGTTCAGGTGATGAAAGAACAGATTCTCCCGTTGATCGAGAAAGAGATCAACACTTCGAAGGAATTCGCGCCGTTACGGCAATTGTACAGTAGTTTGATCATATCCGCGGCATTTAAGAAAAGGCTCAAGCAGAGTATCCACTACGTTTTTGTGAATCAAAATAAAACCAGCCCGCTCAAACGGGCGGATGCTCAGGTTAAAGAGGAAATATATCAGCAGTACATCGATCTGTACAAGAAAGGCGTGTTTAATTATGTCCGGAAAGACTACGATCCGTATGAACGTAAGACCATAAAACGCCGCTATGTCTCCGGCGGCCTGCTTTTCGATGGATTAGAGCAAAAGATTTATGAGCGCGTAACGGAAAATATGACAGCCGCATCCGGCGTGATCGGCCGGCCGGTTGGGAAATTACTGAAGGAGCGGGCGACCTTATCGGCAGTGACGGAGGGAGAACGAGGGACGATGGACGAAAGGACGACCAACCGTACGGGCTCGGACGAGGGACGAGAAAAGCAGGCGTCGAGTACGGTGGAAAAGAAAGCAAATGATGGGAATGCAGGCGTTGCGACTATTGTCGGAAAAGCGCTCCAGCAATATCCTGAGTTTAAGTCGAATGAATATAAAGAGATGCTTGCGGATTTTATTCGGTTGACTACTCCTGAAAAATTCAACGAGGCAATGGAAGAACACGGGTTGGATTTACGATACCCTTTGCGCTCGATCTTTTCGAATTGGCAGTATTACCGGGCATTAAAAGAGTTTGTTCAGGCGATTTCTCCCGAAGTGTTCGGCCGTGCTTTTGTTAAAGATCCGGGCCTAATCGATGATTTCTTGAGAGAGATTTTTAGCCAGAAGCAGCAGAGAGAATACAATATTTTTATTGCGCACATCTATCCGGAAGATTTTGCTGATGCGCTTGCCCGAAATCCCGCAGATGTTTTGCTGGCGCTTAAACATTTTAAGGCCTGGGGAACCGATGGGAAGACATACTATAGCACAATCATCAATGAGATGAGTGTTGAAAGATTCAGCGGGGCGTTTCTCGGCAATCCCCTCAGAGCCGTCGATCAACTGGAGTCGGCTGCGTATTCGTATGACAAAAGAGATTGGGATGCGTATAACAGGATCCTCTTAGAAACGTTCGGTTTCAGCCGGGAGGACAGGAGTATTAAGTCATTAGAGCGAAGGCTTCCTCCGGATAATCTTAATTATAGTCATTTTGAAAAGATCCTGGAGCGGTTGCGCATGTTTGCCCGGAGAAATCCAGAGACCGCGCAGAAGATCGTTCGTATGAAAGATTTCAAGTTATGGATCGTTGGAGGCGTTGCCAATCCGTGGATGAATAAGGGGTTGAGAAAAGATGTCGATGTCTTCTTCGATATTTCAGCGGCAGTAGGATCAGACGAGAATGTAGCGCTTCGTGTTTTAAACAGTTATTTTGATCCAGTGGGGCAAGGGTACCGCGTGGAAGGATGGTTCGGTGGTATCATTTTTCAGCCGGCATTGGATATTACCGCCAAAGCAAAAGAGATCCTGTTGAGTGATTTAAAGGATACACAATCTTCTTCGGGGGAAGGGCAACATAGTCCGCGAGGACCGGCTGTTTTAACTTCTCAGATGGACGGGAAGCATGCGGCAGTGGGGCCAAGAAATTTCCCCGACGCGGCTATTCAGCGCATTAAAGATGTTGAGGAACAATTACGGGCAGGTAAAGAAGATATCCTCAAGGATATTCAGAAAGGATTGTCTCCGGGAGTGATCTTGCTGTCGGACGAAGGATTTACCCGGGTATTCGAGTTAGAAGCCTATCCGGGGGTTGTTTTTAAGATATTCTCTGATCCAGAGGTGTATCAGGCGCGATTGAAAACCTTCGAACAGCTCTCCGCGCATTTTAAAGAACAAGGTGTCTTGGAGGAGCAGGAAAAAGTCGGAGCTTTTACGTTAAGGGAATTGCCGTATTTCGTCCCGACTCTCTTTAAAGACGGTGTCGTTGTTGAGCAAGAAGGAGTTCTTTTGGATAGCCTCAGCGATGATGAGTACGATCGGCAATACGGCACATACAAGAACGCCGTAGAAGTTTTAAAAGAAGCATTGCACAAGCATGGCATTCTCTGGGACGATGCGCAAGTCCAGAATATTGCTCGCATAGGCACCCGATATGTCATAACGGATATCGAGAATCTTGTCTTTCAAAATCCCGGAGAAGAAAAAGCATCGTCATCCGTTATAGACGCCCATCGTATGGAACAGCTTTCCAAGTCGCTTCGTAATTATAGCGATGATGCGGAAGTAAAGAATGCCGTCGCGGAATTAGAGAAAATCGGCGGCGTGGCCGGAGTCGCTGCGTTGATCGATGGTTTCGCGTACGCATCCGCAAATATCCGTAAAGAAATAATCGCCGCGCTTGCCAGAAGCGGCAGCGTAAATGCCTATACTTTTATCGAGCATGGGTTATTGGATATCGACGATGAAAGTGGAAATTGGTTCATGGTGCATACGGCAGTCCCGGCTTTGGTACAGGCAGATACTCAATTGGCCAAACAATTGCTGAGAAAGACCATAGTGCAGCATCCGACTATTCAGGTTAAAGAATATGTATTAAAAGAAATGCTTCGGCAAGAACCTTTTTATATTCCTCAGAGAGTGCTCAGCGCGGAAGATGCGGAAGCCTATTTGTTCGGCGAAAAAGACCGAAGTGTCGTTACAAAGGAGAAAATAAAATCGTTATTCTCGGGCAAGGAACAAACAGCGATCATCGATACATTTTTTGAGAATCCTTTGGAAGAAGTTTTGTTATTCAAAGATAATTTTGAAGATCTGTTGAAGCAGATCAAAGAGACTTCTATTCGTGAGGCACTGGAACGATTATGGGCAAGTTCGTTTAATTCGGCAAAATTTCTGAAATATTCGACGTTGCTGAGAAAGATCTATGATTATTCGATCTCGGCCAACGATTCCCGGTCGCCGCTACGCTATGCGATAGACAATAATATATTCATTCATCTGGGTGGGAATCTGTATCTGTCGCCTATCACCGAATCATTCCGGCGGCATGTTATTTTTAGCCTAACAGATAAACGGATTAACTTTTCTTTTGATGCGCTGATGCCGGGAGAGCTATCTCATAAGCGGGATATCGGCGCTTTCGAGCGGCAAACAGTGGCAGAGGATATCCTGCGGCATACTCCTGCCGGGAAGACCTATAGTGTAGAGCCTATGAAAGTACGCGATCTTCGGCGCAGTTCGGTCGCCGGGGTATATGAAGCGTACGGACAAGATATTAAAGACCAAGATGAGTATTCTTTGAAAATCATCACGTTCAAAAATCGGGATGGGAAACGGCTGGAAAATCTGAATAAACAGATCATCGCGGAATATTCGCGGCAGTTGCGAATGCCGCAGGAAGCCGTTGAGGATGCTATTTTTGAACAAGTAGTGGAGATCGCTGATTTTATCCATCAAAGAGGGTATATCGGCGGACTGGATTATCATATCGGCAATTTCGAAGTCGTTCTTGATCCGGCCGCAGCCGCCGACAGCGATAAGATATTAGTCGTGTTAGTCGGAGATTTTGTCGATTTTACAAAATCGAGAATGTCTAAGGATAAAAAAGAGGAGCTAGAGGCTAAAGATTGGGCGGCGTTGCTGCAAAGGTTTTCTTATTTTATGGGAAGAGAGATTACTTGGGAAGAGGTCCAGGCGATTTTAGAGAAGAAGAAAATGCCGGCCGCGGATCTTTTGTCGACAGGCCTCATAGATGGCCGTGTATCGAATGAGAATCTGTCGATTATTGATTTGTACAGGAAGGAAGCAAACGAAGATATCCGTAATAATTATCTGGGGTTGAAGAGTACTGGCCCGTTTTTTCAGATGGTGCACCTATATAAGAAAGATGAATTGGCTTTGACTACCGATTCTCCGAATATCCTTATTATCGGAGGGAATGCTGAAGAAGTCGCTCTTCTGTGGGCATTATACCCGCGGGCTACTATCAGTATCGTGAATCTGCATCTGCCGTATTTGCGGCAGATCAAGGAGGAATATGAGAAACAGCCGGGGGTTGGATCTCGCCTGCATTTGTACCGGGCGGACGCGTCTGTTTTAGATCAAGATATATTTCCCAATGCTTCTTTTGACGTGATTTTTGCTCACGGGGTCGATGAATCGACATACTTTGGAGATGCGCTGAAAGTTAAAATGTTAGAAGGAATCGTCCGTGAAGAGCGGCGGCTTATCAGGCCGGGAGGGTATATCTATCATATCGGATTGGACAAAAAATATTATCAGGAAGCTTTGGCAAAGGGTGAATTGCAGGAGGTCTTTACGAATAGGTCCGGGTACGTGTATTTTCTGAGGGCCTCGAAAACGAAGAGTTCTTCTGCGATCCAAGAAAGGCCACAGACCATAGACCTAAGTCTACAGACTGAACAAACGGACAAAAGCTCGTCGAGTATTGAAACGACACAAGACCGATTAAAAGAAGAAGTCTCGGAGAAGTTTGGCATCAAGAAAGAAGTGATCGATCAGGTCTTTGCTGGGCCTATGCATATATTGGATGAAAAAGGAATTGTAATCGGAGCCATTGAGCCGGAAACGACAAAGCCGTTTGATAGTTTCGCCTATGCATTGGGATATATGGATAGAAAGATTGGAGATGGCGTAAGCTATGAGGATTATGGATACAAGAAGGCGAGGACGATTGATCCTTCGACTACGCTCAGGATTCCGCCCACCGGGCTCCATTTTGAAGAGGGCAAATTAAAAATCGCGGTTTTTGTTGATAGCAGTCATAGACAAACCTTAGCGTTGCGTCAGACTTTTGATGGGATGTGGGAAACGAAATTAGATGACGCCTATATTATAAGGATAAAAGATCCCCATGCCTTAGAGGGAGAACTGTTCGGCACATTTATCGCGGTGTATGAAAAAGACAGTCTAAGGGTATTAACAGAACGGTTTATCAATGAAAATAATGCACGGATCGTAGTAGATCCGAATGTCGATGTGAATAGTTCGACTCAGTTAATCGCGCCGGGGAGCGATATTGTTATTTCTCAGCACGAAGGCGCAACAGGAACGTATTGGACCAATGAGAATATCTATTACCGGCTTTTTCTCGATTTAAAACAGAAGGCCGGAATCGATCGATTGGATGAAGAAACATTGCGGAGAATCGGCATTTCTGCCCCGGAAGTTGTTCGAACGCGTGAGGGAAAAATAGTCCTTATCGATCATAATAGAGTCGTCGGGGCGCATAAAGCGGGATTGCCGATAGCGGCTCGAATAAGAACTGTTTCAGAAGACGCGAAGATCGGGGCTCAAGCTTTGCAAACGAAGATACTGCCGTCCACAAATGATGAGGTGGGGAAGAATACGCTCATTGAAACAAGAACCCTAAGAATATCCAGAGTGCGGCAGGCGTTAGGCCGAACCGGAGTACAGGAGTATACACGATATAAAGATTTTATGGCGGTGCCTCAGCAGTATGCTACCCGATTGCAGTATCTTATCCGGGAATTAGCGTTAGCCGAAAAGACGGATATGGAGAAAGCCAAGAAGATATTTGGGATCGTAGAAGAAGAGATGCAGGATGCAAGATCCCAGATACAAGATGGAGAAAAACAGGCGTCGTCGGCAATTCAGGAATCAGTGTATATCGATCAGCAATTAACGGCTCGTGGGGAACAAGAACTAAACGCTAATCAGGGGCAGGCATCGAGCGCGGTTGAGACAGAGAGAAGATTGCAATGGGACGATGTTATTAATCAATCATTAGACTTAACGCTTGAATCTTTCGCCGATCCAACGCATCGGGGTCCTAATGCCGACAAGTTGCTTCGTTTTACGGATGGCGTATTTGATTTAATTAATAAGCTGCCGTTAATTAGGCCATCAGCCCGTCAGTACCAAATATTGTGGAGTCGCTTACATGAAGAGATCCCTCGTTTTACCCCCGAGCGCTTACTCGTCGATTATAATCGGTCCTATTTTGTCGGGAAAACGGGGATATATATGCGGTTAGATCATGTTTTGCGTGAGCTTATCGTTAATGCGTATGATGCTTTGATCCTCCCGGGAAATGGAGATCCCAATACTGTTGTTATCCCACAAGATCACATTCATCGGGCAAAGCTTTTATTTAACAAAGAATCGATCGATGGAGAAGGGTATTTGGTGATAACAATTGAAGACGATGGTTTGGGAAACAAGGCTGCTTCAACGGAAGTTAAAAAAGCAAAGAAAGGCACAAGAGAATATATTGGAGGACGAGGCGTGGGGTTGCGCGTCGTTAATGCGATGGTTTCTCTCGCCGGCGGGACCTTTATGTTGAATAAGGCCGATAGGTCCGAAGGATATTTCCCTGATCAGAAAACGGTGGCTGTTTTAAAGATCCCCATGGCGAGGATAAGCAATGCGTATTTATCGGACGAGAGAAAACCGCTACAAGCTAAGATTGAATTGAGTGATGAAGAGATAAAAACGATGCACGAAGTCTTTTTGACTACTTTTGAGGAGTTTGCCTCCCTGTCTGCGTCATCGGCGGTACAGGACGGAGAGTCCCAGTTGATCAAGTTAACTGATGGTCAAAGAGCGATTGTGTCCCGGGCGATTGATCCGCTCATTCTTCAATTTGGGCGATTACGGGAAGAAATTGACAAGAAAATTGCGGCCGGAGATTATGGAAACGCACTGGATAAAACTACAGAATTCTTGAAGGACATATATGGAAAAAACCATGACTTCCATGGTATCTTTGACCTTCTTTCTGGGCAGGCGCAGCGTATCTTTATCGATATTGTTGGCGACCGTACGGGAAATATACTTTTTTCTTTGGTGAGTGCGCTTGGGATGAAGAATCCCAAGGCTATAGGAGAAGCGGAGAACGAATTCAGCGGTTGGATAGAGAAATTGAGGGCTCTGCGTGATACGGAAAGTATTCTTTACTTCCGGAAGAATCCTTTCGCTACGCGTTTTTATCTGTCCGACGGCCGGGTACTTTTATGGAAAGGGCGGATTTCAAGCACAATTTTCGTGACCCATGAGCTGAGAGCTTATCTTGGTGAAGCCGTCTCCGAGATAGAAAAAGTCTTACATAACACCTTGGCTGGCTTAGAAAAAAGTTTTACGCGGAAAGATTATAAAAAGATGCAGGCGTTGATAGGTACTCTGTCTGATCGAATCATCTCTTCGAAGACTCAAGAAAATATACAGAGATTCCCAACGGAGTTCAAAGATAGTTTTACGAGGATGGTTACGGATGTGATCCGCGGGCATCAGGCGACTTTTGACAAGGCCTTACAAGTATTACAAAAAGAGGATATCGGTGAATCGCAAAAGAACGAGTTCAAGGCCCGGTTACGTAAAAACATCGAAGAGATAAAAAGAGTAACAATGCTGCTGGGTGTTCTTAAGCATTCACAGTACATCGAACTGTTTAAAGAAGATATATATTTTCATGATGACAAGGGAAGCCTGGTTACTTGGGATGATTTACGCACACTATACGAGGATGACGATGAAGAATATTCGTCAAGCCCTCTTGAAGCAAAAAAGGGCGGGGTCGACCTGTCTTCAATCGGCACTATCGTGACCCTTCCGGAATTGGAAGCCCAGGGGTGTTATGAAACTCGTATCGCGCCCTTTTTGTCGCAGATCGGCGATCTGAATACGTTCGGGGGATATCGTATCAGCATTGATTTTATAGAAATAGTAGATCTTAAAGGAGCTTTGGCCACTTAATTTTAAAGGTACCGGGGTCCCCCGGTCGGGTTCATAAAGATGATCATCGGATAGACTGCATTGTCGGCCGCTATACTTTTGTGTATTACCGGAGAATTTTTAATAAAAAATACATTTTGCTTGATTTTTATTACTAAGCATTTACAATAATTAATGAATTACTATTTATATGGAATCAATCGCAGGGGTACGTTTGCAATCAGCGTATAATTAAGGAGGATATATATGGAGAAGAGAATCTGGGTAGTCACTATCGGATTGACGCTTTTGGCCGCAGGCTGTTTTAAAGTAACAAAAAAGGAAGCAACCCCGGTCAGCATGGAAGGTGCCGTCGCGGTTGTCAATAACGAAGCTATTTCAAAGAGATATTTTGATAAGAAACTCGAAGCGATAAAGTCTTTGTTAAAGCAGACAAAGGTCGATGAGAAAGAGTTCAACGAGGCCGAGATCAAGAAAAGCCTGTTGGACCAGCTTATCCGGATAGAGTTACTGGCGCAGGAAGCGCAGAAGAGAGGTTTGGATAAGGAAGAGGAATTGCAGGAGAATTTAAAAGCGACCGAGCGGGAATTTTTAGCGCAGGTCATGTATACGCGTTTGACGAAAGATATCAATGTCGGCGACGATGAGATCGAGAAATTTTATAGCGAAAATAAGGCGAGCTTGCGAGACCCGGTCGTGTTAAAGGTCAGAGAGCTTGCGACGAAGACGAACGCGGAAGCCAAGGAAGCGATGAGTAAACTGATGCAGGGGGAGAACATGCTTACGCTGATCCCGCAGTATTCGGTTGCTCCGACTTCCAAGAAAGAAGGATTGGTGGAGTTAAGCGAAGCAGATAAGGATTTGACGACAAAGAAGTTTAACAAGTATCTTAATTTGGCGTTTACCTTAGGTAAAGGAGAGCTCTCTCCGATTTTCCAGGGCCCGGATGATCTGTATTATATTATTAAGATCGAGGGGAAAGAGGGCGGAGAAGTAAAGAGCCTGGATGTCTTGAAGGACCAGATCAAGGCTTATTTACAGACGAATAAAGAAAACAAGATCCTACAGGATATACGGAGCCAGTCAAAGATCACGAAGAACGAAGAATTGTTGAAATAACTTATGGATAAACGCAGATTGTATTTATTGGGTGGACTCATTGTAGGCGGGATTACGGTGTTGATGCTGTATACGCAGGAGCAGAAAAGAAAATCGGAATTGCAGGCAATGCTGAATGCCCGGGCGATGCGTAATATCGTCGTCGCGAAAAAAAGTATCCCGAAGGGGACCATTTTAACCGCTGACGTGGTCGGGTATATGAAAATCCATCAGCAGCGTGTTGAGACCGGTGCGGTTGAATCGCACGAGGTCGTTTTGGGAAAAATGACGGTCGTACCGTTAAATAAAGGGCAACAGGTTACCTTATCAAAATTGACTGATGTCGTTCAGACATTGTCAAACCGTTTACCTGCCGGGAAACGAGCGGTGACCGTTTCGATCGATAAAGTCTCATCGGTGAACGGAATGGTCGCTCCCGGGGATTTTGTCGATATTATCGGATCCATGCCCTATCCGTTTCAGCAGAGCGGGAAAAAGGATACTCCTACGATTGTTACGTTGTTTCAGCAGGTGTTAGTCCTTGCGATAGATCAGTTGTCGACACGGGAAGAGATGATGCTGGCGCGGGATGAGGAACAGAGCAAAGTCTCAAGCAGCGCGATTCCTGCCTTCGCGTCGATAACGTTCGCGCTTTCCGAGGAAGACGCGAAATTACTGATGTTTGCCTTGGAAGTCGGCAAGATCAGATTGCTGTTGCGTGCGCCGGGAGAAAAAGCGTCCGGCTCCAAAGAAGTCATTACCATGGATAAGGCGTGGGAAAAGATTTTCTCTATAAAGAAAGTAGCGCCTTCATCCGCGCCGCAGGTAGAAGTATTTAGGGGGATCGATAGAAAATTAGAGGCTTTAGACGAGGCAAAATAACCCACTGCATATTGAATGCGTAACTTTATAAGCAAAACGGTCCGTTCCTGTTTGACGCTCGCCATTGTTTTGAGTTCGATTCCAACGACAGGGTATTCCAACAGTATCTATGATGAATTCGGCAACTTTACGATTCTCAAAGGTGAGTTGATCACGCTGCCGGCAATGACGCCGAAGCGGGTGATGATCCGTGTTCCGGAAGTTTTGGATGTCGTCCGGCTGAATAAGAATAACGTGGAAGTTATTGGCAAGGCAGAAGGCGAAACAGAAGTTACGATCAATGATGTCGAAGGGACAAAGATCTATACGATCACCGTCTATGAACGGGACATGACGATGCTGCGTAACCGGGTGAAAGATCTATTGAATAAGCGGATGGGGATAAAAGACCAGATCAAGATCGAGATCGACGAGATCTCGCATAAGTTGATCCTTATGGGTGAGCTTTTTGAAGGAGACGTAAAGAAGATCACCGAGGCGCTCGATCCGATCAAGAAGTATATTGTCAACATGATCACGACGAAGAAGGTCGAAGACATGGTGCGCATCGACATGCAGATCTTAGAGCTGTCGAAGACCGCGTTAGATAATCTGGGTTTTGAATGGATCTCGGAGTTTAAAGTGCGCGAAGAGCCATATAAAGCATCGACGGACGGGACGCCCACCTTTGATGCGCAGGGGATCTTTGGTAAAGTGTTTCGTTTCCGGAATCTGTCCAGAGACGCCTGGTCGTGGAAGTTCAACGCGTTGATCAATGAAGGAAAAGGGCGGATCTTGTCGCGGCCGCAATTGATGTGCCTCAGCGGCGAAGAAGCGAACATTACGGTTGGCGGAGAAGTCCCGGTCCAGTCAACGACGACTGCCGAAGGGTCCACGCAGACCAGTACCAGCTACAAGGAGTACGGCGTTAAATTAAAAGTCAAGCCGGAAGTCCTGCCGGATGGCCGGGTAAAAATAAAGATGGATATGGAAGTCAGCGAGATTGACAGCGACAATACTTTCTCCGGGACCGGAGGCAAGCAGTACGCTTTTTTAAAGAGAAGTTCCTCGACAAACATTTTCGTCCAACCGGGCGAAACGATATTTATCGGAGGGATGATAAAGAATAATGAGAACACGAATGTTAAGAAGACGCCGTTTTTCTCCGAGGTGCCTATCCTGAGCATCTTTTTTAGGTCAAAAGATTATACCGGAAGCCAGAGCGAAATGATCATCTCTATGACTCCGGAGGTCATTAAGGCTCCGGCGAAGGAACCCGTTGTTGAGCCGGAAAAACAAAAAGCTGATTTGGGATCATTCAGCACGCGGGATACCAGTTTTAACCAGGCATCGACCGATTACGTGTATTCGGTCCAGGAAATGATCAATAATGCGTTGACCGATCCTCCGATGAGCAGCGATCCGTATTGGGAGGGCGTGACGAAGATCCGGATGCATCTCTTGGCTGACGGCACGCTGACCGAATTAAAAATTACCGAACGTTCGGGTAATAACTTATTTGATGAATATGCCGCACAGATTGCCGAGATGATCAGCCCCTATCCGCCTTTCCCCTCTGACATGAACCGGTCTGACGTGTGGATAGATATTCCTATTAAATATTCACGGGAAACAACAGATTCTTCGCAAACCTTCCGTCAATGAGCGCTCGAGTAATAAGTATTTTTAACACCAAAGGTGGTGTCGGGAAGACTTTTGTCGGGATAAATACTGCCATTAAGCTTGGTTTATCCGGCAAACGGACTATTTTTCTTTCGTTCGACCTCAAATCCATCCCGGATCTTTCGAAAATGATCAATGTTACCTGCAAATCCACCTTTTTTGATATGCTGGGTTTTTTCCAGACGGAAGAAAACATGAAAGCGCTGAAGATCGAGGATGTCGTCAGTGAATATCAGCCCGGAAATATACATCTGCTTCCGGCGATCTCCGACCTTCGCCAGGTCTCGCAGATCACCCCGGCAATGATCAGTAAACTGCTGGGTCTCTTGCGCGAGAGGTATGACTTTATTATTATTGACGCGGGATCGATGTTTTCACCGGCGACCGTTTCATTGTTTGATAATTCCAGTTTGATCGTATTGGTCGTCACGCCGGATGTATTGGCAATGCGGCAGACTGAAGGGACAATCGATGTGATTCAAACGTTACATTTCCCGATCAGTATGATAAAAGTGGTTCTCAACCGCGCGGAAAGTAAAGGTGGCGCGCCGATAGAAGAAGTGAAAATGATATTACCCAGTGAGATCATCGCGGTCATTCCGTCGGAAGGGGTGATTGTCGGACCCGCATTGAATAAAGGGATCCCGGTTTTGTTGGATAGCCCGACGAGCCGAGTCAGCAGGGCTTTTGAGGGGTTCGGGAGATATCTTATCGAAAATGATCAGCTGTATATCGAATTTAAAGATATTAATCAGATCAGAGCCGGCCATGCAGAAGAAGATATCGCCGAGAAGAAACAGAAATCATTATGGGAGTCTTTGGGATTGGTTGAGTCAATTAAGGAAGTCAGCCGGCAATTGTTGGAAGATGACGAGATAACCAAATTGAAAAAGCGCATACACGAGAAACTCGTTGAGGAGATGAACCTAAAACGTCTGCCGCGGGAAGCGTTTACTCCGGATTCCGATAAATCCAAGGAGTTGCGCAAGAAAGCCGAACATATCCTGACCAATATTTTAGCGCGCGAAGTCGGCGGCATCATCTCTTCGTTTGAAGAACGGAGTAAATTGGCAAAAGATATTATTGAAGAAGCGCTCGGCTTGGGCCCGCTGGAAGATCTGCTCAAAGACCATGTCGTGACGGAAATCATGGTAAATAATAAAGATCAGATCTATGTCGAAAAAGAAGGGAAGATCACCCTTTCGGACCGGCATTTTACGTCGAACGAGTTCGTGAAGGTCATTATCGAACGTATTATTACTCCGCTGGGCCGGCGTATTGATGAGTCCGTTCCGTATGTCGACGCACGATTACCGGACGGTTCGCGCGTCAATGCTATCATCCCGCCGCTGGCTTTGACCGGCCCGTCGATTACGATCCGCAAGTTTGCCAAAGAACGCCTGACTATGGATATATTGATCGACCGCTATAAGAGCCTTGAAAAGAATATGGGGACCTTTCTTGAAGCCGCGGTCCGTTCGCGAAAGAACACGATCGTTTCCGGGGGTACGGGTTCCGGAAAGACGACGTTCTTAAACATACTGTCGAATAGTATTCCGGATCATGAACGGATCATTACCATTGAAGATTCCGCTGAATTGAAATTGCATCAGGACCACTGGATCAGGCTGGAATCGCGTCCGCCCAACATCGAGGGGAAAGGCCAGATCACGATCCGGGACCTGTTTAAAAATGCGTTGCGTATGCGGCCGGACCGGATCATCGTCGGTGAAGTCCGCAGTGATGAGGTTTTGGATATGTTACAGGCTATGAATACCGGCCATGACGGTTCGATGTCCACGATACATGCTAATTCCACGTCCGACGTGCTTGTCCGTCTTGACGCGATGATCCTGATGAGCGGTGTTGAACTGCCGATCCGTGCTATCCGTGAGATGGTCTCGTCGGCATTGCATTTGATCGTCCATACCGCACGGATGACGGATGGAACGAGAAAAGTCGTTCAGGTCAGCGAAGTCCTCGGGATGCTGGATGACGTTCATATCAATTTGAAAGATATTTTCGTCTATCGGCAACGCGGTGTCGATAAGAACGGGAAAGTTGTCGGAGTATTCACTCCGACCGGATACATCCCTTCGTTTTATGATGATATTATTGCCCGGGGAATCCCTCTGAGCAGAGATATTTTCTTGCCTACAGAGATCATTTAGTCTCTTTCTTTATACGATCAAGATAAGCAGTATCGTTGATATCTTTCCCCGGCATGTTTAGAATAGGCGTTTGCAAGGGATTGTGTCATGGCCAAGCGTATGAAAAAAAAGATTTTAATCGCGGAAGACGAAGCGATCATCGCAAAAAGCCTCAGGCTCTGTTTACAGGAACGGGGGTACGAAGTATTATCTCCGGTGGCGACCGGTGAAGATGCGATAACGAGTGTGGACCGGAACAATCCGGATCTAATCCTTATTGACGTTCGTTTGCGGGGCCCTATGGATGGGTTTAAGACAATCACCCGGCTCAGGGGATCTTCGAAGGTCCCGGTTATTTATACAACCGGTGGTTTCCCTGGTGAGATAAGCGAACGGGCGCAGAATACTCAGCCGTACGATTATGTCATTAAACCGTTCAGTATCGAAGATCTCGTGGCGAAAATCGAACGACTGACCGGTTCAAAGGTTCCCGTAGATTGAGGCCGGGACGCCGTACGTCATTTTCCCGGCGAGTGACCGTAGGGTATTGATTTCATTATTTCCGCTATCCGGGTCCTACCCGCGGGGTTGTCGTAACTAAAAAGAAGACATGGCAGCATTCATTGCGTCGTTAGCGTTCGTTGTTTTAGCTGAAATGGGAGATAAGACCCAGTTATTGGCCATGGCCTTTGCCGTGCGGTATAGCGCTTATAAAGTATTGATTGCGGTTTTTCTGGCCACACTGGTCAATCATTCTCTTGCCGTTGCCGTCGGCCATTTCTTAACGGTGATTATTCCGATGGAGATCATTTCTCTTGCCGCAGCCGTATCATTCATTATTTTTGGTTTGTGGACGATTCGCGGGGATACGCTTGCCGGAGAAGACAAAAAAGAAAGCCGGTATGGCCCGATCGTGACGGTGGGAATCGCTTTCTTTCTCGCTGAAATGGGCGATAAAACACAGCTGGCTACGATAAGCTTAGCGGTTGAATATCAAAATATGCTGAATGTGCTTATGGGAACGACGCTGGGTATGGTTATCGCGGATGCCCTGGGTATCATCGTCGGTATAGTATTGCGTAAGCATCTTCCGGATAAGGTCATTAAATGGACTTCAGCCGGGGTGTTCGTCCTGTTCGGTTTTATCGGCGCATACAGGATATTGTCCAATCGTTTTAGCGAGCTATGCGCTGTGTGTATACTGGCTGTCTTGGGTGTCTGCCTTTTTTACGTGACTCGCGCTATCTTAAAGGTTGCGCCTGTGGCAACGGAAAAGATCGAATAGCCGAGTCCATCTTCGGGCCCAGGACAGTTGTTGAGGCGAGTTAACGACATTTACTTCTTTTTTCGCTGTGATACAATACTGTACTTATGAGAAGAATAGTATATGGAGGAGAGTTATCATGAAGAAAACGGTAGGGTTTATCATAGTGCTCGCTGCGCTCGCTGCGCTCGCAGTTTCTTTCTTTTTGCTGAAAATACTCGGTAAGACACCGGAAAAGACATGCGAGATGGCAACGCCGGATCAGTCGATCATTCCGGCTGTTCAGCCTGAACCAGCGGCAAAAGATCCGGTTCCTGCCAGTCAGGTCATCGGGATGGTTATTCCGGGAAGGCCGGAGAGTAAAACAGCGCCAGCGGCTGCTGGCGTAGTTTTGGACAAAAAACCACAGACGAAGACTGTTGAAAAAATGATAAAAAGCGGCAATCAGGGGTACCTGCTTCGTGATAAGGAATACGTGTATTTTGGCATCACCAAGAAGCTTATAGAAGAAATCCTTTCTCAATAGGGAACGTTCGTGCGGTATTTTTTTTCAACCCGGGTGTAACGGCGCTTACGGACCAGCGTCCTGATTAGGACAGATAGTGCAATGCGTACCCTCATTTTAAGGCTCTTATTAACGTCATTAATCATCGGATCTTTCGCGCTCTGCATTAATATTGCGTGCGACGAATATGATTTCGTTCCCGATTTATGTCTTGTTGATTTTGATCGGTTCCAGGCGTACCTTCCGCCCGCAGATGCCTTGCGCCCTTGTCTTTATGGCAGTATCAATACTGCGTCTGAGCTGAAAGCTTCAATAATCTTATATCTGGAAAGACACGAAAAATCTCCGCCTCGTTTCGTTTAAATAAGTGATCCGGGCGTTTTTCTACGAATACTTTTTAAAAAGGAGAAAGTTCATGAAAAAGTTTTTTTATACCGCGCTTATTCTCGGATGCATATTTTTGAATTCAGCGTGTTTTGCGCAGGCTGATATGCAGGGTTCCGCAGCCGTGCCGGCTTCGAATGAGGAAACGCTGAAAGTCGACCAGGCAAAGGCGAAGAAAGAAATGAAGAAAAAGACTGAAAAGAAGAACAAAAAACATTCAAAAACCCCCCGGAAGAAAACAACGGCACAGGATACTAAAAAAGAGACGAAAGAATAAAGAGGGGAAAAGATCCGCGCTGAAGTAAAACCGCAGGTTCAGCCGGTTCCCGGGGCTAAATGATAGGCGGGGTCGGGTCATTCATTAAAAAGGAGGGGGCTATGAAAAAAGTGTTTTTTCTCGGTATGGCGTTGTGTCTTTTGGCGGGGTTGAGTTTCGCGCAGCAGGGAAATGCGCCCATCACGATTAAAGGGGTTATCATAGATAATCAGTGCGCGGGATCTCAAACACCGGAGCAACTCGCGAAGTTTGTTCTGACGCATACCAAAGAGTGCGCTCTTATGCCGGCGTGCGTTGCCAGCGGCTATTCGATTTTTTCAAACGGGAAGCTCAGAAAGTTCGATAAGGAAAGCAATGGCAAAGTCGAAAGTTTTCTGAAGAAGCCGGAGAGCAAATTACAAGTTGAAATTGTCGCTAAAGAAAACGCCGGGCTGCTCAGCGTTGTTTCGATAGCCAATCAAAAGTAAACACGGTACGTTCGGCATACGGCTGATCTACAACAGACCCTCTGCAGTGATTATTCCTGCAGAGGGTTTTTTATAATCGTTGAGCAGAAGACGCGTGGGTATCTGCTAGTCGCTCGCGCGGAAAACCCGGGGTTGTACCGCGATTCCGTGCCTGGAATATTTTAGAGAAACGGAACGGACAAAATCTTCGCAATTTTGCGAATCGCAGAAGGGTCCGTAAAAGTTCAGTCGCGGAACAGGATCCTGCCCGGGAGACCCGTCTTCGAAACCACTGCGTAATGTTTCAGAGCGTTTCTTCGGGGTTCGAAAGTTCTTCGTCTCTTTTCCGGGTGTCTTTTTACGGGTATAATAAGCATGAGGTTTTTACAGAAAAGAAAGAAATCTCGAGTACACAATGAGAAATTTCTTTATCGGCTGCGGCATACTCGCGGGAGTTTCAATCTGTTTTGTTCGCGTTGAGGCGGAAGACCTCGCGCAAGACCGTTTGTCGACGGTCATCATCGATGATCCGGCCGCCGCGATAGAGTTTTGGAAAACGGCAATTGACAACGACCCTGCCAATTACGTCGCGTATAATAAACTCGGGCTTGCATATTTTCAGTACGGCCAGCCGGAAGAAGCCTTACGGTGTTTTAAAAAATCGGCGGCCATTAAAGCGGACCATGCGGAAACATACGTATTGACGGGAGTTGCCTATAATACCCTGGGGAAATATCGCGAGGCTATCGAATATTTGGAAAGAGCGGTTGAGTTAGGCTCCGGCGATTTGCGGACGTTTCAGAGCCTGGGGGTCAGTTACTTTTCCGCAGGCGAATACGCGCAGGCGATACACTATTTTGAAAAAGTGTTAGAGAAAGACCCGCAGCACATTGAAGCGTTATTAGGCGCAGCTTCAGCGTATAAAGCCGCCGGGGAATCGCAGAAAGCCAAAGAAAGATTTATCCGCTTGAAAGATACCCTTCTTGAGCAGGGTAAGGAAGAAGATGCTGCCAAAGTCTTGATTATGATCTCTGAACTGCCTGATTGATGCCTATCGTTTATCCGCTTTTTCTTTCTTTTCCAGGGTCTGTAAAATATCTACAAAAAGAGCCCGGAATTGTTCAAAGAGTGATTCAAACTTCCCGATTTCATCGTTTGCCGAAGGGGTTATTTTTGCGTGGTAATCCCCTCCAACGACGCGCGTTGCGACGCGGATAATCGCATTCAGCCGGCAAAAAACTAAGCGGTCGATAAGAAAAAGGACGAACAGAGAGATGAAGATCATGACCCCCACAATGATGATCGTCGTCATGCGTTGCGTAGTATGCATGCGGTTAGAGAGAGCGGTGACATCGCGCAATACGAAGACTCCGCCGACTTTTTGTTTGCGCGCGTCGTAAACCGGGAACAGCGCCCTGCTGTATATTGTATCGCCGCTGCGTTCTTCGTTCAATAAGACTCCCCGGTCAGAGACTTTTTCAATATCCCCGGAGTACTTAATAATGGTATCCTTGTCCGTCGTTTTATAGATCAGCATTACCGAAGCCCGTTCGTCCCAGTTGTTCGGTAAGTTTTTATTTCTTCTGACTGACGCCCACGATTCCGCATCGAGATACTGTTTTTTCGCAAGGAGGCCATACTCATTACCCGTCTGTTTTTTCATGATAGAAAAGAACTGGTCGATTTCTTCCCCCAATTCCATATAACCGAGCAAAGAGCCGTTGTTGTCATACATCGGATGTACGACGCGGAGCGCAAAAGCGGTTTTTCCTAATTCAAGCCCGGAAGCGAACGTTTTTGTTTTAACGGCATTCTCATAGGTCGCCCGCGGGATCGTATCGCCAAAAAGCGCCGGAGCATGCACCCGCAAGAAGCATTTACGGGCCGTATCAGGGTTGCCGGTCTCAGGATTGAGAAAGTACCAATGGGTAATATTGAATCTTTCTTCCAGTGTTTTGTAGACGGGCAGAGTCATCTGAAGTAAACGGTCCCGGTCTTTTTGAGCAAAAAGTGATAGTATTTCTTTGTTCGCAAGCAGGGTTGTCATGACCGCAGAAAGCGTGCGCGTATCATGTTCGATCATCGCGTTAAACGAGTCCCGCGTATTATCGAGTTCTTCGTGCATCAGCGCCAGCAGGTTTTGTTTGTACGCCGAGTGAATGACCGAGGTGATGGCTACGGTGCTTATTAAAATAGTACCTAGAAATCCCAGTACCAGTTTAAATTTGAGTGATGTTGGTGAAAACATCCGGTCTCCTTTCTTCAGCCTTCCTGTTCAATCCCCTCAGCAGAAAGCCCCGTTCCGGGGATGAATGCGCCTTATGTTGTTTCTGCTTCGGGAGGGAGCCACGGACCTGCCGGCGATGCTGGTATGTCCGTGGGGACTCTACTCCCGGTTAAAGCTCTAGTGTTTCGCCTAAGATATCCTGCACGGCTTTTACCAGTTTTTCCATCTTTTGCTGGTCATCCGGGGTATTGGGATTGATCAGGCCGAATACAATGCCCGTGCGCATGCCTATTTCGCCTTTTATCTGATACGGGTCTAATTTTTTTTTGAGAATGAGTAACTCGACTCCCTTTTTCGCTTGGTATAATCTACCCATGCACCCTCTCCTTAAGAACATTATCTGATCTTTTGGCAGGAAATGCAAGTATGAGCCCGTGTTGTGGGATTCTGTTTGGTTCCCGCAAGGAGGAAGAGTATAATAATCGCATGGCAAAGATCCAGGCTCGGATTACTCTTATTCGGCAATTTCTGACGACGGGGATATGGCGGATACGCCTGAAAGAGCTTGTCCCGCCGCAGGTTTGGTATATTAAACTGCTCCGCGTCGCTCTCGCTTCAGGGAAGGGGTTTAACGAGGATACGTGTACTTTATACGCGTCAGCTTTGACGTTTTATTCGATCCTGTCGATCGTTCCGATCCTGGCAATGGCTTTTGGTGTCGCCAAGGGATTCGGCTTTGAGAATGTTCTTCAGGAAAGGCTTCTTGAGAAATTTCCCGGGCAACAGGAGATCTTCGATCAGATCTTCGGTTTCGCGCATACTCTGTTAGAGCACACCAAGGGAGGATTACTTGCCGGCGTAGGCGTGGCGATGCTTTTTTGGACTATTATCAAAGTACTCAGCGATATCGAGACTTCATTTAATGTTATCTGGAAGGTCACCAGGACCCGTACGCTTATCCGGAAATTCAGCGATTATCTTTCTATTATGCTTATTTGTCCGTTGTTGATGGTCGTTGCCGGCAGTATGACGGTTTTTGTGGCCACGCAGATCACTTTTATAACGCAGAAAATCGCCGTACTGGGGCACGTGAGTCTCGTAGTAAATTGGGTAGTGCAACTCTTACCTTTTGTCGTGATGTGGGCCTTATTTACTTTTATCTACCTGTTCATGCCGAACACAAAAGTGAGATTAAGTTCGGGGATATTTGCCGGCGTTATCGCCGGGACTTTGTATCAGGTTGTCCAGTGGTTTTATGTGAAGTTTCAGGTGGGGGTTGCCAGTTATAACGCGATATACGGTAGTTTCGCGGCGCTCCCTTTGTTTTTGGTGTGGTTGCAGTTGAGCTGGCGGATCGTGCTTTTTGGCGCGGAATTAGCGTATGCATATCAACACGCCGAAGCGTTTGATTTTAAACCGGACTGTGCCGGGGTTTCCTACGCGATGAAGCGAGTGCTGGCGGTACAGATTGCCGCGTTTATCGTGAAGAACGCTGCCCAGGGAAAAAAGCCGGTCACGTTCTCACAGATCTGCGATACCTTGAAGGTCCCGGCTTGCCTGCTTGAGCAAATACTTGATCAGCTGGTTTCTGCAGGGATTGTGATACAGGCGATATCGGGCAATAGAGCCGGTTACCATCCTGCGCACGATAGTAGTAAGCTGACAATAAAGTATGTTGTCGATGCGGTGGAGAATGCGGGGATACAGGACTTGCCTTTGTGTACAACCGGAGAATTCCGGGCCCTCCAGGAACATTTTAAACAGATTTCTTCCGCTATTGAGAGATCTTCGGCTAATAAATTATTGAAGGATCTGTAAACGGTTTTTTTCCGCGTGCGGATCGTGTAGGGCTTCCCATTTTTAAAAAAACACGGTATAATAATGCCGTTAAGGGGTAAGCGATCTAAACAGATATAACAGCTTCTTTTTTTTGGTTCGTCATCGTGCGATAGCCGGGGTTATAGCGTTATGTATCGGAAAAGAATACGAGTAAGGATTTTCTTCTGTGCGGCTCTCATTCTATTCTGTTCCGTCGCATCTGTATCGGCTCAGACCGTAGCGGGCAGCGCGAAAAGAGAAGAGCTGATTATTACGACCTATTACCCGGTCCCTTACGGCGATTATAAAGAACTGCGAAGTTACCGGATGGCAATCGGAGAGAAATACCATACGCCTTCGTATGTTTGTTGGGAAGGGAATTGCGCAAATCAGGTCAATGAAGCGTCGGAGGGAGACACCGATTTGTTAGTCGAGGGTAACGTCGGGATCGGGACAACAAATCCCAAAGTCAAACTCGACGTACGCGGGGAGATCCGTGGCTTTGGCGTCGTTCCTATCGGAACGATTACCGCCTGGCATAAATCATTGCCCGGAACGCCGCAGGTCCTTCCGGATGGGTGGGCCGAGTGTAACGGCCAAGTCGTTTCAGATACAAAATCTCCCTATTACGGGCAAACTCTTCCGTATTTAAATTCTCCGGCGCAAGACGGCGGGACTAACAGCGGGATGTTTCTTCGCGGCGGGCCGGTGTCAGGGGTATATCAGCCGGATGCGACCGCGCCAAACGGGCTGGCCGGATACGTTACTGATATGCGGACAAATACTGCGAACGGGCTTGAGTATGACGATGCGTCCGGTAAATCCACGGTTCTTTGGTGGCATTATTACGCGGAGAGTGCCGTAAAGTTTACCGGCGGAGATTTGGAAACGCACCCGCCGAATATGACGGTCGTCTGGATCATAAGAATCAAATAAGGAGGGAAGAGGCATATGCGCTGGATAATAATGTCGATAGTTTTATTATTTTCGTCTCCCTGTTTCAGCCAGAAATTTCAGGCACCGGTCATCGACGGCAAGGAGACCATGCCCGGTTCTTCGGACGAGAATGCGAAGAGTAATGGCGAGTCTTCCTATTCTCCCAAAGAAGAAATATCGCATATATTGTCCAGATATGAAGACCGTTTGGCAGAATTACAGAAAGAAATCGAGCGCGTGATACAATCATACCGGGATAAATATATTTCCCGTTCTACCGCTGAAGATGACTTAAAGTCGCTCTTGCAGGAACAGTATAAGATCCGCGATAATCCTGAATACCGGGCCGAGAAAGCGATCCAGGGATTGCTCTCCGAACAAATGCTTCGTCGGGAATAACGGACGGTTTTTGCCAAAGATTTTTAAAGAAAGAGTCGGCATGCGTAGGGGTGCATGGATAGTCGGGATCCTTATATTCTCATCATACGGAGGGAAGATGAAAGATTCATGTGATGGCCGGCAAAAGATCAAGATTTTCTCCGTGACGTTGAATGCCGGGGAAGAAGTCTTTCGGGTCTGCAAAAGTGACCGGGAGTGGAAGAAGATACTGACTCCTGAGCAATACCGCGTCACGCGTGAAGAAGGAACTGAACGCCCGTTTTCCGCGCAATGCCCGGTTCCGGCGAAAGGGCAGGCGGGCGTGTACCAGTGTGTCGGATGCGGTACGGATTTATTCCGTTATGAGTCGAAATTCGAATCAGGGACCGGTTGGCCGAGTTTCTTTCAGCCGGTGTCCGAATTGAATGTTCGTTTGCTTAAAGATATGAGCGGCGGTATGCCGCGGACGGAAGTCCGGTGCGCACGGTGCGATGCGCATCTTGGCCATGTTTTTGACGACGGCCCGGCGCCGAGCGGCAAGCGGTTTTGTATTAACGCCGTTGCCTTGAAACTGTTTCAGCCTGCGAAGAAAGTATCCCTCGAGAAAGCCGTTTTTGCTGCCGGATGTTTTTGGGGTGTTGAATCGGCGTTTCGTGAGCTACTGGGCAAGGGAGTCATATCGACGCGGGTAGGATATTCCGGAGGGCACGTTAAAAATCCGGATTACGAGCAAGTGTGCTCGGATAAAACCGGGCACGCGGAGGCCGCAGAAATTACCTTTGACCCGCAAAAGATTTCCTACGGCGAGCTTCTGGCGGTTTTTTGGAGCATTCATGATCCGACGACGTTAAATCGTCAAGGCCCGGATGTCGGGTCTCAATATCGTTCGGCCATATTCTTTTATGATCCGGAGCAGGAACGCGAGGCGATCGCTTCCCGGCGTGAATTGGAGAAAACCAGGAAGTTTTCACGGCCGGTCACGACAGAGATCGCGCCGATAAAGGAATTCTATCCGGCGGAAGAATATCATCAGCAGTATTTTGAGAAAAACCATCTTACTCCTTCTTGCCATATCCCGCCGAAAATAAAGTGATTATTTGAGATTTTGAAGAGCGTACTATGCGATGAGGGGAAGGACCTCTTGTATCGGCTGGCCTTTATGAATGCCGAGTTTCTCTGCTAACCCGGTGCAGGAGTCTACGCGGGCTTCCAGCGCCTCTTCAATTGAGGAAACCCCGGTGACTCTGACCGCGGCATCTTGAAATTTTTCAGCTATTGTTAAATCCAAATACCCGCACATGACATAGCCATTAGAACCGCGCAGTACGATGAGGTTCTTGCTGAGAAGATTGAGAGAAAGGCATATGATCGTTTTTTTTCCGACCGCGATCTCTTTTGTAATGACCATCGAAGTTACTATACCATAGAGTCGCGATGGATTGAAGTCAAAAGAACGAAACCGTTTTCAATAAACAGGGTGTTTTTTGTGCGGTTTAGGCCGTTTTACCCGGTTTTAAAACCGAAACGATCTGTCGGCGCCAAATTTATTAGATTTTTTTAATTCTTTTTAATGAATCGCGCTAATCATCGGCATAAAATGTTTATTATCAACACGTTATGCAAATACTTTTTTTACGGGTAAATATACAAATCGGTTGACTTTGTCGGCAAAATATGCTAACATTGAGCTACTTATGACACTGGAAAATCGAAAAGCACCTAGAGCACGGATATCTTTTCCCCTTAAGTGCGAACTTGGAGAAAAGACCAGTTACTTTAACAGCGTATCAAAGGATTTGAGCAATGGCGGCGTTCGGGTATTGAGCGAGCAGTTTGTCACTCCCGGGGATACGATAAATTTAAACATCAACTTAATTGAAAAGATGATCTCAGCGCGCGCAAAAGTAGTGTGGTGCAATGAGAGTGATTATGGACAAAGGTATTTGTTCGGCGCGGAGTTTGTGGATATGACTGAAGATGACAAAAACACCCTGAGAAGTTTCTTGTCGTTGATCTTTCCTTCATAATCCTGATCGATCATATATACCACGTAAAGGTTGAGTAAAAGAAATAAAAAGCTATGAGTGCACGTAAAGAAGCAAAGAAAAAAAGTTGTGCGAAATGCAGTAAGCCTTTGAAAAGGCTGGTGAGATATTATCGGGATGGTAAATTCTTCTGTGGGAAGAATTGTTACCGTACGATGGCACCGGCGCCAGAAGGCCAAGCGAAACAAGCATAATCTTGAGGAACGTGGATAGACGTCGTTCTCCCAGAGTAAATCACTACCTCCCTTTAAAGATATCTTCATCTGACCAGGAAGTCCTTACCGAGACTAAGAATATCAGTACCAATGGCGCCTATTGCCTCATTTCCAAAGATGTCGAATTGATGACGAAGCTTAAGGTCATTATGCACGTTCCGATAATCCCTAAGCAGCCGAAGCGGAAGTTCCATAAGATCGAATGTGTGGGAGTTGTGGTGCGCAAGGAGCCAAAAAAAGCGCAGGCCCGGCAGAAGGACGATCTCATCGGCGTCGGGATCTTCTTTTACGATATTCAAGACCGCGACAAGAAATATTTAGAGAGCTTTATCAAGCACACGCTGGTTCAAGCGGATCCATCCCTTTCGTAATATTGCAAAAGTGAGTTTTGGGGTTTTCAATGTTGCATAAAGAATTTCCTGAGAAAGTAAAGGTCTTTTACGGGTGTATATTCCGGGAAGAATCCTTATTCGAGGCCGTCGTTGAGGAAATAAGCGCAACGTATGGCGTGGTCGATACGCAGAGCCTGTTGATGGATTTTGATTTTACGACGTATTATTGCGACGAGATGGGAAGAGACCTCAAGCGTAAATTTATTTCGCTTAAAGAGTTGTTCTCCCCGGAAGAACTGGTCCCGGTAAAGAACTTCAGTATTGAATTAGAGCGTTCACACGCCGTTGAAGGAAAACGGCGGATCAATATCGATCCCGGGTATGTCAATCTGGCAAAAATAGTTCTCTCGACCACGAAAGATTTCTCTCACCGGATATACCTTCAAGACGGTATTTATGCCGAAGTCACCTTGCTTTTTAAAGATAAGAAGTTCAATCCCTTGCCGTGGACTTTCCCGGATTATAAAACCCCGCTCTATCAAAAATATTTTCTTGAATTACGAGATATCTATCATCGGCAATTGGCAGACCGCTCTTAAAAGATAGTTTGTGGGTCAATTCCTGCGGTCGCACATACGGTTATGGTAACTATTTCCGAAAAACTCAAAGCGCTTGATGCGGCAGTGGCGGTGCTGGAAAACGCGTATGCCGGCTGCTATCTTTGTCCCCGGCGGTGCGGTATTAATAGAGCCCGTGCCCGGAAAGGTCATTGTGCCGGTCCGGACCATGCCGTTTTGTATACGTCTTTTTTGCACCGGGGAGAAGAGCCGTGTATTTCAGGGACTGCGGGCAGCGGGACACTGTTTTTCTCGGGGTGTTCATTACGCTGTTCTTATTGCCAAAATTATAAATTCTCACAGTCGATGCAGGGAGAAGCATATACCGATGAAGCGTTGGCTGCGAAGATGCTTCTCCTGCAAAAAGAAGGGGCGGCTAACATTAATCTGGTAACGCCGACGCATTTTCTGCCTTCGATCCTGAAGGCATTGCGGATCGCGTACCGGCAGGACTTGCGGCTTCCTGTCGTGTATAACACGTCCGGGTATGAACTCGCGTCCATCCTGCGGCTGCTGAGAGGAATTATCGATATCTACCTTGTCGATATAAAATATACCGACGCGTTCCTGGCAGAGGCGCTCTCCACGGATATCTTTTATCCGTCATTCGCGCAGGGAGCATTTCGTCAGATGTACGAACAGGCGCACCATTTTGAATTTGAAAAAGAGATGATGCGGCAGGGGGTCATTTTGAGGCATTTAGTGTTGCCATCGGCGGTTGAAAATACCCTGACGCTGTTACGTTGGCTGGAAGAGAACCGTTTTACCGATTGTTTTTTAAGCCTGATGTTTCAATACCGGCCGTATTTTAAAGCAACGGAGTTCCCGGATATGAACCGAGTCGTGTCCAAAGAGGAACACGCCAGGATAACGGATTATTTTTATACGCATTGCCGTCATTTGGCGCACGGGTGGATACAGGAATTGAATACCGATGATTCTTTGGCGGGAATACATTTTGAACCGAAACCGGAAAGTAACGGGCACGTTTAGAAATACCGTAGGCCGCATGTTTTGCTGTGCGGTCGCGGCGTACGTGTTGTGCCGATGCCTCCCGGAGGGAAACGTATATGAAGATAACCGAGCTTGTTTTTGAACGGAATTACCGGTATATTGAGCATACCGCGGACGTTGGGGTGCGTGTTTGGGCCACGACGAAAGAAGGGATCTATGAAACGTGCGGATTGTTGTTGTTTGAAATGCTCTTTGATTTCTCTGAGCAGGACGTGCAGCCGTCGGAGGGAGAATTTACCGTGCGGGTTAGCGCGGATGACGATGAGTTACTCCTCATAGAATTGCTCAGCGAACTTCTTTTCCTGTTTTTTGAGAAACATTTTGTGGCTATTGAGATCATCGTTGGGCTTGAAGAGAAAAAGCTAGCGGCAAATCTACGCGGGCAAATCATTCCTAAAAAACGTTTCCGGGTAAAACACGAGATCAAGGCCGTGACGTATCATCAGTTGTATATTAAACATAACGACCGGGGATATGAGGCACAGGTGATATTTGATGTATAACTTTTTAAATTGATATACGTCGATATATGTCCCGCCTTGGGCGGGACGATATACATAGATATTCGTTGTCTGACAATGTATATCCATTGTATATCTATCGTATATCCATGTGTATCGCGTAAAGAAGAGGGATGATGCAAAACATTCTAAAAAAGATCGATGACTATAGGTTTCTTTTGCCGCGGACGTATCAACCGGGCATGCGGGTCAATGGTTTGATCTACAGCAAAGAGAAGATGCTTTCGGATATTGTCATGGATAAGGCGTTGGAACAGGTGGCGAACGTCGCGACCTTGCCGGGAATCGTCGGTTATTCTTTGGCGATGCCGGATATTCACTGGGGGTACGGGTTCCCTATCGGCGGGGTTGCCGCGACATCTTTTGATCACGACGGAGTTATTTCTCCGGGGGGCGTAGGCTTCGACATAAATTGCGGGGTCCGGTTGATGCGGACCGACCTTACGTATGCCGAGATACACGATAAGAAAGAAACGTTGGTCAATACCCTTTTTAATGATGTTCCTTCGGGCGTGGGTTCCTCAGGCGAGATCGTGTTAAGCCGGAATGAATTTAAAAAGATGTTGATTTCCGGGGTTCGTTGGGCGGCCAGCCGCGGGATGGCGGAACCTTTGGATGTGCTTCATTGTGAAGAAGAAGGAAGTCTGGAAGGAGCCGATCCCGATGCGGTTTCAGATAAAGCGTTCGCGCGCGGGAAAGACCAATTAGGGACGTTGGGCAGCGGCAACCATTTCTTAGAAGTACAGGAAGTCGTTGAAGTCTTTGATGCCGCGGTCGCCGCTGCATTGGGGATCCATGTAGGGCAGATCACCGTGATGATCCATTCCGGTTCGAGAGGCTTTGGGCATCAGGTATGCGAAGATTATTTGATCGTCATGCAGAAAGTCGTGCAAAAATACGGTATCCGCCTGCCTGACCGGCAGCTAGCGTGCGCTCCGCTCGCGTCTCCGGAAGCAGCCCGTTATTTTGCGGCAATGAACGCGGCCGCTAATTACGCGTGGTGTAACCGGCAGATCCTCATGCATTTGGTTCGTGAATCGATCGCGAAAGTGATGGGCAAGAGCCGGCAAGCGTTGGGGATGCATTTAGTGTACGATGTCGCCCATAATATCGCGAAGAAGGAAACGTATGTCCTCGACGGCAAGAAAATACAGGTTTGTGTTCATCGGAAAGGAGCAACGCGCGCGCTCGGAGAGGGCAATCCGTTGCTGCCTGATACCTATCGTTCTCTGGGGCAACCGGTGATCATCCCCGGAGACATGGGGACGGCTTCATATCTTCTTGTGGGGACAAAAAAGGCCGAGGCGGAGACATTCTCGAGTACCTGCCATGGTGCCGGAAGGGTCATGTCCCGATCAGCCGCATTGAGGACCATTGATTCGCATCGCTTGCTTGCCGAATTAGAGAAGAAAGATATTCAAGTGCGCGCTGCCGGGAAGAAGACGATAGTAGAAGAAGCTCCCCAAGCGTATAAGAACATAGATGATGTGATTGATGTTGTAACGAAAGCGGGAATATCCCGGAAAATCGCGAAAATGAGGCCGTTGTGTGTCATAAAAGGATAATGAAAATAGAAATATGTGGAAATGCGCTCATCCGTCTGCGTCAGACTCGCGAAACGAATTGTTCTCGTACGATAAATTTCTATGATGAAAGGAGTAAAAGATGAAAGTACTTGTTCTGTACTATTCAAAAACCGGGGTTACGCAACAAATGGCAAATGTTATCGGAAAAACATTGAAAGAAGAGAAGCTGCAGGTGGATATTTTTCCGGTAGAGAAGGTTACGGCGGAAGTCCTGGCCGACTATAAGGGCATTATCGTCGGTTCGCCGACATATTACGGGACTCTGGCCTGGCAATTAAAGAAGCTTTTTGACGAGAGTATTGCGCTTCACGGCCGGCTGGACAATCGCGTGGGGGGAGCGTTTACGTCGAGCGCGAACCTTGCCGGAGGCAATGAAACCACGCTTTTTTCAATATTGCAGGCGCTATTGATACATGGTATGATTATCCAGGGTGACCCCGACGGAGATCATTACGGGCCGGTCAGTTTAGGCGATGACATGGATGCCGCCGAACGAAAATGCCGGCGGTTTGCGCAACGGTTCGCCCAATTAGTAAAAAAAATCTGCTCATGAAACCTGCTTTTTTCAATACTGACGTTTGAAAAAGGCGTCGTTACATTATTTCTTTGTAAGGGTATGTGTCGACGATAAACCCGACTTTTGCTTGAGCAAAATCCGGGATGAAAGGAGTACCGCGACGAAATGACAAACGGTGCAACGGTGATCAACGAACAATCATTATTGAAACTGCTTTGCGAAGAAAAACAGCCGGTATTGGTGTTGTTTTCTTCCCCGGATCTGTTGTTCTGTAAATTTGCTCAAGAGATCTTTTGCGAAGTCCTGCAGGCCCATCAGGAGCAGGTGAAAGGATGCATCGTCAACGTCGGCGAGAATCCTGCGTGGAAAAAGTTTTTCGTGAAGGCGGTCCCCAGCCTTTTGTATTTTAGAGAAGGAGCATTGCTGACGCGCGATGATGTTTTTGCGGATACAAGAACCATTGAAAGCACTATCGCCGCTATCCTCCAGAATAAATATGATTATCGGATCAAATTCATTAAGGACATTAAATATGCCATGGAGGCGGAACGGGATATCGCCCGTTTTTATGCATATATCGCTGGGCAGACGCAAAATGGCAAGATCAAAGCGGTTTTTCAGGCGTTTGCCGATGAGTCGGACCTTCACAGCAAAGAATTGAAGAAGATACTCCCGATGTTTTCCCCGGGAGCGGTTGTTCCCGATGCCGTTGTGGAGGAAGGCTTGGAGCCGGAAAGTTACTCGTTGCTGGGCGCGGTAAAGAATGCACGGGAACTTGAGGAACGGGCGGTTGAATTTTATCGCAAGATGAAAAAGGACGTTCCTCCGGCAGATCAAACGGTCGCGGAGATCATTAACAAGATCTTGTCGGAAGAAAAGAAGCACTTGGCGCGGCTGAAAAAAGAAGAGGACTTTTTGAATTTTAAAGAGTTCGATGAATCGTTGAATATAGCCATGACGAGAAAAGTGAGCGATATCTTTTTATGAAACCGGCATCCGCAGCTTCAAAAGCATTGTTGATCCTTTGTATGGCCCCGGATAAGAAGAGCGCGGAACGTCTGGCGCGGGCATTGCTGACTGAACGATTGTGCGCTTGCGTGAATATGATCGGTGGAGTGCGATCGTTATTTCATTGGGAAGGCAAGATCGATATTGCTGAAGAATGCATGCTTTTGATTAAAACGCAGAAGAGATTATATAAAGACGTTGAACGTGTTGTCCGATCGAAGCATTCGTATTCGGTCCCGGAGATCATTTCTTGCGCATTGGAAAACGTCCAACCGGATTACTTGGCGTGGTTGTTCCGGGAAACCCGCCGTTGATCCCTGCCGGGAACCTTTTGCTGGACTATCATCGGCCGTGCCCGCGGTGTGGACAATAGAAGCAAATTTTTATTGGCTTTTTTCTAAATATGTTTATAATTACACAGATGATCTCGGATTTTAGCCGAATAAATAGGGCCGTTAGCTCAGTTGGTAGAGCAGGGGCCTCTTAAGCCCAAGGTCGTAGGTTCAAATCCTACACGGCCCATATTTTCTCATTGAACAATACTTTCCCGCACGCAGGAACGACCCATTGGCAATTGATATTCAGTGTGATAGGATAGAGCCAGATAGTCCGATCTATTCTCATGGTAAGAGTGCATATATTTTCTGCGATAGACATTATCTGGGAGCTTTCGCGTAAAGAACTAAAAAATCAATTTTCCCGGTTTTCCTGGGGAAAATGGTGGATTTTTTTATTGCCGGTATTGGTCATTATCGGCATCAGTTGGGCAGGAAAAGTCGCTTTGCGCGTCAACGAGGCGGATTTTCCTCTTTTTTTAGCCCTGGGTTTTGTTTTTTGGTTTTTCTTCGCCAATTCCGTACAAGAGAGCATTCACTATGTGTTGGGGCAGAAGCACTTATTTCTTTCATTACACGCGGTAGACCTTGTCTATTTGCCGCCGGTCAAGGTCGTGGCCAACTTTATAATACTCATCGCAGAAGCTTCTATGGTCGGGCTGTTTATCTTTGTTAAACACGGAAACGTGTTTTTTCTCGTCAATATGGTTTTCGTGGGCATCGTGTTTCTTTTCTTTACGCTCGGGGTCAGTTATTTTTTTGTAGCGTTGACTATCGTTTTAAGGGACCTTTTGTACAGCCTGTCGTATCTGTTTATGTTTCTTCTCTGGTTGACGCCTGTTTTTTATTCGTTGCAACAAATACCGCAGAGGTATCTGTTTCTGTATCGCATAAATCCTTTAGCATATTTTTTTGACGCGGTCCATCGAGGCATTTTCCTGAGCGAATGGCTCGGTTCTTCGTACGCCATCCTTGCCATGGTCGCCGCTGGTTGTTTTATGGGAGGGATCGGCGTTTTCCGGATCTACAGGACGACGTTAGTAAAAGCTCTTTTAGCCTAATGCGGGTCATACTTAAAGATGTTTGGGAAAAATACCGGATAAAATTTATTCGAGGTACGCAGGTCACCTGGGCAGACCACTGGGCTCTACGGGGAGTTGATTTTACCTTGAACGATGGAGAAGTGGCCGGTATCATCGGGAAGAACGGTGCCGGAAAATCCACGTTATTGAAATTAATAGCGGGGATCTTTCCTCCGGATAAAGGGTCCAGATGTGTCCAGGGTACGGTCGCGTCACTTTTCGATCTGGGAGCCGGTCTCCTGCCGGAGCTGACCGGCCGAGAGAATATTCTGCATAATATGAAGAGCTACGGAATCGACAACCGTAATGTCGAAGAGAAAGTGCGGGAAATAATCAACTTTTCACAGATCGGCGATTTCATCGATGCCCCGGTCAAATATTACTCTTCGGGGATGTACGCGCGGGTCGCGTTCTCTTTGGCCTTAAGCGTTCATCCGGACATCTTTCTTGTCGATGACATACTGAGCGTCGGAGATACTTTTTTCCAGAAACAGTGTATTGATAAACTCGGAGAATTGAAAAAACGCGGATGTTCGGTCGCGGTCGTTTCTCATGATATGGGGATCTTAAGAGCGTTATGCGACCGTATCGTCGTGATCGATGAAGGCAGAACGGTCTTTAACGGCGACGTGGAGCGGGCTATCGACTTTTATTTGCATAAGCAAATTGCTCCGGAAATGAAGAGGGACATTATCACCGAGGGTGAAGGTGAATATCCTTTTTCTTTCCCTTCATTAAAAGGGGTGGCTCTTTCTTTAAGAGCCGTGATGAAATCAGTGACGTCCGACAGCGACCTTTATGGGGCGTTCCTTCAAGGAGAGCGAGGCCGGATAGTATACTTTCCGGGGGCGTCTTTACGGCTTTCTTTGCGGGAAAAGAGCAACGAAGAGGCGATTCAGTTTTCTTTTGTAAGCGAGCAGGATTGTCATTCTCCCTGCAGGATATTGTATACCTGTGTTTTGGATATAGCGGAGCTGCAGGTAAAAGAAGTCTTTGCCGGAATAGACCGTATTTTGCTTGAGCACATAGATGATCTGCCGATACGCTTGCATGAGCACATCCTCGATGAAGTCGCTTTACGATCGTCTACCGGATATCTTATCTTTAGAGCGCCCGGCGGTTTCTTTTCCGTGGCCGTTAAAGAAAAAAAGATACAGGTGACTATGGGCATATTGAGGCCTTTCTTGCGAGAAAAAGAAGAGGTCAATACTATGGGCATCGCGTATCAACAAACATATATTCCCGAATCGAAGGCCCTTCAGACCGTTACCGTTGGGACCCGGTTGGCTCTTGCCCGGGAAGGAAGCACGATGAATCTTTATTGTCGGGATAAGAAGTTGACGTCTGGGCAGGGCATGTATATATCCCTTAAACGCGGAGGGGCTTGGTTCGACAGCAGACAGTCCCAGATCTCTCACATGAATAAACGCGAGAATTGCCTGGTCATCGAACGCCAATGGTATTTCTTTAATATCAAACAGACAGAGAAGTATACGGTCAGTGATACGGAAGTAACTATAGGCATATCGATCAGCGTGCCGTCTCCGATAACGCGATGCGCATTGGCACACTGGGGATGCATGTTGGATGTCCGGTATAATCAGTACACATTCGAGCCGGTCTGCCGGGGACGGTGCGAAGATACTTTTGCGTCTTCTTATCAGGATGCTCCCGCGCTCTATTTTAATCTTCCTGCCCGTACTCCTTTGGTCCTTTCCGGAGAGCGAGTGCCGGCGATGACCATAGAGGATTTGACGAAAGCGCACAATTTTATTCTCGAGAATAGCGATACCTTTTATACCAGCAGGATACTTAAGATCGAGAAGCAGCGAGCGGATGAAATATTTGCCGGTATTGATTTCAACATCCGGATCACTTTTTCATGAACGACCGCACATTCAGAAAATTGGCCCTTCGAGCCGAAGGCCAACAGGCATGTATTGACTATGCAGGCGTGCGTATCGCATCGTGCGGAACGCAGCTGTGGATCCCCGGGTTTTGCGGCGCGCAGGATGCCCGCGGGAAGATCGGTACGGTATCTGATTCGTGCGCCCAATGGCAAAAGAAGTATGTTTCCGTGCCATTGGAAGAAGAGCATGAACTCGTATTGGCGGATGCTTCGACGATACGCTGGGATATCCGCATTTCTGCCCGAATACCGTCTGCGGTGGAGGCCGTAGCCGCATATTTTCTGGTGACATCGGCATATCGGGAGTACTTTCTTGATGAACAACAATATAAAATACCCGCGGTATCAAGCGCGGGAAATGCCGCACGCGGATCTTGCAATGATACTTCTTTTGTCGGATTACGTTTCGCGGCAAACGGAACTTTGCCGGATGTATCGCTAGAGATCGGCCGTTCAAGCACTCCGGCAGTTTTTTCTTTCGAGAATTTAGAGACGGCCGCGGCTACCTATACCATCGGGGTGAAAAGCATCGCGGGCCGGAGTCTTGCCATCCATCCGCAAAAGATATTTACGTTTTCACTCCTGTTGAGTTTTTATGAAGACCGGTCGGTATTGGACCAGCGTATTGAAGCGCGCCGAAAGAATAAGCACCTGTTTCATGCGGATGTGAGTATCCCTCGGGATAGGATACCGTACAAGAGAGATCCGGTATTTGTATTCGCCAACGTCCCTTGGCAGGAAGATGGCGGGAGAAAGCCGGGAGTGCGTGCCGGAAGCCGGTGGCCGCATTTGAAAGATGATTCCGAGGGGGACTATCTTCCGTTTCCCTTTTTTTTAACCTATGCGACGGCGTTGTTAAAGCGGGAAGGTTTCGCCGCACATTGCCTTGACGCGCTTGCCGAGAACCTTTCTCCCGGTCAATTTCACTTGAAGCTGTCACGTTTGAACCCGGATGTCGTGGTCATGGAGACGTCGATGCCGTCGTTCAGCAATGATATGGAGATCGCTCGGACGCTGTCGCGCGCGGGGATCTTTGTAGTATTGTGCGGCCCTTTTTCGTATGTGTATGATGAACGGTGTATGCGGCAATATCCGTATATTCACGCAGTCTTTACCGGGGAATACGAATTTACCGCGCTTGATTTTGCCCGGGCACTGAAAGACCGGAAACCGTTACGGGAAGTTTCGGGTATTCTCTATCGCGAGAAAGAAACAATCGTTAAAACCGCTCCGCGGCCGCTCGGAAGGCTTGATGACCTTCCGTGGCCGGAGCGGGATTCTTTACCGATGCACGAGTATTGGGACATGCCGGGAAACATCCCCTTCCCATCCGTGCAGATGCTGTCATCGCGCGGCTGCGTGTTCGGGTGTGATTTTTGCGTGTGGCCGCAAGTATTGTTTAATAAATCCTATCGTTACCGCTCGGTCGCCGATTGTTGTGCGGAGATGCGGTATCTGGTGCAAAAAAAAGGTGCCCGCTCGGTATACTGGGACGACGATACCTTCAATATTTCTCCGGAACGGACATCGGCATTCGCTGAGGAAATGGTGAGGCAGGATTTGCAGGCGATCCCGTGGGCGATGATGGCGCGAGCCGACCTGATGACCCCCCAGATACTTGTTCTGCTGCGTAAGGCAGGGTTGTGTGCCGTTAAATACGGCATCGAGAACATGAATGATAAAGCCCAGAGAGCCTGTAATAAACACCTTAACCTTAGAAAGACCTTGGACGTCATCCGTATTACGCGTCAATTAGGCATAAAAATCCATCTGACTTTTACTTTTGGATATGATGACGATACGCGCCGGCAGATCGAGCGCACGATCGAGCATGCGCTAAGATTGAAGCCGGATTCAGTGCAGTTTTCTATCCTGACTCCATTTATGGGGACAGAGCTTTTTGAAACATTACAGCGGCAGGGCCGTATTTTAGATAAACCGTGGTCGGCATACGACGGCCATCATGGGTGCGTGTTTCAGCCGAAGCACATCGATCCGGATACTTTGTGCGCGATGAAGGAATATGCGTATCGCCGCTGGTTTGAGTATCAGCGGAGACGCCGGGGTATTATCGGAGATTTTAAGCGTTTTGTAGAATACTGTTTGCGTCAGGATGTATCCTATGCGATAAAACGGTCCTGCGGATATGTGAAGCATCTTTTTACGTACCGCGCGGACAAAGTTTAGAAACGGCGGCGATTATGCATGGTTCTTTGCGGCAGATAACGGATTTTTCTACAGCGGCGTTGAGACGTTTTAAAGAGATACTCGGCGTCTATGACGGATCGTACGCCTATAAAGGGCCGTATCATGTGCAGATCGATTTGACCAACGAGTGCAACAATAATTGTATTGCCTGTTGGTGTAACTCTCCGCTTTTTGTAAAAGACCGGCTCAGTGCCGTGGAGAAAAAACGGCATTTACCGTACCCGCTGGTCCGCCGGCTCATCGATGAATTAGCGGCACTGGGAGTCGAAGAACTCTTTTTTTCAGGCAGCGGAGAACCGTTTCTTTATCCGCATATCGAAGAAGTCCTTGCGTATACGGTCCGGAAAAAGATAGCCTGTTTTGTCAACACGAATTTTACGCAGATGAGCCGTCAACGGCTCGATTTTCTCATCGGCCATTCGATCGACGCGGTAACGGTCAGCGTGTGGGCCGCGACGGCGGAAACATACGTACGGACGCACCCGAATAAAAGCGCGGACGATTTCACGAGGATCCACGATAACCTGCGGTATCTGAACGGACATAAAAAACGCGTTCCCTTCGTGAAACTCTACAATGTGATTTTTAATATGAATTATCAAGAGATAGAACAGATGCTGGATTTTGCGGTACAAACCGGTTCAGACGCGGTCGAATTTACTCTTGTCGACACGGTGCCGAATGTTACCGACAGCCTTTGCTTGAATCATGAACAGCATGAAGCGGTCTTGGGAGCTGTCCGGGCGATCCGCGCGCGCCTTGACGGATATCACCGTATTCGCGGGACTCGCGTGGAAGTCTTAAATCTCGATACGTTCGAGCAGCGGCTTTCGACGGCAGATCATGTGCGAAGCGCGTTGTATGATAAAAACGTCATCAACGGCATGCCGTGTTACGTCGGCTGGCTTTTTGCCCGGGTCATTCCCAACGGTGAAGTGCATTCGTGTTTAAAGGCCCATCGGGTTCCCACCGGTAATCTGCACTACCAATCTTTTTCGCAGATATGGAATTCTTCGGCGCAGCGCGTTTTTCGGAAGAAGGCCATGGTTTACGTAAAAGACGATCCTTTCTTCCGTTCCATCGGCAATGATCCGGCTATTCAAGAAGCCGGCTGTTATAAAAGCTGCGACGATATCGCCAGAAACCGGTGCATGCATCAGCGTATTCAGCGGCTGCGCCCTTGGCAGAAGAAAAGTCTTACTTCTGCCGCGGCTCTTGTGCGGGCGTGGCGGAGCCTCGGATTATATTTGATGCCGTTACGGGAATCTCTTTTATCGCGGACGGAGTCCCGTGCCGGCACGGCCGCGGTAAAAACGGCGGATCCCGCGCCGGTCAGCGTCGGCCGGACAATAGTCCCGCCGGAGATGCAAGAAATAATCGCCGGGGCGGCATACCGGAAGGATTTCCCCGGACTGCTGGACCCTGCCCGGGTCGATCTTTCTGATCAGGAAGCTGCCGCCGGCGACGGTAAGAGAATGATGGAAAAAACGCGCGGGCCGGTACCGGTCTGTTTATACGGAGCACAAGCCGAGGTGCATCGCTGGGGCAGCCGGCATGACGAAAAAGACTTTTTTGTGCAGCAATCGCTCTTGGCGCAGTGTATCCGGCAGCGTAGGGAATATCGCGTTACCATCGGGATCCGCCGGACCAATTTCTTTAAATTAGACACGCTTGTCGCGTTTTTACAGCAATTCGGCGACGGTTTCCCGGCACAAGCGTTCTCATCTTTTTCCTTGTATCCGTACGCGACGATTAAACGGCGTTTTGAAACGTATCTTGCGCGGGTACAAAAAGAAGCGCGTCCTTATCATATTGCGTTTGAAGTGGCGGACCGCGAGTTACTGCCGTTACTCGAACAGATAGAAGCAGATGCCCGCGCGCCTTATTTTAAGGAAGTCGATTTGCTCAGAGCGTTAGGCCCGGTCGTGAAGGATTCTTTTGTCGGCCCGAATTATTTATTGTTCAATCTGTGCGGCGTGTGCAACACGGATTGCGTGTATTGCCGTAAATTCTCCGGATTATTGCCGGAACAGACCCGGCGGTCCGGGATTACCGGAAATCAATTAATGGATTTGAAGTTAGTCGAGCGTATCCTGCAGGAAGCGAAAGCCATGGGTACACAACAGATCTTACTGGTCGGCGAGGGCGAGCCGACGCTCTATCCGTATTTTGGCAAAGTATTGGATCTTATACGCGCGTACGATTTTGTCTATAATTTCTCGACGAACGGGATGTTGCTACATAAATACGCGCCTCAGATTATCGCCAGCCGTTGCTGGGCGGTGACCGTCAGTATGTCGTTCGCCTCGGAGAAAACGTTTGCCGCGTTGCGGCCGGGCACGGATGCGCGGCAGATGGCGATTATTGAAAAGAATGTCGCTGAGCTAGCCCGCTTAAAAAAACAGGGTAAGCGGCGGGAGCCGGAGATTATCATTTTGCACGCGGTATGTAAAGAGAACTATCGGGAAATCCCGGCGATGGTCGCAAAGGCAGAAGTTCTCGGAGTCGATGCGTTGTGGTTTCAATTAGTGCACTTGGGAGAATTCAGTAAACAGCTTATGTTAAGCGAGCCGGAAATGGAAGAGGTCCGGCAGTTGCTGCGCCAGGCCCGCGATCTCTGTAAACTGAAACATATCAAGTTCCATTCATTTATTGATTTTGAGCTGCAGCATTATGATGAGAAAAAAGGGGATTGGTCGAAAGGCGGGCTCTTGGAACAAGGGTGCTTTGTCGGCTGGCATTTTGCCTACATCGACTTTCGAAACTTACTGTATTTTTGCTGCGGCACCAAGGCGGTCGGGCTGCTGGATCAGGAGCATGCCTTGAGGTTCTGGTGGCAGAGTGACTTGTACCGTCGCTACCGTAATGACGGGATTGTTTTGCACCGGGAGAATCCCTTGGATCTGTTTGGCAAACCGTTGTATGAAGCTTTCTGCGATTCCTGCGATAACCATGACCAAAATACCATGATGATCGAACTTTTACATAAATATAATTTGTATTCTTTTGTGGAACGGTAGCGGGCAGATGAGTAAGAAAACGGTCGGGATCTCACGGTCTTTTATCCGATGGTTCGTCTGTTGTTTAATCGGAATCATCGCGGTTGCTTACGCCGCCTATTTTTGGCTGCTAGCCGTATTGACTGGCCGGCTGATTATGGGAGGCCGCCGGAAGCGCCACGCGCGGTAGATGCCTATGAATATTTTATTGGTCCATCCTCACGATGTGCGAAGTCCCGAAGAACCCTGGACGAGAAGGATTACGGCCATCGCATCTTTTCTAAAGAAGAAAGAGCACGCGGTTAAAGTCGTTTACGCGCCGTTAGACATTACCGGGCGTTTTCAGCGGCGCTGGCAGGAAGGGATTGAGTTCATAGAAGTGTCCCGGTATAGCTCTCCCTATATTCTTTTGCGGAATCTTTTGACGATGATCCCGCTGGTCCGTTGGAGTCATGTCGTGCACCTGCAGAAGTGCCATTACTATACCGCGATTCCAGCATTGTTATTGTGTTACGCGATGAATAAACCGTTACATTACGATTGGGACGATTGGGAAGAGAAGATCTGGCTTGAAGCGTGCGGGCGGCGTTGGCATTCATTGGGAATCGCGTTTTTGTACTGCCTTTTAGAAACGGCCTTGCCGTTTTTGGCGGATAGCACTACCTGCGCGAGCCGGCAGTTAAAGGAATTAGCACTCCGGCGGGGGGCGAGGCCCTTTTATGTTAAAGATTCGCCGGTCGGGGTCGATCTTGAAAAGTTTACCGGGCCTGTTTCCCGCGGATCGATCCGGGAAAAATACGGCATGCGCAAAGATCAAAAGATAGTTTTGTATTTGGGGCAATTGCACAGCGCGCAATATGTCGATTTGCTGATCAGGGCCGCAGTCCATTTACATGAACAATGGGCGCTAAAAGAACCGTTAGCGTATATGGTTGTCGGCGAAGGCGTTGGCCGGCAATCGTTGATGGCGATGGCTAAAGAGAATGGGGTGTCCGGGCAATTTATCTTCACCGGGGCGGTTCCCCAGGAAGAGGTGGCTTGGTATATCGACGCCGCGGATGTATGCGTGGCGCCGTTTCGCAGTACTGAGGTAACGGTCTGCAAGAGCCCTTTAAAGGTCGTCGAGTATATGAGCCGCGGGAAGTATATTGTCGCCAGCGCTGTCGGCGAGGTCGTGCAGATGCTGGACGGCTGCGGATATCTCACGCAGGAAGGGTCTTCTGAAGAGATTGCCGAAGGCATCCGCTTTTTTCTGGAGAATGGAGACAACGAGACCTTTCGCAAAGATGTTCAGGACCGTTTGCGCAAAAGAGTCCACCAGCGGTATACCTGGGACTATACGGTGGGAAACCTGATGGCGCTCTACTCGATGATTACTCCCGTTGCTCGAAGGCCACGGGCTATGCCCGTGGATGAATGGCGGGTCGGGACGTCGCCCCACACGGGCGGACAAGAGGGACCCACGGATTTTACCCGTGGGGGCTCCAGCGGTTTAACGTCCGAATCAAAACCCTAACCGATGCAGCTTATTTTTTTATGCAGGGAAAGTACGTGGTCGGCCGCCAGTACTGTGCGCGGCGCGTTGTGGGAAGAATATTGCCGCCATAAACAGGCGGCGTTTAAGAAAATCTGTTTGGAAAGTGTGTGGGCTTTGCCCCGTGAAACCGATTACCGCAACGTATGTAAAATGTATTTATCGCTCAAGACGTTCGTTCTTCTTTGGAAACAACCCTGCGACCTGCTGGTCATTAATAAGATCAATTATCATACCTTAGGTGCGGTTCTCTTTTGTTTCCTCAGAAGAAAACCGTACATTCTTGACGTGGATGACTGGGAGTATCGCGCGACCGGGGGGGATGTTACGCAGACGAAAACACTTTTTCAGCGGTTGGGGGACCGGTTCGCGCTCGGAGCTTATGCGGTTGTCGTTGCCAGTACTTTTTTGAAAGAATACTTCTCATTTTGCGCGCGAGTCGTGTATATCCCCAGTTGCAGCCTCCCGGATAGAGACGCGCCGGTGCCGGAGCCATCGGAGAGCGTCAGATTTTGTTGGATGGGAATGGTCGATCGTTTTGATGCCATAGATTCTGTCAGAGAGATCCTGCGGGTCTTTACGCGGGTCGTCCGGCAATACCCGGGTATTCGATTGGTGATCATCGGAAAGGGGATTTTTGAAAAAGAATTGCACCGGCTTGAAGCATCCGATTGTCTGCCGCAGGTCCAATTCCATTATGCGATCGACAGCCGGGATATTCCCGCGTATCTTGCAAAGATAGATGCCGGGGTCCTTCTTTTTCCGGAGAAAAACGTTTTTTACCAGGCGAAGAGCCCCACGCGCCTCTTTCAGTTTTTTGCCGCGGGCAAACCGGTCATTGCTTCAGCAGTCGGAGAATGCCCGCTATTCATCCGTAACGGGGTCAATGGGTTCCTGGTCCGTTCAGAAGATGACCTGCAAGCCGTTATGGAGGGCATAGGAAAGAATCCCGGGGCGCTCAAAGAACTTTCCTCGGGAGCCCGCGCGACCGTACAACAGTGGAATCTTCAAACAATGGCCCGGCAATTAACGCATAGTATATGATGCCGGTAAGTATTGCTATTGTATCTGCCGGGGATAAAGCTGAAGTACAAAGGTGCCTTTCGAGCGTCGTCGCACAGAAGGGTGTTTCTCAGATCATTTTTATCGATGACAGCCATGCGCAGGATCTTGGTCCGTTCGTGCGCGCTACGTTCGGTGAAGGATCGACCGTTTTGTCGAATGGAGGAAATAAAGGAGCCAGTTACTCCCGTAACCGTGCGGCCGCGGAAGCGAAACATGAATTTGTGCTGTTTGTCGACAGCGATTGCGTGCTTGAGAAAGGTTTTTTGCCTGCGCTGGAGCGTGCCGGGTCTCTTCTGAAGAGAAAGGATGTTGCCGGCATTTCTTTTAAAGTTTTCGGCCCGGAAGGGATGTTTAGCCAGGGGATCCGGACAGACCGTTTGTTGCGGACGTATAATATCCGCGATTTAGCCGACGCGATACAGGAAGTCGAGTGCATCAATACGTGCTGCTGTTTGCTTAAAAGAGCGCTTTTCCATGAGCGCGGATTTCAGGAAGCGTTCGGTTATATTTTTGAAGATGTTGAGTTCTCTCTGTATCTTCGCCGGAAGGGCTTGAGGTTTTTTTATTATCCGTTCAGTACCGCCTATCATACGGGAAATAGTTTTAAGACAGCCGGCGCGCATAAAGTTTTTTTGTCGTACCGCAATCGTTTGTTGACGATTGTAATACATCACCGGGCCAAGCTTCCCGCGTTTTTTTGCCGGAGTCTTTGGTATGAATGCGCCCGCGCCGTTAAATTGTTCTGTATGGATCCACGCTTACTTACGCGGGCATGGATAGAGGTATTTCGTTATGCGCGGCAAACGCAGGTATGTCCATGAGATTTAAAAGGATCGTCATTTTCTCGACTTCAGCCCATGTCTATGGCGCGGAAAGGGGACTGCTGTTATTTCTACGCTGGGGCTTGCGGAGAAAGTTGTTTTCACGCGCGTTTGTTTTTATTCCACAGCCTGGACCGTTGCAGCACATACTTGCCGGATACCCGGAAGTCACGGTCGTCGTTTCTCCGTTTTCTTACACCATAAGCCGCGATCTTTGGACGCTGATCGCTTCCGCCGTTATGTACCCGTTCATGCTGACGTATTGTCTGTATTTTATCGCCCGGCATAAAATCAATGCGGTCGTCAGTAATACAACGTGTATTTCCGTCAGTTTGCCGCTGGCAATGATCATGCCGCACGTCTTTTTTGTCCGGGAGGTTTTCAATAACTGCTTTTTTTGTTTCTGGCAGCGGCAGGTCAGCCGGTTTTCGTATGCGACCCTGACCGTTTCCGCCTATGTGCAGAAGTCCGTGACCCTCGTAAGGCCTGAGGCCGTACCTGAGCCGGTCGATACTCTTTTCTTTCAACGGTACCGGCGTTCTGTCGCCCGAGCGCAATTGCGCATTCCGGCGCACTATACGGTTCTTGCGGTGATCGGCCGGATACATCCTGCCAAGGGACAGAAAGAATTCTTCCGTCTGCTTGAACTGATCCCGCGGTCGGCAACGCAGCGGGCGGTGATCCTCGTCGTCGGAGATGAGAATAGCGCTCAGCCTCGATTGCGCGCGTATAAAGAAGACCTCCTTGAGCAGATAGGAAGTTCTTCGCATGCGGATTCAATACGATTTGTCGGCTATGTTCAGGATATGGGACGGATATATGCTGCCGCGGATGTCTGTATTTTCCCATACCAGCGCGATGAGTTTTATGGCTACAGTATTCTGGAGGCGGCATTTTTTAAGAAAAAAGTATTGCTGGCACACCCTGGCGGCGGGATTTCGGAGTATCTGCCGGATCCGGCGGCTATTCCGGTCTTGAATGAGCAAAATCTGTTAAAGAGTCTGATCTCATCCGGAGAAATCCCCGTTTTGCCGGCACGGTTTCCCGCGTTGCAGGGGTACCTTCGCATCTTAGAAAGACTATTTCGATGACGGCAAAGAAAAAAATAGCGTTATGTATTACGCATGTCCAATTGGGCGGAGCTCAGAAATATGTGCTGACGCTGGCGCGGTCGCTCAAGGATCGGTACGATGTGTACATCCTGAGTTCATTTGAAGGGCCTCTTCAGACGTTGTTTACGTCGCTTGAAGGCGTTCATTTGGTACGGATCCCGCAATTACAGCGTGCAATTTCTCCGGTCAAGGATGCGCAGGCCTTTTTTTCATTGCGGCGTATTTTTAAGCAATACGATTTTGCGTTGATACATTGCAATTCTCCCAAAGTATCGTTCTTGGGAAGGATCGCCGCGTGGTCGATTGCTGCACGGGCCGCGATCGTGTACACGGTCCACTTGGTCGATTTTACCTTCCCCTGTCGTTCGGTGAGAGACCGGGTCATGTTGACGATCGAGCGGATATTGAGCCGTTGTACGGATTGTATCGTCGTGAATACCGCCTATGAGAAAGAACTGTTGCTGGCGGCCGGCTTCCCGGAAGAGAAAGTAACGGTTGTCGTCCCGGGTATCGATACTCAGCCGTTCCTTGATGTCCGCGCAACGCGCCGGGCGCAACAATTCCTTGCGGTGCCATACCGCCTTTTGCACATAACGTCTTTTAAACGTCATAAAGACCCGTTCTTCTTCATGGAGTTTGTCCGTTTTCTTGCCGGGTCTTATCCGGTTCAGGTGGATGTCGTCGGCGATGGGCCGTTGCGGAAAAGCTGCGCGCGGTATCTTCGGCGCCATGGGTTGAGCTCGTCGGTTACGCTGCACGGCTGGCAGAAGGATATAACACGGTTTATGGAGAAAGCGGCATTTTTAGTTATTACGTCGGAGCGGGAATCGTTGACGTATGCCGCTCTTGAAGCCTGCGTGGCCGGGCTCAAAATAATCTCTTTTTATCAGGGGACCCTGCGCGCGTTGATACAGGAAGGTTGCCAGGGATATTTCCTTGATAAAGACGCACAGGGTGCTGCCGTCAGGGTAAAGAACCTGTTGCAAAATCTGAGGAGTGTCTATACAATAAGTGAGGCATCCCGCACGTTTTCAGCGGCGCCGTGGGATTCTCAGCGTATGGCACGTCAGATACAGCAAGTATATGAACGCTTCTTTGCGCATTCAGAAAGCCGATAAATGGGATACTACTTAAATATCATTCCGGCATTTATCTTTTCTTTCATTTTCAATATACTCTTCATACAACGCATACCGCAGCCGGCGCGATACAAACAAAAAGCCTTTGTGGGCGGATTGTCCTTTGCTTTTAGCACTTTGTTGTGCGGCGTGATCGGCGGTATTTTGTTTTCTTTTTCCAAGGACTTTTTTGCGTTGTTGCTGGGTAGTTTTTTGATGCTTGCGGTCGGGATATGGGATGATATGCGTGAACTGACGCCTTCGGCAAAATTCCTGCTGCATACCGCGGTCGTTTGCGTCTATTGTTTCAATGGCGGCAAACCGATATTATTCAATCATGTCCCGCCTGTGATCAATTATCTTTTGACGTTCTTGTGGCTGGCCGGGATGACCAACGCGATCAATCACCTGGATATTAAGGACGGGCTTTCCAGCGGGATCACGTTCATCATCGGTATCTTTTTGACGTTTATTGCGTTTTTCGTCGGGAACAGCCCGGCGTATATGCTGTTGATCGTGTTACTGGCAAGTATGGCCGCGTTTATGATCTTCAACCTGCCGCCGGCAAAAATATATATGGGGAACGCCGGCAGCCATTTCTTAGGGTTCATTTTGGCTTCTCTGGCAATATATCTGGATTACAGTAAATCAAATATCGTTATTGCGCTGAGTATCCCGATCGGGATCTTTTTAGTCCCGATCATTGATACGGCGTTGTTGATCATACTTCGGTTGACGAAAGGGGTCTCGATAACGACCAAGACTGATGACCATTTCTTTTTTTACTGTGAGCAACGCTTCGGTTTATCCCGCGCTTTGTATCTTTTCTGGGGGGCAACGTTTCTCTGCGGCCTCTTGGCGTGCGTCGCCTTTCTCTTTTCCCGGGATTTTCTATGAAACACGTTGATGTTGCGGTTATCGGCGGCGGCATCAGCGGCCTTTCTTTGGGATACTTTCTTCGCGATACATCCTGCACGGTTTTTGAAGCCTCCGGACAAGTCGGCGGATTAGCGAGTACCTATTCCCGCGGCGGGTTCACTTTTGACCTGGGAGGGCATTTCTTACATCTGCGTACGCAAAAGATCTGGGGCATATTCGAGGAGGTCCTGCAGCGGCTTGCTTTACGGGCATACGTGCGAAAGTCCGGGATTTATATCAAAAAAGAATATATACCGTATCCGTATCAGTCTCAATATCCGGCAAAGAGAAGCGGGGCGGGTCCCGGTAAGCGGAAGCCGGGGACGCATTTCTTGGCATGGCTGCGGCAGAATTTTCACACGAACGTCGTGCAGGAATTTATGATTCCCTACAATCATAAGTTTTGGCAGGTCCCGTTATCGCAGATGCATGCGACGTGGGCGAAAGCGTTTATCCCGGTGTCGTGCAGCACGGCCGGCCAGCCGCATACCTATGTCGGGTACAACCGTACATTTTATTATCCCGAGGGGGGGATAGGAAAATTACCGGAAGCGTTACACGCATTGCTGGGTGAGCGCGTGCAGACGCATAAGCGAGTTGTTGAAGTATCTCTGGGTAAAAAGACGGTGTATTTTGAAGACGGATCTTGCGTGCGATACCGGCGGTTGGTCTCTACTATGCCGTTGCCGGAATTTCTGGAGTGCGCGGGCCTTACGACCTCGGCCTTGCAGTCTTCGTTACGCAGCACCACGACCCTTATATTGAATTGCGCGGTTGAGACTGATTTTCTGCGTGACTGGCATTGGCTTTATTTCCCGGAGCCGGCGTACGCTTTTTATCGGATCGGGACCTATGCGCCGTTCCTTCCGCCTCAAAGAAAAAAAACGGGCACTTTTTACGTCGAAGTCCCTGTGCCGGGGAACCAAACGTCTTCACGGCAAGTAACGCAGGCTATGAGAGATCTCCGGACCGTCTCGTTTTTGAAGACGCGCAAGGACATGGTCTTGCTTGACGAAAAAAGGCTTGCCTATGCCTACCCGGTTCCGTATATAAAGACGGTCCCCGTAGTGCATCGCGTTCAGAAAGAGCTGGCTCCGTCGGCGGTCTGGTTTTTAGGCAGGTTTGGTTCATGGCAATATTTGTCTATGGAAGATTGTATCCTGCAGGCGTATGATCTTGCCCGGCAGGTCTCCGCGAAGCCGTGACGCCAAACTTGAATGAGTGTGCGATCAGCGGTATAATACCGGCGTACGTACTAGATATACAATACCAATAGTTACTATATCTCTCATACGTGGCACAGAGTAATGTGAGAGGGAATCTCATTATATTGGTGGCAGGAGGAATGCTACTGTTGCGACTACCGTGTGTATGTTCAGAAGTTTCGTCTTTGTTTCATGCTGGCAAAGACGCCATCTCGACCGTTGTCTTCAGTAAAAAACTGCAGGTCATTTTTGTCGGTGCGGGCAGCCGTTTATTGAGAGTGCCGCTTTCCGGCCGCGCGCCGGAAGTTTTAGCGTTGTGCGGCGGTCGAATACATCAAGTCGTCCTTGATGATTTCCAATCGAATATGCTAATGGTCGCCGCGGAACAAGGCGCCTATATCAGCCATGATTTCGGGAAAAGTTTTACAAAAATATTTACCGCGGGATCGCAGGAAGATGAAGGGTATGCCGAAGCGACTACAATCGCAAAAATAGGGCAGAAGACCTTTGTCGGGACAGAGGAAGGGCTTTTTGCCGCAGATAACGATGTCTGGATATGGCATCGCGTTGCCGAGGTCCCGGCGCAAAGCAGCATTTCCTGGATCCAGATCCTTCCGGACGGCCGGACCATGCTCGTTGCGTCCGATTACGGCATGTATAAAAGTGCTGATCAGGGAATGTCTTTTAAGAAAGTCCTGGTCGCCCATAAAGTGTTTTCCGAAGAAGGGACTGACGAAGAGCAGGAAGTTTCCCGCCAGCGCCCGTTGCATATCGCTTATGAGCCGGTTTCCCGGAATATTTATGTGGCAACTGCTGCCGGGATGTATATTTCGCAGGACAAAGGAGAATCTTTTTCAAGGGTAAGTTCTTCATTAGACGGGAACGCGGTTTTCTTTATATACCCTTTGTCTGCGCAGGTCCAATATGCCGCAACGAGTAACGGCGTCTATGTCGTTGATGCCGCGCGGCCGTCCGAGCGCTTGTTTTCCGACGGGGTGCCCCATCAATCTTCGCGTGCGGTCGTTCCGTTGTCTAAAGATGAGGTTTTTGTGGCCACGGTACAGGAGATCGTGCGAGTCAATCTCTCTGCGAACGATACAAATACCGGCGTGACGCCGGCTGTTCTGTCCCGGCCGTCCGCTAACGCGGTAGCAAAACAAGAACCTTCTTTACAGGATGTCCGTACTGCGGCGATAGTGTATAATGAGGTCGGGCCGGAGAAGATCGAGCGATGGAGAAAACGCGCGCAAGCCCGCGGGTTCTTTCCGCAAGTCTCGGTTTCATATGATACGACGGTCGATATTTATCAGACCACCACGACCACACGGGTCGTCAAAGGCCCGTTGGATTGGGGCGTTAGTTTTAAATGGGATCTTGCTGATTTTGTATGGAATCCTTATCAGAAAGACATCGATGTCCGCTCACGGCTGAATACACAGTTGCGCATGGAGATCATCTCGGAGATCACCCGGCTGTATTTTGAAAGAAAAAAATTATTGGCTGAAGTAGGCCTGTTACAGCCGAACGATTCCGAATACGCGCAGAAACAATTACGGCTGGAAGAAGTTTCTGCGGTACTTGACGGATATACCGGCGGATGGCTTTCCCGCCAGCTTCAATAGTAACGAAGGGATACTTGGTATGCATCAGATTGATGAAATATCGCAGGCGACGCACACGTTTTACCGGCTCTCCAATACGGCGACGAGCCTGAAGTTCCTTCTTTTGGGGGTATTGAAAGTTTTTAATAATTATCTGTCTTTTTCGTCATCAAAGATCATCTTAAAAAACGCGAACGGGTATCCGGTCATTCTTGCCCGGTTAAAAGGGCCCCGGGTGTACATTTTTAAAAAGGGAGGGATGAGAGTCCTTAAAGGCGCTGAACGCCGGATCGTCAAAGCCATGAAAGAAAAATATAGCCCCCGGACGGCAAGTGTCCCGATGGTCTTTGGGGATTCGACCGGTATATTTATCGGTGAACGGGAGTTGGGACAGGAATATAGCGACGATGATCGTAAAAAGCTAAAGATGTTGGTCGAAGGCGCGGGGCTGTTGTTGCATAACTATTTACTGTGTGAAGAGCAACAACGCGTCATTGTCGGCAGTATTAAAGCGCTTTCGCGTTTTTTGAGCCATTCGATCCCGACGTCATCCATTCACAGCCAGATCATGAGCCGGTTGATCAAAGATCTTGCGCGCGAACTGCATTTGACCAAAAGTGAAGCCGGGTCTCTTGAGTACGCGGCAATGTTACACGATGCGGGGAAAGTAAACGTTCCGGTGAATATTTTGAGTAAAGAGACGCCGCTCACGGAAGATGAGTATTTATTGATAAAGTCGCATCCAAAGCAAGGCGTGGCACTGGTCCGCGATCTGCATATGTTAAAACCTGTCCTGCCGATTATTTTATATCATCACGAGCGCTATGACGGGACCGGGTACCCGTCCGGGTTGAAGAAAAAACAGATCCCGTTAGGAGCACGGATCTTGGCGGTCATCGATGCGTTTGACGCGATGATCTTCGGCCGGCCGTATAAGAAGAAGATCTCTTTGGAAGAAGCGACGCAGGAATTCAGGAAAAACCGGGGTGTTCAATTTGATCCGGATATTGTCGATGCGTTCCTGCGGGTATTGGTCCGGCATTCCGTAAGAAAATACTTGAAGAGCATAGCTTAAGCATTATAATATGAGCCCTATGATGGATAAGTTTAAACAAATGACCTTTAGCGGATTGCGTGAGGACGACCCGTCGCGGAAAGGCCCGTTCACGATTTCTTTGACGATCGATAAGATCTTTATTTATGCGATCATCGCGCTGATCGTGATCGTGTTGATCTTTTCGTTAGGTGTTGAACAGGGAAAGAAGATCGCCGCCCAGAAATTCGAACATTCGTTATTACAGATGGCCGGCTCGATGAATCCGCCGGCACAGCCGGCCGTACCGGAGGCGCAACCGGCATCTTCATCTCCGGTTCCGGTTGCCGTTAATGCCGGATCGGCGGCGGAGAAAACCACCGTCCCGGTGCCGTCCCAGACAACAGAGGCAGTATTCGCGACCGCGGTTGAAAAAACGGCACCGGTTCAGAAAACGGCTGTCGCGACGCCGCCGGGGCCGGTTCAAAAAGAAGCGAAAGCCGAGTCGAAGCCGGCCGTTAAATCTGCTGTTAAGCCGGCGGCGGTTAAAGAACCTCCCGTGCAAAATACCGGAGCGCCGGCAAAGAGAGGGACGTTTTATTTTATTCAGGTAATGTCGTATTCAAATGAACCGGAAGCGCAGAAATTGACGAAGGTCTTGAAGGGCGAAGGTTTTCCCGCATATGTCAATCCGCGCGGTAAGTTTTACGCGGTTGTCGTCGGTAATTTTGGCCAGAAAGGCGATGCTGAGAAAACCTTGGCGTCGTTAAAGAAAAAATATAAAGATTGTTTTATCCGGAGAAAGGAGTCTTAGGACGATGAGTTTACATCCTTCGTTACGTAAAGCAGGCAAATCCAAAACCAACAAGACGGTTTTAAAGCGTAATGAGCGCATAAAATGGCTCAAAGAGCGCAATCGCTGGGATGATGAAAAAGGGCACGTATACGGCCTTCCCAAGATCAAGATCGTCAAAGTGAAAACGGTCAAGAAAGAAAAAGCTGCAGCGGAAAAGCCTGAAGAGACAAAAGAAGGCGCCACCCCGGCAGCCAGTGCACCTAAAGCAACTGCACCCAAAGCCAGTGCGCCCAAAGCAAGTGCTCCTAAAGCATAGCTTTCTTTATAAATCGCTTACGCAGAAAACCCAGGGCTTTAATCTGGGATGGATGCGTGCGATTATACAGAGACTACAGGTTTTACCCCGAGGAATTCCAAAGGAATTTCCGGGACAAAGTCTTTGTCCCGAAGAGCTTTCTTAAAATTTCACAGAAATTTTAAGATTATAGAGTGCTTTGGGGCAGAGGGGCCCGTGGCGGGTCATTTCTGAGTTGATCAATTCTTAAAGGAAATACTATGTTCAAAGGATCCCTGCGTTATGTAATTCTTGCCATCGTCATCGGTTGGCCGGCGGTATCGGTTCGGGTTGCCTGGGCATCGGCGGAACCTTTTCTTATGCGGGCAACGAAAGAAGGGGTCAATGTCCGCGCGGACGCGTCCGTGCAATCACCGGAGATCATTTCGTTGCAGAAAGACGAATTAGTGGAAGCGGTAGAAGAACGCTATGAGTGGTATAAAATCATTCTGCCGGAGCGGGTTCAGGGGTATATTCATGAGAAGTTCATCCTGCCGGTCAAAGAGTCGGAAGGAAAAGTCAACGGCTCATCGGTCAATATTCGTCAGCAGCCGGACAGCTCAAGCCAAGTGATCGGTACGATCAAGAAGGGCGAGAACGTCGACCTGTTGGGTAAAGAGCAGGAATGGTATAAGGTCAAAGCGTATCCCAACGGCCGCGGATGGGTATATAGCAAACTGTGCAAGAAAGTTGCTGATGAGAACGCCTTGGGAAAATCGTCGTTGCTGTCCCAAGTCCCGCATTTAAAATCCAAAGATGGCGTAGTGGTCGTATCGAACCTGTATCCGCAGGGATTCAGCTATTTAAAAGCGGATACTGAGAAAACGCAGGACGTATCGACCTTGCGTTTATTTCAAAAAGATTGCATCGTCGAAGGGACCCTTAAGAAAAATGAGCACACGTCATGGTGCCCGGTACCGTATAAAGTCACCACGGATTACGGAGTGATATTCGTCAATTCGAAATCGTCGGTCGATCCGCTTCAGGGAAAGAAAGTCAAAGTCTGGGGTACCTATGTTTTGGGTAAAGAGTGTATTTATATAGAAGCGGATTCCCTGAAAGTTCAATAAGGACGCTATGCTGGTACTTTTTCTGATCGCGGTCATGTCGATCGTGCTGCATGAATATGCTCATGCCGCCGCCGCGGTATATTTGGGTGATTATACCGCCAAGAGCGCTCGCCGCCTGACACTGAATCCCTTCAAACATGCGGACCTTTTTGGGACGGTACTCGTGCCGTTATTGCTTATGACGATACGTTTACCGGCAATCGGCTGGGCGCGGCCGGTCCCGGTGAATTATTATAATTTGCGTAGTCCGCATAAGGACGCGTTGTGGATCGCCGTTGCCGGTTCATTGGCGAATTTAGCGTGCGCGTGCGCGGCCAGTGTTCTGAACCGTTTAGTCGCATGGCCGTGGTTGAACGATGTTCTTTCCTATATCGGAATAGTGAATGTCATATTAGGCGTCGGCAATCTTCTGCCGGTCCCGTTATTGGATGGCTGGAAGATTGTCAGTAAACTTGTACCGTTTACGGTTTCAAAGAGGCTGGAACAGGTGGAAGCGTACGGCCTCTGTATTATGGGCTTCGGAATACTCAGCGGTGCCGTACACCGTCTGATTATGCCGTTTTCCATAAGCGTTTCATCAGTGCTGGGATTTCGGCAATTATTTTAATCCTTCGCAGAAATCCCCGGGCTAAAGCCCCCGGATGAATGCGCCAAAGATTTCCGTGGTTTCAAACCAGGGGTGGAAACGGAAATTGCGTTACAGGAGTTCTCAGAATGTCACAAATAAAACCATCTCTGCATATTAACGTTTTGCGTACGATCAGTACCGATATTCATATCGGAAAGATCACGCCGGCAGGCCTGCAGAAAGTCGTCCGGCAGTATGCACTGGGCAATTACGCGGTCATCGTAACGAATCCGAAGATCAACGCACTCTATCATCGTTGGATACGGGACACTTTTTCTTCGGTTCCTCACGCGATCATGCAAGTCCCGGACGCCGAACAAGCAAAATCATTTACCTGGTTGCAAAAGATCATTGAAACGATCGCCCGGCAGGATGCGCCGGTCCAGCGTAAGGTTTTTCTGGTGTGCTTCGGCGGCGGCGTTGTCGGAGATGTTGCCGGTTGCGCGGCTTCTTTGTACCGGCGGGGAATCCCGTATATACAGGTTCCGACGACGCTGTTAGCGCAGATCGATTCATCGGTCGGCGGTAAAGTCGCGGTCAATATCCCGCAGGGGAAGAATCTGGTGGGCAGCTTTTATCATCCGGCATGCGTGTTGACCGACAGCCTTTTTTTAAAGACTTTGCAGAATGCGCAATTACAGGAAGGGTTATCGGAAGCGCTCAAGTACGGACTGATCTCGGATAGAGCGCTTTTTTCTTTGCTCTGTTCGCGGCCGCGGCAGGCGCAGATCTTTCGCCGGGATCCCGCGATTTTGCGGGAGATCATTATCCGGTGTTTACGCATTAAGAGTTCTTTGGTATCTAAAGATGAACAGGAAAAAAAAGGACTAAGGACTTTTTTGAATTTTGGCCATACCATTGCTCACGCCTTGGAAGGATGCTTTTCGTATCAGACTCTTTCTCACGGTAAAGCCGTGAGCCTGGGGATGGTTGCCGCCGCGTATATTTCGTCCCGGAAAGGGTTGTGCAGCAGCGCATTGGTCGAAAAGATCGAGAAAACTGCCGCTGCCTTGGGTTTACCGGTCCGGTATCTGTTGGGAAAAAAGCGGGCCGCGATCATGCGGCACCTTTTCTATGATAAAAAATTCACGACAGGAACGATCCGCATGGTATTGATCAAAAACGTGGGAGACGTCGCGGTGGTCGAAGGAATAGATCCCGTGCTGGTTCAGGAATCATTACAATACGTGGAAGGGAAGGAAGAGTATGTTTGTCATCGCTAATTTGATACGGGCTCTTGCGGAAGTAGTTAGTGTCATTTTGACCGTGTATTATTGGTTGATCCTGGTACGCGCGCTGCTGAGTTGGGTGAATCCCGACCCGTTTAACCCGATCGTGCAATTCTTGCAAAAAAGCACCGAGCCGGTATTGTATCCAATACGCAAATTCCTGCCGTTTACGTATTCGCTGGGGATTGATTTTTCACCGTTAGTCGCTTTTTTGGTCATTTTGTTCTTACGGAACTTTCTGGTGAAGACGCTGATCGATGTTGCGTTGCGTGTCAGCGGGACCTGACCTGATACGTGCCCGTGGAGCGAGCCATTTTTCGTGGAATATATAACACCGTATGCGCGCGAACATTCCCCGTATTTTAATCGTTAATCCTTTTGGGATAGGTGATGTGCTGTTTACTTTCCCGCTGTTAGAGCAGCTTAAGCATCTCTATCCCGGCGCCTATATCGGGTATCTGGGCAATCGCCGCGCAGAACCGCTTTTGCAGAAAGTCCCTCTGATACAACAGATCTTCGTTTACGAGAAAGACGAGTTTCGTTCTGCCCGTAAAATATCGATAGGGCAATGGCTGCGTAAGTATGCCGTCCTGTTATCCGCGATACGCCGACAGCATTTTGATTACGCGTTTGACCTTTCTTTGAACCGGGAATACGGTTTTTTGCTCTTGTTGGCCGGGATCAAACGGCGGATCGGGTATAATTATAAAGACCGCGCGACGTTTCTTAATTCACGCGTACCTTTGCCGCGGGGATACGCCGACAAAAGCGCCTGCGAATACTACCTGCAATTGTTGCAGTCGTTAACGCCGCGCGTCCCTGCGGTGCAAACATTTCCGGACCTTATCGTTCTCTCCGATGCGGAAAAAGAAGCCGTCAGAAAGAAGCTGCATTTTACTTCAGGTGCGCCATGGTGTATCGGGATCGCGCCTGCCGGAGGCAAGAGCTGGGGGAAAGAATCAAGCCGTAAGCATTGGCCTCCTCAGAAATATGCGCAGCTTATAGATCTTCTCAGCCATGCGTATCATTGTAAGATAGTCGTTTTCGGCAGTGAGGAAGAAACCGAGGCCGCCCGGCATATCGCGGCTGCCGTGAAGGGTTCATGTGAACTGTATAATTGCGCCGGCAGGTTATCTCTTCAGGAGTTTATGGCGTATCTGAGCCAGTGCCGCCTGCTGATAACCAATGACGGCGGGCCATTGCATCTGGCCGTATTCCTGGGTCTTAAGACCGTCTCGCTGTTCGGGCCGACGGATGATCGGGTGTATGGGCCGTATCGGACCGCGCAGAATGCGTCCCGGCATATTGTTTTAACGACGGATCTTGCCTGCCGTCCTTGTTACCGGAATTTCAGAATGCCTCCGTGCCCGATCCAGTATGAGTGCCTGCGGAAGATCGAACCGGAAACGGCATTTCAAGCCGCGCAAAAGCTCTTAGATATTCCTGAGGTTAGGGAGTAGGGGAAGAAGAGATTATAAATCGTGTAAGCAGAAACTCCGGGCCTGCCGGCGAAGCCGGCGTGTCCTGAAGCGAAAGCGAAGGGTTAGCCCGGAGAGATTCATTTTGCCGGCAGGTAGACTTTAACGTTAAGTTCCGCGCCGACTTTTTGCAAAAACAGCACGTACGCCCACAATCTTTTTTGCATCACTACTTTGTCACGGTAATTTTCTTTTACTTCGGCGAACTTCTTCGCGTTCTTCTTACCGAGGATTTTAAAGACGAGTAACCCTTCATTTTCATAGACGAATGGACGGTTCGTCGTTTCTTTTTTCAGCATGGAAAGCATCAGGGCCGTCAGCCGGGGAGTAAGCTTAAAAGTGTTTTGAACCGGTTCTTTTTGAGTGTAGTAAAAGAATCCGCTTTCTCCGATCGAGACTTCCGGATACGACGCCCTCAGGGGGGTGATCCCCGCATCGTTTTTTAAGAGCGCGATTATTTCATTCGCAACGGTATAGGCGCGCTTCTTTGATGTTTGCGCGACCAGGTCGTTTCTTAGTTGATCGCCGATCTCCTGTTGGCTGGGGACCGCTTGGGCGAACGAGCGGAGTTTTTTAAGGAGTATCCAGGAGTGTTCGACTAAAAGAGGCCCTTGTATCTGTTGGTCGTTGATCGAAAACATCTTTTGGTTGATCTCGGGATGATAGCCGATCCCTTTGATGTCGTCATGCAACGCGACGGTGTCTTTTTTGAACGCGCCGTGCATTTTTCCAGCAAGCACCGCCAGCGAATTTTTTGATTGGTTCAAATACTTTTTTATCTCGCGTTCATTGGGCGATCTTCCGCCGTCATTCGCCGCGGGGATAATAACATATTCGATCTCGATTTTCGGCGGGATCGTGTAATGCGTCTTGGTCTCCTGGTATAGTTTGTCCAATTCCTGCGCGGTAACCGCTATTTTTTTCTTGAACGCGTCATAGCGTATGAATGCGTAGAGAATGTTGGCTTGCTGAGTCTCTTCCATATAGGCCCGGAAGATCTCGCTCTTTGTCGCGGTAATAGTGCCGAAAACACGGTCCCGGAGTTTGTCGATCAAGAGCTCTTTCCGCAGGAATTCTTCAAACCCGTCAACGCTATACCGTAAGCGGGGAGTGGTATAAATGACACGAAGAAAGTTGTCGTATGCCCGTTTGTTGAATCTGTTGTTGAGAGAGAAGATTTTTTTGATGTGTTCGATGACTTCCTGATCGGTCACTTTCAGGTTATCCTTTGCCGCTTTCTTCAAAAGTATAAGCCGTTCGATCGCCAAAGCGTTCAGCTGGCTTTCGTCGATCTCGTAAAACTTTTTTCCGGTTGTCATAAACTGCGTCAGCAGCGCGTCTTTCTTGACGTCATTCAGCGTTTCCAGATAGATCTTTTCTCCTTTTATCTCGGCAACCGGCACTCTCCGCTGCGACGACATGAATGACGCGGCGCCCCAGAGAATGAACCCGGGGATGATGATAACGGTCAAAGTAAGGAGGACGCTTTTTTGTAAGTGTTTCGAACGTAATTTGGCTAACATGATTTTTGAAAACTTACTTTAGCATACAACTTTTTCCTTTACAAGCTATTTTTATGATTGTAAGATAGGTTAAATTTGATGTGAACTATAGCCTTGCGGATTTGTGTTGCGCGGGGGTTCTTGCGTTCTTCACGGGAATACTGTGATCAAGCAGCGCGTTACTCTCGTCGCCCGAAGGCCGCGGTTTTTATCCGTGGAAGTTCCAGCTCAAAGAACAGAGATAAAGGAGTATATATTTCTTATGCAGAAGTCGAAACAAATAGTATTGGGCTTGCCAAAAGGCAGTTTACAGGAAGCAACGCTGAAGATTTTTGGTATGGCCGGATTCCGGATCAATGTATCAGAACGCTCATATTTCCCGTCGATTGACGACGAGGAAGTCAGTTTGGTCCTTGTCCGGGCGCAGGAAATGTCCCGCTATGTCGAAGACGGTGTCCTTGATTGCGGGATCACCGGCGAAGACTGGATCCGCGAGAATGCTTCCGATGTTTTGCGCTTGGCGGACTTAGTGTACGCCAAGCAAAGCTTGAAGCCGGTCCGCTGGGTATTGGCTGCCAGCGAGGAGTCGGACATTCAGACCGTCAAAGACCTGCAGGGAAAGCGGATCGCCACCGAATTGGTCAAAGTGACCGAGCGGTTTCTGAGAGAGCATCATGTGACCGCGCATGTCGAATTCAGCTGGGGAGCGACTGAAGCAAAGGTGAAGCGGCAGCTGGTCGATGCGATTGTCGAATTGACCGAGACCGGAGCATCGTTGCGCGCCAACGGCCTTAAAATAGTCACGACGATCTGTGAATCGACCACGCGTTTTGTGGCGAACAAAGCCGCATATAAAGATGCGTGGAAGAAAAAGAAGATCGACAACATCGTTTTATTGCTACAGGGAGCCATTGCCGCGTATAACCGGGTCGGGTTGAAGATGAACGTGCAAAAAAAGGACGTGAAGAAGATCCAGAGATTATTGCCGGCGCTGAATACCCCGACGCTTTCTCCTCTGATGCGCAAAGGCTGGTACGCGTTGGAAACGGTTGTCGAAGAACGCATTGTCCGGACACTGATCATTCAGTTGAAAGAAGCCGGCGCCGAAGGTATTATCGAGTATTCGTTGAATAAACTTGTATATTGACAATTGTCTCGCGTATTGCGGATTGCGTAGTGCGTTAAATCAGGATGATTTTGACGCGGTACGCATGACGCTCGACGCGATACGAATCATGGAGTAGAAAATGCCCTGCGGAAGAAAACGGAAACTCAAAAAAGTAAAGAGACACTGGTTTAAAAAGAGAAGAAAACAACAAAGGCATAAGAATAAATAATTCTTGTGTTCATCCTTTGTGGTTCTCTGGAACGGTAATCCCATGTGTATAGGAATACGAAGGTTGGTAGCCTTTTGTCTGGGGGGCTGTGTTTTGTGTTCGGCCGCATATGCTTCCAGCCAGAAAAAGACTGTCCGGAAAGACCTGGCAAATCTGTATGGCCATTATTTAAAAGGGTACTTGTTGCAGAAGATGAACGTTGACGAAGCAAAGAGCGTTACCGAACAGCGTTTTTCAATCGCCCTGAATGAATATACGTCGGCGTTGCAGTATTTTCCCGAATCATCGCGGATATATTTGAATATGGGAGTCTTGGAGATGGGATTAAAGGATTTTACGAAAGCCGAGGAATTCCTTAATAAAGCGCTGGAGTTGGATGAAGAGAATCTAGGCGCGTCGTTTATCTTGGCTTTCCTGTATGCTCATCTGAAGAACGAGACCAAGATGAACGCTGTCTATGAACGGTTTCTCAAACAGGCGCACCGGTTGCAGCCGGAAAATCTGCAGATCAGCGAGTACTTGGGCCAGTTTTATTTCGAGAAAGGCAACGTCGAAGAAGCGTCGAATGTCTACCGGATGCTGGTTTCCGTGCATCCGGATTATGTGAATGGATATTTTTGGCTGGGATTTTTAGCGGAATCACAGGGAAAGCGCAAAGAAGCTATTTCGTTCTGGGAGAAAACGATCCAAATGGACCCCAACCATGCCGATGCGCTGAATTCTTTAGGATACCTGTATGCGGAAGAAGGCACGCGGTTGCAGGAAGCAAATTTACTGGTACGGAAAGCTTTGGAATTGCGGCCCGATGAGGGCGCTTATTTAGATAGTTTAGGTTGGATCTATTACCGGCTGGGAGATTACCCGAAAGCTGAATTTTACCTGAAAAAGGCGTCCGAACATATGAACGATCATGTCATCTTGTATCATTTGGGAGAAGTGTGCAAGGCGATGCAGAAGAAAGACGACGCCTGTAAGTGGTGGAAGAAATCCATCGAAGTGAAGAAGGCTGAAAATCCTTCTCAGGAGCGAGTCGACCATGAGTGCAGCAGCAAATGATAAAGAAAAAATAAAGTTACTCAAGCAGAAAGCGGTCACCGTGCGGAAGCTGGTCATTTCGATGCTGGCCAAGGCCGGCAGCGGCCATCCTGGAGGGTCTTTATCAAGTACGGACATCATCACCTGTTTGTATTTCGCGGTCATGCGGCATAAACCGGCTGATCACGGCTGGGCTGACCGTGACCGTTTTCATTTATCGAAAGGGCACTGTTGCCCGGCATTGTATTCGGTCTTAAGCGAGTGCGGATATTTTCCGCAGGATAAATTGTGGACGTTGCGCAAGCTTGGCGCGTTGTTGCAGGGCCATCCTGACCGCAGGACTCCCGGCATCGAAGTTGCCAGCGGTTCCTTAGGGCAGGGCCTTTCGGTCGCCTTGGGAATGGCCTTGTCCGGAAAACTTGATAAAAAAGATTACCGGGTTTATTGTCTTTTGGGCGACGGCGAGTTGCAGGAAGGCAATGTCTGGGAAGCGGTCATGGCGTCCGCGCATTATGATGCGGATAATCTTTGCGCGGTCGTCGATTCTAACGGGTACCAGATCGACGGCCATGTCAGTGAGATCATGGATATTTACCCCTTGGGAGAAAAATGGTCGGCATTCGGATGGAATGTTTTGACCTGTGACGGCCACGATATGGATGCTTTGTTGACCTGTTTTAATAAAGCAAAAGAATGTAAAGGCAAACCCACGGTCATCATTGCCAATACGGTCAAAGGTAAGGGCGTTTCATTCATGGAGCATGTCGTCGATTTTCACGGCCGCGCTCCGACGAAGGATGAAGAAGCCCGGGCATTGAAAGAACTCGATGCGTGGGAGATGAAGATCAATAAAGAATAGTTGAGTTTCGTGTGTCGGTAACGAAGCCCGTACCGGCACTCGTTTATCGGTATTCGTTAAGAAAGACGGCACGCGTAACCGAATAACGAAACGGGCATCGTAACCGTCAGACGAGTAACTAAGGAGCACCGATGGTTGAAAACAAAGTTGAGATGATCTACGCCCGCGATATGTACGGTAAGACGCTTGTTGATTTAGGGAAAGCGCATAACGAAATCGTTGTTTTAGATGCCGATCTGTCCGGTTCGACCCGCACGGCGCTGTTCAAAAAAGAATTCCCGGACCGGTTTTTTAATTTCGGCGTCGCTGAACAGAATATGATGGCTGCTTCGGCTGGATTTGCCAGCTGTGGAAAAGTTGTTTTTGTCTCTACGTTTGCGATGTTTGCCACCGGCCGGTGCTGGGACCAATTGCGCAACGCGGTCTGTTATAATAATTTTAACGTAAAGATCGTGGCAACCCATAGCGGGATCACCGTGGGTGAAGACGGCGCTTCTCACCAGGCATTGGAAGATATCGCGATCTTGCGTTCGATACCGAATATCACAATCGTCGTCCCGTCCGACGCCTGTGAAGTCCGGGACGCCGTTACGACCGCATATCAGACACCGGGCCCTTTCTACATCCGTTTGGGAAGAGCAAAGGTCCCGGCGCAATGTTTGCCGCACAAGAAACCTTTTGTTTTAGGCAAGGCCGAGCGGCTGGTGGAAGGGAATTCGATCGCCATTGTCGCTTGCGGGATCATGGTCTTTGCCGCGTTAGAAGCGGCCGCGTTGTTGGCGAAAGAGGGCATCAGCGCTTGCGTGGTCAATATACACACGTTAAAACCGGTCGACCGGGACGCGATCATCTCTTTAGGCGATAACTTTGATTCGATGGTCGTTTGTGAAGAACACATGCAGACCGGCGGATTGTTTTCCGCGGTGTCTGAAGTGCTCGCGGGCGAGAATCTGTGCTGTAAAGTGTCCTCGATCAGCGTAAAAAACCGTTTCGGCCAGTCAGGGTCTCCGGACGAACTGATGAAAGAGTATAAACTGACTGCCGCGGATATTGCCGTGACGTGTAAAAGTCTTATTTAGCGTTTAGGGGATAGCGGTTAGCGTATAGTGTAAAACGGATAAAATTGATATTTTATGAGATTCAAACCATGTTTTTCTCCTGTTTTTACTAAACGCTAAACGCTATACGCTATACGCTGACACAATGCATTCAATCACGATCGAATCTCCCGCCAAGATCAATCTTTATTTAAATATTTTAGGCAAACGAAACGATGGGTATCATGAGCTGGAAAGCCTTATGGCCCGCATTTCCCTTTGTGACAGATTGAGAATTACTCTCAATAATTCGTCAGGGATATTGTTGCATTGTTCTGACCCGGCATTAGTGCCGAATAATTCTATCGCTAAAGCCTATGAGGTTTTGAAGGAAACACTGCGTACGGATTTTGGCGTGGAAGTGCATTTAAAGAAAAATATTCCGGTCGGGTCTGGGTTGGGCGGCGCGTCAAGCAATGCCGCTTTTTTTATTTTGGGTGTACTAAGATTGTTACGAAAGAACGTTTCGCAGAAATTGCTCTATCAGATCGGCGCGCGAATCGGCTCCGACGTGAATTTCTTTCTTTCAGATTCACCCTATGCGCTATGTACCGGTAGAGGAGAAGACGTCAGCCCTGTGTCGATTCCCGCGCGGTATCGCTATACGATTGTTTTCCCGCGGATTTTTTCGTCGACCAAGGCCGTTTATTCTGCGTGTTCCTCACGATTGACAAGCGATTTTAACAATGTTAACATACTTTTGCATGCCCTGAAAAGAAGGGACTATACGCTCATTGATAACGGTATATTCAACGCGTTGAAAACAGCAGCATACTCCGTATCTCCAAAACTGGCAAGAGTGGAACAGCTGTTACATGCCCTGCCTGTACAGCTGTGCAACATGACCGGCAGCGGCTCGGCTTTTTTTATGTTTGATAAAGGCATTCTTGAACAGACAACACTCAACCACCTTTGTCGTCGGGAAGCGTGGATGATGTATAAAGTACACACACTCTAATCCCTCAACTAGAGTTTTACGGGCTCTGCCCGTAAAGTGAATTGCGGAGAGGGACGTCGCCCCTTCGCAACACCAAAAAACGTTCCATGGGTATAACCCGTGGGGCTCCAGAAAAGGAGGAACGGTTATGGAGATCACTGAGGTCAGAGTTTCAGTCAAAGACAGCGGCAACAGAAAACTCAAAGCGTATGCGACCGTGACGTTTGACAACGCGTTTGTCGTCAGAAATATCAAAGTGATCGAAGGCAATAACGGGCTGTTCGTGGCTATGCCCGCGCGTAAACTGAAACAATTTTGCCCGCGTTGCGGCAAAAAAGTCGACGTGGGAAGCAAATATTGCAGCCACTGCGGCGTTCAGCTTCCGCCGGCTCCGCGTATCGACGATAAAAATACCGCTACCGGCCATCAGGATATCGCTCATCCGGTAAACAAAGAATTTAGAGAATACCTCCAGAAAAAAGTTTTAGATATGTATTACGAACAGAAAGATAAACCGCGCGAAGAGAGAAGCTACGCGAATCGTGATGATGCGGTAAGCAGCGCCGGTCCTGCGCACGATGACGAAAGTGATGAGAGTTTTTAGGTCCTTAAAAGTTTCTTGAAGTTCCGGAAGGTTTCTTGATGTTCCTTGATGTTGCGTTTAAAAAGAGTAACCTCAGGGAACCTCTGGAGTCCAAAAAGGGCGACGTCCCGCTCCTCTAAATGAATAGTTAGAGAAGGGATAAGGAACATTTCGAAACATTAAGAAACTTACTTCTATACATATTCTAATAAACAATTGCCCGGTAGTGTAATCGGTAACACAGCAGAATTTGGATCTGTTTTTTGAGGTTCGAGTCCTCACCGGGCAGCTTTTAATTGATTAAAGAAGCCATCCTTAACCGGATGGCTTCTTTATTTTATGGAAGCTGCCCAGGGATCGGACTCGAAACTTGTGAAAGGATTTTAAGGAAAACCAGTAGAGTTTTCCTTAAGGGCGCATTCTTCTGTGCGAGGAAAGGGTGACGTGTCCCGATGTACTCATCGGGACCACCAGAGTGGAAAACCTTGGGTTTTCCCTATGGGGAGCACCGAGACTTCGGGGCGACAGGTTCGCCGAACGAAGTGAGGGACAGTCCTCACCGGGCAGTAATGAAATCATCAGTTTTGCGAATGAAGCAAAGCTGAAAGAGCAAAAATGATAGATTGAATTACCCCGAGAGATTCGAAGAATCTCCGGGACTAAGTCCTGGGAATTCTTTGGAATTCCTCAGGGTCCCGCGAGTGTGGCGAAATTGTCGAAGAGAATTTCGCCACATCTTTACGAAGCAGGACAAAATTGTTAAACCCCGCATAAAGCGGGGTTTTTTTGTTATATGTGCTCTGGAGGCGAGAACCTGATAATGAAACTTGCCTTTTTCAAGCGAAGTGCTGAGAAAGGCTTAGTTGAATTACCCCTTTAGGGGGAAAGGGTTTTTAAGGGAAACCAGTGGGTTCCCCTTAAGCAGATACTCTACCCTGAAAAAAGGGGAGCGAAAGCGAGCACAAGCGAGGGGGAATATTATTTTCCCTTTATGAGGAGGAACGTAGCGACGACAGGTTCGCCGAGGCGTAGCCGGGGGGGGAGATCTTCGCCGGTTAGTATCTGTTTTTTTGAACGAATCTTTGATCCGCGATATAATAATACTATCTGTCCGTACGGGGCAGTGTCGGATAATGGATAATAAGAGGTATCGAATGAAAAAATGCTCTTTTTGTGCTGAAGAGATCCAAGATGAGGCGATAAAGTGCAGGTATTGCGGGGAGATGTTAGAAGGGAAACCTGCGGAGCCTAAGTGGTATCGTAAGACGTCTTGGATCGTTATCGCTTTTTTATGCGTAGGCCCGCTGGTTTTGCCCTTAGTCTGGGTCAATCCCCGTTATAGCCCGAAAAAGAAAATAGTCTTAACGATACTCGTTGTTGGTATAAGCTGGTATTTAGGTTCTGCGTTTATTCATTCTCTGAGTTCATTAAAGCAATATTACGAGTTGATCTTTCAGAATAATTTTTAACCTTTCGCAGCATGTATCCCCGGTTTCTTTGTAGTACGCGCAATTCGGATCCGTTCCTTCCCGTATTTATGATAAAATATAGAGGAAAGATTTTGCCGGGAGTGCGTCAGTGTAAAGGGGCATGGGCAAACAGAGGAGGTGGACTATGAATGATGCGAAGAAGTACGTTGCGGAGTTCATCGGGACATTTGTATTGGTTCTTATGGGATGCGGCAGTGCGGTCATCGCCGGAGATCATATCGGTTTTTTGGGTATATCCATGGCGTTTGGATTAGCTGTTCTGGTTATGGTGTATACCATAGGAAGTATTTCAGGGTGTCATATCAATCCGGCGATAACGGTCTCGATGTTGGTGGCAGGCAAGATGAAAGTAAAAGACGCTGCAGCGTATATAATCGCTCAATGTGCCGGCGCGGTTGTCGCGTCAGGTACTCTTTTGCATATCGCGCAGGGAAAAGCAGGATACGAGATCGCGGTCAACGGATTAGGGCAGAACGGCTACGGGATACATTCTCCGGGCGGGTATTCTCTCTCTGCCTGCTTTCTCGCGGAAGTGATCTTGACCGGATTGTTTCTGTTGGTTATTTTCGGTTCGACCGGTAAAGACGCGCCAAAAGGATTTGCCGGTTTGTCCATCGGCCTCTCGCTGGTCCTTATCCATCTGGTCGGGATACCGATAACCGGGACTTCAGTAAATCCGGCCAGGAGTCTTGGCCCGGCTATTTTTGCCGGCGGCGCGGCGGTTTCCGAACTGTGGCTTTTTTGGGTAGCTCCGCTTATCGGCGGAATTCTCGCGGCACTGATCTGGAAATCTATTTTTGAGCGGACATAGAGAGAAGTATTCTTAATGCGATTTACAGAAGCCACTCTTTTAAGAGTGGCTTCTGTATTTTGTGGTACAATAAAAAGCATTTGTAGGGGAGCGAAGAAGTTCTTATGTCGAACATCCTTTCAGTTTCTTCATTGCGTAAGACATACGGCGATGTCATTGCCGTTGACGGGATTTCTTTTGATGTAAAAAGCAATGAGATCGTGGGTTTGCTGGGGCCCAACGGCGCCGGGAAGACTACGACGATCAATATGATTCTTGGGGTCCTACAACCTGATACCGGGTCGATTGCCATCGAGGGGATCGATCTCGCGTCACGGCGTTCCGAAGCTGTCGAGCGGACGAATTTCGCCGCAGTTTATGCTCCTTTGCCCGGCAATCTGACTGTATTGGAGAATTTGAGGATATTCGGAAGGCTGTATGAGGTACGAGATCTGTCTAAACGAATAGATGACCTTGTGAAACAATTTGGTTTAATCGATTTCCGGAATAAGAAATACGGCGTGCTGTCTTCCGGAGAACAGACGCGCGTCAGTTTGGTTAAAGCGTTGTTGAACCGGCCGGATTTACTGTTACTCGATGAACCGACGGCTTCTCTTGATCCGGCTACCGCCAAAGACATCCGCGCGACAATACGCCAGATCGCGCGGCAAGGGAAGAACGGCGTGCTTTGGACGTCGCATAACATGTACGAAGTCGAAGCCGTCTGTGACCGCGTTCTTTTTCTCTCGCACGGCAAAGTGTTATTGGAAGGAGATCCCAAGACCTTGCCGCAGGAACACGGGAAGAAGACGCTGGAGGAACTTTTTATTACCGTAGCGCGGGAACCGTTAACATTAGAGGTTTCTTAAGATTCCGTAAAGTTTCTTGATGTTTCAATTCGTCGTGCGTATTGTGTACTGCGTATTGCGCAATACACAGTACGCATCACGCAATACGGAGCAGTATGTCTATTCGTAGAATTCTAACAATTGTATTACGTCAACTCTATCTCATTCGCGGGAGTTTCTCGCGGGTCATGCCTCTTTTTGCGTGGGTGGCTATCGATATGCTTCTGTGGGGATTTCTCACGAAGTATTTGAATACCGTCGCGCCTCCCGGTTTTAATTTTGTCCCGGCCCTGTTGGGCGCGGTCCTGTTTTGGGATTTTTTTATCCGGATCATGCAGGGAGTTACTATGGCGTTTTTTGAAGATGTCTGGTCGCGCAATTTCCTGAATATGTTTGCTTCGCCGTTGAGGGTATCGGAGTATGTCGTCGGGCTTATCGTGTCGAGCATTTTAACGAGCATGATCGGTCTTTTGGTGATGTTTGTTATAGCGGCGGTTGTGTTTAACTTGTCGTTTTTGATTTATGGCCTCATGGCTTTACCGTTTCTTTTGATACTTTTTTTGTTTGGTATCGCGATCGGTATCTTAGGCTGCGCGCTGGTCATGCGTTTTGGCCCGTCCGCGGAATGGTTCATTTGGCCGATCCCGGCATTGATCTCGCCGTTTGTCGGCGTTCTGTATCCGATCTCGACGCTGCCGCAATGGATGCGGGTTATTTCGCGTTGTTTACCGCCTTCCTATGTTTTTGAGTCTTTGCGGGCGTTTGTCGCCGGATCCGCCGTGTCCCCGGCTGCTTTGCTGGTGAGCGGTTGTCTGGCTGGCGGTTACATCTGCCTGGCGTATTGGGTATTTTCACGCGTGCATCAGCACGCGTTGCGTAACGGGCTTATCGCCCGCTACAGCGCGGAAAGCGTCAGTTAAAATGTACGATGTATGAAAAAGAATATTTCTAAGCGCGGGAAAAGCGATCGGTTTTGTTTTCGGCAATTAAGCTTGAAGGCGCAAGTGTTAATAGTTGTATTGAGTATGTTTGTCTGCCTTTTTGATGCATCGCTTTTTTGCGCTGAAAGTGTGGGCCGGTTGGGGTTGAACGTGTCTTTGCAGTCATTTAAAGAAGAGGCCTTACAGGCGCAGCAGTTGGGAATCGGTACCATCCGGGTAAATGTCCCCTGGCAAGAAATAGCCCCCAAGGAAGTGGTCGATGATCAGCATAGAGGAGAAGAGGATGTTACCGGCCCGGCAGATGAACAGCCGGGAGAATTTAATTGGTCGGCTTTAGACCGTCTGGTGGACGCTGCGCACCAGTATCGTATGGAAATTGTTTTGACGGTACGGTCGATCTCTTCATGGGGTACAAAGAATATGGCGCAGGGGCGGGGTGTAGAGCGCAGCAGTTCTGCTCCGGCGTTGATGAGGCATTGGACATTCTTTTTGAGTTCTCTGGCGAAACGATATAAGGGGCAGGGAGTCTGTTATGAGATCGAGAACGAAGTGGGCAATAAGATGTTTTGGGACGGGACGCAGGAGGAATATAGTGCGCTTTTAAAAGCAAGTTATGACGCTATCAAGTATGTCGATGAAGCCGCGCAGGTCTTAGCCGCGGCCGTGGATTGCGGGATAGCACGTCATCTTACGACTCCGGCAGCGCAGCAGGAATTTCGCGTACATCTTGATTCATGGTGGCGGGCTATTTTGTCGACGAAAGCCTTCGATATCGTCAGCATCCATGATTATTATTATCCCGGCAACGGAGCCGAGGTGAATGGCTTCACTTTTCGCGGATACCTTCAGCACGTTTTACAGTTGATGAAAGAAGCACACGTCGAGGCCCTGCCGGTATGGATAACCGCGGCCGGATTCGTTAGCTCGCCGGCCCAGATAAGCGGCCGCACGGATAGCGGATCCGCAGATAAACAGGCACAATGGCTTAAGGAAGCGTACGCTCAGGCTTTTGACGCCGGCGTGGAGCGGATTTTTTGGGTACTTCTTAATGACCAGAGCCGGACCTATTTTGGCGCAATGGGGTTGAATGATCCTGAGGGGAAACACCGGTCCGCGTGGACGGCGCTTAAGGAGACCGCTCATAGAATAAAATAAGATCCGCGGATGCTGCTGCCGATGATGATGCGCGTGGTATCTATTTCTTCGGCGGCGTGTTATAATAACTTCATATAATCTTAAACATGCACAGGTATGGCTATCGTTACGATAGAAAATGTACATAAGAATTATTTCTTAAATAAAACCGCTGTCCCGGCGTTACAGGCAATTAACCTTGTCGTGCACAAAGGGGAATTCTTGGCGATCGCCGGACCTTCCGGCAGCGGAAAAACCACGCTTTTAAATCTTATCGGTTGTATGGATACACCGACTTCCGGAAAGGTCTTCATCGACGAAGTCCAAACCGATCAGCTTTCCAGCGATCAGTTGGCGGACATCCGGCGAGAAAAGATCAGTTTTATCTTTCAAAACTTCAATCTCCTGCCGGTGTTGTCCGCCGTGGAGAATGTCGAGTATCCTCTTTTGTGGAAGAGACTTTCCGCGAAGGAAAAGAGAAAGAAAGCTGAACAGGCGTTGGATTCGGTAGGGTTGCTTCGCTTTGCCAAACACAAGCCTTTAGAGTTAAGCGGCGGGCAGCAACAAAGGACCGCGATCGCCCGGGCGATCGTCACGGACCCGCTGGTCATTTTAGCCGACGAACCGACGGCGAATTTAGACCACACCATGGGAGAAGAGATCGTGAATCTGATGAAAAAGAACAATCAGGAAAAGAACATGACGTTTATTTTCTCGACGCATGACCAGAAGATCATGGACAAAGCGAGCCGGATCGTCAGGATCTGGGACGGGAAACTCATATGATGACGATAAAGATCGCGGTACGGAATATCTTCCGCCATAAGGCAAGGACCTTTATCACGCTTTCGGCGATTGTCTTTGGTTGCGTCGCCCTGATCTTCGCGGCAGGGTTCCTGGAGGACGTGTTTTACATCATGCGGGAAAGTTACATCAAAGCGCATACCGGGCATATCCAGCTCTATCGGCGCGGTTTTTCCGAAAAAGGCAGGCTGCAGCCGTATCAGTATCTTATCGATAAGCCGGGTGCGATCATCGCCCGCATCAAAAGCATCGAGGGCGTCGATTTTGTCACCTCCCGCCTGGAATTCTCCGGGCTGTTGAGCAATGGAGAGAATACCATATCGTTTATCGGGCAGGGCATAGAGCCGCAGTATGAAAAGACCCTTTTAAAATCAGAGACGACTGATTTCAGGCAGTTGGCGAAAAATAATTCCGAAGGGTCGCCGATTATGAAAGCCGGCAGTCCTTTGGCGCCGACGGATAAATATGCCATCGTGCTTGGGCAAGGGCTTGCCGCTTCAATCGACGCGAAGTCCGGGGATTCTCTTACGCTTTTGACGAACACGGTCCACGGCTCGACCAATGCATTGGACGTGACGGTTAAGGGAATATTTGAGACTTCCGCCAAAGTCTTCGATGACCATTTCTTGCGGCTGCCGCTGACGACAGCCCAAAAGTTACTGAGCACCGAATCCGTGCAGTCGCTGGTCATCAGGCTGAAGAAGACGGAAGACACGGCCAGAGTCAAAGAACAGTTAGTATCCATTATCCAACAGGATAAGCTCGATCTGGAATTAAAGACCTGGGATGAAATCTCCGATTTTTATACCAAGACCGTGATTTTGTTCGATAAATTCTTTTTCGTGATGAAGCTGACCATCATAATCGTGGTCATTTCAGGTATTTTTAACACGATGAACATGGCCGTTATGGAGCGGATCAGCGAGATCGGCACCATTATGGCGCTGGGGGTAAAGAAACGCGGAGTGATCTCGTTGTTCCTTTGGGAAGGCGCGTTATTAGGGACCATCGGCGGCATTATCGGCGTGATTGCCGGCGTGGTCTTTACTTCGATCATTTCCTATATCGGTATCGTCATGCCGCCGCCTCCGGGGGCAACGGTTTACTGGCTTAACCAGCCGATGATTGTTCCGTTGTCGCTGGTGTATACGTTTTTGATGGCGTTGATCATATCGATCATTTCATCGCTGTATCCCGCCTATAAAGCCTCGCGCCTTCAGATCACCGAAGCTTTGAGGTACCGCTGATGAAGCCGACGGCCATCCCGATTATTTTCTGCGCGTGCGTTGCATCCTTCTTTTTTACCGGCTTGCCCGCGGCTGAATTGACTCCGGATGAGATCGTGCAAAAAGTGGACGATGTCAGGAATCCGGAATTAGACTACACCGTCATTGTTTCGGTTTCGAGCTACCGGCCGCACAATGAACCCAGAATCGTGACCTATGACGTCATGGTCAAAGGGCGCGATCGAACGGTCGTCAAAACAAAGACGCCGGAGATGGAGCGCGGCCGGATGTTATTGATGCGGGACAAAGATTTTTGGGCGTTCTTTCCGGAGGTCGCCAAGCCGATACGGATCTCGTTTCAGGAACGGTTGACCGGTGAGGTCGCAAACGGAGACATCGCCAGAACGAATTTTTCCCAGGACTATAGCGCGAAATTGCTGCGCAGCGAGCGGATAGAAGATAAAGACTATTATGTCCTGGAACTGACAGCCAAGGCGGACGACGTCACGTACGGGAAAGCAGTCCTCTGGGTCGCCCAAGAGACCAACTGGCCGCTCAAGGCCGAATTTTATGCGGCGTCCGGCAGGTTCCTGAAAACCTGTTTGTATGAGAACTATGCATTGCTTGCAGGTAGAATGCGGCCGTCACGGCTGGTCATGACCGACGCCCTGGTAAAGAATCAGTACTCGGTCATAGAATATGAACAGATGCAGACGACCGAATTGCCGGAAAAGTACTTTACCAAAGAGTACTTGAAGAAGATGGATTAACCCCAGTCTTGATGAAGGGAAAGAATACGATATTTTTCCTCGTTTTATTCGTGTTTTGTTTTTACCTGTCTTCAGGCCATGCCGCGGAATACCAGTTGCACGGCACGACCAGGACCGAGATCGCCTACCGGCTTCCCAGTACCGAAAAATTCACCAAGCTCAGGAATCAATTGTTGTTAAATGAAACCGGGACACTCTCCGACCAACTGCGTTTTAAAGCCAGCGGCCGTTTCTTTTACGACGCGGTGTACGACATCTTCGACTATTACCCCAGGAACGTACGGTCTGACCAAAGATGGGACGCCGAATTACGGGATACCTATGTCGATTATTCTGGCGGCCCCTGGGATGTCCGTCTGGGCAAACAGCAGGTCGTCTGGGGCGAGGCAGTCGGACTTTTCTGCGCCGATGTGGTCAATGCAAAAGATCTGCGGGAATACGTGCTCCCGGATTTTGACTTGATCAGGATCCCCGAATGGATGGTGAACGTCGAGTATTCCAAGAAGAACTTCTACTCGCAATTCATCTGGATACCTGTTTTACAATTTAATAAGTCGGGAGTGGCCAACGCTCCGTTTGCTTTTCCGTATCCGGTCCCCGGCGGATCAACGTTTACCGCCGATGACCCTTCAGAGCCCAAGAACGGGTTTAAGAACAGCGAAGTCGGGTATCGCGCGTCGTATCTTATCAATGGATTTGACCTCGGCGCGTTCTATTTTCATAGCTGGACGAAATCGCCGGTCCTTTACCGGACGATCGACGCGGGCGTCTATCATTTCTTTCCGCAATACAAACGGCTCGATATCATCGGCGCGACGTTTTCCAAGGAGATCAACGATTACGTGATCAAAGGTGAATGCGTATTTTATCCCAAGGGGTATTTCTCCGTTTCGGACACCAATAGCCCGGATGGGGTCGTTACCAGAAGTTTCGCGGATTACATCATCGGGTTTGACCATACGTTTTTTGATAAACTTAATTTCAATTTTCAGCTGATCCAGCGGGTGATCCCGCATTTCAGCGAATATCTGGTCAATGAAAAGCGGGTGAATACCGCGGTGTCGGTACGGGTCAGCCGGGATTTTCTCAATCATAAAGTCGAGGCCGAGTTCCTTATCATCGAGAGCCTGATGCGGCCGGACCTTTTGTGCAGACCAAAAATAAAATATAATTTCACGCGGAGCTGGCAGGCATCTTTAGGCGCGGACCTTTTCCAGGGCGAACCATCCGGCATGTTCGGAGAATTCAGAAAAAACAGCCGTCTTACCGTAGAGTTTATCCATAAATTCTAGCGCGTTAAAAAAGGCTTGACAAAATCCCACTTGTATCGTATTATTGCAATATAACGATATATTGATTACTATGAGCATACAGTATGAAAAGGAGAGCGCGTTACTGAAAGCCCTGGGGCACCCGGTCCGGTTGAAGATGGTCGAGGGCCTGCTTCGTCAGCAAGAGTGCAATGTCGATAAGATGATGAAGGCATTGCGCCTGCCGCAATCGACCGTATCACAACATCTGGCTCTTTTAAAAAGCAGAGGTATCGTTCAGATGAGAAAAGAAGGCGTTAAGACGTGTTACCGGGTGGTCGACGCAAGAGTCGCCGAGATCATGAAGATCATCGCGAAATAATTTTTTCCACACACAATCGTATTATCAAGATAATACGATGTATTAAAGGAGGTTATTATGGAAGTCAACGTGACCCAAGATACATTTAGGCAAGAAGTGCTCGAGTCGAAAATCCCTGTCCTGGTGGATTTTTGGGCGGTTTGGTGCGGGCCGTGCAGAATGACCGCTCCGATAGTCGCGTCGTTGGCCAAAGAATATGCCGGAAGGCTTAAGGTGTGTAAAGTCAACGTTGATGACGTCCCGGAGGTAGCCGGAGAATATGACGTGTGCAGTATTCCGACTTTTATGATCTTTACAGGGGGAACGGTCGCAGAGACATTTGTCGGCGCGATGTCTCATCAGGAGTTGGTTGAGAAAGTCAAGGTATACGTGTAAGAGCGGAGGGGCCTATGAGTGTTGATAAAGCGAAAGCTCATTTTTTAGGGACGCCGGGTTATAAAAGGCTTAATTGCGGTCAGGCGATCATGTGCGCTTTTCAGAAAAAGATCCCGGTTCCGCAGGAAACGGTGGATCAATGTCGCAGATTTGGCGGAGGAAACGCGCCGGAGGGAAATTGCGGGAGTTTTCATGCGGCAAAAGTCATGCTGGAAAATTCGCATCCGCAACGGGTAAAAGAATGCGCGGATGTTTTTATGTCGCAGGCCGGTTCGCTTAAATGCGCAGAGATCAGAAAGATCAAAAAGCTTTCCTGTCTGGGATGTGTCGAGAAGATCGCTGAATTCCTGGAGAGGATCTGATCGAATGGAGGGAACTCATGCATAGTATTTTTGGCGTAATGGCCGGGGGGTGCGTTGGTCTCGCGTTGAGTCTCCTTGGCCGATGTTCATGTAATACATGTCCGGTCACCAAAAATCCCTGGGTCAGTATTGTTCTGGGAGCTTTGATGGGTTATTTGATAACCGCGGTAAGGTGAAAATTATGGCATGTTGCAAAAAACAGGATTCTTGATACTATACCCTTATGAAGGAACAAATTGCGCGTATACCGGTCCTTCTTTTATTTGCCGGCAGTCTTGTTTTGACGGTCTTAACTGCGGCCTTTGCCGTCGAGCCGGTGATAGAGGACGCGCATCCCCTGACGTTTGATGTTTTTTATCAAAAAGTCCTCGAGTATTATCCGCAGTTAAAGAAACAGGAGGCCAACGTCAACTTGGCGATCGCCCGAAAGCTGCAGGCTTTTTCCGGTTTTTTGCCGCGGATCCAAGGCAGTTTCTCCGTAAGCCGCGGGGATGATCCGGTATTCATTTTCGGAAGCCTGCTTCGCGAAGAATCCTTTACCCAGAATAATTTCGAGCTATCGCGATTGAACACGCCGCGTCCGCATACCGTGTATACCTTTTCCGTGGAAGGGCAGGCGCCTCTTTTTGACGCGTTTCAGACGATATCCCGCGTGCGTTCCGCGAAACTGCAGATCGATTCCGCGCGCTATGAAGAGGCCTTTACCCGGATGGAAGCGTATCTGGTCGCTTCCGAAGCGTACCTTCGCGCGATAGCGATCGAGAAACTGCTGGCGGTAGTAACGCAGGTCAGCAACTCCAGTGAAGAAGATATCGCGCAAGCCGACGAGCTGAAAGAAAAAGGCATGATCTTGGGCGCCGATTTTTACGCGGCAAAAGTGCTGCAGGGTAGTATCAGCCGGTTCAGGAACCAGCTGTCTCAGGAAAAGCAGGCCGCGCATATTGTCCTGAATGTCTTGATGGGAGAAGACCCTTTTCATCCGTTTGAAATACTGGGCAGCGCAACTGAACCGTCCGGCAGCCGTGATAAAGCACTGCAGGATTGGTTTGACGAAGCGTACCGCAATCGTCCGGATCTTGCGGCGCTCGACCGCCTGACGCAGGCACAGGATATTGAAGTCTCCCGCGAGAAGTATTCGATGCTTCCCCGCGTCGATGCTTTCGGCGAAGCGCGCGATGATACCCAACATCTGTCCTCCGGCGGCGGGCAGAATTATATCGTGGGCGTGAAAGCGCGCATGGATATTTTTGATCCGTCTTATTCGAGCCGGGTCCGGGGCTCGAAAGAGACCCTGCAGAAGCTCGTCTATGATAGGACCCTTTTGAAAGATACGATCACGAAAGACGTGGCCAATGAATTCGCGCATTACCGGACGACCCGCGATAATCTTCCGGTCATGCGGCAGATGCTTGAGGACGCCCGGCAAGCGGTCGAATTGATGCGTCCGTTGTACCGTGAGGGAAAAAAGTCTATCGTGGATCTGTTGCAGATCCGTTTTTCATACGTGAACGTGGCGAAAGAATATTATACGGTGTTGACCGACAGTACGGCGTCGCGTACGAGGCTCCTGTTTCTCTCCGGCCAGCTGGATGAAGCGAAGTTACGGGATGTCGTAACGGCGTCCGGGAAATAACCTTTATGCCGAATACCCCTGCACATCACCGGTCGGGATTTTTAAGCGCGGTCATCGGGACTTTTGCTCATTCCAAGATAACCCCGTTGATCATCATTACGTCGATCATCCTCGGTTTCTTTGCGGTGCTTAACCTCCCGCGCGAGGAAGAGCCGCAGATCTCGGTGCCGATGTTTGATATTTTTGTCTCGTATCCGGGCGCCAGCAGCCAGGAAGTCGAACGCAGGATCGTTAACGTGGGGGAGAGAAAACTCTGGGAGATATCCGGAGTGGAGTATATCTATTCCACGGCAGAACCCGACGGCGCCTTATTCATCGTGCGCTTTAAAGTCGGGGAAGACATCGAAAAAAGCCTGATCAAACTGTACACCAAGGTGTATTCAAATCTCGACCTTTTGACCGTCGGGGCTTCGCAACCCTTGATCAAGGTCCGTTCTATCGATGATGTCCCTATTTTGAGCCTGACGTTTCATTCCCAGGCCAAGGACCCTGTTTCATTGCGTAAGGTCGTCGCGGGTATCCAGACGCAGGTCAGCGCGATCCCGGATGTCTCTGAAACCACGATTACCGGCGGAAGGAAACGGCAATTTCAGGTCTTTTTCGATGAGCAGAAATTAAAGGACCGTTTTTTAAATCCGGTAGAGATCGCTGGCCTTATTCAGAAAGCGAATGTTAAACTCAGCGCCGGTCATATCGAGAGCGACCCTGCTTTGGTGAATGTCGAAGCCGATGCTTTTTTCCGTTCCAGGGCGGATTTGGAGAACCTGGTCATCAGTGTCAGCCAGGGCCGTATCGTTACTTTGAAGGATATCGGCACGGTCGTCGACGGCCCGGATGAGCTGGAGAATTCGGTGAACATCCGGTTCGGGAAAGCGTCTTTGGAGACTGACAAAGGGCCGCTTGAAGCGGTGACTCTTTCAGTTTCGAAGCGCAAAGGCGCCAATGCCGCGCGATTGTGCGGGAAGATCCTCTCGACCGTGGAGAAACTGCGCGGCAGTTCGATCCCGGATGATGTTTCGTTTACCGTAACCCGGGATTACGGCGAGACCGCCAATGAAAAATCCAATGAGCTGTTATTTCACATGGCGTTGGCGATCATCGGCGTCAGTATTCTTATCGCGGTCTCCCTGGGCCTGCGGGAATCCGGGGTTGTCGCGGTGGCTATCCCGATGACGTTGGCGCTGACCTTGGCCGCGTTTTATTTCTTTGGTTTTACGCTGAACCGGATCACGCTTTTCGCGTTGATCTTCTGCATCGGTGTCCTTGTCGACGATCCGATCGTCGATGTGGAGAATATCGTCCGGCACTTGCGCTTGCCGGAGAATAAGAACCGGCCGTTGCTTGCCGTGACGATCGAAGCGGTCAATGAAGTCAGGAGCCCGTTGATCTTGGCAACGTTGACGGTCATCGCGGCGATCCTGCCGATGGCTTTTGTCCGGGGCTTGATGGGGCCGTACATGCGGCCCATTCCTATCGGCGCGAGTACCGCGATGTTCTTTTCGATGGTCGCCGCGTTCGTGGCGACTCCCTGGGCAGCATACCGTATATTAGGAAGCGCGCATCTGAAAGGCGCTTTAAAAGGGCACGGGAAGGGAGAAAAAGACGATTTTCTCACGCGCTTGTACCGTTCATATATGAATCCGCTGATCTATAACGCGAAGGCGCGGGGCATCTTTCTTAAAGTGCTCGGCGGCTTGCTCCTTTTTTCGGTATTGTTAGTCCCGTTGCGTTTCGTTAAGGTGAAAATGCTTCCGTTTGATAACAAGAATGAGTTTCAGGTAGTGTTGAATATGCCGGAAGGCACGCCGGCCGGGCACACGAGTGCCGTGCTTGATGAAATAGCCGGATATTTGATCACCGTGCCGGAAGTAAAAGATATCGAAGCGTATGCCGGCACCAGCGCGCCGTATAACTTCAACGGGCTCGTGCGGCACTATTTCTTGCGGTCCAAGCCGCATCAAGGAGATCTCCAGGTAAATCTGACCGGTAAAAAGCACCGTAAACGTCAGAGCCATGATATCGCAAAAACGGTCCGCCCGGTCATTCAGGAGATCGTTAAGAAGTATAACGGCCACGTGCAAGTCGCGGAAGTCCCTCCGGGGCCTCCGGTCTTATCCACGCTGGTTTTTGAAGTTTACGGCCCGACGCTTGAGGGCCAGCGTGAGATAGCCGGAAAAATCGAAGAGATCCTGGGTACCAAGAAAGGGATCATTGATATCGATACGTATGTCGCGTCGCCGGAAAAATTAGCGCGGTTACGTGTCTCCGCGCAAAAAGCGACCTTGAACGGGATCCCTGTCTCATCCGTCGCGCAGACGATCACTCTGGCGATCCAAGGTCAAACGCTGGATGTCGCGCATCTGTCCGATGAGTATGAACCGGTCGATATCATCCTGCGTTTGCCGAAGAATAAGCGGGAGGATTTGAACGCGTTGTTGAGCATAACCTTATTATCAAGATACGGTTCGCCGATAACCGTAAAAGACCTCGTGACGATTGAGAATACGGTCAAGGACCAGCCGATATATCATAAGAACCTTATGCGCGTATCGTACGTGATCGCGGATGTCGCGGGGAAGTTTGAGAGTCCGGTATACGCTATTCTGGATCTTACGAGATCGATCGATACCTTGCGCCTTCCGAAAGATCATGGACAGAAACAGACAAAGATCGATCAGCTTTTTACGAGCCAGCCGTCTTCCACCGACCGGTGGTCGATGAAATGGGACGGCGAATGGCAGGTTACCTACGAGGTCTTTCGTGATTTGGGCCTTGCGTTCGCGGTCGTGCTGATTTTGATCTATGTGTTGGTCGTCGGGTGGTTCCAGTCGTTTAAAACGCCCTGGATCATTATGCTGCCGATCCCGTTGACTTTGGTCGGGATACTTCCGGCGCATTGGATGTTCGGCGTGTTTTTTACGGCGACTTCGATGATCGGGATGATCGCCGGAGCCGGTATCGTCGTTAGGAATTCGATCATCCTGGATGATTTCATTCAGCTGCGTCTTGCTGAAGGATTACCGTTGGAAGAAGCGGTGATCGATGCCGGAGCAAAACGGTTCCGTCCGATGCTTCTTACCGCGGCGGCAGTGGTCGTCGGCGCGTCGGTGATCCTGTTCGATCCGATCTTTCAAGGATTGGCGGTCGCGCTCATGGCCGGCGAGATCGCTTCAACGATCCTTTCCCGTACGGCTGTTCCGGTGATCTATTACCTGGCGATGAAGAAAAAATAAGGAGGAGTATATGGCAGAAAGAATGTTGCGTGGCATAGCCGGATTCTTTATTTTGGCCAGCCTTTTATTGGCGCATTACGTCCATCCGTATTGGTTGTGGTTTACGGCTTTTGTCGGATTGAATCTTTTACAATCCGCGTTTACGAATTGGTGCCCGATGATGTCGATTTTAAAAAGTTGCGGGGTGAAATAAAGGAAATCGTATGGATTCCGCGATAAAGCAGGATCAGAATAAACTGCGATTATTCAAGAAATTAGGATATGACATCCCGCAAGCCAGAAGATTTGTCTTCGCGAAAGCCGGTTTGAAACCCGGCAGGATCCTGGAAGTCGGTACCGGCCGGGGGCATATGGCTGCGGCTTTGGCCCGCAAAGGGCTTCGCTTGATCTCTATCGATCTGGATAAGAAACAGCAACGCGCGGCGCAAGCCAATTTACGAGCGTGCGGATGTTCCGGCTCGGTGAGGATGAAGTTGATGGATGCCGAGAAACTGCGGTTTAAAGATAATTTCTTCGATACGGTTATCTCGGTGAATTTTCTGCATCACGCGCGAGACCCGCTGCGGTGTGTTCAAGAGATGGCCCGGGTGACCAAGGATAAACTGGTCATTTCCGATTTGAACAAAAAGGGAGAGCGGATCATGGCGCGGGTGCACGCGTTAGAAGGGAATACACATCCGCAGGGGGGAATATCAATCGCGAAGTTGCGCGCGTTCCTGATTAAACGCGGTTTTCGTGTCGCTTGGTACCGCAATTCCTGTGAAAACATTTTGGTCTGTACGAAAAATCCTTTTCTTGGCTCTCCGGGTAAGCATGCTCCGGGGAAAACGCGACAGCAATCAGGCAAGGAATAGAGGCGGAATATCCATGCGGGCATTTGTCGTCAATCTTTCTCCAACGTTATTAGGCCTTTTTATTTTAGCCGTTTTTCTTATTCTTGGATCCGGCTTGTTGTACGGGTTTGCCTATGTAATCAAAGGTATAGAACCGATTTTGCTGGGCCTTATCAGCCTTTCGATGCTTCTTTTTGTTCTATGCGTACTTCCCTGTTCCCTGGCTAAAAAGTTAAGAAGCCGTATGGGTGTTTACGCGACACTTTTATCGACTATCTGTGGAGGATGTACCTGGCTTATCTCTTTTATGTATATTTTGCTGTATTTGAAAGCATGGGTTTTTTTGTTCATATGGCTCTTTCAGATCAGCGCGCCGTTGGCAGTGATCTTGCTTTTGTCCGACGCGCACTACGTCCCCGCGGTTTTTCTGGCAATCGCCTTTGCCGCGACCTATGGTATGCGTTTTTACGCGGCATGGCTGGCACGGTCGAGTGATGGAGGCCCCGGTGCCGCGGGTTCGACACCGGCGGAGGGAGATATTTTTGACGCCGAGGTCGTCGAGAAATGAGACTGATCTACCCCGTGGCGGGTAAGACAAAGCGGTTTGCGCGACGGACCGGTCGCGCCGGCCGGAAAGAGAGGAGCGTGGCCGTATGATTCGCGCTGAGATGTTTATTCCGGTAAGTGATTGGTTGTCCCGGCGGTCGAAAACAGGGATATTTCTACTCGGTTGCGTGATCATCGCCGTGCTGGGGTTCGTAGATTATCTTACCGGCCCTTTCTCATTTTTGATCTTTTATCTGATACCCGTCGCTTTAATCACGTGGTTCGGCGATGGAAGGCTCGGTGTCGTCGGCGCCGTACTCTGTTCAATAACGTGGTTTTTGGATGAGGCCGCTTCCGCCAAGACTCCGTTTATACCGTATTGGGACCTGGCGGTTTCATTTTCTTTTCTGGTATTGGCTGTATCGGCGCTTTCTCTGTTAAAGGCCGCGTTTACGCAGGTAAAGGAGTTTGCTCTGTATGATTATTTGACCAAAGCCGCGAACACACGATTTTTCGCGGAGATCGTGCAAAAAGAGACAGACCGTGCGAAGCGACATAAAACGCCGTTAAGTCTGGTATATCTGGATATCGATAATTTTAAAAGGGTTAATGATACGCGCGGGCATCAGGAAGGTGACCGTGTTTTACAGGCGGTAGTCGAGGCCTGTAAGCGGAGTATTCGAAAAGTCGATATTCCTGCCAGAATCGGCGGCGACGAGTTCGCGATACTGTTGCCGGAAACTGACGCTGCCGGCAGTAAGATCGCTGTCGAACGGATCCGGGAGAACATCCGGGCAGTCGCGGAGGAACATACCTGGCCGGTAACCGCAAGCATCGGTGTTATTACGTGCGGCAACGCGTTTCCGCCGTTCGATGAACTGTTACAGCAGGCGGATAAGCTCATGTATGTTTCAAAGAATGGTGGAAAGAATAAAGCTACGTATGGAGTATGGGACGGCTGAATGATCGCTACGCGAACGTGCGCTGCCGGTTTCAACCATTCTTTTAAGCGGGGATCCCGCCGGGTTTCTTCGACAACCTTTGCATAATCTTTATAGGTGATATAATCTTTATCAAAAAGGGGAGTTGCCATGCCGGTTTTACACGCAATCGTACTTGGAATTGTTCAGGGGTTAACAGAAGTGCTTCCGATCTCAAGTTCGGCTCATCTGGTCCTTTTCCCGTGGTTCTTTAAATGGCAGTATCAAGGCCTATCTTTTGATGTGGCTTTGCATATCGGCACGGCGATAGCTTTCGGTGTTTATTTCTTTAACGATTGGACCGGGATCATACGTTCCGCCTTCACGAAAGACAAAAGCCGGCGGAATAATATGCTTTGGTATATTGTTATCGGTACGATTCCAGCGGCTTTCGCGGGTTTGCTCCTTGAGAAGAAAGCCGAGACTGTTTTCAGGTCTCCCGCGGTCATCGCGGCGATGCTGCTCGTTTTTTCCGGAGTCCTTTGGTTGGCCGATCATCTGGGTAAGAAACAGAAATTATTAGAAAACATCGGTGTTTCTTCGGCGTTGATCGTCGGGTTCGCTCAGATCCTCGCGTTAATACCCGGCGTGTCGCGTTCCGGGATAACGATCACTGCCGGTTTGCTGAAAGGGCTTTCGCGGGAAGCCGCCGCGCGTTTTTCGTTCTTTTTGGCCACGCCTATCGTGTTTGCCGCCGGCGCGCTGAAACTTTCGAAGTTACATGCCTCTGACCTGACTTTTTCTTTTTGGATGGGAATACTCTTCTCCGCGGTAAGTGGCTTTATCGCCACTCATTTTCTTTTGAATTTCGTCAAAAGATCCAATTTCAATATTTTTGTAGTGTATCGCATTGCTCTTGGGATGGCCATTCTCGCGATGTTTGTGCTATGAATAAGAAGATCAATCTTATTCTTGTGGGAATAGGATTTGTTGTCGCCAGTGCCGCATACGGGTTCGGCGAAGAACAATCCGGGGAGTCAAATCCACCGGTTTCTCTTCAAAGAGCGATTGCGCTTGCCGTTAAGAATAACAGAAATATACAGATCCAGGAACAGGAAGTCGCCGCCGCGCGGGCACATATCCTGGAAGCCCGAAGTAACTTTTTGCCGAAGCTCAACGCGCAGGCCGGCTATACGCATCGTGACGCGGTATTAACGCTGCCTTCATCGATCGACTCAAAAAAAGATTCGCGCATTTTCTCCGGTTACAAGAACGATAACGCCGTAGGGCTTTCTTTGGATCAGTCTCTGTATAACGGCGGAGCGGATATCGCCGGCTTCAAAGAGTCCCGGACTTCATTGGCGGTTCAGGAGGAGACGTTGCGCGCCAAAAAGCTCGAGGTGGAGTTTGAGGCCAAACGGCTTTTTTGCGGGCTTCTGCTGGCGTATGAAACCGAACGGATCACCGCGAACCTGGTACGTCTGGCAGAAGCGCATTATGAACAAGTCCGGAATAAATTCTCACAGGGCACGGCGTCGCGGTTTGATGCACTACAGTCGCGGGTCCATGCTTCAAAACTTGCCCCGGAATTGATCAGGGCGCAGAACGCGGTCGTCTTGATTTCATCGGAATTGAAGAAATTGTTGGGAATGCGCCAGCCGGACCCATTGGCTCTTGCCGGGAAACTGGAGTACGCGCCGTTAAGCATACAGGAAGCGGAATTCTTGAAACAGGCGTATCTGGATAATCCTCAGATGCGTTTGAAAGCTTTGGGGATCGATATACAGCGATGGTCGATAGAAATGGCGCATGCCGGATTCCGCCCGCAGATCGGCGTGAATGTCGATTATACGTACCGCTCGGACGCGCTCAATGACCTGGTCAATTCCGAGCATAATAATTGGTATGCCGGTATCACGGTAACCCTGCCGTTATTCGATGGGTTTTCATCGAAAGCGAAAGTCGACGCCGCTGAAGCACGGTATCGAGAGGCGGACTTAGCTGAAAAAGAGTTTATTGAACAGATCGCCGTAGACGTCAAACGCGCCTGTCTTGATCTGAAGCAATCCGAAGCTATTATCCAGGCGTCGCGCGATGCTGTCGGGGAAGCGCAGGAAGCGCTGAAAATCGCTGAAGTAAGTTATGAGAATGGTGAAGGTACGAATCTGGATATTCTGGACGCGCAAGTCTCGCTCAGCCAGATCGAGAAGAATCTTTCAGAGGGCATCTATGATCATCTGATGGCCCGGGCATATTTGGAAAAGACCCGGGGAAAGGCAGTAGAGGAGGTACGACATGAAAGAAAGAATCCCTAAACGCGTTATGAGTATCCTTGCCGTTTCAGTAGTATTCTTTATCGCCGCAGCGTTTGTGCGTAAGCAGCCTGATGCGCGCGCAGGGATCAAGGTCTCGGGAACCATCGAGACTACCGACGTGCGGGTGTCTTTCCGTGTGGCGGGAAAGATCAAAGAATTACTGACGGATGAAGGCAAGACCGTTAAAGCCGGAGAAACGGTCGCCGTTCTCGATACCGATGAACTGTCAAAAATAGAAACTGAAGCCGAAGGGGCTTTAAAAGCGGCGCAGTCCGCGTATGAACGCGCCCGCGATGATTACCGGCGGTTAGAGAATCTTTTTCAAGCCGGAGCGGTTTCCGCGCAGAAGCGGGACGCGGCGAAGACGAATGCCGATGCTTCGAAAGCGTCGGCTGATGCGTTAAACGCGTCAGCGGCATTGGCAACGCTTCGCTTGGGCTTTGCCACGCTCGTTTCTCCGATCGACGGATATGTTTTGTCAAAAAGCGCGGAGGCCGGTGAATTTGTTCAGCCCGGCGCGACGATCTTCACGGTAGCCGATGTAAAGAATGTGTGGCTTACCGCGTATATCAATGAGACGGATCTCGGTAAGGTGAAGCTTAATCAGGAAGCCGAGATCACGGTGGATTCGTACCCGCATAAAGTATATAAAGGAAAGATATCGTTTATCGCGCAGGAATCGGAATTTACGCCGAAACAGATCCAGACGACCGAAGAACGGGTCAAGCTGGTGTACCGGATCAAGATCAACTTAGATAATCCGGATATAGAACTAAAGCCCGGAATGCCGGCGGACGGGTATATTCATATCGGAGAACCGCCGGCAGGGAAATAGTGTTATTGGTTTAATGTTCCTTGATGTTCCGGAAAGTTCCAGGAAGTTCCGGGATGTTGCTTTTGTAAAACCTCAAGGAACGTCAAGAAAACTGCTACGAGCATGGCTATTATAAAAACCCAGGATTTAACCCGCACTTTCGGAGACCTTACCGCAGTCGACGCGTTGAATCTGGAAGTCCTTGAAGGTGAGATTTTCGGATTAGTCGGGCCTGACGGTGCAGGGAAAACAACGACGATGCGTTTGCTTACCGGGATTTTGCCGCCGACAAGCGGAGATGCCTGGGTCGGCGGATCATCGGTCGTCAGTGATGCCGAACGCATTAAAGAGAAGATCGCGTATATGCCCCAGCGTTTTGGTTTGTACGAAGACCTGACCGTTTTGGAGAACCTGCATTTCTACGCGGATATCTACCAGACCCCGCGGCATAAACAGCAGGATACCATAAAAATGCTTCTGGATTTTACCCGGTTGGGACCGTTTCAACGGCGGCTTGCCCGTAATCTATCCGGCGGGATGAAACAAAAGTTAGGGTTAGCGTGTGCGCTTATCCATACGCCGAAGATCTTGTTCCTGGATGAACCGACCAACGGCGTCGATCCGGTTTCGCGCCGGGATTTCTGGAACATTTTATATCAGCTCCTGAAAGAAAAAGTGACGATCTTTTTTTCGACGGCATACCTTGATGAAGCCGAACGCTGCCGGAGGATCGGATTATTGCATAAAGGAAGGCTCCTGCGGTGTAACGTCCCTCAGGCGATAAAGAAAGAGCATAACAGCGTTACCCTGGAAGACGCTTTTATTTCTATTATCAATGAGTATGAAACCCGACAATCAGTACGCGGTTGAAGTGACCGCGTTGGAGAAGAAATTCGGCAGTTTTACCGCCGTGGATCGTATTGATTTTTCTGTCCGGCGCGGGGAGATCTTCGGGTTTCTGGGGCCCAACGGCGCGGGAAAATCGACGACGATAAAAATACTCTGCGGGATCATACTGCCGACCTCCGGGGCCGGCACCGTGGGGGGGTATGATATCATCAGAGAACAAGAACAGATCCGTCAGAACATCGGGTACATGTCTCAGCGCTTTTCTTTGTATGATGATCTGACCGTGGAAGAGAACATCCAGTTCTTCAGCGGCATCTACCGTATTCCCCGGGAGAAAAAGAAGGAACGCAAAGATTGGGTGATCAAGATGGCCGGGTTGGAAGAGTTTAAGACCCGTATGACCAGTGTTCTCTCCGGCGGGTGGAAACAACGGTTGGCTTTGGGATGCGCGATAATCCATGAACCGAAGATCTTATTTTTGGACGAACCGACGTCCGGGGTCGATCCGATCTCCCGGCAACGTTTTTGGCAGATCATTCAGTCAATGGCCGAGAGCGGAGTGACTGTTTTTGTCACGACCCATTATATGGATGAAGCCGAGAATTGCGACCGGTTGGCCTTGATCTACAAGGGGTCGCTTATCGCCGTTGAAAGTCCGCAACGCCTGAAAGCCGAGTTTATGAAGGAGTCGGTCTTGCAGGTCATTGTTCCCGACGCGCAAGAATGGTTGCGGCAGATAGAGGAGAACGCTTTTGTGAAAGAGGCCGCGCTTTTCGGCACGTCCATTCATGCGGTTGTCGACGACGCGGAAAAGGCGATCAGATCTCTTAAAGAAGCTTTTTTGCGGAAGAATGTGACGGGGTTCCGGATCGACCGGATCCCGCCTTCCTTGGAAGATGTTTTTGTCTCATTGATCGAGCGGTACGATGAATCTCAGAAGAATTAAAACACTGGTCTGGAAAGAGTTTATACAAGTCGTCCGGGATTTTCGCAGCCTCTGGATGGCTGTCGCGATCCCGGTCATTCTGTTGACGTTATTCGGGTACGCGCTCACGTTGGATGTCGATCAGGTCCCGTTTGTTGTATGGGACCAGAGCAACACCGCGGCTTCCCGCGATTTCGCGCTTCATTTTAAGGGTTCACCGTATTTTAAGCTTGCAGGGACGTGCGCGGATTATCGGTGTATCGACAGAATGATCGATCAGGGGCACGCGCTGATGGCCCTGGTCATTCCGAAGGGTTTTTCATCCTTACTGGAACAGGGAAATCGCGCGCCGGTACAGCTTCTGGTCGACGGCAGCGACTCGAATACCGCGTCTATAGCGATGGGCTACGCCGACGCGATCAACGCGGCATACAATAAAACGCTTCTTCAGTTGAGGTTGAACAGCCTGGACGCGCCGTTTATCGAACCGCTTCGTCTGTTGCCGCGCGTTTGGTTTAACGAGACGCTTAAAAGCAGGAATTTCATCATCCCCGGTCTTATCGCGGTCATTATGATGATCGTATCGGCTCTGCTGACCGGATTGACCGTCGCCCGGGAGTGGGAACGGGGAACCATGGAGCAGCTTATCTCGACTCCGATGAAAGCAAGCGAGTTGATCGTGGGAAAATTCATCCCGTATTTTGCTATCGGGATGCTGGATGTTTTGATCGCGGTGCTGATGGCGCAATTTCTTTTTCATGTTCCTTTGCGGGGCAACGTTTTCCTGTTGTTTACCGTAAGCGGTTTGTTCCTTTCGGTTACTTTAGGCTGGGGATTATTTGTTTCGATCGTGACGAAAAGCCAGTTCATGGCCAGCCAGATCGCGTTCATCACGACGTTCCTGCCGGCCTTTTTGCTTTCCGGTTTCGCGTTCCCTATCGCCAATATGCCCGGGGTAATCCAAATAATGACTTTTTTTGTCCCGGCGCGTTATTTTGTCACCATTTTAAAAGGGATCTATTTAAAGGGGATCGGGGTACAGGTCCTCTGGCCTCAGATCGCCGCTTTGATGCTATTTTCCGTTGTCCTGACGACGGCAGCGAACCGGAAATTCAAGAAGACGATTGTATAGTATGTGGGAACGGATCAAACATATCATTATTAAAGAATTCATCCAGATGTTCCGCGATCCGAAGATGCGGGTCGTCATGTTTGTATCTCCGTTGGTCCAGGTCGTGTTGATGAGTTTTGCGGTTTCTACGGACGTCAAAAAAGTGCCGGCCGCGGTGTATGATCAAGATAACAGCAAAGAAAGCCGGCAATTGATACGGGATTTTGAGGGCTCCCGGTATTTCGTGATCCGCGCGCATATCGATGATGACGCTGAGCAAAAAATGCTCATCGATACGTCGACGGTCAAAGCAGTGATACGGATCCAGCATGGTTTCTCCAAGGATGTTCTCAGTAAACAGGCCGCGTCGGTCCAGTTGATCGTTGATGGGACCGATTCGAACACCGCGGCGATCATCCTGCAGTATGCTTCGCGCATCGCGGAACAGTATTCTCAACGGATACGGCAATTGCCGCCGCAGATCTTGCTGTCTTCTTCAGGCAGATCCGGCGGCGTTGATCTGCGCAGCCGGGCCTGGTTTAACGAGAACCTCGAATCGCGGAATTTTTTCGTGCCCGGCGTTATCGCGTTGGTCGTGCTGGTGGTAACGCTTATTCTTTCCGCGATGACGATCGTCAAAGAAAAGGAATTGGGAACGATCGAGCAGCTTATGGTCAGTCCGTTACGGCCGATGGAGCTGATCATCGGGAAACTGGTCCCGTATGGTGTCGTGGGTATGGTGGATATCTTTTTGATAACGCTGCTTTCCGTCGCGGTGTTTCATGTGCCGTTACGCGGCAGCCTTTTTCTCATGTTTGTCTCATCCTGTCTGTTCCTTTTGACGACGCTGGGATTAGGGCTGTTTATTTCCACGTGTTCGAATACCCAGCAGGAAGCACTGATGTCGATGTTTTTTATCGCCCAACCCATGGTCTTACTCTCGGGTTTTGTGTTCCCTGTCGCCAATATGCCCGGGGCCGTACAGCTTTTGACGGTGATAAATCCTTTGAAGTATTTTTTGGTCATTGTCCGGGGGATTTTTTTAAAAAATAGCGGCGTCGATGTGTTGTGGCCGCAGATGCTGGCTCTTTTTATCCTGGGTACGGGTATTATTATTCTCAGCGCGATGCAATTTCGTAAGCGGCTGGGGTAAGGGTCGGCGTCGGGCAATGATCTTGGGGGGGTGCCGCTCATTGACAAGTCACCATCCGGTGACTTATAATGGGACGTGTGACGTGCGAGGAGGCGTGCCGTAATGGCCAGAGATAAGGAGCGGACGAAAAAAAAGATCCTGAAAGCGGTAAACCGCCTGCTGGCGCGGAAGGGGTTCGACAGCGTAGGGATAAACGCCGTTGCCAAAGAAGCCGGGGTGGATAAAGTATTGATTTACCGCTACTTTGGCGGTATGGCGCAACTACTCCAGTCCTTCGGAGAGACCAGCGAGTTCTGGCCGACGTTTGACGAGTTGGTCGGCACGGACAAAGAGGCACTGAAGCGCAGGCCTTTTGAGGAAAGAGTCACGCAGGTCACGCGTAATTTCGCCCAGGCGCTGAAGCGCAGGCCTTTGACTCAGGAGATCCTGGCCTGGGAGTTAGTCGAGCGTTCCCGGCTTAACGCGGTCCTGGTCAAGGTGCGGAAAGAACTGGCCCGGAAATTATTTAAGGAATTTGGTTTGGCGCCGGCCCGGTCCGAAACCGACATTCTTGCCGTCATAACGTTGCTTGCCGCGGGGATTAATTACTTGGTTTTACGGGCCCGGATCGATAAAGATTTTAACGGCATGGATATTCGCAGTCAAAAAGGCTGGCGGAGGATAGAGCGGGCGGTTGAAACGGTTTGTACCCGGTGTTTAAAAGTAGTTTCATAGAAGAACAGGTTTGATCCATGAGTCAGATAAAAATTAGTGTGCGGGACGATCTCCGTTTCCTTCCTTTTTTAAAGAGAAAAATTGTTGCGTATTTTACGGCGTCTTTGCTGGCTGGAACGTTGTGTACTCTGCGGCCCGGATACGCGGAAGAGGCAGTTCCCGGTCAAAAAATCGTTTTGAATGCCGAAGAGGGCCGGCTGATCACGCTCGCCGACGGCATTAACCGGTTGTTGAAGAGTAATCGTCTGCTGAATATCGCGGTCTTCGACAAGTACATAGCGCTGGAAGATGCAAATGTCGCGCGTTCCGCGTTTTTTCCTCAGATCAATGCGTCGGTATCGCAGACGTTTCTTAACCATCAGCCGGCGGCAAAATTCGGAGCGGAAAGTGTTAATACCGCGCAGAGAGAATCGGTGGCTTTTGAGATCGATGTGTATCAAACCTTATTCGATTTCGGTAAAAGCCTGTTTCTGTATGAGGCATCTACCGATTTGGTCTCGGCCAGTGAAGCAAAGACCGAGGCGGTAAGAAGGATAGCCGTCCTTCAGTTCATCATGAATTATTTCGACCTGTTAGAGTCTGAGAAGATGATCAGCGTCGCGGAAAAGGAAGTCGAGAGCTTGACCGCGTACCTGAATGACATAACTCATTTATATGAGCAGGGTGCGGCGATCAAGAATGATCTGCTCCCGGCGAAGGTAAAATTGGCGGATGCCCAGCAGCGATGTATCGCCGCGCGTAACGCGCGGATAACCGCCGCGGCCCGGATGAACACTTTATTGGCCATTCCGTTACGCGAAAAGATCCGTGTGGAGGATATCTCGGAAGACGTATCCGGCATTCCCGTGATCGAAGAAGCACGGAAAGCCGCGCAAACAGCCCGTCCGGAGATACAGATGGTTGAAAAACAGCTGAGCGCTTCATTGTTGGGCGAGAAAGCGAAGATCGCCGAAAGCTATCCGTCGGTTTTTGTCGATGGGGGGTACGCCTACAGCGAGAATAGATATCAAGTGCATCAGGATAACGCCTTTCTTCAGGTCGGCGCAAAGACGAATCTGTTTAACGGCGGCGCGACAAAAGCCGCTATTCAAAAAGAAAGGCTGAAGTATCAACAGATCTTGGAACAAAAGAACAAATTGTCGGAAGACATAGAATATGAGATCGAAGACAGTTATTACGCGTTAAAGAATGCGCTGGAAAAACGTTCCGTCAGCAAGGAAGTGTTGGCTGAAGCCGCGGAGAACGTGCGGGTGAACCGGGTCAAATATTCGGAAGGCAGCGCGACCGCGACTGAAGTGCTTGAAGCGATCACGTTGCAGACGAACGCGCAGACGAATTATTATGCGGCGGAGTATGATGTCAAGCGCAGTCACGCCACGTTGATGTATTCCATGGGAACGGATCTGGCGGTACGGTATGACGCGCATAAAAAAGGGAGTGTTGAACATGCGAAATAATAAACGATGGACGGTATTTCTTACAGCCGGGATCATTGTTGTGGCTGGCGGTTTCTTCCTGGGCGCGTATCTCGTGCGGAGTTTTTCCGAGGTCACGACCGACGATGCCTATATCGACGGACGTATCCATACGATCGCGTCGAAGATCTCCGGGACCGTGCTGAAAGTGAATGTCGCCGATAATCAGCGGGTTAAGAAGGGAGAAGTGCTTTTAGAGATCGATCCGGCGGATTACGCTTTGAAGATCAAGGAATCGCAAGCCGCCCTGGATGCGGAGAAGGCCCGGTTGCAGGACGCGGACGTGGCGATCAGGACCGCGGGGACTCAATTGGAGATCCAGGAAGTGACTTTGGCCCAGGCGACGTTGGATAAGCAACGGACCGACGCGCTCTACAAAGAACAAGTCGTGACCAAAGAGCGCTTTGAGAAGATGACGACCGCGTATACCTTGGCAACCGCCGGCGTGAAAGCGGCGAAAGATCAGCTGGAAAAAGCGGTCACTGCCAAGAAGCTGCAGGAGTCGATGGTCAAACAAAAAGAAGCTGCGCTGGAAATAGCCCAGCGCAATCTCGCCTACACGAAGATATACGCGCCTGCCGACGGATATGTTACGCATAAGGCATTTGAAGAAGGCAATCAGCTGCAGCCGAATCAAGCGTTGATGGCTGTTGTGGCTTTGAACGATGTCTGGGTCATCGCTAATTATAAGGAAACGCAGCTCAAGAAAGTTAGGGCCGGACAGCCGGTGCGCATTAAAGTCGACACATACGACGGGATGATCTTCTCGGGAAAAGTCGACAGCGTCATGGCCGGCACCGGTGCCGCGTTCTCGCTTTTTCCGCCGGAAAACGCGCTGGGAAATTACGTGCGCGTGGTGCAGCGTATACCGGTGAAGATCGTTTTTGACAAGCCTTTGGATGAGCGGCGGCCTTTACGTATCGGCATGTCCTGTATCCCGACCATCGTCACCGAGCATGAATAAATGGATCATTGCCTTATCGGTCATCCTGCCGACGCTTATCGAAGTCATTGATACGTCGGTCGTGAATGTTTCTTTGGGGCACATCGGAGGGAGCTTGTCCGCCGGGCTGGATGAAGTCACCTGGACGATCACGGCGTATCTGGTATCCAACGCGATCATTATTCCCATCACCGGCTGGCTCAGCAGGGTCTTCGGAAGAAAACGGTACTTGATCTTTTCGGTGGGATTGTTTACCGCCAGTTCGTTTATGTGCGGCGCTTCCAGAAATCTCTCGACGCTGATATTCTTTCGCGTGCTTCAGGGGATCGGCGGAGGAGCGTTACAGCCGATCTCGCAGGCCATTCTTCTGGAAACATTTCCGGTCGCGCAGCACGGGATGGCTATGGCGCTTTTCGGCGTGGGCGTCATGTTCGGGCCGATCGTCGGGCCGATCCTCGGCGGATGGATCACGGATAACTGGTCCTGGAATTGGATCTTTTACATCAATATCCCGATCGGGATCCTTTCGATATTCATGATCTCGCTGTTCATCCAAGACCCGCCGTATTTGAAAAGGATAAGGGCAAAGATCGATTATTGGGGGCTTCTTTTGATCACCGTCGGATTGGGAAGCATGCAGATAATCCTCGATAAAGGGCAGCGCGAAGACTGGTTTTCTTCCGCGTTTATCGTCCGGCTGGCACTCATATCTTTGACCGCGCTTATTTTATTTATTATCGTCGAATTGAAGACCGCCGAACCGGTTGTTAATTTACGCGTGTTTAAAAACCTTTCCTTTGCTTCCGGGAATATCATCCAGTTTTGCGCTTTTTTCGTGCTTTTTGGAAGTATCGTTCTTATTCCGTTATATCTGCAGCAATTGATGGGCTATAACGCGTATTTGGCCGGGTTGGCGCTTGCTCCGGGAGGCATCGCGACGTTGATCGCGATGCCCACCGCGGGAAATTTAGTCAGTAAGATAAATCCCCGATGGATCTTGATCTCGGGTCTGTTGATCACGGCGTATTCCACCCATCTGATGGCGCAATTCAATCTGTCCGTGGACTTCAATACCGTGGCGTGGGCGAGGGTCATCATGGGATTGGGCATGGGGTTGGTTTTTATCCCGCTGGTGAATATGTCCCTGTCCGGGGTCAAAAAAGAAGAGATGGGGAATGCCACCGGGATATTCAATCTTTTGCGGAATCTCGGAGGAAGTTTCGGCGTGGCCTTTGTCACGACGCTGCTGGCGCGAAGAGCGCAGTTTCATCAATCCCATTTGGTCGAGAAGCTGAACCCTTTTGACATGCGGTATCAACAGGGAGTATCCGTTATAATGCATACATTACAGGCAAAAGGTGCGTCTTCGGCGCTGCCGCCGAACGGGATCCTTTACGAGCGTTTGATGAGAGAATCGAATATGAATTCATTCGCGGACGCGTTTTTTATCTCGACGCTTATCCTGCTCTGTATCCTGCCGTTCACCCTGATCATCAAGAAAGCGCATAAGGCAGAGGGCCCCGTTTCTCTGCATTAGCCGCATTCCCGCGGCAGCCGTTAAAAGTGCTTGACAAAACGGCGGGGTATAGTTAATATAATAAATAATTAGGTATATTAACTATTCATGAGCGAAACATTGAACATAAAAGATTTTGTCTGGAAAGTCATCGAGCTGTTCCCGCAGGCGGCGAAGGCTTTTCACCGGCACGAACACAATTATTTAAGCCGGGGAGAGATAACCCTGCCGCAATTTTGGGCGTTGGACCATCTGTACCGCAACGGCCGGTGCAAGATGAACGATCTGGCTAAGATCCTTATGATCTCGCCGCCGGCGACGACCGGCCTGATCGACCGGCTTATCGGCCAGAAACTGGTCGCGCGGGAAAACGATGCGCATGACCGGCGTATCGTCTGGATCGACGTAACTGCCGGGGGAAAAGCGGTCATCCGCAGTATTCGCAGCCAGAAGGTACGGACGTTGACGCGGGTCTTTAGTAAGATCTCCGCAGTTGACCGTGGCCATTACCTGGATATTCTTCAGAAAATCGTGAATATCCCGGACAATAAAACAGCGAAATAAAAATGGAAAGTAGCATAGTCATGAAAAAGCGTATAGTGCAAACGGTATTTTTTGCTTTCGTCGTCCTGTTTCTTTTCCCGGCCGTCCTCGGTGCCGCTGATGCGGCGCTTCGGCAGCCACAATCCGTTTCTGATACAGCCGCAAAAACAGATGATCAACCGCTGACGTTGCCGGCATGCTATGCCTTAGCGCTGAAACAGAGTGAACTGATCGCGGTCGATGCGGAACTTATAAAACAAGCCGAGGCGCATTTTCTGCAGGCGTTAGGCACACTCTTGCCGCAAGTCTCTTTTAGCCGCGCGGAAACCCGGCAAAAAACGGATATGTCTTCTTCGTCCGACAGAAGCTTTGAACAAAAAATCGTTTTTCAACAGACGTTGTTTTCGGGTTTTAAAGAATTTGCCGCGATGTCCGGCAGCCAGTTGGAAAAGAGACAGCGCGAGCACGAGAAGCGCCGCGCGGAACAACTGCTCTTGGGGGACGTCTCCGATGCATTTTACTTGGTATTGGAAATACGCGAAGACCTCCGAATACTGGAATTGATACAAAAAGCGCTGACTGAACGCATTGATGAACTCAACGTCCGCGAGAACTTGGGTAAATCCAGGGCCAGCGAGATCGCGACGACTCAGACGCAGCTGTATGTCCTCGAAGATCAAATCGAATCCGTCAGAAACCAAGAGAAGATCGCCCATGAACTGTTGGCGTTTCTTATCGGCAGGACAGAGTATGAGATCACCGGTACCTCGGAGCAACTTCCTTTGTTAACCCTTGAATCCGAATACGCGGCTCGCGCGGCTTCGCGGAGTGACGTGCTGGCCGCTGATTACGCGTGGCAGCTCGATAAAAAACGCGTTCAAGTCGCCCGCAGCGGTTTTTTTCCGCAAGTCGACCTGGGCGTTTCGTATTATACGCATCGTACGTCAGCGCCGACGGACAGTGACTGGACGTCTTTGTTGACGATCACGGTCCCGATTTTTGAAGGTACCACGACGTATGGAGAGGTCAAAGAAGCTGTCTCCCGGTCCCGGGAAAGCGAGTTACTGCTGCGGAGAGTCACTCGTAGCGTTTCTCAGGATATCCATGACGCGTATGTCAATGCTCAATCCGCTTTCGCGCGGACCGAGATCTTGAAGAAAGCCGTCGAATCGGCTGAACGCAGTTATGACCTGCAAACGCAGGACTATAAATTAAACATGGTCAACAATTTGGATGTTTTGACCGTATTGCAGAGTTTAGAGAACATACGGAGGACGTATAATCACATGCTGTACGAAAGTAAACGCGCCTATTGGCAGTTGCGCATTGCCGCAGGAGAGAGTCTTTGAAAGGACGCCGATGACATTATCAGATATTTCGATTAAGAACCCGGTGTTCGGCTGGATGTTGATGATCGGAGTCCTTGTGTTCGGCTGGATCGGTTTCCAGCAGCTGGGAGTCAGTCAGCTCCCGGACGTCGACTTTCCCGTGGTGACCGTGGCCGTCACGTGGGAGAACGCGGCTCCCGAGGTCGTTGAAACCCAGGTAACGGATGTTCTCGAGGGCGCGGTGATGAGCGTCGAAGGCATTAAAGAGGTCACGTCTGTCTCAATGCTCGGGTCCGCGCAGGTCACCATCGAGTTTAATATCAACCGGAATATCGATGTCGCGCTGCAGGAAGTGCAGACGAAAGTCGCGCAGGCGCAACGGAACTTACCGAACGATATCGATCCGCCGATCGTCACGAAGACCAATCCCGAAGACCAGCCGATCATGTACGTCGCTCTTTCCGGAAACCGGCCGTTGAAAGAGTTGAACCATTACGTGAGCGAGATCCTGAAAGACCGCTTTACGACGGTCCGCGGCGTGGGCGATATCCGCTTAGGGGGTTATGTCGACCCTAATCTGAGGGTATGGCTCGACGCGGAGAAGATGAAAGACAAAGAATTGACAGTCGAAGATATTCTCAATGCCATCAATTTTCAGCACGCGGACCTGCCTGCCGGATATATCGATACCGGCACTAAAGAGATAAATATCCGCGTGTACGGCGAGGCGTCCACCCCGGAACAGTTTCAAAGTATCGTTATCCCCAACCGGGTACGTGCCGGGCCGATCACGAAGACGCTGAGCATTAACGATGTCGGCAGTGTCGAAGACGGATTAGCCGATATCCGGCGCATTTCCCGTACGCAGGGACGGCCGGCAGTCGGATTAGGCATAGTCAAACAGCGCGGGTCGAATGCCGTCGAAGTGGCGAATGCGGTCAAAAAACGCATGAAAGAAGTGGAGAAAATACTTCCTTCGGACATGCATTTAAACGTGGTGTTCGACGGCACGCAATTCATCAAAGATTCGGTCAATGAATTAAAATTCAATCTTATCCTTTCGGTTATCCTGACGTCATTGGTCTGCTACATTTTTCTTGGATCGTGGAGCGCCAATATCAACGTGTTGTTGTCTATACCGTTCTCTTTGATGGGAGCGTTTCTCATCCTGTATTTTTCAGGGTTTACGATCAATACGTTTACGATGTTGGGGCTTTCTTTGGTCATCGGGATCGTCGTCGATGACGCGATCATGGTGCTGGAGAATATCTCTCGATATCAGGAACACGGGCTTTTGAGGGTAGAAGCCGCGCTGGTCGGCGCGCGGGAGATCACGTTTGCCGCGTTGGCGGCTTCAGTCGCGATTTTAGCGATTTTCGTGCCGGTTATTTTCATGCAGGGGATCGTCGGTAAGTTTTTCTATCAGTTTGGTATCACGATCTCCGTTGCCGTCATGTTTTCATTGCTGGAAGCGCTGACGATAACTCCGATGCGTTGTTCGCAATTTTTGCAGGTCGGGCATTCCACGAGATTGGGAAAAAGAGTCGATGCGATCATGAAAAGTTTGGCGGATAGATACCGGTCGATCCTGGCATTTTTGTTGAATCGCCCCAAGATCGTTTTGTTTTTCTCCATAGGAGTTTTTATTTTATCGCTCGCTTTATCCAGCGTGTTGAAGAAAGAGTTTATTCCCTCGCAGGACCAGAGCCGTTTTCTTACCCGTATCATGCTTCCTTTGGGGTCGTCCATTGAGAAAACAGACGCCGTTTTTAAAGAGATCGAGGCGCTTTTGCTGCAGATGCCGGAGGTCGATACGTATTACAGCGCGATCGGCGGTTTTGCCGGCGGGCAGGTGAACCAGGGGATACTTTTTATTACGATGAAGCCGCCGAAAGAACGGCCGCTGATCAAAGGACGCCACGAGACGCAGCAAGATTTCATGCAAGTGGTGCGTAAGAAGTTTAACGCGGTGCCGGGAGTCACGCGTGCCGTGGTCCAGGACCTTTCCCAAACCGGCTTTACCGCGCAGCGCGGTTTTCCGATCGAGTTTACGATCCGCGGCCCGGATTGGGACAAACTGGGCGATTTCGGCCAGCAGATCATGACCCGCATGAAAGATTCGGGCCTGATGACCGATATCGATACCGACTACCAACTGGGAATGCCGGAAATGCAGATCTACCCTGATCGTCTCAAAGCGTCCGCTCACGGCGTGAGTGTCCTTTCGATCGCCGACACGATCAACGCGATGATGGGCGGTGTCCGCAACGGTAAATATACCAGTAATGGTAAACGGTATGATGTCCGGGTCCGTTTGGTCGAAGCTGACCGTTCTGATCCAAAAGACCTTCAAAAATTGTGGGTCCGCAATGCGTATGGCGAAGTCGTTTCATTATCCGAGGTCGTCACCTCCGAGGTCAAGCCCACATTGTTTTCGATCACCCGTAAGAACCGCGAACGGGCCATCAGTATTTACGCGAATCCCGCGCCGAAGCATTCCCAACAGGAGGCATTGGACGCGGTGGTCAAGATCGGCAAACAGGTCCTTCCGTCCGAATACCATTTGATCTTCTCCGGAGGGTCGCAGGCATTCCAGGAATCGTTCCAGAGTTTGATCTTTGCTCTCATTCTGGGTATTTTTGTCGCCTACATGGTCCTGGGCACGCAATTCAATAGTTTTATTCATCCGTTTACCGTGCTTCTGGCGTTACCTTTTAGTATCACCGGAGCGTTCTTATTCCTTTTCATCACGCGGAATTCGTTGAACCTGTATAGTATGATCGGCCTTATCCTTTTGATGGGTATTGTTAAGAAAAATTCTATTTTGCTGGTCGATTTCACGAATGTGCGGCGTAAACAAGGGATGGGAGTCAAAGAAGCATTATTAGACGCGTGTCCGGTCCGCCTGCGGCCGATCCTGATGACGTCGGTAGCGATGATCGCGGCAGCTGTCCCGGAAGCGCTGGCCATCGGCCCCGGGTCGGAAACCATGGTCCCGATGGCTGTTTCTGTCATCGGCGGCGTCACCCTTTCGACTATTCTGACCCTCTTTGTCGTTCCGTGCGCGTATGAGCTGTTTTCGAAGCTTGAAGGGCATTCGGATACCGGCGAAGTAAAAGAAGATGCTAAACGTGCATAAAGCCTTTGCGCATCGTTGAGCCGCCGGGTCAAAGTATAGGTATCCTCGCGACAAAAATATGAAACTTTTTTGTCTTTCATCTGTCTAATATAATACAGGGAGCAATACCATGAGAAACTCATGCCTGACCCGACGGTAACGCAATTAAGAGTTCTCAACGGAAATTAAAATACGGGACACGAATAGAAAGGAGCTATCTATGAAAAACGTAAAAGGGGTATGTACAGGGTTGATCGTTTCCGTGCTTATGTTTTCAGGCTCGCTGTGGGCTAAAGACGAGTGCCAAAAGGGGGCTGAAAAAGGAAAACAGATGCATGCCGTGAAAACAAAAGTTTTAAAAGATGCGGCAGCCGCGCTTCAGCAAACACAGCCGGAATTAGCCAAGGGGTTGAACGAGTATGCTGTTGAAGAAGAGAAAAATGCGGAACAGTGGAAGGCAAAACGCGAAAGCCATGAGAAACTATTGAAGGACTCAGCCGCAGCGTTACAGACTTCTCGCCCGGATTTAGCAAAAGGTTTGCAGGAAACGGCGGAGGGGAAGCACATGAAGATGGATGAGGCTAAGAAAGAGGATTGGAAAGCCCGCCATGAAGCCCGCGCGAAATTATTGAAAGACGCGGCGGCGGCATTGCAGTCGTCAAATCCCGATCTATCCAGACAGTTGCAGGAAATGTGCGGGCCGGCTCATAAGAAAGACGCGATGAAAGGCCATTCCGAAGGAAAAGATAAGTAACGGATACGTAATGGCTTGATTAAAAGGCGCTCCGAGCGGATCGTGAGCGCCTTTTATAAATCGTGCAAGCAGAAACCCCGGGCCTGCCGGCGAAGCCGGCGTGTCCTGAGCGAAAGCGAAGGGTTAGCCCGGGGAAATTCATTTCTGAATATACGATTGACAAAGGAATATATGAGAGTACAATAGAGGAAAAGAAAGGCTTAGAAACTATAAACCGCAAGGGTTACATTCTAACTCCTGCGGTTTTTTTTCTTTAACGAAAGGAGCGTATATGGCAAAGGGTAAAGTTAAATGGTTTTCAAAAGCAAAGGGCTATGGTTTTATTTCGGTAGATGATTCCACGCGGGATGTCTTTGTGCATTCGACTGCGATGAAAGATACCGGGGATAGTTTTTTATCGGAAGGCCAGGCAGTTGAATTCGAGATTACCAAGGGTCCGAAAGGCGAGCAGGCGGCCAATGTCGTTTGTTTGTAATTTTTGCGGCAGACGTGAAGCCGCGCGGGTAGTAAACTCGCCGCGGTATCAGTATAACGCACCCCTGTGGGGTGACGTATCACTCTCAAGCCTGACTCTACGGGCATGAGAATAGAAGAAAGGATGTATTATGGATAACGGAACGATCAAGAAATTAGTCAGTGAACGTGGTTTTGGTTTTATCGCAGCAGCCGATGGCCGGGAATTGTTTTTTCACCAGAGCGGGCTGGTCGACGTAAAGATGTCTTCACTTACTGAAGGACAGGCGGTCAGTTTTGATGTCGAAAAAGCGGAAAAAGGGCCTCGCGCGGTCAATGTGCGCATAGCTGCGAAAGCATAACCGCTGTCGATGAAGAAGATCAAAGTGGCGTATAAAGGCAGAGTATGTAAATATCCGCAATGCAGGATCATATTGAGTATCTATAATCCCGGCTGTTTTTGCCATGTGCATCAGTATAAACTGGTTTCCGAAGGGAAGGTTAAAAGCGCTCGATTTTAGATTTTGTGCGGTTCGCCACGATTGTAGTCCCGGTATAATGCAACCATTACATTTTTGACGGGTTTCGATATCCTTCCGGTTCGGAGGGAGACGGTAAGTTTTTGGTAAAAAAGGAGAGTTATCAATGAAGAAGCTTATTATGTGTTTGTTCCTGGGGTGTTTGTTTTTTTGCGCGAAGGCGGTTCGGGCAGAGGACAAAGGTTTGTCGTTGGGCGGGTTAGAAAAGGACGCCAAGAAAACCGAGATCGACGCCAAACAGGTTGAAAAGGATGCCGAAAAGAATAAGCAGAAGATAGAAAAGGAAGCGGATAAGAACAAGAAAGAGTTTGGAAAAGAGACAAAGAAAAAGGGAAAAGAAATAAAGAAGAAGAAAAAAGAAGTCGAGAAAACCGCGAAAGAAGCGGAAAAGAAGGCCGATGAAGAGAAAAAAGGCATCGAGAACACGATTAAAAAATAACGCAGGCCGGGCTACGGTCTGTTACAAAAATAAGGCGGTGTTTAAAAACACCGCCTTATTTTTTTGTCCATGAAACCTTCCCCATGCGTATGCGTGTAATCTCCCGTTCATTCGGCTCCTGCGCCGGTCGATTCGTGTCCGTGGCCCTCATTTTTTTCAGGAAATAGCCGGCTTTACATTATTACCGGGAGGCATATAATATCCGTGGGGTCGCCGCAGGGTGGTTTTTGGCGCGCTACTATCAATAACTGAGTTGACGCCGTACCCGTCGGTTTTTTAGGGAAGCGCATCAACTCATACGAGGGCCTATGATGAAACCCGGAGCTTTTCGCAGAACTCTTGTCTGCTGGTGCGTTCTGATGGGCTGCGGGTCCGCGCTTATCGCAGAAAATACGCGCGATATCAAGGGCCTCATCACCGAAGCTTTGAACAATAATCCTGAACTGAAAGCCTCGAAAAAGAGGTTCGAAGCGGCAAATGCCCGGATAATGCAGTCTACGAGTCTTGCGGATCCGATGGTGGAGTTTGAGTACGACAGGATCAGCGTCGATAAAGACTTAAGCGGCGAACCGATGAAGAGTGTGGCGGTTTCCCAAGAGATCCCTTTTCCCTCCAAATTGTACTTACGCGCCAAAATGGCCTCGAAACTGGCCAAGATGGAATATCAGAATTATAAAGCTAAAGAGAAAGAGATCATTGCGCAGCTTAAAACGGCATACGCCGAGCTTTCCTTGCTAGAGAAATCGATCGATATTTACACCGAGACGAAAAGGATACTGGAACAGGTTTCATCGTCAGCCGCCGCGCGCTATTCGACCGGGAAAGGGACTCAGGCCGAGGCGTTAAAGAGCCAGGTGGAACTTGGCCGCCTGGAGCACGATCTGATACTGTTGACGCAGAAGCGGCAGGTCGCCGGAGCAAAGCTTAACGTGCTCTTAAACCGGGACCCGTTGGCTGATGCGGAAAAGCTTGAACCGGAAAAAGCGATCGGATCTCTTCCCTCATTGAGTATGTTGGCGGCGAAAGCAAAAGAAAATAATCCCCAGTTACAGGCTTACCGGATCGCTCTTGAAAAAGGGCACACCGCTTATCAGTTGTCTTTTCATGAATATCTTCCGGACTTCAAAGTTAGTTTTAAGCAATCACTGGCAAAGGGAAAACGCGTAGAGGATTCCTGGGCAGGAATGTTGGGGGTGACGATTCCCTTATGGTTCGCGCAGAAACAGTTATTTGGGACTAAAGAGATGCGGGCCGAATTGGCGGCGATCGAGGCCGAGCTGACGATGCAAGAGAACACGGTTGTTTTTGAGGTCCAGGATGCATACAGCCGTTATGACGCGAATAAGAAACTGGTCGAACTGTATGACGCAGCGTTCATCCCGCAGGCTGAGCAGACGATGAACGCCGCATTCAAGGGGTATGAATCCGGGCAGTCTGATTTATTGATGCTTTTGGACAGCCAGCGCATGCTGACTGAATTTAAGATCGAGTATTATAAAGCGATCCTCGAGTTGCGCGTCGCTGTTGCTGATCTGGAAAGGATCGTGGGAGTAGCGATCACTGAATAGCTCGTCAGCTGGTAAGCTCGAAAGCTGATTGAAAAACGAGCCACGGACATACGAGTTTCCAGGCTGCTATTGTAAGGAGGTCCCATGAGAAAATTTCTGGGAATAATTATCACGCTTGTCTTTGCAGGAACATTGGTGTCGATCGGTTGCGGACAGAAACCGGCGGCGCAGGGCTCGCAGAAAGCTCTATATTATTGTCCGATGCATCCGGCGTATACGTCGGATACGGCCGGGGATTGCGCCATTTGCGGTATGAAGCTGGTTACTGCGGAAAAGAGCTCTTTGAATAACGCATCCGGGCCAGAAATGAGTGTGCCGGCTCAATCCAAAGAGAAAACCGGGGAAGAGGTTTGCGTCACGCATACCTGTACCATGAAGAATTGCCCGATGTCTATTAAGGCGCATATTAAGCCGGGGGAGCGGCTTCTCTGTCCGGTTTGCGGCGAAGTCATCGTTACGACAAGCGGGAAAGTGGTAGAAATATCCGGCAGCGCAACTTCGCAGGGATCTGTTGCGGCGGGTGGCAAAAAAGAACGAAAGCTTCTGTATTATAGAAACCCGATGAATCCTCAAGCTACCTCACCCGTGCCGATGAAAGATTCGATGGGAATGGAATATGTTCCCGTGTACGAAGAAGCATCTTCGACGGCAACATACGGAGGGCCTACGGTGACCATAAGCTCCCAAAGACAGCAGATGATCGGGGTTACAACCGCGGCGGTTAAAGTAATGGATTTAACGAACGTTGTGCGTGCGTCCGGTAAGATCGCCTATGACCCTGAGCTTGCCGTAACGCAAGAAGAGTTCATTCAGGCATTGAACGCGCAGAATAGGGTAAAAGATTCCCCGCTTCAGGATGTTAGTGACAGGGCCAAGTCTCTTACGGAGGCGGCGCGCAATAAATTAAGACTTTTAGGGATGACCGACGATCAGATCAGTGTTCTTGAAAAGACGCGGAAAGCCGAACGGAATCTGTATCTTCCCGGCAAAGGAGAAAGCGTTTGGGCGTATATCAACATTTATGAATATGAGATAGGGCTGATTAAGGCCGGTGACCGCGTGGAAATTGAAGCTGTTGCTTATCCCGGAGTGAAATTCACCGGGATCGTCGTGTCCGTCAATCCCGTCTTGAATCCGGCCACAAGGACAAACCAGGTGCGCGTTGCAGTGCCGAATCCCGATAATAAACTAAAGCCGGAGATGTTTGTCAACGCCTCGATACAAGAAAGCTTGGGGGCAAAATTAGCGGTTCCCGAAACGGCTGTTTTAGATACCGGCCTGAGAAAGATCGTGTATCTTTCTGAAGAAAATAACGTGCTTGAGTCCCGCGAAGTATTGCTCGGGCAAAAAGCAGGAGATTATTACGAGGTCCTCGGCGGCCTTAAAGAAGGAGACGTGGTCGTTACCAGCGGCAACTTTCTCGTTGATTCCGAATCAAAGTTAAAATCTCCTTCTCAAGGGAAATAACATGATTGAAAAGATTATCGAGTTTTCGGCAAAGAATAAATACATCGTCATTATCTTTGTCCTTGCGGCGATGATCGGCGCGGTGTATAGCATACGGAACATCCCTTTAGACGCTATCCCGGATCTTTCCGACACGCAGGTCATTATCTATTCCCGCTGGGACAGATCTCCCGATATCATCGAAGACCAGGTAACGTATCCTATCGTCAGCGCGATGTTGGGCGCGCCAAACGTTAAGGCGATCCGGGGATTTTCTGATTTTGGGTTCTCCTACGTCTATGTCATTTTTAAAGACGGTACGGATATTTATTGGGCGCGCAGCCGCACGCTTGAATATTTGAGTAAGATCATCCCGAGGCTGCCCGAAGGCGTTAAGACCGAAATGGGGCCGGACGCAAGTTCTGTCGGCTGGGTGTATCAATATGCCCTTGTCGATAAAACCGGGAAGAACGATTTAGCAAAACTTCGCGGATTTCAAGACTGGTACCTGCGCTATTGGCTTCAGGGCGTTCCCGGAGTAGCCGAAGTCGCTTCCGTGGGAGGGTTTCAGAAACAATACCAGGTGAATGTCGACCCCAACGCACTGCTTTCCTATAAAATACCGTTGACTAAGGTGGTTGATACGATCCGTGACAGTAATAACGATGTGGGCGGCCGGCTTGTGGAATTTTCCGGAGCCGAGTACATGATCCGGGGCAGAGGTTATGCGAAATCGATCAAAGATATTGAGAATATTGCCGTTGGTTCCGATTCCTCCGGCACGCCGGTACTCGTAAAAAACATAGCCAAGGTCGCGCTGGGCCCGGATATGCGCCGCGGGGTAGCAGACCTCGACGGCCAGGGCGATACTGTCGGCGGCATTGTCATCATGCGCTACGGTGAGAACGCCCTGAATGTGATCAACCGCGTGAAAGAAAAGATCGAAGAACTCAAGCCATCTCTTCCTGAAGGCGTCGAGATCGCGACCACGTATGACCGGTCAGAGCTTATCAAACGATCCATAGAGACGCTGAAACATCAGCTGATCGAGGAAATGATCATTGTCAGTTTCGTTATTCTTATTTTTTTATGGCATTTTCCGTCGGCGATCATTCCTATTGTCACGATACCGATAGCCGTGTTTCTTTCCTTTATTCCCCTGTTCGGGATGAAGCTTACGTCGAACATCATGAGCCTTTCGGGTATCGCTATCTCAATCGGCGTACTGGTCGATGGAGCTATTGTCGAGGTGGAGAATGCCTATAAAAAATTGCAGCTGTGGGAAGCCGGAGGACGTAAAGGCGATTTTCACGTCGTCCGGCTCAACGCGCTGAAAGAAGTCGGCCCTTCCGTATTTTTTTCGCTCCTGGTGATCGCGGTCGCCTTCTTACCGGTCTTTACTCTCGTGGACCAGGAGGGGCGGCTTTTTAAACCGCTTGCCTTCAGCAAAAACTTTGCGATGGCGATTGCGGCGATTCTTGCCATAACCCTTGATCCGGCCCTGCGGATGTTGTTTACGCGGATGGACTATAAGCATTTCAAGCCGCGTTGGTTTTCAAATGTGTTTAACATGGCGGTCGTCGGCAAATATTATCCTGAAGAGAAACACCCGATCAGCAAAGTACTCTTTCGCTTGTATGAACCGGCCTGTACGTTCGTGCTCAAACATCGTAAGGCGACAATTATAGCTGCGGGAATATTGATGCTCTCTGTCGTTCCGGTTTATTTTCAACTTGGATCGGAGTTTATGCCCCCTTTGAATGAAGGCTCGGTACTCTATATGCCTACGACACTGCCGGGTATTTCGGTGACAGAGACACAGAAACTTCTTCAATCAATGGATAAAATCCTTAAGGATACTCCTGAGGTTGAAAGGGTTTTTGGCAAAGCCGGCCGCGCGGAGTCATCTACTGATCCCGCGCCGTTTTCTATGATGGAAACAACGATTGTGTTAAAGCCTGAGAATCAGTGGCGAAAAGTCCATCGGTGGTATTCATGGATGCCCGGTTTTATGCAAATACCTTTTAGGCCGGTCTGGCGAGACCGTATTACCTACGAAGATTTAATCAATGATCTGGATCAAAAGATGCAATTCCCCGGAGTATCCAATGCCTGGACTATGCCGATTAAAGCACGGATCGATATGTTATCTACGGGAGTGCGCACACCGGTAGGAATAAAGATATACGGCGCCGACTTACAAGAGATTGAAAAAATCGGGTTGAGCCTTGAATCGGCCCTGAAGGACGTTAAGGGCACGCGTTCTGTTTTTGCCGAGCGCGTGACCGGAGGATACTTCCTGGATTTTGAAATAAAGCGCGAACAACTGGCCCGCTATGGCCTGACGATACAAGACGCGGAAATGATCATTACTTCAGCTATCGGCGGAGAGCCGGTGACCACGACGATTGAAGGCCGCGAACGATACACGGTTAATGTCCGCTATGCCAGGGAATTCCGCGACGATCTGCCGAAGTTGAAAAGGGTGCTTGTGCCCACGATGGCCGGCGCGCAGATACCGCTGGAAGAATTGGCCGACATTCACTTGTCTTTGGGCCCGGCGATGATCCGGGATGAAAACGGTATGCTCGCAGGATATGTGTATGTCGATATTGCCGGGCGTGATGTGGGAAGTTATGTTACGGAAGCGCGAAAGACCGTGCGTGAAAAGATACGGCTGCCGGCGGGGTATGCCCTTGCCTGGAGCGGGCAATACGAGAATATGCTTCGGGTGAAAGAGCGATTAAAGATGGTTATCCCTATTACTATCTTTCTCATCTTTATTTTGTTGTACATGAATACTAAATCTCCGATTAAGGCTTCCATCGTTATGCTGGCGGTCCCGTTTTCTTTGGTCGGGGCTCTATGGTTTTTGTATCTTTTGCACTTTAACATGTCGATCGCGGTCTGGGTCGGAATGATCGCCCTTATGGGACTCGATGCCGAAACCGGGGTCTTCATGCTTCTTTTTCTAGACATGTCTTATTATGATATGGCCCGGCAAGGAAGGATGAAGACCAGAGCAGATCTGGATGAGGCGATCATCCACGGCGCGGTGAAGCGTATACGTCCGAAGATGATGACGGTGATGGCGATGTTCATGGGGTTACTTCCTATTATGTGGTCGATGGGTACCGGCTCAGACATGATGAAACGGATCGCCGCTCCGATGATCGGCGGGATATTCACGAGCTTTATTATGGAATTGTTGGTTTATCCGCCTATTTATTCGATATGGAAATGGCGCTATGAGATGAAGCTGGGGACAGTAGATGTCAGCAAATTGCCTGTTCCTGAGTTACAAAAGCATTAGATAAAAACGAACTCTAAAAATACAAGAAATCATTCGCAGTTTCTGCGAAAAGATCGATGAAAAGCGATAGAAATTATGACGAGTGGTTTTTGACCGTTCATAGTGCCTCTGCGAATTCGAACCTTGCCCTTTCAAGCACGGTCATGTTTTTCTGCTTTTATCTGATACGTTCTTCTGTTTTAAGGCTTTTCAGGCAATTCAATCTTATTTTAGTGGAAGAAAGTCAGAAGAAAGGCGACTCTTCCCCTGGGTGTTTGATTAAAACTAATATAGCCTATATATTTAGAATGGTGTGTCTTTAATCCTTCGCAGAAATCTCCGGGCTTCACCCGAGGGAGGAATGGGACTATGTTCTTTCTGCTCAGGAGGAAGCCCCGGACGGTCTGGGGAGCTTCACTGATTATAAATAGAACTATGAACAAGATGTATCAAAAATTGAATCGTATGGCGATTATTCCCGCTGTTGGGAGTTCTTTATTTGCTCACCCTCTTTTTGCCCAGCATGAACACATGAGGATGTCTTTGTCGGAATCGCAGGATCAATCAATGAAATCTATGGAAATGCAAGGTATGTATGGTCAGTATCAGATGACACGGGAATCTTCCGGTACAAGCTGGCAGCCTGAATCAACTCCTCTTGAGGGAATCCAATTTATGCGCGAAGACTGGATGGTAATGATGCACGGTTTTGTAACCGCGGTTTATGACAAACAAAACGGCAAGCGCGGCGATGAAAAAACGTTCAGCACGAGCATGTTTATGTTCATGGCGCAAAAATCCCTTGCACAAGGAACTTTTGGATTCCGCAGTATGCTTTCTCTCGACCCTTTAATGGGTAAAAGCGGCTATCCTCTTTTACTCCAGACCGGAGAGACTGCGGATGGAAGAACTCCGCTTATTGACCGGCAGCATCCGCATGATCTTTTTATGGAGCTTGCCTGTACTTACAGTATACCTTTATCAGACGCCAGTTCAGTGTTTGCTTATTTTGGCCTGCCCGGCGAACCAGCTCTCGGCCCACCGGCTTTTATGCACCGTTTCTCGGGAATGGATGATCCGTCGGCTCCAACAACCCATCATTGGCTCGATTCTACGCATATTACCTACGGCGTTTTCACGACAGGGTATGTGTGGAACACCATAAAAATTGAAGGTTCCGTATTTAAAGGAAGAGAACCTAATCAGAATCGTTGGGATATTGAAACTCCCAAGTTTGATTCTGTTTCAGCGCGCCTTTCTTTTAACCCTACGGATAATTGGGCAATGCAGGTAAGTTACGGTTATATTGACAGCCCCGAGACATTAGAGCCTAACGTTGATGTCCGGCGGACAACCGCTTCTATCAGTTACAATAAGCCATTCAAGGATGCAAATTGGCAGACGACCTTTGCCTGGGGCAGGAATGACAATGTCCCCGGAAAAGTGCTTGATGGATTTCTTCTTGAGTCGGCAATACGCATCCAAAGCAGGCATACTCTATTTAGCCGTTTTGAACGCGTGGCAAAAGATGAACTTTTCACTGAAGATGATCCCTTGTATGGAGAAAAGATCCCGGTAAATAAAATAACCTTAGGGTATGTGTATGACTTGCCAACGTGGAAGCATGTGAAATGGGGCATCGGTAGTTCCTTTGACGTAAATATTCTTCCGGACAAACTAAAGCCAAGGTATGGAGATGCGCCGGTAGGTTTTATGATCTTTGTAAGGGCCAAATTAGGATAACAAGGTGCCGTTGTTTAATCCGCCTTCGCGGAATTCACCACCTGTAAGGGTGGGGATAGGGCCTGTCCGTGGGGATTCCGCTTTGAGAAAGCGTAAAATCAGATGAAAAATAAAACCGCATTTTTGATAATGAGGACCAGTATAGGCATCGTATTCTTATTATTCGGCATCGGGAAATTAAGAAACGATGTATGGGCCGAGACGATTAAAACGATGGATTTTTTTCTAAAATTACCCTGGGGTGTGAATCTTTCGGTGCTGGTTATCGGCATAGTGGAAATGGCGACAGGCGTATCATTGATCATCGGTTTATTTACCAGGTTTTTTGCTTCGTTGGCAGCACTACAGTTACTCGGGATAGTAATCCTGCTTAAGTTTGAAGAAATAAGAGATATAGGCCTTTTGGGGGCGGTGGTCTATATGGCGTTTGCAAAAAACGATGCGTTGAGCGTGGACCGCTTTTTAACAAAACAAAAGGAGACGCTAAAATGAGAAAGGCCCGTTTAATCGTAATGGCAGCATGTTTAGGACTCGTATTGATCGCGCCGTATATGAGTTACGCTGAAGATACTGGAATTCAGCCGGACACGCACCTTGTTTTGTCCGGGGACGTTAAAGATGGCGTCAGGATCGTTAAGGTTGAAGCCGCAAAATATAAGTTTTCACCCGCTTCCGTAGTAGTTAAACGCGGAGAAAAAGTCCGGTTGATCGTAACGAGCGCGGATGTCGACCATGGTTTGGCAGTAAACGAATTCAAGGTTAACGTTATTGTGCGAGCCGGAAAAACGGAAGCAGCCGATTTTGTCGCTGATAAGGAAGGCGATTTTCGCATGTACTGCAGCATTTATTGTGGGGCCGGGCATGCGAAGATGCAGGGGGTGCTTAAGGTGGTAAAAGATTAGGGCGGGAATAAAACGCCCACGCTTTACAAAATAAAGATAAGGAGGATCAAAATGAAAAAGAAAATAGTGCTATTCCTGATTGTTGGGATAGTCATTCTTGGGATAGAGCGGTCCTCATTTGCAATGGTGTCGGACGGATATGCGGGACACGATGCGTATATGCGAATTGTACAGGCAGATAGTTCCGGGCATAGCTTAAAGGTCCAGGTAGAAGCTGTTCCGCAAAAAGCGGTAAATGTGGGCAATAAGATATGCCCGGTCACCGGCGAAAAGATCGATGAAAAAGCCAGGGTGACGTATGAATATAAAGGAAAGATCTATAATTTCTGCTGCGCGATGTGCATTGATGAATTCAAGAAAGACCCGGATACGTACATCAAGAAGATAGAGGATGAGCTTAAGGCTGCATCTGAGGCAAAATCAAAGTAAGATACTTTTTTGAGAAAATCCCGGCATTTTTTGTCCTTCATACGCGTAAAATCTGAATTGAGGAAGAATCAACGGCCTGCCCGCGGGAGGGAATCGCGGTGATCCTTTGAGCCGGGGGCGTCCTTATATTTATATATTTACATATTGTCACATTAGTATATAATACAATAATTCTTCAAAAGCAGTATCAGTCTTGCATTCGCCATTAACCAAGGAGGGGGTATGTTTTCGCCAAAATTATTTACGTGCCTAAAAGATTATTCTAAAGAGCAGTTTTTTACCGATTGTATTGCCGGTTTCATTGTCGGCATTGTCGCGATTCCTCTGGCCATCGCTTTCGCGATCGCTTCCGGCGTTTCCCCGGACAAAGGGCTTTTGACCGCCGTTATCGCCGGTTTCTTCGTATCGGTTTTAGGCGGAAGCCGGGTGCAAGTCGGCGGGCCGACCGGCGCGTTTGTCGTCATTATTTACGGAATAGTCCAGAAATTCGGCGTCGACGGGTTGATCATCGCGACACTTATGGCCGGGATCCTTTTGTTCATCATGGGGGTCGCGAAACTCGGGACAGCCGTGAAATTTATTCCGCATTCAGTCATCGTCGGATTTACCAGCGGTATAGCCGTGATCATCTTTTCTTCTCAAGTTAAGGATTTCCTGGGTTTAAGCATCGCTAAGGTCCCCGCGGAATTTATAGAGAAATGGCGTATTTTTATCGAACATTTTTCAACGTTTAATTCCAGCGCTTTAGCCTTGGGCCTTTTGACCGTGCTGATCATTGCGATATCGCCCCGGTTTTTAAAGCGGGTCCCGGGCGCGCTCATCGCCATCGTTTTTGTTTCGTTTCTGGCTGCTTTTTTTCATTTACCGGTTGAGACCATCGGCAGCCGGTTCGGCGAACTTCCGCATTCTTTGCCCGTGCCGCATTTTCCGCGTATCCAATGGGCAACGATCCAGAGTCTTTTTCAGCCGGCAGTGACGATCGCGCTCTTGGGCGCTATCGAATCCCTTCTTTCCGCCATTGTCGCCGACGGTATGATCGGCGGCCGGCACCGTTCCAATACGGAACTTACCGCGCAGGGCATCGCGAATATCGCGTCAGCTCTTTTTGGCGGCATCCCGGCGACCGGCGCGATCGCCCGGACCGTGACGAATATAAAAAACGGCGGCAGGACTCCTATCGCCGGTATCGTTCACGCCGTGACCGTTCTTTTGATCCTGTTGTTTTTGGGGGCTTGGATCAAATATGTCCCTTTGGCATGTTTGGCCGGCATCCTGGTGGTGGTCGCGTATCATATGAGCGAGTGGCGGTCTTTTTGTGAACTGCTGAAGTGGTCCAGAGGCGGGCGCTTGGTCCTTCTGGCGACATTCCTGGTGACTATTTTCGTCGATTTGAACGCGGCTATTGAGATCGGCGTCGTGTTGTCCGCGTTTATCTTCATGAAGCGCATGGCGGATGCCACGAACATCAAGATCATTGCAAAAGAATTTGACGAGGACGAAAAGGGCGAAGACCGCCCGTTGTCGGTATTTTCCATTCCGCCGGGAGTGGAGATCTATGAGATCAACGGGCCGTTGTTTTTTGGAGCGGCCAATCGTTTTGATGAGATCGACCGGCAAGTCAGTGCGAAGCCAAAAGTCCGCATCCTGCGGTTCCGCGATGTGCCGTTGATCGATTCTACCGGCATGCATGCTTTGAGAGGCTTCTATGACAAATCCAAAAGGAAGGGGATCCGTCTTGTCATCACGGGGCTGCACGTGCAGCCGTTGAATGAAATGGTCAAATCAAACCTGTACGATTTGATCGGGGAGGACAATGTCTTTTCCAGTATGAAAGAGGCGATCAACCGGGCAACCGAATTATTGAAGGAAAAGAAAACGTAGTAAATCAGGATAGCCTTATGAAAAAAAGAGACGAGATGGTTTTTAAGATCAAGGCCGATTTCTTAAAAGCTCTGGCGCATTCGGTCCGGTTGCAGATCATCGAGCATCTCAAGAACGGAGAGGCCAGCGTCGGCAGGCTTGTGCAGGAGCTGGGAGTGGAGCAGTCCAGTTTATCGCGTCATTTGGCCATTTTGCGGGATTTGGGAGTTTTGGAAGCTCGGCAAGAGAAGACGAATGTATATTATCATCTTCACGATCACGATATTTTCAAGGTGTTGCGGCCGATCGCCGAATTGTTGCGGAAGAAACTGAGAAGAAGCGAGAAGCTTTTGGAGAGTCTGGCGAAAGAATAGTTTGGGGGGGGGGAAGCCAATTTGGGAAAGGCTTGAAAAAGGAGGGAATCTATGGAAGATATGAAAGTATCCCGACAAAAACGGGCAGGGCTGTCGTTTATCTCCGGGAAACGACCGGCCTCGGTTCGGAAGAATCCGTCATCGGAACAACTGGTTACTTTTAGTCTGTACGCTCCGCAAGCGCATAGCGTCGCTGTTGCCGGATCTTTCAATAACTGGACTCCCGGCGCATTTTCTCTCAAGAAAGATTTTTCGGGGACTTGGACGGGGGCGATCCGTTTAAAGCCGGGGACGTATCAGTACCGGTTTTTTGTGGATAAACAATGGGCGGATGATCCGAATGCGAAAAAGACCGCCGGGAATGAATTCGGCACCAAGAACGCGGTTTTGGAAGTCAGATAACTCCCGTTGCCAGAAGGCCACGGGCTATGCCCGTGGATGAATGGCAGATCGGCCCCGTGGAATCCGGAGGATTCCCGGGATAGAGTCCCCGAAATCGCCGCCCATTCGGGATGGCAATTTCAGGGGAGACGTCGCCCCACACGGGCCGCCCCCTACAGGGGCTGCAACAGGGGCCCACGGGTAAAACCCGCGTGGGGGCTCCAGCGGGAACACGCGTTTTTGACCTTTGGGCCATCTTGGGTGACGGCAGGGGAGAAAATGTATGCAATTGACTTTCCGTGAGATAGAAAAAGCATTTAACGTTGAAGAACAAACGCTCTACCGTTGGCTGAATGCCCGCGGAATGCCGGCGGTCAAGGCTAATGACCAGTATTATTTTAACTCTGTCGAGGTTTTGGAATGGGCGTTGAAGGCCCGGATTCCTTTAACCCCGGCCGCGTTAAAACTCTGCGAGAAAAGTCGTTTCGGCCAGGATATTTTCGTGCCGGCCCTGACGCGCGGCGGAGTTTATTTCGGACTAAAAGCCACAAGCCGTGAAGAAGTCCTGAATAAGGTGTTGGATTCTTTACCGCTACCCGCTACTATCCAACGGGCGTCTTTAAAAGAGATCCTTTTGTCCCGTGAGCAGTCCGGTACGACCGGTATTGGTAACGGGATCGCCATTCCTCATGTCAAACATCCTATCGTCCTTGCCGGAATGGAGCCGGTGGTCGGTTTATTTTTTTTGGAACAGCCGGTTGATTTTGCGGCTTTGGACGGCGAGGGAGTTCATACCCTTTTTTTGATATTGTCGCCTTCTTTTAAGGGGCATTTGTCTTTATTGTCGCGGCTGGCGTTTTGTTTGCAGGATGAAGGCGTTAAATCGGCGTTGTCCCGCCGGACGAACCGGGAAGAGATTCTCGCGGCCTTTCAGGTGGCGGAATCGAAGGCAGCACGGTAAGCTGATGGAGAAGACATTTCATTTGCCATGGCAGGTCCCGTTCGGGGATTTTTCCCTGAAGCTCGACCCGTTGAGCCGGGTTTTTCTTGCGACGGTTATTATTCTGATTGTATCCGCCGGCATCTACGGTATCGGATATCTGCGCCGGTATGCGGGGAAAAAACCGTTAGGCTTCCACCTGTTTTTTTATCTCGTTTTGTCGGCGGCCTTTGCGCTCATCATGACCGCTCACAATATCATTCTTTTTCTTGCCGCGTGGGAAGCGATGTCGATTTCTACCTATTTTTTGATTGTTTTCCATGATGAAAAGCCTTCCGTGCGTGAAGCTGGATTCCTGTATTTGATCGCCACGCACTGCGGAACGTTTTGTCTGCTTCTGATGTTCTTTTTGATGGCTTCTACGGCCGGGTCGATGGATTTCAGCGCGATCGCCCGGACCAGCTTTTCTCCGGCCCTTGCCGGGGCGATCTTCTTTTTAGCTCTTTTGGGTTTCGGGGTCAAATCAGGATTCTTGCCGTTTCATATCTGGTTGCCGCAGGCCCATCCGGCGGCTCCGGCGCATATTTCCGCGCTTTTGTCGGGGATAGCGATCAAGACGGGGATTTACGGGATTTGCCGGGTTGTGTGGATGATCGGGGTTTTTCCCGAATGGTGCGGGTACGCGTTATTGAGTATCGGGGTTGTGTCCGGGATCATGGGCGTTTTATATGCCCTGGGACAGCACGAGATCAAAAGACTCTTGTCGTATCATAGTATTGAAAATATCGGTATTATTGCTTTGGGACTCGGTGTCGGTCTATTGGGGCGAAGCCACCGGATGCCTTTTCTTTCGTCCGTCGGGTTTGCCGGAGCCATAGTGCACGTTTTTAATCACGCGCTTTTCAAAGGGCTTTTATTTTTAGGCGCAGGCTCGGTCATTCAAAAGACCCATACCGGTGAGATGGACCGGATGGGCGGATTGGCCAAAACCATGCCGGTTGTGAGCACGCTTTTTTTGGTAGGGGCTTTGGCCATTTGCGGATTGCCGCTCTTTAACGGGTTTATCAGCGAGTTCATCATTTATCTCGGGCTTTTTCAAGGATTGCTCCGGTTACCTTTGATCGGCGCGGTCTCTTGCGCAGTGGGGATACTCTCTCTGGTCCTGATGGGAGCTTTGGCCCTGGTTTGTTTTACCAAGGTTTACGGGACCGTGTTCTTAGGCGAACCGCGCCGGCCGATAGAATCAACGGACCGCGAAGATACGTCTTTTTGGGCGGTCGTTCCTTTGCTGGTGCTTGCGGGTTTATGTGTCTGGGTCGGGCTTGCTCCCGGGACGATGGTCTCGCTGGCTTTTTTAGGAGGAGAATATTTGGCGCACGTTGAGCATTCGGCGATCATGATAGAAAAAGTCATGGTCCCGCTGTCCATGGTCATCGGCAGTTCTTTTATTTTTCTCGCGGTGGTCTCAGGGTTGGTCTTTTTGCGCCGGGTTCTTTTGCGGGGGCGGTCAATGCCGGTCAGCCAGACCTGGAGTTGCGGTTTTTCGCAGGTTACGCCCCGGTTTCAATATACATCGTCTTCTTTCGCCCGTCCGGTCGTTGACCTGGTAAAAAGTCTATTATTCCTCCGCCGCCATGGCGGCCGGCCGTCCGGCTTCTTCCCGGGTAAGGCGCACGTGCATTCAGCCGTCCATGACGCTTCTGAAGAGATCTTGTTCCGGCCTTTGTTTGTTTGGCTGACGAATTTTTCGAAACGCATCGACGATAGCCGTATCCGTCATACGCAGATGTATTTGATGTACATCTTTTTATTTTTGATATTTTTGCTGGTTTGGAAACTTAAATAGCGAGAGTGCAGCGCATAACTTCAATGATATAGATAACGCTGAGCAAGAGGTTTATTCATGGATATAAAGCCTATGTTGATGAATGTCTTTTTAGTTTTTGTCCATTGGTCGATCGTTCTTTTGTTCTCGCCTTTATTTATCGGAGTGATCGCCAAAGTCAAAGCGATCTTTGCCGGGAAGGCCGGGCCGCCGGTCTTTCAGCCTTATTTTGACCTGGCAAAACTTTTCCGTAAGCACAGTGTCTATAGTCGCACCACGACATGGGTCTTTCGCGGGGCGCCGATAGTGTCTTTCGCGGCGGTGTTGGTTTTGTCTTTGGTAATACCGTTGGGTATGTTTAAAGCTCCGGTGCAGTTTCCCGGCGATCTTCTTCTGGCGGTGTATATCCTCAGCTTGGCGAGGTTTTTTATGATTTCCGCGGCTATGGATACCGGATTGAGCCTGGAAGGCATGGGTGCCAGCCGCGAGGCTTTCTTTTCCTGCTTATCGGAACTGGCGTTATTTATGAATTTTATCACGCTGGCGCTTTTGGCGCACAACATTTCCTTATCACGAATGATCGGCGCGGATATTCCGATGTCCTGGAGGACATTTGGCCCGGCATTGCTTTTGGTCGTTGCCAGTTTTTTTATCGTGCTTCTTGCGGAAAACTGCCGTATCCCGGTTGATGATCCGGATACCCACCTGGAGTTGACGATGGTCCATGAAGTCATGATCTTGGAGCACAGCGGAGTGGATTTGGCGTATATGCTGTATGCTGCCGCGGCAAAATTGTTTATTTTTGCCGGCATTTTGGTCCCGATCATTATTCCGGTGCATACCGGGCATCCGGTTACGGAGAGCATATTGTTTCTCGGCGGAACGCTCGGATTGGCCATCCTGGTAGGAATAGTCGAATCGTCCATGGCCCGGTTGCGGCTTAACCGCGTGAGAAATCTGCTGTTGTTTTCTTTTGCTTTGGCTTTTTTTGGATTTGTCGTCACGAAATGGAGGGGATAAAACATGGTCCCGTGGATTGACGCAAGCTGTATTCTGATCGTATTTTTCTCGTTGACCATTTTAGCGACCTATCGTATTTCCGGGATGATCCAGGTCTTCGCGGTACAATCTTTTGTCCTGGGCCTGATGCCGTTTTTTCTGCACGCCGATGCCCTTGCCGGTCGCGATGTCCTGATCGCTCTCGGAACGATACTCTTGAAAGCCGCTTTAGTCCCGTACATTCTGTTCTGGGCCATCCGGCATGTTTCTATGCGTTCGGAGGTCAAGCCGCTTATCGGATTCGGAACCTCGATCATTTGCGGAGCGTTGTTGATCGCCGGAGCATTTTGGGTCTCTTTATCCTTGAAGCTGCCGGGAAAGCCGGGGTCTGATCTGATCTTTCCCTGTTTTTTAGCGACCGTGCTCCTGGGATTCTTGATCATGGTGACGCGTACCCGCGCGGTGACCCAGGTCCTGGGTTATCTGGTCATGGAAAACGGGATCTTTCTTTTTGCCGTATCGTTGTTTGATGCTATGCCGATCCTTATCGAAATGGGCATTCTTTTGGATATTTTTGTCGCTGTTTTTATCATGGCTATCGTGGTCAACCATATCAATGAAGAATTTGAGCGGTCTCCGGTTTCGGTGAGCCGGTCCAAGATGGGAGAAACGTGATGGTGTCGATCCTGATTATAATCCCGTTACTCTGCGCTTTCGCCGTATTTCTACCGGTGAGAAAACTCTTCCGGGGCCGGCTTTTTTGCGTGGTTTCTTTGATCCATGCCGGTATCGTTACGACATTCTGGCGGCGGCTTCCGCCTGCGGAATTCAACGGGTTTTTAGTGCTTGATTCCCTGGGTTTGATTTTGCTTTCGATCATCAGCGCTCTTTTCCTGGCCGTGTCCGTTTTCATGATCGGGTATTTTGAGCATGAGCAAAGGAGCAACCGGACCTTTACGGCCTGCCTTTTATTTCTGTTGTCTACGATGACGGTCGTTTCGGTGAGTTATCATATGGGTTTATTGTGGGTGATGGTGGAGACGACGACGTTATTTAGTGCGCCTTTGATCAGCTTTCACCGTACCCAGGAAAGCCTGGAGGCGACGTGGAAATATTTGCTGATCTGTTCTGTCGGCATTGCGTTGGCTCTTATCGGGACGTTTTTTCTGGCTATCGCCGCGCATGATACGCACACGCTTCTTTTACCGGCACTCTTGAACGGGTCGTCTTTGCTTTCGGTGAACTGGCTGAAGTTAAGCGTCATATTCCTGCTGGTCGGTTACGGTTGTAAGATCGGCCTGGCGCCGACGCACAGCTGGAAACCTGAGACGTACGGGCAAGCGCCCGGCATGGCCGCGGTCTTGATGGCCGGAGTTTTAACGCAATGCGCATTCCTGTCATTGGTAAGAGTCGGACAGATCTGTTATAAGGCGGGCTTGAACGATTTCTATTCTTCTATTTTACTCGTTATGGGTGTTTTATCGCTGGTGGTATCGGCAACGTTCATATTAGGGGAACGAAATATCAAGCGAGCGTTCGCGTATTCTTCGATCGAACATATGGGGATCCTTGTCTTGGGGATCGGCCTGGGAGGGATCGGTATTTTCGGCGCCTTGTTTCATATGATCAATAATTCGCTGGCTAAAGTCATTATGTTTTTAACCGCGGGGTCCCTTGCTCAGAAATACGGCTCATCCCGGATGAATGAAGTGCAGGGCGTCATCCATACGTATCCGGTGACGGGTATTTTTCTCATTGCCTCGCTTTTCGCGGGGACCGCGATGTTTCCGTTCGCGACGTTTCATAGCGAGCTTATGATCCTTAACGCCGCGGTCATCTCCAAACAGTATGCCGTAGCGGTGCTCGGGGTCGTTTGCCTGGCGTTGCTGTTTATGGGGATCGCCCGGATCGTCTTGTCGTTTTTCCACGGACAGCCGACCGAACCGGTCCTCGTTAAAAAGGAGAATTTCTTTATGAACGCGGCGATTGCCGTCGCGGTAATGGTCTTGATCAGTCTCGGTTTTTGGATGCCGTTGTTTTTGAAAAAGGTCATTCTCGATGCTGCCGCTTTGATCACCGGCATGGGCGGCCCGGGTTTGCGATGGTAGGAGAACATGGAATTGTATAACGGGGGAACGGTCTCTGTAACGGATATCCCGATAGTGAAGCCGGAGGAATTCCGCGCGGACATTGTCCGGCGTTGCCGCGGCGATGCGCGGCTGGCGAATCTTTTCGGGACCCTGGATGCCGATGGAAACGTGCGGTTGTTCGCGGTCCTTGCCTTGGATGCGGATGCGGAACTCCAGATAGTATCGACTAAGATCCTTGCCGAACATCCGCGGTACGAATCGTGCGCCAAAGATCTGCTTCAAGCACATTTGTTTGAGCGGGAGATTGCGGAACAGTGGGCGATCGTCCCGGAAGGGCATCCCTGGCTTAAACCGTTGCGCTATCACTCTAATTATCGCGGAGTTCCCGACCTTTGGCCGGATATCGCCACGCGGACGATTCCCGGCATGTATCCTTTTTATGGCGTTGACGGAGAGGAAGTCCATGAAGTGGGCGTCGGGCCCGTGCATGCCGGTATTATCGAGCCCGGGCATTTTCGGTTTCAATGCCATGGAGAAGAGATCCTGCATTTGGAGATCCAGTTGGGGTATCAACATCGCGGGATCGAACCTTTGATGTGCGGGAAAGATCTGCGGCGGAGCGTGCTTCTCAGCGAGTCTGTTGCCGGAGATACTTCCATCGGCCATTCCAGCGCGTTTTGCGAAGCAGTCGAATCCTTGTCGGGATGTATGGCCCCGCCGAAAGCCCAGACCATCCGCGCGGTGGCGCTTGAATTGGAACGGATCGCGAATCATGTGGGTGATCTGGGTGGCTTGGGCACGGACGTGGGTTTTTTACCGACCGGTGCGTATTTCGGCCGCATGCGCGGCGATTATTTGAACTTGCTTTTGGCCCTGACCGGCAACCGTTTCGGGAAAGGATTGTGCCGCCCGGGGGGCGTTTTATTCGATATTGATGAACGGATGGCGGAGGATTTCTGCCGTAAGTTGAGACAGTATAAAAAAGAATTTGTCGACGTCAGCGACCTTCTGTTTACCAAGCCTTCGGTGCTTGCCCGTTTTGAGGGTGTCGGGATGATATCCATGAAAAATGCGAAGAACCTCGGGATGGTCGGCCCGGCCGGCCGGGCGAGTCAATTGGAGCGCGACGTGAGGATCGACTATGCTTCCGGAATGTGGCAATTCTATCATGTTCCTGTTTCTTTAGGCGTGACGGGTGATGTGTACGCGCGGGCTTTGGTGCGGCGACAGGAGGTTTTGCGGTCGCTCGAGTTTTTGCTTAAAGTGTTGCCGACGTTACCCCGGGGCGATATTTTTACCCAGCCGGGTCCGATGAAAGCGGATAGCTTGACGATAACCATGGTCGAAGGTTGGCGCGGCGAGATAATGCATGTCGGAATCACCGACCGGCAGGGCGGGTTCGCACGTTATAAGATCAAAGACCCGTCATTTCATAATTGGTTCGGCCTGGCTATGGCGATGCGCAACCAGGAGATCTCCGATTTTCCGCTCTGCAACAAGAGTTTCAATCTGTCTTATTGCGGACACGATTTGTAAAAAAGAGGTATCGGTATGTTTAAGATCATTAAAACGCGTTTTAAACAGGGGTATCGAACGCTGCCTTTTCCAAAAGGCCGTCCGCCGGTCCTCCCTCCGCGCTATCGCGGCCGGCCGCTTGCCGGACCGGGCGGGAGTTTAGATCTGGGTTCCCTGACTTTTATTCCCGATGACGGTCTACAGTATACCGGCGATTACCGCATGGCTGTTACCCGCAGGGAAGACCTTATGCTCAAGACCGATGAAAAGGTGCTCGCGTCTGCTTTGCGAAAAGAACTGTTGAGGATTTTTGGCCGGGCGTTGAAACTTCGGCACGTTTCGGCGGGCGGGTGCAATGCCTGTGAGTCGGATCTGAATGTTCTGAATACCCCGGTTTTTGACCTCAGCCGTTTCGGCATCCAGTACGTGGCCTCGCCGCGTCATGCCGACGGGATCATTGTGACCGGCCCGGTTCCCCGCAATATGAGAGAGCCGCTTTTGAAGACGTATGAGGCAGTCCCGCAGCCTAAACTTGTCATCGCGGTGGGAAGCTGCGCGATCTCCGGAGGTATTTTTGCCGACAGCCGGGAAGTTTCGCGAGGATTAGGGACGTTGGTCCCGGTCGATCTTTTCATCCCGGGATGTCCGCCGCACCCGTTAACAATCCTTGACGGGTTATTGCGGTTACTGGGTAGAATAAAAAAGTAACTTCCGGGGTCCCGGGATACTATTGGCCTTGTGAAAAGCGATTTATTTGTTACAATCAATACGTACGAGGAGAGATAATGACGCTGAAGGAAATATTCGAAGAGTGCAAAAAATTGCAGATCTGTGAACGCCGGGACATGACCGACGAATACATGGAATTTGTTTTTTATACCCGGGACGTCGCGCTGTGGAACGCGCTGTTCAGTAATATTCTCGGGCCGGCCGTGAAAGCCGCCGGTATCAAAGCTTCTTTGGATGCGACCCGTCTCGCCGGAAGATTCGGCGGGATCTGGGATAATCAAACGCTGTATAAAAAAGACATTGAATCCGGAATGATCATGGTCATGTTCTGGCCGTGGCAGGATAGTAAACATACGACCGCTAAGCTCGCCTACCTGAAGAAATAGTCCCGCAGAGTCTTATTGTCAGAAACGGCCTTTGCGTGATTAGTTTAAGTTCTTCGAGATTGCCTTTTAAATTACCAATAACCAATTCTCAATACTACCAATCAATGACCAATTTCCAATGAACAGCCAAGTATCTCTTGTCTTTATCGGCAATTGGATATTGGAGATTGGGAATTATATGCGGTTATTACGCTCTAATGGTTCCATGTGGACGACGACGTCAACGATCCCGTTGATCTCTTTTTTGAGCGCCTGCTCGATTTGGTGGCTGATGCGATGAGCTTCGTTCATGTGCATGTGCGGATGTACCTGCACGTGGAGGTCGACATAAATATCGTCTTCCCGGCCGCGCGTTCGGATCTTATGGCATGATTTTACCCCGGTGACAGAGAGTACTACTTTTGAGATCTTATCATTGTCTACGACCGCCGCGGTATCACAAAGGATTTTAGCGCCCTGCCGGAAGATCAGCAGCGCACTGTAGGCTATGAAGAGCGAGATGAGCAGCGTAACGAAAGCGTCGACAGTCGGATACCCTGCTTTGATGGCAATGAGAGCGATGATGACGGAAAGCGACGTCGCGATATCCGCCTTCGTGTGTAAAGAATCCGCTACCAGTATATCGCTTTTTAGGCGTATCCCTTTGCGGTATTCATAGGTCATGACAGAAATGTTTACCGCGGTCGTCAGCAGCATTATGATGAAACTCGTCAGGGTGATACGGGGAATTTCCGGTGCCGCCAAGTGACGGATCCCTTCTACGCATAAGTTGCCGCTGATCAATAATAATAAAGCGGAAATCGCCAGGGAAAAGAGCGTTTCAAATTTTTTGTGGCCATAGGGATGGTCTTTGTCCGCGGGATAGGACGCGATGGTTATTCCGATAATGCCGATAATATTCGAAACCCCGTCGGAGAGAGAGTGCAGGCCGTCCGCGGTCATACTGTTTAAATGCGTTATGATCCCGTATACAATCTTTGCGGCGGCGACACCCCAGTTTAAGATTAGAATATAGACGAGTATGCGCCGTATTTCCCGGAAACGGTTGTTTTGTTTCGTCGGCATAGCTCGATTATAGCTTTTTTGTAAAAACATTTCAAATTTTTTCACTCCGGCATAGCGTTCCTGAATTGTTGATAGTCGTGCGCTGCGCAAGTGCCTGTAAAAATTAATTTAACAATGCACTAATATTTTTTTGCTGGACAGCCGGATATTGTTTTCTACAATAGAGGATATGCAACTCAAGAAATGGATAGCCGTTTGCGTCGTTTTGCTTGCCGCGGTTTGTTTGCGTTCGGGCATCGCGCATGCCCAGCAGCTGAACGCGTTGCCGGATTTTACCGCCGAAGACCGGGTCATCATTTTTGCGCCGCATCCGGATGATGAAGTGCTCGGCGCGGGAGGCGTGATACAACAGGCGTTAAAAGCCGGCGCGGAAGTCACGGTCGTCTATCTGACGTGCGGAGACCATAATGAATTTGCGTTTATCGCCTATGAAAAAAGGATTACCTTGCGTAAAAGCGAATTTGTTCATATGGGAGAGATCCGTAGAAAAGAATCTCTGGCGGCGGTCCGGTCGCTGGGAGTTCCTCAGGACCGCTTGATATTTTTAGGGTATCCGGATTTCGGTACGATGGAGATCTTTACCAAATATTGGGGGTCGGCTAAGCCGTTCCGGTATTTGTTGACGCGGATATCGAAAGTCCCGTATCTGAGTTGTATTTCTCCGGACGCCCCCTATATCGGGGAAAGCATCCTTCAGGATATAACCACCGTTTTGCGGCGCACCCGTCCGACGAAGATCTTTGTGACGCATCCGGTTGACGTGAACCGGGACCACCGGGCAATGTATTTATTTCTACAGGTCGCCCTATGGGAAACGGAGGGCCTTTTCCCTCCGCCTCAGGTTTTTTATTATTTAATACATCTGTCCGGCTGGCCGTTGCCGCGGGGGTATCATCCGCAGCTTATGTTACACCCAAGCGCGACCGTGAAAGATGAGCCGATGATATGGTTTAACACGGTCTTGACCGATGCGGAGATCACGAAAAAGATGCAGGCGCTGCGTTTTTATAAGAGCCAGATGAGCACCGGGTATTTGTTGACTTTTGCGCGGAAGAACGAGTTGTTCAGCCGGTATCCGGTCATCGTGTTGCGGTCGCAGCCGGCATATGATAAACCGCAATGGCAAGAAGGCAGTCATTTGATGGAAGAGGGCCCTTCAGACCGGTCGATGCTTCCTGAAGTCTTTTATGCGCTGGAGAAAAGAGACCTGTTAGTCAAGATCGTACCGCAGAAGAGGAATCGTTTTAAGGGGACCGTGTTTCTGGCGGGATTCCGTAAGAACGTTCCTTTTTCGCAGATGCCTAAAATATCGCTGAAAATAAGCCCCCGGACAGTAGCGGTCACGGATAAAAAGACGCGCCTGCGCACGCATGAGGTCTCTTTGCAGCGGCAGAATACAACGGTAACGGTGCGCGTTCCTTTGTCACTTTTGGGAGACCCGTCGAATATCCTCGCGTGTGTTCGGGCTCCTGCCGCGTATCTTTCTTTTGAAGATACCGCCTGGAGGGTCGTGCAGATCGAATAATTGTTTTCAGTTACGAGTTACCGGTTACGGGTTTCGTGTGACGCATGCAGTAACTTCGAAAATAGAAGTTCAAACTCGCAACTCGAAACTCGGAACGCGAAACAGTTCGATGGGTTTCTTTTGCCTTGACAATGCACGTATTAGCAGTAGAATTTTGACGATTACGGGTTTTTCTCAAAAAGCCTTTTCCGTTTCCAGGGAACCACTGATTTTACGCATGGGGCTCCGGTTTGTCGGCGTTTAAAGTGCTCGGGTTTGTGAAGTAAGGAGGTGTAGCGTGAATACTCGCAAGAAACAAGGTGTTGTGTTTTGTAATCGTGATCCGCGTAACGGTAGATATCGTCGTCAACAATATATGGTCACTTGTTTTTTTATCGTCAGTTTGTTCGTTTTGGGATGCGGGAAGAAAAGCGCGGCAAAAGCGGTTAAACCGGAAGAAGCCTTGCCGGAAACGACTATCGAGATATCTCCGGATAAGCAGACCGTGTCCAGCCCTGCGCCTGCGGGTTCAGTTTCACCCGTAGCCGTCCCGCTGCCGGAAACATCTATCGCCGGGCCAACGCCGTCAAGCAAGCCGATATCTTCAAGTACGGGCGTTGCCACGGGGCTTCCTACGGATGGCAAAGAAGTTTCGCAGCAGCCATCGATGAAGGACATACAGAAAGCGTTAACGAATTGTAGGTTATATGAAGGAAAGATCGATGGAAAAGTCGGGCCCAGAACGAAAAAGGCGATTGAGGCTTTTCAGAAACAGAACAATCTTTCTGCGGATGGAAGAGTCGGCCCGAAAACCTGGGAGAAGCTGAAAGTCTATCTTAATCCTGAGGTCCCCAGCGCAACGGGGCTGAAGATGAAGCAATAGCACGTGAATATCTCGCCAGGCATGCGCGTGTCGGTGGTTACGGTATGGTCAGTTCGCGGATATCTTTTAGCAAGGGAGGCAAAGCTTTGTGGCGGATCTTGATCGTCGACGATAATTTTGTGAACCGGAAGCTCTTGCTGGAGATCCTGAAGAATACCGCGCAGTGCGATGTCGCTTCAAACGGAAAAGAAGGCGTGGAAGCGTACCGGCTGGCCATACAGGAAAACAAGCCGTATCATTTGATCTTGTTGGACGTGGCTATGCCGGAAATGGATGGGCTGGAAGTGCTCCGCACGATACGGTCGTACGAGCAGTCGCAAGGGGTAACGTTGGGAGAAGGGATCCCGATCATCATGGTTACCGCGTTTAAAGACCCGGTTTTTGACGCGTTCAACAAGGGCTGCGATGATTATATGCTTAAGCCGATACAGGCGGATGTTTTGATCGATAAGATCATTCAACGTCTTTCTTCGCAACATAAATAGCCTGCCTTTTTTCATGCAACCCTTAGACAACGTTCTTTGTTTGAGCACGTATTGACAAATACGGGCTTCGATTTATACTGACTTATACGGGGAAGGGTTTTCCGAACACGTTTTTATCATAAGCCGCTTGCAGAGGAAAGGGCGTCCGCATGGCTAAACGTATCCAGCTCATGACCAAAATAATGTTTCTGGGGATCTTTTTGATCGTGACTTTTATCGGGGTCTTATTTCTGATGTATCCTAAATTTAAGTCCGCGTTATTCGAGGCGAAACGAATAAAGACCCGGCAACTGGTTGAAACCGCTTGGGGTGTGTTGGATTTTTACGATAAGCAGGCCAAAAGCGGCGCGCTGAAGAAAGAAGACGCTCAAAATACGGCAAAGCTGGCAATAAAGAATCTGCGGTATGAAAAGACGGAGTATTTTTGGATCAATGATTCCACTCCGCGGATGATCATGCATCCGATAAAGCCGGAGATGGATGGGCAGGATTTGTCTGAGTACAAAGATCCGCAGGGAAAGCGGCTCTTTGTTGAAATGGCCAGCGTATGCCGCAGCCGCAATGAAGGTTTCGTGGACTATTTGTGGCCTAAGCCGGGGTTCGACAAGCCGGTCGCGAAAGTCTCATATGTAAAATTGTTCCCGGAATGGGATTGGATCATCGGTTCAGGGATTTATCTGGATGATGTGCAAAAGGAGTTGCGGGTCACCCTGACGCTCTTTCTTTCTGTTTCTGCCGGGTTATTCGTATTTACGGTCCTTTCATTGTTTTTTCTGGCACGTTCGGTAAGCCTGCCGATCATGCGGATCAGTAAAGACTTGTCCGCGAACGGCCGGCAGACTGCGCAGGCGGCTTCAGAAGTCTCTTCCGCGGCGCAACAGATCTCGCAGGGGGCCACGGAACAAGCCGCTTCTTTAGAACAAACATCCAGTTCTTTGGACGAGATGAATTCCATGACGACGCAGAACGCGGATAACGCCGCGAAAGCGAATCAGCTGGCACAGGAAGCCCGCCAGAGTGCCGAAGAAGGAGATACGGCAATGTTTCATATGCAGGAAGCGATGAGTGCCATTAATAGTTCTTCAAGCAGCATTTTCAAGATCATCAAGACGATCGAAGAGATCGCTTTTCAGACGAATCTGTTGGCATTGAATGCCGCCGTGGAAGCCGCGCGCGCCGGAGAACAGGGAAAAGGATTCGCTGTTGTCGCTGAAGAAGTGCGTAATCTGGCCAAGCGGTCGGCTGAAGCCGCGAAAAATACCGCTTCGATGATCGAAGATAATATCCAGAAAACAAAGTTCGGGGTGGAGAATGCCGTAAAAGTAGACGCGATATTAGGCAAAATGCTGGATAACGCGAAGAAAGTCGCGGATATCGTTTCAGAGATTGCCGCGGCCAGTAAAGAACAAGCCAACGGGATACATCAGATGAGCAGTACGGTCAACCAGATCAATCAGGTCACCCAGCAGAACGCTTCAGTCGCCGAGCAGGCCGCCGCGTCGGCTGAAGAGCTGACCGCGCAAGCGGAGAGGCTGCGGGGCATGGTCGCTGAGGTAGAGAAGATCATAGCCGGAGAGTCGCAGAAAGAAATAGCTTCTGACAGGCCGGCAACATCGCCGGCCGGCTTGAAAAAGATACGGCTGACCACACCGGAGGAGATCATTCCTCTGAATGAACGGACGAGTAAGGATTTTTAAAAATATTTTACATCCCCGCTTTTTCTATCTATAATACTACTGGATGTTACATTAATTTTTAACGGTGAAACTTCAGGTAAAAATTAATTTCTACAGACACTGATAAATGAGGGGCGGCGCATGAAGACAGAAGTCATCCGTATAGAAAAAGAGAAAGACGTGAATGTCATTATCGGGCAGTCGCATTTCATCAAAACGGTTGAAGACGTCTATGAAACGATAGCGACGCGTACGGCAAACGCGCAGTTCGCGGTGGCATTCGTGGAAGCGTCGGGAAAATGCCTGGTCCGCAAGGAAGGTAATGATGCGGCATTGACGCAATGCGCGGCGGAGAACGCCTTTAAGATCGGCGCCGGGCATTCTTTTATCATTCTGGTGAAGAATGCGTATCCGATAAGCATATTGAACGCCCTGAAGCAGATTCAGGAAGTATGCCAGATCTTTTGTGCGACCGCCAATGACGTGGAGGTGATTGTTGCGGAAACAACACTGGGCAGAGGCATACTGGGTGTGGTCGATGGGTTCCAGCCGCACGGTATTGAGACTGATGAAGATTGTAAGGAGCGGCGGGATCTCTTGAGAGCGCTTCATTATAAATTGTAAGAAAGCGATCAACGGCATCAATTATTTCCCCATAGATACGGTAGATACCTATAAAGCCGACGTAGCTCAGTTGGTAGAGCAGCTGCTTCGTAAGTAGCTGGCCGGTGGTTCAAGTCCACTCGTCGGCTTTTATTGTATCGAAGTATCAATGATGGTAAACCCGGACAGGGCCGGCGGGATTTTGACGACAGGATACTTTGATACGGACACACATGGCGCAGTATCGACAATTCCTAAAGAATAAGAATTTTGCTTTGCTGTGGGCTTCTCAAACTATCTCGCAGTTTGGCGACCGGCTTAATCAGATGGCTTTGATCGGCGTCGTATATGAAAAGATGTCCGCGTCTCCCCTGGCGCTGGCAAAGATATTTACCGTAGCCATTATCCCGGTTTTTCTTATTTCTCCGGTCGCCGGGGTCTATGTCGACCGGTGGGATTTCCGGCGTACCATGCTTTTTTCAGATATTATCAGAGGCTTTCTTATCCTGACGATCCCGCTCTTGTTGTTGCATAAAAGCCCGGTGTGGGGCATTTACGCGATTATCTTTCTGGCCTTCTGTATCGGGCGTTTTTTTATCCCGGCAAAGCTTTCCTTAGTCCCGGAACTGGTCCCTCCAGAGCAGATCTTTATGGCGAATTCGCTTATTTCCACGACGGGCATGGTCGCGGCGGTGATCGGATTCGGGATCGGCGGGGTCCTTGTCGAACGCTGGGGCGCGCGAGGGGCGTTTATTCTTGATGCGCTGACTTTTTTTGCTTCCGCAGGGCTTATCGGCGGCATTACGTTGCGGAAACCGAAGAAACGATTCAGTCCCACAGATTTTCTGGACCTCGGAAAGTCCCTGGTGACGAGCATCCAGAAGTCGTTTTATTATGAGTTAAAAGAAGGGATCCATTATATCGTTACCGCCCCTAAAACACGGTTTGTCTTTCAGAGCCTTTCCATACTTTTTGCGTGTTTGGGCGCGCTCTATGTGGTATTGATAACGTTCATTCAAACAACGCTGGGGTCGAAGACGCAGGACCTGGGTTTTCTTGCGGTCTGCCTGGGGCTGGGATTATTCCTCGGTTCTTTGGTCTACGGAAAGATCGGGGTCAAGTTTTGCGCGGTCAGGACGATCACCATATCGCTTTTGGTCAGCGGCCTGTACCTGATTATTTTTGTCGTGGCGTTGCGGTATTTCCCGGAAACGATCTTCGCAATGATCTCGACGTCATTGTTGGGTTTTATCATCGCTCCGATCGTTATCGGAGGCAGCTCTTTGATCCATCGCGACAGTAATAAAGAATTATGGGGAAGGATTTTCAGCTCTTTGGAAGTCGTTATCCACTTCTTTTTCCTGATCTGTATGTTGCTGGCTTCCTATCTTGCCGAGAAATTCTCTCCCTTTGCGATCATTATCTCGGTTGGATCTATTATCGTGGTCGTTTCCCTCAGCATCTTGTTGAAGAACAAAAAAATGGAGAGCCCTTTTACTCTATAACCGATGATACGCGCGGCGGTATTCGCTTCAGGAAACGGTTCGAATTTTCAGGCGCTTGCCGAGGCCGGGAAAAAAGGGGCGCTCGGCCCGGTCGAGATCGCGCTGATGGTTACGGACCAGGAGAAGGCACCGGTTCGCGATCGCGCGCGCCGTGCCGGAATAAAAGAGCTGTTTATCGATCCTGTTTCGTGTGCGTCCCCCCGGGCGTATGAGCAGGCATTGACCGCTGTGTTGGAGCGTGAACGCATCGAGTTGATTTTATTGGCAGGATACATGCGGATATTAGGAGAACAGTTTGTCGCGCGGTACCGCCACAAGATCATTAATATTCACCCTTCTTTACTGCCGTTGTATAAAGGGGTGCATTCTATTGAGCGGGCGTTTAATGCCCGGGAGAAAGAGACCGGGGTCACCGTTCATTTTGTCGATGAAAAAATAGACCATGGCCCGGTTGTGTTACAGGAAAAGATAGCGATTCTCCCGGAGGATACGGTCGTAAGCCTTGAAGAGAAAGTCCATCAATTGGAACATAGGCTGTATCCTCAGGCAGTGCGTTTCTATGCGGAGGGGAAAGTACAGGTGGAAAAAGATGGTTCGGTCAAGATTTTGTAGCCAGTGGACTCTTGTTATCATGGTGATCGTCGGCACGATGAGCGGGTGTCTGGCGGTCTCTCCGCGAAACACCGTTTCGGCAGAGAGCGATTCCGGATCATCGGTCGGAGTGAAAGCCGTCAGCAATAAGAAAGAACTCGTCGTCGGGGAATTGTTCCAATATACTCTGGTCATTAAGGGAGAGTTTCCAACGGCCCCTCAGGTCTTTCTCCCGGATCTGAAAGCTTTCTCTGTCGCGGGGAACAAGCAGACGAAAGGATATTCCCGGGACGGTAAGACAACACAAGTCTATTTTCTTTTCGAGTATACCCTCAAGCCTAAACAAGCCGGTACGTTGACTATTTTGCCGGCGCGGGTCCTCTCTCAGGGAAAATCGTATGAGAGTGAACCCATTACGCTGACCGTGCGGGAACCTTCACCGGTGGAACGGCTGCGGAAGGAAAACCCTTCAGACAAAACGACGTTGTAGATCGACGCACGGGAAACCGCGGGTTGTAACCCAGGGATTATACAGAAACCCCGGGCCTGCCCTGAGCGAAAGCGAAGGGTTAGCCCGGGGAGATTCATTTCGCCGGATCGGACGTATCCGCGGCCGGGACACTGCCGGTGGCTTCTTTCTTCGGTTCGTTTTCAGGGAACAATTCATAACTATAAAAGATCTTTGGCTGGGCATCAGGGTCTTTTTTCATCGCGAGGTTTTTTACATACATTTTCGAGAAATCTCTAAAAGGATAATATTCTAAGGTTTCTTTCGTCCCCGACACGATCGCTTTGGTCATGATCTCTTCCAGGTTTTCTATAGAGGTCTCCTTCAGGAACTTGCTGTTTTCTTTGAGGGCATAAGAGACCCGCGTTTGTATTTGCGTCGCGAGAAAATCGCCCCAGAGTATTTCTTTCAGGCGTGCCGTGTATTTATTGGCACGCACGTCGCGCGCGGTCACCGAGAAGAAGTCGCGCTTAATACGGATCGACGGCTCAACGCCTTTGATGATCCCGGAAAAGATCTTGAGGATGTCATGGATGTAAAAGACATAGGTAAGGCCGATCTTGTTCTCGGTATCGATGAAAGCAAATCCGACAAACTCTATGTAGTCATCGAGGCCCTTCGTATCGACAAATTCGGATAAAATGCTCTGGTAGAGGAAATTGATCAGGCGTTCTTGCTCTTTGGTCGCCCCGTATTGGATCCCGCTGTCGTTGGATCCTAACGATTCGATGAACGCGTACCCGGCCATAAAATTCTTTTCATCTTTCAGGAAAGTACAGGATGTTTTATAGTCGAAAGGAGGCTTGGCGCCCTTATCTTCACTGTCTTTTATGATAAACAACGTTTTATTCGTCGGTACGCAGATCCATAAGGTCTTGTTTATTTGCCGGTGTTGGATATGGATGTTGAATTCCGCGTAGAATTTATTATCAATATCTTTGACCAGGCGGGCAACCGCCGCGGTGTATTCCTGTTGATTTGTTATTGTTTCTTTCTTTTCACAGCCCAGAGTGCTGAGGGCAAACAGACAGAGCGCGAGTATTCCGGTCTTTCGTACGTACCAAGATGCAGTTCTTTTAAAGATATTCCAATACATTGTCGTGCTCCTGGAAGGCCTCCGGGTTTTATCCCGCCTGTCTTTAGCCCGTATCTTCCCTATGACGGGATATTCGGATAACGGTGATGGAGAAAAAGAATGAAAGCCCCTAATTCAGTAAGAATATCATTATTTCGGTCATCAAGCAAGTGTTGTTCAGTGACCGGTTCACTGCCGGCCGTTCATGACAGATAGTCTTTGTCTTGGTTTTGAGCCGGGAATTGCGTGCCAGGAACTTAGAACACAGAGCCCGGCGCTTAGGTCCCGTATCCCAAGTAACTACTTCTTGCCCGCTGTACGGCAGCGTGGTATCATTGTACGCTATGAAAGATTACCGGGAGATCGTGCACTATGTAGCGCATCTTGCCCGCATTGAATTGTCTGCGGAAGAGGAAGCGCTTTTTGCCCCGCAATTCCAGAAAATCATCGGGTATATCGATACGCTGAATACCTTAGATACCGCGGATATCGAACCTACTTTTAACGTTATTGCGCTTAAGAATGTTCTTCGTGAGGATGTGCCTCATAAGAATGAGGCGTATCAGAAGATTATCAGTAACTTTCCTCAAAAGGAAGGGAATTATTGCGTAATTCCTAAAGTTATAGAATAGCAGTCCGATGATACCCGATCTTCATACCTTAAAAGCCCTGGATATTGCCGAGGGGATCCGCGGCGGCAAAGTAACTTCTGCCGAAGTATTCTCGTATTTTAACCGGCGGAGTCAATCCGCGCAGTCCCGGCATAATGTTTTTGTGGCTTTATGCCCGCAGGCCGCGACCGCGCAAGCTTCTTCTGCGGGGAACGCGTTAACCGGCGTTCCGATCGCGATTAAAGATAATATTTGCATCGAAGGGCAGGAAATCACCTGTGGTTCGCGCATTTTGAAAGGGTATATTCCGGCGTACGACGCGACAGTCATTAGAAAACTGAAAGAACATGGTTTGTCTTTTATCGGGATCACGAATATGGATGAATTCGCTTTCGGTTCATCGACCGAGACATCGTGCTATGGGCCGACGTTGAATCCGTGGGACCGCAGCCGGGTTCCCGGCGGGTCATCGGGTGGATCGGCGGCAGCCGTTGCGTTAGGGTGCGCGCCGGTAGCGTTAGGGTCGGATACGGGCGGTTCGATCCGCCAACCGGCGTCATTTTGCGGCGTGGTCGGGATGAAGCCGACATACGGCCGGGTGTCCCGGTATGGGTTGGTAGCTTTTGGTTCAAGCCTTGATCAAATCGGGCCGTTCAGCCGTTCTATAGAGGATTGCGCGTCGGTTTTGACGGTCATTAGCGGCCACGATCCGTTAGATTCGACCTCTGCTCCGGAACCGGTCCCGGATTTCTCTGCGTTTTTACGGGATGACATACGCGGGATCAGAGTCGGGCTCCCGAAAGAATATTTTATGGAAGGGTTGCATCCGCAAGTCAACCGGCGCATTCAGGATGTCATTACGTTTTTGCGGGATAAAGGAGCCGTGGTCCGGGAAGTCTCTTTGCCGCATACGCCGTACGCGGTTGCCGTGTATTATATTATCGGAACGGCTGAAGCAAGTTCGAATCTGGCGCGGTTTGAAGGCGTCAAATATGGGGCTCGCGTGCGCGCGGATAATCTCATCGAGCAGTATAAGAAAACCCGGGGAGCCGGTTTCGGTAAAGAAGCGAAACGGAGGATCCTGTTGGGGACCTACAGTTTATCCAGCGGGTATTATGACGCGTATTACCTGAAAGGATTGAAAGTGCGCACCTTGATAAAAAAAGATTTTGACGAAGTTTTTAAAAATACCGACGTCATTTTAACGCCGACAGCTCCGACGCCGGCATTTCGCGTAAAAGAAAAAGTCGATGATCCATTGAGCATGTATTTATCGGATATTTATACGATATCGGCGAATCTGGCCGGATTGCCCGCGGTTTCGTTACCGTGCGGGTTCTCTGAAGAACAGATGCCGATCGGCGTTCAGTTCATGGGAAAGCAGTTTGACGAAGGAACGTTGTTGCGCGTCGGGTACGCGTACCAGAAGGCGACGGATTGGCACACGCGTTTCCCGGCGGAGATAGTGTAGAAGGTTGGAGATCAATATCATAGTATAGCGCGTCAGTTGAATTTGTTTTGAAATAGAAATTTCCAATATCCAACAACCAATACTACCAATCAATGAGCAATTACCAATTTCTAATGAACAACCAAGAATCTTTTGTCTTTGTTTCCTGTATTTGTTGGTAATTGGATATTGGAAATTTATTGGAGATTGATTATTGGTAATTGGAGATTATATTTGAGTATTGTAGCAGATAAAAGAGCGAGAGATACAGTATGGATACACAATACGAGCCGGTCATCGGATTAGAAGTACATATTCAGCTGAAGACGTTGTCGAAGCTGTTTTGTGGTTGCCCGACCGATTATGGGGCGATAGAGAACACGCAGATCTGTCCCGTGTGCACGGGGTATCCCGGCAGTTTGCCGGTATTGAACAAAGGCGCGCTGGCGCTTGCTTTGAAGATGGCGTTGGGGCTACAGTGCCGGATCAACCGGAAGATAATCTTTGAGCGAAAGAATTATTTTTATCCGGACCTGCCGAAGAATTATCAAATCTCACAGTACGCGTTGCCGTTAGGAGAGAAAGGTTCTTTAGAGGTCTCGATTGAAGGGCGAAAGAAAAAGATACGGATCACCCGGGTACATATGGAAGAAGACGCCGGGAAGCTGGTCCATGCCGAAACCTGTTCGTACGCGGATTATAATCGTACGGGGATCCCGTTGGCTGAGATCGTGACGGAGCCGGATATCGCGTCCGCGGATGAAGCGTACGCGTATCTTTCCGAGTTAAAACTTCTGGCCCGGCATTTGGGAGTCTCCGAATGCGATATGGAGAAGGGTTTTTTACGGTGCGACGCGAACATCTCCGTCCGGCTGAAAGGGGCGGCAACGTTAGGCACGAAGACGGAATTGAAGAACATTAACAGCTTTAAAAATGTGCGGGATGCGTTGGAATACGAGATCAAACGGCAGATCCAGGCTGTTTCGAACGGCGAGAGTATTGTGCAATCGACGCTGTTGTGGGATGATAAAGCCCGGAAGACGTCATTGATGCGTACGAAGGAAGCCGCGCATGATTACCGGTATTTTCCGGATCCGGACCTGGTTATTTTTGAGATCGATCAGGAACTCATTACGGCGGTAGAGCGGCAGATCGGCGTGAAACCGCAGGAGCTTCGAGTACGGATGCGGGAGAAGTTCGCCTTACCGGAGAAAAGCGTCGAGTTACTTCTGCAGGAGCCGTGGTTGACGGCTTTTTTTATGCAGTGCGCGGGTATCTATGCGGACTATAAGAAGTTGTTTAATTTTATTTCCGGTCCTTTGCTGGAACTGGTGAATGCCGAAGGGAGTCCTTTGCTATCCGTCAAGGTCAGCCCCGTTCATTTCGTTAAAGTCATCCAGATGGTCGACGGCGCTTTGTTGAATAACTTGACCAGCAAAGAAGTGCTGCGGACCATTCTTTTTAAGGACGATGATCCGCAGAAAGTCGCCGAAAGGCTCGGCGTCATACAAGTATCTAATGAAGATGAACTGCTGGTGAAGGTCGACGCGGTGATCAAGAATAATCCGAAGCCGGTCAACGACTTTTGTAACGGGAAAGAACAGGCGTTAATGTTTTTAATCGGACAAGTGATGAAAGAGATGAAAGGAAAATCGAATCCTAAAGTCTTGCGGGAGCTCTTTGAAAGGAGGATCAAAAATGGCTAAGCTACAGAAATCTCTGAAGCTGTACGGGGTGTTGATTTTAATCGTGGTATTCAGTTTTGTGGGCATTGTCTTCGCGATCAATGTTAAGGAGCAAGAGCACCAAGAGAAAGAAGATACGCTTAAACAGGTGGAACTTTTCGCGGATGCCTTAGCATTGGTTAAAAGCCAGTATGTGACAGAGACGAATTCAAAGGACCTGATCTACGCGGCGATAGAAGGCATGATGAGTTCTTTGGACCCTTACAGCCAATTTTTGAGCCCGGATGATTACAAAGAGTTGCTCGTCAATACCGAGGGAGAGTTCGGGGGACTGGGCATTGAAATAGCCTTGCGCAATAAATTGCTGACGGTCATTTCTCCTATCGAGGGTACGCCGGCATGGAAAGCAGGAATAAAGCCGTTGGATATTGTGGTCAAGATAGATGAAGAATTGACCAGGGGGATCACGCTTCCTGACGCGGTAAAGAAACTCAGGGGCAAACCCGGCACGTCGGTCAAGTTGACGGTATTGCGTGAGAATGAGAAAGAATTGAAGGAGTTCACGCTGACGCGCGAGATCATCAAGATCAAGGATATCAAGCACGCGGAGATCATTGAAGACGGCATCGCTTACGTCAAATTGCTCGAATTCAGAGAAAACACGTCCAAAGACCTTGATACCGCCCTGCAGGGCCTTGAGAAAAACATGAAAGGGCTTATTTTGGACCTGCGTAATAACCCGGGCGGGTTACTTTCATCGGCGGTCGAGATCGCCAGTAAGTTTGTCGACAAAGATAAGTTGATCGTCTATACTCAGTCGCGAGATGAGGAGAAAGTCGAATATCAGGCGATCGGCGGGAAGAAATACCTGAAAGTCCCGATGATCATTTTGATCAATAGCGGCAGCGCCTCTGCCAGTGAGATCGTTGCCGGCGCGATGCGCGATCATAAACGCGCTGTCTTGGTCGGTGAAAAGAGTTTCGGGAAAGGGTCTGTGCAGACGGTCGTCCCGCTCGTCGATAAAGCGGCATTACGGATCACGACGTCGCATTATTATACGCCGTCAGGCAGGATCATTCAGAAGGAAGGATTGACCCCGGACATAGTGATCAAGGAAGAGGAATCTTCGGACGAAAAGAATAAAGAAGACGAAGTCTTTGAGAAAATATCCAAAGAGAAGAAAGACGAAAAATTTTACAAGAAGGATCTACAGCTGCGCCGTTCGATCGATATCATGAAAGGTATCATGCTTCTTTCGACGGAAGACGCGCCGGTGCCGGCTGTAAAAAAATAGTCTTTTAAGCCGTCACGTGTCAGTCGGTTACGAAGCTCGTATCGTTATTCGTTAATCGGGATTCGTTTTAGGGACGATATACGTCACCGAACCACGAAACGGGCATCATAACCGATCAACGAGACAAGAGTCTATGTACATACTTGGTATCGAAACTTCATGTGACGAGACATCCGCGGCTATCGTGCGGGACGGGACGGTCATTCTGTCCAACTGTACTTTGTCGAGCGTGCGCGAGCACAAACGGTTCGGCGGGGTTGTCCCGGAAATCGCGTCGCGCAGGCAATATGAATATATCGATAAGGTCTATCAGCGATCATTAGCCGAAGCCGGGATCTCTCAGGAGCAGCTTGACGCTATCGCTGTCGTTCAGGGGCCGGGATTGATCGGTTCTTTGCTCGTAGGCGCGTCCTTCGCGAAAGCCCTGGCCGGAGCCTTACAGAAGCCGCTGATTTTCGTGAATCACTTATACGCGCATTTATATCCGCCGTTTTTTAAGAAGCCGCGTCCACGGTTTCCTTTTCTCGGGTTCGTTATTTCGGGCGGGCATACGCATCTTTACTTAGTAAAGGATTTTGATACAATAGCACTTGTCGGAAAGACCCGTGATGATGCGGCGGGAGAAGTTTTTGATAAGGTCGCGCGGAGTTTCCAACTGGGATATCCCGGCGGGCCGGCGATCGACGGGCTCTATGATCCGGCGCAGAAAAACACCTTCACGTTTAAATGCGGACAATTCCTGGACGGGTTTAATACGAGCTTTAGCGGTATAAAAACCGCGGTGGTCTATAAAAAAGAAACGATGGAGCGCCAGCAGGAAAAGCCGCTGACGGTAGCGCAAAAGGTCGCGGTGCTCTCGTCTTTTCAGGAGAGTATCGTGCAGACCGTCGCGCGTACCGCTCTGGCGGCAGCCGTCCGATACAAAGTAAAAGATATCGTCTGCGGCGGCGGCGTGGTTGCCAATAAGCGGTTCCGGGAAGTTATTACCGCGTCCGCTGTTGCGCACCATAAAAAAGTCTTTATGTCCGAGTTGTCATTGTGTTCAGATAGCGCTGCGCCGGTGGCGGGTTTAGCGTATCGTTTGTTTCGTAAAGGATCCCGGGCTTCATTCCATGAAGGCGTCTTTTCGACGCAGCTGGCGTAAGGGGCCACAAATACAATTCATTATCAGATGACCCAACCGGATAATGAATGATGAGGAGGTGGGTGTATGATGAGGAAAAAAGATGATCGAGACGAAAAGGTCCTGGATGTCAATGCCAGCATGCAGGGGACGCTTGTTTTTAACGATCCGGTCAACTTACGGATCAACGGCAAGTTCCAGGGAAAGTTGAAAACGCAAGGGCAGCTGACGATCGGCAAAGATGCGGATGTCGAGGCTACTATCGAGGGAGAGACTATTCTGATCTTGGGCCGGGTAAAAGGCACGGTGCGCGCCAACAATAAACTGGCGTTGTTAGCGACGGCAGTATTGTATGGAGATATCAGCGTGGCGAATTTAAGTATGGAAGAGGGAGCTATTTTTGAAGGCAGCTGTAAAATGTTGACGGAGAAAATGAGCGTGGATGAAGTATCGAAATATTTGGATATCGAAGTCGCCAAGATCATGGAGTGGGTGAAAGAAGGCCGGATCCCTACCGAACGGGATAACGAAAAGCTTTCTTTTGACCGGCGCAAGATCGATGTCTGGCTTACCCAAGGAAGATAGCGGAGAAGAATATGTCAGAAAAACTGGTATGTGTCCGGGATGCCGCGCAATTGCTGGGGATACTTGAAAAAGAGGTCATTGAATTGGGCGAGCAGGGGATAATACCCTGTTATAAAGTCGGCGGCGAGTTCTATCGTTTTAAAAAGCAGGACATCATAAAAGCGAAAGAAGAAGTCCGCCGGATGTTCAATGTCAATCAGCAGCAATTCTCTCTTCGGGAGCGGATCTCTGATTTCCTGTATTTCAACAGTTTTTACCTCATTTCATGCATGATGATCGTGGCGTTGGTCTGGATGATCTTTTTCTATGAATAAAAAACGCTTGTCGGTATTTTGTAAACCTACTATAATATCTTCGGGGAAACGTATTGGTCAAATAACCGGGAGAGGGGTCTTTATATGATAATGGAGATCGGGATAACCGCCGGAGAGATCTGGAAATACCTTGAGCGGACCGGACAGGTCCCGATTGAGCATGTCTATCGGGACATAGCGCGCCAGCGGGAAATAATCTTAATGA
>Ga0172370_10000031_pt1 | contig 154890 bp, 149 predicted proteins | sample LakKiv5m_FD_114538 | JGI IMG/M metagenome (GOLD analysis project Ga0172370, IMG submission 114538) | Freshwater microbial communities from Kabuno Bay, South-Kivu, Congo - kab_022012_11.5m | ecosystem: Environmental > Aquatic > Freshwater > Lake | place: Democratic Republic of the Congo...
CCCGGGGGGGGCCCCCGGGCGGCTTGGGGGCGGGGGGGGTGCCTATTTTTTGCGGGGGGGGGAAAAGGGGGGGTGTTGTGGGGGGGGGGGTTCCCCCCCCCCCCCCCCCCCGACGGGGGGGGGGTAAACCGCCACCTACCAGGCAAGGGGATCATCGGTCATGTGACTCACACCGGACAGGTTCTCATGAGCCCTGATCTCCCGCAAGACCCGCTGGCGCAAATTTCTCAGGAAGAAGCCATGGCCCTGGCTGGCATCCGCAGCAGCGTCACTGTGCCATTCAAAATCGGCGAGACCGTGATTGGGGTGATGCACCTCGGCACAGTCGAATCGAGGACATTTACCGAGGCCGAAGTGCACCTGCTCACCACCATCGCCGACATGGCCGCAAATGCCATTTACCGCGCCAGCCTCTTCGAGCAACTCGAACACCGCGTCCACGAACTCTCTACCCTCTTCGACGTGGGGAAGATGGCGACCGCCAGCCTGCGCATTGAGGATGTCCTGCAATTCGTCGCCGGCGCAGCGACGGAGGCGGTACACGCCGAGGGGAGTTATATTTTTCTCTGGGACGAGCGCGAGGCGCGATTGGTGCTGCGCGCCTCACAAGGCTTCTACACCGAGCACGTGGGCCGCATGAAGTACCGTCAGGGCGAGGGGCTGTGCGGCTGGGTATTTCTGGAGAGCCGAACCGTCAACGCCCCCGATCTGGCCGCCGATCCGCGCTGGAAGCGCGACCCTGAGCACGAGGCCGCGCTTCCCACTGGGCAGGCGGACAACGCGCTGGTCGTCCCGCTGATCGTCGGTGAGAAAGCACTGGGTGTGCTGGGCGTGGTCAACAAAATCGACGCGCCCGTGTTTACTGCCGGCGACGAATCGCTCCTCACCACCTTGGCCGGTCAGATCGCCATTGCCATCGAGAACGCGCGCCTGTACGAAGACATGCGCGGCCTCTCCATCGCCGCGATCCGTTCGCTGGCCACGGCCATTGATGCGCGCGACCCGTACACGCGCGGTCATTCGGACGATGTGGCGCACCTGGCGGTGCAAATGGCGCGCGAGCTGGGCTGGAGCGGCAACGATTTGGAAATGCTCGAGTTCGCCGCCCTGCTGCACGACGTGGGTAAGATCGCCGTGCCGGATGCCATTCTGCACAAGACCGAACCGCTGACGCCGGACGAATGGAATATCATCCATCTGCATCCTTATCACAGTGCGCAGATCGTCAAACCGGTTGAACCATTGCAACGGATAGTTCCCTGGATTTACCACCATCAGGAAAAATGGGATGGAACGGGCTACCCGGACGGATTGAAGGGTGAAGCCATCCCGTTCGCGGCGCGCATTATCGCCGTGGCCGACGCCTTTAATGCCATGACGACCGATCGGCCCTATCGCAAGGCGCTCGCCGTGGCCGAGGCGCTGGCGGAGATCAAACGCGGTGCAGGCGGGCAGTTTGACCCGCAGGTGGCGAAGGGCTTCTTGCAGATGATGAAGCGGGCCTGATTGATGACAATTGAAACGACTTATATTATCTCTTTTTAGCCTTTTTGCGCTTGCCTTGGCTTGCGCGCAGCCACCTGCTTCCGCCACACTCACACCGACAGCGCCATCCTCTGTTTCGACGGCCGCCTCAGGTGGGGAATATCCTCCATTTACCATCGCCCTCGAATATGCCATCCCTGGACTTGCCACCGCATATGCTTCCAGCGGCGTGACCTATACCAAACCTCAGCCGATCTTTGGTATGTGGGGGCTGATCGAGCCACAGCCCGGGGAATATAATTGGGAGGCGCTCGATAACCTGGTGATCGAATACCAGACCGCCGGGTTTAGCGGCATTCAACTGCTTATCACGGCTGAATCGCCTTGGGCTTCAGTCAACCCTCCATCCCTGCTCAACCTCGGCGATACCTTCCCCAGGGAAGAATATCTGGACGAGTACACTGGCTTCGTGGGACGCCTAGTCGAGCGTTACGATGACGATGGCACCGATGATGCCCCCGGCTTATTGAATCCACTTCACCACTACGGCATTGAGCGCGAGTTCACCGGCTTTTGGCCCGGCAGTGCTGAAGATTACGTGCGCCTGTTGAGGATTGCCTATCCCGCCATCCACACTGCCGACCCGCAGGCCGAAGTGTTGATGGTGGCGATCTTGATGGTGGATGTATTCGACGGCAACCCAGATGCGGCTGAATTACAGCGTCGTTTGATCACACCGCAAACCGGTATCCGCAAGAGCGTCTCCGAAACCCAGACCATCCTGGCTGCCTGCGATGCTTATGACATCATAGACTTTCACAGTTTGGGTGATTACACCGAAATTCCGCCCACTTCTGCCTGGCTGCGTGGACAAATGGAAACGAATGACTGTGGCGAGAAACCACTTTGGATTGGAGATGCCTTCAGCATGTCGGCGCTGGTCGGTTACAATGCCCGCCCGTTTTGGCCAGCCACTCTTGAAACACGCGACCGTGTCATTGATACGTTGAAACTTGCAGCCGATCCGAGCAATGCCGGCCACACTGAAGCCAAATCCTGGTTGTATGCACAAATGGCAAGCGGGCTGGTGAAGAAGATCGTCGTCTCGGCTGGCGAGGGGTTGCTCGGTATCAACATTGGCAACCTTGAGGATTGGAAGACTGGTCTGCCTGCTGTGGATGCGTTGGGCGCTCCGTTAGCCGGGGCTTCGATGTTTATGGGGATGGTGGATTCAAAAGTCACTGGGCAACAGGTGGGCGATAAACTGCCTGGCTACCGGGCGCCGGGTCAGCCCCGCCCGGCATTCTTCGCAGTCAAACTGGTCAACGAAAAGATTACCGGGTTTACTTCGGTAGAAAAACTCGATCTGGGTTCAGGCATCTGGGCTTACCGTTTCACGATGCCATCCGGCCCGCTCTGGGTGCTGTGGTATGACGATGGCAAACTATACTTCCCGGGTGAGATGCCGCCTGCCGCCACCATAGAATTAGCCATCAACGCTGCCAATATTCTTATCACCCACACACCCACCGAGGTCGGTAAGAGCGAACCAGAAATGCAGGTGCTCGAATCATCAAGCGGTATCTTGCCGCTTTTGCTCGATTCGACGCCTATCTTTGTCCAGATTGCACCATAGGCTTCTGATAATTGGACTATGAAAAGCATAATTATGCAAAGTTCCGTTCTATTATCATCATGCAGCCGTGCAATGGCGGCAGGCGGCTGACACAAACCGTTACCCCTTCACGCAAATCAGCCCCTTCAAATACGCGCCCCTTGGGAAATGCAAACTGACCGGATGATCGCTGCCCTGTGACAAATGCTTGATGATCGTCGCATCCACGCCTGCATCCAATGCGGCGGAGGCGACGATTTTTTAAAAGAGTGATCCGCCAAATTGGGTTTATACTGCGCTCAGGCAATGTCCCGTTTTGCTGGCGATGGTGGTTACGATAAACGCAAGGTGTATGGCAGTCTCAACAAGCATGCGCCTGAGGCAGAAGTCTTGATTCCACCCCGTAAGAATGCGCGCATTTGGCAGCACGCTAATACAAAGGCGGAACGGCTCAGACGGGATGAAAATCTACGCGCCGTTCGCAAGTCGGGTCGCAAGGCTTGGAAGCAATCCTCGGGTTATCATGTTCGTTCCTTGCCAGAGACAAGAAATGTTTCGTCTCAAAACCATTTTTGGAGATCGCTTGTCTGCTCGCTTGATGGAGACGCAAGTCACACAAGCCTTAGTTCGATGCGCTGCACTCAATCGCATGACCCATCTGGGTATGCCTGACAGCTACAAGGTTGCCTAAAGACTCATGATGATAGGCCGATTGCACCTTCTTTTCGATTTATGCACCAAAGCCGACGGAAAAAGCTAAAAATAGTATAAAAAGTATAGCACAAGTTCAACATGGAAAAATAAAAAAACGCCCATAAAAATGAGCGTTTTTTTGGCTAAAAATCTATTTCAATCTCAAACGAGACTAGACGTGTTGATTCTGATGCGCTAATGACTGCCAGTTTTTTTACCTCTTTTTTATTTCTCCCCGCCCTTAACTACCTTTTTGGACAAACCCGATATACATTCTTTTGCGACGAGGGAATTTATATCGGTAACCCCTTAATGCTGCCGTCTTCTTCGTGTAAATGATAAGGCACGTTGATTATCACGATACCATGTTGACGTTTAAGTTGACTGCGAAGAAGATCTGCAGTGTTGGTATGCAACGCGGCAGTTAAGCGGCTTTCTGAAACAAATTCGGGCACAACAATGGTGATGGTTTCACCCGGCTGACGCTGCCGCGCAATATCAGCGATATATCCCAATAAAGGTTCAAGGAAGAGGCGATAGGGTGAATCCAGCACCACCATGCGTACGCCTTCACCCCACGTTTCCCACTTTTGGCGGACTTTTTCAGACTCCGCAGGTTCAATCGTGACATGGACCGCTGTTACGTCATCCGACAACATACGCGCATAGCGAAGCGCCGCCAGTGTGCCCTGATGCACACCGCTGACCGGCATGATGACACGATGACGAATGGTATGCGGGGGGATGACCCCGAAATTATCAAGGGAAAGTATTTTGGCGAGATTTTTATAGTGGCGATGGATCGCAAAAAAAATTGAAACCAGAATAGGGATAAGAATTAAAATGATCCATGCGCCATCCCGAAATTTTGTTGCGGCGAAAACCACCATCACAATTGCAGTGCAAACTGCACCAAAGCCATTGATGACTATCTTGAACTGCCACCCAGCCTCATACCGCAGGGTGGAACCGGCTTCTACGATCTCTTGACCGGGCACTAGATGACCGACCCGCCACCAACGTCGTGCCATACCCGCCTGCGAAAGTGTAAAGGAAAGAAATACACCAATTGCATAAAGGGGAATCAGTCGCGTCACACTTGCCTGAAAAAGTATGATCAAAAGGGATGAGATCAGTGCAAGAGAAACAATACCGCGCGAATAAACCAGGCGGCTTCCACGATAGGTAAGCTGGCGAGGAAGAAACCCATCATTGGCATGTAACGCACCCAAACGAGGAAAATCCGCAAAGGCTGTATTGGCAGCCATGATGAGAATAACCGTAGTTCCGCCAATCGCCATCAAATATAACAATCCGCGGCCATTAAAAACGGTACGTGCCAATTGAGAAATAACAGTCTCTTCTTCAGACGGGATGGCACCGATATGCCCGGCGAGGTAGGATATACCGAGGAAGAACGTACTGAGGATGACCGCCATCCAAATTAACGTGACCCCAGCGTTCTTGCTGCGTGGTTCCTTGAAAGCGGTGATGCCATTTGATATCGCCTCAATCCCCGTAAGGGCAGCCGTGCCACTGGAAAAAGCATGTAAGAGCAAAAACGGCGTGATTACGGCTAAAGGCCCTGCAAGTTCGAAATGAGGTGGGTCCAATACCACACCCAGTCCTCCAGATAACTGCCGCACCATTCCGATTCCAACTACTAGCAACATCATGACAATAAAAAAGTAGGTTGGGATCGAAAATGCTGTGCCCGATTCCTTTACCCCGCGTAAATTTATCAGCGTAATAAACAATATGGCTGTTACACTGATTAAAACGCGATACGGAAAAAGAGACGGGTATGCAGAAACGATTTGCGCCACACCTGCAGCGACCGATACCGCTACTGTCAAAATGTAATCGGTAAGCAATGCCGCGCCGGCTGTTTGAGCAGGCAATTCTCCCAGGTTATCACGCGCCACGATATACGCACCGCCACCACCAGGATAGGCATGAATGGTCTGTTCATAAGAAATGGCCACAATCGCAAGCAGAATTACAATGGCAATGGAAATCGGGAAAACATTTTGAAGCGCAGTGGTTGTTCCTGCGGCGATCAAAATTGCCAAAATTTCCTGGGACGCATATGCGGTAGATGAAAGCGCATCCGATGCGAAAACTGCCAGACCAATAAATTTTCCGATGGTTTGGTGGGGGGCATCCGCAGTGGATAAGGGGCGACCTATAAACCAGGAACGCAGGGTCTGCGGCGGTTCGTAATCTGTGGCTCGTTCAATAATCGAGGTTTGTGAGTTGTCTTCGTGTTTGATCATCAATTCCAGCTTGATTGATTATTTTCCAGTGTGTCATCCGACCAGGCTGTTCCAAACCCAGATCGACCAGGCTTCAACCGGGATGGAAAGCAGCTGTAATACGATAGCCCAGTCTTTTGCGAGAGGAATGGTTTTGACCTGAAGCACCAAAAAACCGAGGATGATGGCAAGGGAACCAATCCATGCGACGAGCTGGGCAGTCCAGTTTGAATGCGAATCGTTTTGTGGATAAAGTCCGGAAAGGATATAGAGAGGTACATCCAAATCCGATTGCAAAACCTGGCTCAGCGGCTTGCGCGACAAACCTACACGGTGCTCATCAAAGCACACAACCGTATCACCTGCCTGCCAGTGCGACTTTACAACAGCCACCCAATCTTTTCCAAATGTGACAATTGCCTCTGCAGACACCCTTCCATCTTTCACCATCGCAGACATGGTAACCAGTTCACGTCTCAGACTCGGCTCCTGCGCCGGGTCACTATACAGGCCGAGGAACTGGATGTGCGCATCTGTCGCATTTGCCAACTCCCACACCCTGCGTGTTGCCGCGGTAAGATCAGCATCAAGGCGAGGCACAAGGACAATTAAACGGCGGGCAGGCTGAAGGTGCGGAAAAGAAGCGGGAGTTACTGTCAAAGCAGGGGGATTTACAGCAGGTTTGTTCATGTCACCTCATAGATACATGAATCTTATCCATCCCGCATAAAATGGTGACAAAAATATTGGGCAATCGTATAAAGAAAAAATAAAAACGCCCTTTTGCAGGGCGTTGGAAGATTTGGAGAATTTGAAATGCTGGAGCTTTACTCATCCGCAATAAAACGATAGCCAACCCCGGGTTCAGTGAGAATAAACTGTGGGCGTTCAGGGTTTACTTCGAGCTTTTTACGAAGCTGGCGCATATAAACACGCAGATATTCAGTGTGGTTGGCATCGGCGGGATCCCATACATTCGTAAGAATGTTTTGGTGTGTGAGCACACGTCCGTGATTGGCGGCGAGATAGGCAAGTAATTTATATTCAGTGGCAGTCAACTTAATTTCCTCATCACCACATTTGACGATGTGCCACGCAAGATCGATCATCAGCAAGCCGGCATGGATAACTTTGCTCTGCATTCCCTGTCTGTTCGTGGAGTGACGCAATGCCACACGCACGCGTGCCAGCAGTTCTTCAATACCAAAGGGTTTCGTCAGATAATCATCGGCGCCTTTATCGAGCGCAGCGACTTTATCACGTTCGCTGTCACGCACAGATAAAATAATGATCGGGCAGAGCGTCCACTCGCGCAGGCGTGTGCAGACTTCCACGCCGTCCATATCAGGCAATCCCAGATCAAGAATAATGATATCAGGTTCATTCATTGCCGCCAGCGTGAGTCCTTCTTCACCGCGACTCGCTGTGGTGACCTTGAATCCTTTTTCAGTCAGGATGGTCCGGATTGCCCGCTGAATCTGTAGTTCATCATCAATGACGAGAATATGTGGCGCGTTGTTCATTCGGTCTCCGTATCCATTGGCAGTTTTGGGGGTGAAACGCCTTCCCAAAGCAGCGGTAATGTGAAATTAAAAGCCAAGCCATCAGGTATATTCTCCGCCCAAAGCCGACCTCCATGCGCTTCGATGATCCCCCTGCAAATCGAAAGCCCAAGACCCGTGCCCGTGACTTGATCTGCAGCAGTAATGCGAAAAAATTTATCGAAGATTCTTTCGAGATGTTCCTGTGGCACCTGCGGCCCCTGATTGCTGACCACCGCATGAATCGAATCGCCATCCACAAATGCACGCATGCGTATCATGGATTTCTCTGGCGCATACTTCACACTATTGCTTACCAGATTCGTAAAGACCTGTTCCATCTGTACATAGTCCACAGGTATGAGCGGCAGGCTCTCAGGCATATCCACTTCAATACGATGTTCCTCTGCCAGATGCTTCATGCGCGCCAGAACACTCCCGACGATCTCAGATAAAATATTCCACTCGCGCTTTGGCTTAAGCACACCCGACTCAATGCGCGACATGTCGAGCAAATTACCAACCAGCATATTCAAATGGTCTGCTTCATCGTCAATGGCGGCGATTAACTCGGGGCGCGCGGCGGAATCCCAATTGACATCGTTGCCCCTCAAACTCGAAGCCGCAGCTTTGATGGTGGAAAGCGGCGTTCGCAGCTCGTGCGAAACCGACGACAATATTGCGGATTTCAACCTGTCACTCTCTTCGAGGACTCTCGCACGGGACTCTGCCTGTGCGAGTCGCGCCCGTTCAAGCGCTAATGCGCCCTGGTTGGCGAAGGTCTGCAACAACCGCTTCTCGCTGGACGTTAGGGCCGGCGCCGCTCTCCAAAGCCGAATCTCCCCGAGAATACCGCGTACTACCTGTATGGGAACAACCCATTCGGGGGGACGAGTTATTTGTTTTGATTCAGGTAAACGGAAGGCGAAAGACTGCGTCCCTGTGATATTCAATTCCACTGTTTCACCCTGTGAAACATCCTGTACTTGTTTGGCGAGAATTTTTGCAATAGTAAGCCCATCTTGCAGTCCCGCGAGCGCAGTGCTTAGCTCATAGAGTTGCGTAGCTTCGCGTTCATGCGCCGTTGCCGCGGCAAGACCGGACCGCATGCGTCCAACCAACTGGCTGATTACAATTGCTACAATCAAAAATATGATTAGGATCACTATATCTGTCGAGCGATGGACTGCGAAGGTGTAATAGGGTTCGATAAAAAAGTAATTAAACGTAAGAAAGGTCACCAACGCGCTGGTGATGCCAGGTCCAAGCCCCCAATAAGCGGTGATCAATCCGAGTGGAATTAAATACAAAAGAGCAACCAGGGTCGTATCGAGCGCTTCACGCAAACTGAATAAAATCGCTGTGACCAGGGCAATGAAACCAATCGCAAGCAGGTATTGGGAGGAACGTGATATAAAAGTTGAACCTCGCATCGTCATGGAATATATTATACCTTTTTGGGAATTGAAGATCATAGAAACTTTAATTACATCACACGGTTCGGGTCCGTCAGGTCGAGAGTTCAAATCTCTTCACCCCGACAGACAAAAGCAAGTGAGACTCCCAACCCGGGGGAGCCTTTTTTTTTACAGGCGTTAAGCTGAGAACCGCTTTGCAAAGTGACAGTCATCTTTGTTTCACGGGCGTTATATATGAACTTGTGTTTTTCAACACGAACCAGATAAAAAAACAGCTTGTCATTAATCCATTTATTGTCTATACTTTATAGAACCAAAACGAGGAGACCTCCCATGTCCACAGTTCGAGATATGATCCGTAAGAAGGGAAGTGAAATATTTTCCGTCCCGCCAGATGCAACCATTTATGAGGCCTTATCCCTAATGGCAAAGCACAACACAGGCGCGTTGATGGTGGTGAGGGGCAGTAAAGTGGATGGAATTCTTTCCGAGCGGGATTGTGTCCGCAAGGTGGACCTGGCAGGGAAAACATCCAAAAATACGAAAGTCAGCGAGATCATGACCTCAAAAGTGGCCTATATGGAAGCCGACCAGGAGCTTGAAGAGTGCATGGCTTTGATGATTGATAAGAACATTCGTCATCTGCCGATATTTGATGGCAAGGAATTGCTCGGGTTGATATCTGTAAGGGATGTCTTGAACGAAGTGGTGGACGTGCAGAAATTCATGATCGCCCAATTGGAACATTACATCACAGGCGGCGGACGTTGAAAATGAAAAAACCCCGGAGTTTCTCCGGGGTTTTTTTATCCTGTCAATTGGCTTGCCCAGGTCTTTATCTCGCGAATGTGATCGGGCGTTGTGCGGCAGCATCCACCGATGAGAATCGCGCCATTTTCAAACCACACTTTTGATTGCAGGCCGAACGCATCGCAGGAAGTTTCTCCCTGCCAGGTGTTCGTCGGGGCGTCGTAGACTTCGCCTGAGTTGGGATAAACCACAATGGGTTTGTTCGTGTTCGTTTTGATCTCGCGGATCAGGGACGGTGTGTAAAGCGGGGATGTGCAGTTGATGCCGATCGCCGCCGCTTGCGGGAACGCATCCAGCCAGGCGGCGCAATCCGAAATATTCTCGCCGTTGCAAATATGCCTGTCGTCTTTTGCGCTAAAACAAAACCATGCAAATGTATTTGGGAATTCACCGAGTAATTTGATCAAGGCCCGGGCTTCGATCAGGCATGGGATGGTCTCGCAGGCCAGCAGGTCCGCGCCTGAGGCGATGAGGGCTTCCACGCGCGGGCGGTGGAATTCGATCAACTGCGCTTCGCTCAATTGATAGTCGCTGCGGTATTCCGAACCGTCCGCAAGAAAAGCTCCATAAGGTCCAACCGAAGCGGCGATCAGCGGACGAGCCCTATTTGCGCGGTTATTTTCATTCGACCAAAATTCGTCGCGCGCGCTTTGCGCGATCCGTACGGATTTTTGCATAAGCTCGAGCGCCTGTTCTTTGTTCAAGCCGCGTTTGGCAAACCCTTCGACGGTGGCCTGATAACTGGCAGTGATGGCGAAATCCGCGCCTGCCTTGACATAATCCAAATGCACCTGGCGAATGAGTTCGGGTTGTTCCAGCAATACTTTTGCAGACCAGAGCGCATCGTTCAGCTCACAGCCGCGCCGTTCCAATTCGGTTGCCAATGCGCCGTCCAAAATTGCGACGGGGTGTTTTTGTAAGATGGTTTCGATGGGGTTCATGCTATTCCTTTACGTAAGGGTGGTCGAGTAGCGCAGCTTATCTAGGTCAAGCGGCGTATCGAAACCATTTCTTTTAACCCGAGTTACTGCCTTCAACGATCTTCACCGCAGAGTTGCGGAGAATGCAGAGAAATTCCTGAAAAACTCCGCGAACTCAACGTCTCCGCGGCTCAAAATGCCTTATTTTATAATTACCACGGCAATTTTTCCAGATCCACATTGCCGCCGCTGATGATAACCCCAATTTTGAGTCCGCTTAAATCAATTTTCCGTTCCCACAATACACCGATTGCTACAGCGGACGAGGGCTCGATAACGAGCTTTGCGCGCTCCCAGACGAATTTCATCGAAGCGATAATACCCGCTTCGCTGACCGTCACGATTTGCTCGACGCGTTTTTGGATGATCGGAAAGGTGAGTTTGCCAAGCGAAGTCAGTAAACCATCCGCAACCGTTATTGGATTCATGGATGGAATAATTTCCCCTGCCTGCAGCGAACGAAAGGCGTCATCTGCCATTTCAGGTTCGCCCGCAATCACGCGGATTCTTTTTTTTATCTCCGTCGCCGCAATGGCTGTGCCGCTCAATAATCCGCCGCCGCCGACGGGAGCGATGATCACATCCAGATCGGGCACATCCTCCAACAGCTCCAGCGCAGCGGTTCCCTGCCCCGCGATGACGCGTTCATTGTCATAAGGATGAACAACGCTTGCGCCCGTATCGAGCCTGATCCCCTCCAATGTGCTTTCCCGCGCCTCAAGCGTCGGCTCACAAAAAGTGATTTGGCCGCCATACCCTGCGACGGCATTCTTCTTCACCGAGGGCGCGTTATTCGGCATGACGATATAGGCGGGGATTCCGCACATCTTCGCCGCCAGCGCCAGGGCCTGGGCATGATTGCCGGATGAATGCGTGCAGACCCCGAGCGCGGCTTCTTCATCCGGCAAAGCATAGGCGGCATTGCATGCGCCGCGGAATTTGAATGCGCCCACTTTTTGGAAATTCTCGCATTTGAGAAAGACCTGCGCACCCACCTGCTGATTGAGGCTTTCGTTGGTCAATACAGGCGTGCGATGCGCATAAGGTTTTATCCTCTGCGCGGCTTCGCGGATATCCTTGATGGTTGGGGGCATAATCACTCCAATTAATATGCCTTGCTAAGCTTTCAATTCCTGTGGATCTTTCATTTGCGAAACGAAAAACAGGCTGATTATCAGTAATCCAACTGCAAGCAGGAGGGCGCGCGTGAAGGAACCGTCCGCGCTTTTCAGGGCTTCCATGATATAGACGAAGACAACGGCGGCCTGGCCGAAGAGTTGGATCAGTCCGTTGGAGGTGCCTTCGGGCGTGGGATGGGTTACTTCTGCGGCATACTGCATGGCAACGGGCAGGGCGCTCGTCAGGAAAAATCCCAGCACGAAAGCAGAAGCAAACAAGAGCGTGGGGCTTGACGCGAAAGTTAATCCGATCAAGCCTGGGATTGCGCCGATAAAAGCGACATAAAGATAGAACTGCCGCTTGCGTTGTTTATCGGATAAGGCGGGGATGACCACGGCGCCGATCACGCCGCCGACGATCATCAACGCGCCAAGCGTGCCTGCATCTGTGGGTGTGAATCCGCGCGGACGGATGATATTCTCGATCCAGGTGGTGATGCCGTTGAAAATACCTAGGCCGATAAATGAGATCATCAGCGTAAACCAAAACGCTTTGACGGTCAGCGCATGTTTGAGGCCGTCCAACATCAAGGCGCGGACTTCCATTCCAGGCGGGCAGGGCTGCGTCGGCGGATTCTCACGCGAGAAGATAATGAACAGGACTGCGGAAAATGCCGCGATGCTGCCATAGATCAATTGCACAGTGGGGATGGACATGCTTTCGGTGAGAATGGGTGTGACCACCATGCCGAGCGCGGTGCCCACAAGACTTCCCAAGGTGACAATGCCGACCGCGGTGGCGCGTTCCTCCATCGCGAACCAATTGGCAGGCACCTTCGTCCAGGTATTGAGCAGGAAGGGTTGGGAAGCTGCGATGCCAAACGTACTCCATAAGACGAGTGTGTAATTCGCGCCTGCCAGTCCGCGCAGGACGCCGAAAACGCCCATCATGACCGCGCCGATGCTGACCGTGGGCTTGAATCCGTAGGTATCGATTGCCCACGATACGGGAATCGATAATGGAATGAATGCGATCATGAATGCCATGGAGAGTAATCCGATCTGCAGATCGGTGACGCCGTAGAAGTGCGCGGCTGGACCCGTGATGGGTGCGTACGAGATCCACAGGGTCTGGATGGTGATATTGACAAACATAAAGACTGCCAGCACCACCCAGCGATAAGGATAAATCTTATATTGTGTTGTCATGATTGCTCCTGAAGTTTAGGGGAGTCGTGAGTCGGGAATTGGAGTGCCCAGTTTCCGACTCACGCCTCCCAATTCCCGTTCTTAATATCCACGTTCAAAATCAACTTGATATTTTAGCGGTTTTCCTTCGTTGAACAGCATGTAATTCTCAATGAATATTTTCGCAATGTCTGCCGGCAGACTCGGCGCGGCAGTATGGAAAGTCATTTGCAGGTTTGGCGTTGTCCAAAAGGGATGGTCTTTCGGCAGAGGTTCCCGTTCAAAGACATCCAACACCGCGCCTGCGATTTTGTCCTGATGCAGGGCTTCAATTAAAGCAGAGTCGTCCACTGCGGGACCGCGGCCGACGTTGATGAAGAGGGCCTGGGAGGGCAGGGCGTTGAGCAGGTCTGCGTTGACGGTTTTATGCGTGTCGTTTGTGTTGGGCAGGATATTGATGAGATAATCCAGGCCGTTCGCAAATTCAAGCAGGCGCGAACCGTGATAGTAATGGTCTACATGGGCGCTTGCCTCGCTCTCCCTCGTATAGCCTCGCACCGTCATGCCGAAGAATTTTGCGGTTCGTGCAACCTCTAGACCAATGGAGCCGACCCCGAGCAGACCGACTGTTTTTCCCCTTATTGTGCCCGTATCGGAGTTGTCCCAGCGTTTATTTTTTTGCGCTTCGAGTCTTTGGATCAGCCTGCGTTCATGGGCCAGCAAATACCCAATGACATATTCCGACATAAGTTTGCCGAAGACGCCGCGGGCGTTGGTAAGCATGTAATCGCGGCGGAGGGCAGGATCGAGCAAAGGCTCCACCCCGGCCCAAATGGATTGCACCCAGCTCAGGGCGGGAAGCGAGGCGAGCGCGGCTTTGATCAAGGCGGGTTCGCCCAGAACGATATCTACATCTGGCGCAGGCTTCGCCGTCAATTCCAAATGGACAAGCCGCGCTTCTTCGATCAATGCGCGAAATCTGTTTTCATCACGTGAAAGAATTAATAGTTTATGCATCCTGCAATTATAAGTCCGGTGGCTGCAATAGGGGGTACGTATTCTTGTTTCGGGTACTGATATTACTGATGATTGATTATACATGGGGATGGTTTCCGCATGGGGCTTGGTGAAGCGGCGGGGAAGTTGCTTCGCGCGACTGGTTTGTATTTATAATACCCATTGGAAAAGCTTTACCAAATCTTTATAAACACTTCACTTATCATTTATCACTTTTCGATACCATCCAGTGATATGGAGATTGTTTTACGAACCGGTGGTCTCGATACGCTCGCAGGGAAGGCCTGCCATTCGACCGCCAAACATTAGCTCAAGGTACAATTCAAGCATGACAAAAATCCTCGTCATTGACGACGAACCCTCGATTGTGAATCTCGTGCAAGCCTATCTCAAGCCGGAAGGCTATGAAGTCTTTACGGCCAGCGATGGACCTGCGGGGCTCAAAGCCGCGCGCGCTTTCAAACCGGACCTGATCATTCTGGATGTGATGCTGCCCGGCATGGATGGTTTGGAACTGCTCTCCAAATTGCGCCGCGAATCAGAGGTGTACGTCATCATGCTTACGGCCCGCACCGAAGAGACCGATAAGATCGTGGGGCTCTCGGTCGGCGCGGATGATTATGTGACCAAGCCGTTCAGCCCGCGCGAATTGGTGGCGCGAGTCAAGGCGGCCTTGCGGCGTCTGCAAACGGGAGCAGGCCTGGGCGGGGAGGGAGGCGTGCTGGCTTTTCGTCATGTGCGCATCGATATTGGCGCGCGTCAGGTGACCGTCGACGACCAGCCCATCGAGTTGACAGCCAGCGAGTTCGACCTGCTGCGTGCGCTGGCTGAAAATCGCGGACGGGTACTATCGCGCGAGCAATTGCTCGAAAAAGTCTGGGGCGGTCAGTATTTTGGCGAGATGCGCGTGGTGGATGTTCATCTTGGACATGTGCGTACCAAACTGGGCAGTCCCGACCTGATCGCCACCGTGCGCGGCGTGGGTTATCGTTTTGACGACGAGGTCGTATGAAATATATCAAATCGCATTTGGGTATCAAACTTTTTGCGTCCTATATTTTGGTCATCCTGATCGGCATGGCTTCCATTTGGGTGACCACGCGTTATACCTCCCCGCGCGCCTTCCAGCGTCATTTTCAATTAATGGAGGCGGGCCTGGGCGCGGGCAATGGAATGATGATGGGCCAGGGTCAGGGACAGTTGGGCGGCATGATGGCGGGTTACTACCAAAACTTTCAAGCCTCCTTCAATGAGTCTTTGATCTTCGGCGTCCTGGCGGCTTTCCTGATTGCCCTGCTTGCGAGTTATATATTAAGCAGGAGTGTGATCGCGCCCGTGCGCGTGATGACGAATGCCAGCCGCAGAATTTCAGAAGGTCATTATGATGAGCGTGTGCGGGCGCAGGGCACGGATGAGTTGAGTCAACTGGCGTTAAGTTTTAATCAAATGGCCGAACAACTGGAACAGGTGGAAGGCATGCGCCGCCAATTGATCGGCGATGTGGCGCATGAACTGCGCACGCCGCTGACCGCCATCAAAGGTTCCGCCGAGGGATTGATGGACGGCGTGCTGCCCGCCGCCGATGAAACCTATCGACAGATCCATGCCGAAGCCGAACGCCTCAACCGCCTGGTGAATGACCTGCAGGAACTCAGCCGCGTTGAATCAAAAGCCACTCATCTGGATATCCGCCCCGTGGATTCCTCCCGCCTGATCGCCACCGTGACCAAGCGCATGAAATTCCAATTCGACGAAAAGCGCGTCACGCTTAACTCAAACCTGCCGCTCAACCCGGTCCTGGTTCTTGCGGACGAAGACCGCGCCTTGCAGATATTGACCAATTTGCTCGGCAATGCCTTGCAGTACACGCCCGAAAATGGGACCGTGACCATTTCGATTGAGCGCGAAAAAACCATGGTGCGCTTTGCCGTCCGTGATTCCGGCGTTGGCATTCCCCGCGAACAACTCATCCATATCTTCGACCGCTTCTACCGCGTGGATAAATCCCGTTCGCGCGCGCAAGGCGGCTCTGGCATCGGCTTGACGATTGCCAAACATTTGGTGGAAGCACAGGGCGGCAGGATTTGGGCCGAAAGCGAAGGAGAAAATAAAGGCAGCCTCTTTGTGTTTACCCTGCCCCTGGGGTAGTCATAAAAATGTCATCCTGAGTTGATTTGCGGCACAGGTTACCTGCTTCTGAAACCCGAGATTCTTCGCCCCACTCAGATTGACCCTGCGTAAGGTGAGTGATTAATTTAAAAGAGCCGTACATATAAAATGCACGGCTCTTTGTTTTACAAATCTTTAAACTTAACTTATATCAACGGCGGAATAACCCTACGATGAAAAGCAGGACGACAGCGCCCACAAGCGCCACAAGCAGACTGGGAAGGTTGAAGCCAGTCACGCCCCTTGCGCCGAAGAACTGCATGATGTAACCGCCCAGGAAAGCGCCGATGATGCCCACGACGATGTTGGCGAGCGCTCCCATTTTTGCGTTCTTTCCCATGATGATGCTTGCGATCCAGCCAGCCAGCGCACCAAAGATGATCCATACCAGAAAGTTCATTTTTGCCTCCATAAATAAATTAGGTGATGGTTTGATATTGATATGTTTATTATAATGCAGTTGTGTTTTGGTGTGGGTTAGAAAATAGTGGAAAATCCCCGACATTCGGCGGAGACTTGGTTTTTCTTTTATTCAATTTCCGCGTTCTCGTCGTAATCCTGTCGCTCGCCATAGGTGGAAGTGCGCGCGCTGATGATGCGGATCGTGTCTTCAGTCCTTACCATGAAGCAGGTCAACAGTCTTTCGCGGGTGGCCGACCTGCCGATCACCAATTCGCGCTTTTCCTTTTGCGAATGTTCGAGGTCGTCGTAATAAAGCGCGAGCGGGTCCTTGAAGATGGTGGCTGCTTCTTCAAAACCGACGTCATATTTGACGATATTCTTTTCCGCCTTGACGGGATCCCAGTCGAATTTCAGTGGTTTTATTTTTGCCATGTGACGAGTATAGCATACGGGAATTTGTAAAAAGGTGACAGTCACTTCCAAAAGTGACTGTCACCTTAATAAACCTATCTCTGAATCGTCGCTTCCCGCTCAGGGCCCACCCCGATCCACTTGACGGGGACTGCCGCCGCCTCTTCCACCATCTTGACGTAATTCCGGGCGTTCGCCGGCAGTTCGTCAAATGACCTTGCCTGGCTGATGTCCTCGCTCCAGCCTGGGACGGTTTGATAAATAGTATCCACCTTATCCAGGTCGTAGGCGTCCACGTCTGCGTAGCGGATCGAGTCACAACTCCATTCGTATTTCGTGCAGACCTTGAGTTCTTCCAATCCGCTCAATACATCCAGCTTGGTTAAACATAATTCAGTCACGCCGCTTAATTGCACAGCGGTGCGCACGATCTCCAAATCCAGCCAGCCGACTCGCCGAACGCGGCCCGTGGTTGCAGCCACTTCGCCGAACTTTTTATACACCTGGCTGTCGTAATCTTTGATCTCGGTCGGCAAGGGTCCCGCACCGACGCGGGTGGTATAGGCCTTGGTCACGCCGACAATATTGGTGATGTATTGCGGCGGAATTCCAAGCCCGGCCGTGGCGGCCGATGGAATCGTGGTGGAGGCCGTCACGAATGGATAGGTTCCCCAATCGTTATCCAAAAAGGTGCCCATGGCCTGCTCGAGCAAAAAGTTTTTGTCCGTTTTCAACCCATCCTGCACCAGCGAAAATAATTCCTTGATGTAAGGTTTCAATTTCAGATAATATCCGCGATACGCATCGCGCACTTCTTCATACCTCAAGGCTCCGCCGCCCAGCGCGACGATGATCTTATTCTTCAATTCCAATTGCATTTGCAAACGCTGCTCGAACATATTGCTCGTAAAATCCGTCCAGCGAATGCCGTTGTAGCTGACCTTGTCCGCAAACACCGGGCCAATTCCACGGCGGGTTGTGCCGGTTGCGCCTGCGCCCTTGGCATCTTCGTACAAGCCGTCCAAGATCTTATGATACGGCATGATCAAATGCGAACGCGGCGAGATCCATAAACGCCCGTCCAAGCCCACGCCGGCCTTGTTCAGCTTTTCAATTTCTTCGATCAGCACCGCAGGGTCGATCACCACGCCGCCGCCGATCAAGCCGACCGTATTCTGCGCAAAAATTCCCGATGGCACCAGATGAATTTTGAATGTCCCAAATTCATTGATCACCGTATGCCCGGCGTTATTCCCACCGTTGAAGCGCGCCACATAATCCATGCGCTCCGCGAGAAAATCCACTACCTTGCCCTTGCCCTCGTCACCCCATTGCGAACCGATCACTGCTGTTACTGTCATGACTTCTCCTTTGATGTCATTGCGAGGAGCATTTTTTGCGACGAAACCATCTCCCTCTTAATGACGAACATCGCCTGAGCGACCATCAGCCCTCGCAATGACGGAATGATTATTCACGCTGATTCAACGCTTCAAACTTAATCCGAATCCTGCTTCTATTTCGAAGGCCTTGACCATGCCCGAGCTGGGGGGAATGTCCATTTTTGGGTGAGCGGGCCAGGAGTTAAAGAGAAAGCGGGTTTGCATCCAAAAGACTCATCTTCAAGCATTATAATTCGGGCGGTTCGATTTTGGAAAAGAGGATTATCCATGAAGATTTTGCAAGACACTGCATTGACCTATGACGATGTGCTGCTGGTGCCTCAATATTCGAAGGTGGATTCGCGGCGGGCGCTTTCAACAAGAAGCCGGCTGACGAAGAAGATCGTTTTGCATGCGCCGATCATTTCCGCAAACATGGACGTGGTGACCGAGAGCGATATGGCCATTGCCATTGCGCGCGAGGGCGGCATTGGCATGATCCATCGATTCATCACGATTGCCGAGCAGGCCCGTCAAATAGAGCGGGTCAAGAAGGCGGAGTCGTTTATTGTGGACAAGCCCATCACAATGACGGATGCGCATACCGTCCGCGATGTAAAGCAGGTTGTGGATGAAACAGGCACGGGCGGAATTTTGATCGTGGATAAGAATTCAAAACTGATTGGGATTGTAACAACCCGCGATCTATTATTCGAGGAGGATGACAATAAATTATTGACCGAGATCATGACGAAGGAGGTTATCACTGCCTCGCAAAAAACAAGTTTGAAGGATGCCGAAAAACTATTGCATGATCACCGCATTGAAAAGCTGCCTTTGGTGGACAAGGACGGCAAGGTCGCGGGTCTGATGACCTTGAAGGATATTATGAAGATCACCAAGTTCCCGAAGGCAACCAAAGACTCGAAGGGACGCCTGGCGGTGGGCGCGGCAGTGGGCGTACGCGACATGGAAATGCGCCGTGTGGAAGCGGCTCTCGAAGCCGGCGCGGATTGCATCGTGGTGGATATCGCTCACGGCGATTCACTTTTGGAAATCGAGATGATTAAGAATATCCGCAAGCATTTTCCAGAGGCGCAGATCATCGGCGGGAATGTGGCCACGGGCGACGGGACAAAACGATTGATCGACGCAGGCGCGGACAGTGTCAAGGTCGGCGTGGGGCCCGGCTCGATTTGTATCACGCGTATCGTGGCGGGTTGCGGTGTGCCGCAGCTAACGGCTGTAATCGAGTGCGCCGAGGCGGCGCGTCCATACGGGATTCCGATCATTGCGGATGGCGGGATCCGGCAACCTGGGGATGTGGCCAAAGCGATTGCGGCAGGCGCGCAGACGGTCATGATCGGCAGCCTGCTGGCTGGCACGGACGAAAGTCCGGGCCTGGTGATGACGCGCAGAGGCCATCGTTATAAAGCTTCCCGCGGTATGGCTTCGCGCGAAGCCAATATCGAGCGTAATCTCCGCGAAGGCAATGACCTGACCCAGGAGGAGATCGAAGATTACGTAGCGGAAGGCGTGGAAGCGGCGGTGCCGTATCGCGGCGGGGCGCGTGAAGTCTTGACCCAGTTGATCGGCGGCTTGCAGTCGGGTATGAGTTATAGCGGCGCCCAATCGATCGAGGAATTTCAGCAAAAAGCGATCTTTGTGCGGATGACAGGCGCAGGCCTGAAGGAGTCCGGTCCGCATGATGTGGAAGTGCTTGGGTAGCCCCATCCCCAGCCCCTTCGACAGGCTCAGGACAGCGCCTTCCCCGACACGCGGGGAAGGGGGCAAATTCCTTTCTCCCATTTTGGGAGAGGGTTTAGGGGAGAGGGCGATAACGAAGATGATTAGAAAGATAAATCAGTCAAAGGAGATATCATGACGGAACAAAATACAGCAAGCTGGATCGAGAAAGACAAAAAACAATTGCACCCAACCTATCATCCCAAGTCGCATGCCAATCCATTGGTGATCGAGCGCGGCGAGGGTGTCTGGCTGTACACCACGGATGGACAAAAGATCCTGGATGGCATGGCGGGGTTGTGGAACGTCAACGCGGGATATGGGCGCGAAGAATTGGCCAAAGCCGCCTATGACCAGATGAAGGAGCTTGCGTTTACCTCCAATTTTTCAGGCATGACCAATCTGCCCTCCAGCGCTTTAGCGGATAAATTGGCCGGTTTTGCTTATGAAGGCTTGAATACCACTTTCTTTGCCTCCGGCGGTTCGGAGGCAAATGATTCGGCCTTCAAGACCGCGCGCTATTATTGGAAGCGCAAAGGCAAGCCCGGCAAGTATAAGGTGATTGCCCGCAAGGGCGCATATCACGGGGTTACGCTTGCCGCCACATTTGCCACCGGGCTTGAAAAATATCACGCCATGTTTGGCCCCGCAGTGGATGGGTTCATTCATATCCCTGCGCCGAATCCGTATCGTTATGAGGGACAGTTGAAGGCAGGCGAGACCATTGGTCAGGCCGCGGCGCGTGAATTGGAAGAGGCGATTCTGCGCGAAGGAAAAGATACAGTTGCGGCCTTCATTGCTGAACCTGTGATGGGCGTGGGCGGTGTGATCGTGCCTCCCGCTGACTATTTTCCGCTCGTGCGCGCGATCTGCGATAAATATGAAATCCTCTTCATCGCAGATGAAATCATCACCGGCTTTGGCCGTACCGGCGAATGGTTCGCACTTAAGCATTGGAATGTGAAACCCGATATTCTTGCCTTTGCCAAAGCCATTACGAGCGGATATGCCCAGTTGGGCGGCATCCAAATCTCAGATGAAATCCGTGAGACAATGGAATCCGCCGCAGATTCTGAAGCCTATATGCACGGTTACACTTATTCAGGTCACGCCATGGCTTGTGCGGTGGGTTTGAAAAACATCGAGTTGATGGAGCGCGAAGAATTCCCGAAGCGCGCCCGTGAATTGGGGAAACGCCTGCTTGAAGGCTTGCAATCCCTGCAGGAATTTCCCTTCGTCGGCGATGTGCGCGGACTTGGTTTGGTTTGCGGCGTGGAAATTCAGACAAGGCCGCCAAGACCGCCGACGCAGCCATGGCAGCGAAGATCTTCAAAGCCGCGCAGGAGCGTGGACTGCGCACCCGTCCGCTTGGGAATACCTTGGCGTTCTCGCCTCCGCTTTCCATCACCGAAGATGAAGTGGATGAAATCGTCAAACGCCTCGGCGCAGCGATGGACGGGGTCGCGTAGTTATAGGCATACGCTGTAGTTGAGCAGCCCTGAGCTTGCTTTGCGAAGGACTGCTCGATCAGCAAAGCCTGGTATTTATTTCATGTCTGTTTATCTTCACGATATTCCCCTGCCTCAAGCCCGGGCGCGCTTAAGAGAAGCCTTACAAGATGCGAACCTCTGGCGCGTGCTCGGTGTCGAATCGATTCCCCTCGATGAAAATGCATTGGGTCGGGTGACTGCCGAGCCGATCTGGGCGGAGATTTCCTCTCCGCATTACCACGCCTCCGCGATGGATGGTTTTGCCATCCGCGCCGAGGATACAAACGGTGCGCAGCCTTCTACGCCAGTGGCTTTTGTGAAAGGCCGAAAATCGACATTTCAATATGTGGATACAGGCGATCCGCTGCCCGATTGGGCGAACGCGGTCATCCCGATAGAGAATGTCGAATCTCTGGACGAGAACAACCAGATCACCAGGGATATTCGCTCGCCCAGGTCCATTCGCATTCGCGCGGCCGTAGCGCCGTGGAGTCATGTCCGCCCGTTGGGGGAGGACATCGTGGCCACGCAGCTCGTCCTGCCTGCGGGGCATATCCTCCGTCCCGCAGACTTGGGCGCGATAGCAGCATCCGGGCATCAAACCATTCGCATCGCACGCAAACCAAAAGTTGCCATCCTGCCAACGGGCACGGAACTCGTCCCGATCGGGTCCAAACTTAAGGCGGGCGACATCCTTGAGTACAACTCGCTTGTGCTTGCAGCCCAAGTCAAACAGATGGGCGGCGAGCCAACCCGTTTTTCGATCACAGCGGATAATTTCGATTTGATCTGCGAACGCGTGCAGGCAGCCGCGCAAACGCATGATTTGGTTTTACTAAATGCAGGCTCCTCCGCCGGCGCTGAAGATTTCTCTTCAAAAGTTGTTGAAAAACTTGGCACACTTTTGGTGCACGGAGTGGCGGTCAGGCCTGGGCATCCGGTGATTCTTGGTATGGTCAATCGAGAATTGGGAATTGGGAACCGGGAATTGGAACCGACTTCCGAAGTCCAACTCTCGATTCCCATCATCGGTGTGCCCGGCTATCCCGTCTCCGCCGCGCTGACCATTGATATCTTCGTCGAAGCTCTGATTGCCAAATGGCTTGGGCGCAGGCCGAATGAACTTCCCACTGAAACCGCCACACTCACGCGCAAAATTGTCTCGCCCCCCGGCGATGATGACTATGTGCGTGTGGCGGTTGGCAGGGTGGGCGACAAACTCCTGGCTGCACCATTATCACGCGGAGCGGGAGTCATTACCTCCCTGGTTCAAGCGGACGGACTTGCCTTGATCCCCAGCGGCACCCAGGGCCTGGAAGCGGGGGAGCAGGTGAAAGTCCGCATGTATCGCACGCGCGCTGAAATCGAAAAGACGATTTTCTGCATTGGTTCGCACGATATGACCCTTGACCTGCTGGCTCAATTCCTCGCCGAACATGACCGCAGGTTTGCTTCAGCCAATGTCGGTTCACAAGGCGGGCTGGTTGCGTTGCGCCGCGGTGAGGCGCACCTGGCGGGGTCGCATTTGCTCGATCCGCATAACGGCGAATATAATATTTCATATATTCGTCAATACATGCCGAATATTCCCGTGAAGGTGATTGCCTTGGTGGGGCGCGACCAGGGTTTGATCGTGAAGCAGGGCAACCCAAAAGGAATCAAAAGTTTGGGAGACCTCAGCAGAGCCAAGGTCCAGTTTATGAATCGTCAGCGCGGGGCGGGGACGCGCGTCCTGTTGGACTATCATTTAAATTTGATGAAAATTTCCCCGGAAACCATTGTCGGTTATGCCCAGGAGGAGTATACCCACCTGGGCATTGCCACCGCGGTTGCCTCGGGTCGCGCAGATTGCGGCCTTGGAATTGCCGCCGCCGCACAGGCGCTGGACCTGGATTTCATCCCGCTTTTTCGGGAACGCTACGATTTGGTGATCCCCAAACAATTTGCGGATGATGGCCTGCTTGCGCCTCTTTTCCACCTGTTGACTGATCGCGGCTTTCGAGAGGCAGTGTCTCAACTGAAAGGTTATGACGTGTCTGTGATGGGCACTGTAATTTTGGATGACTAAAGGTCAGGCCGGAGCACGTTTTGAAAAAAGCAGGCATATTGACTTAAGATAAAAGCGGACGCGAGCAGCGTTCGCTTTTATCTTTATTGCGCAGGCCAGGGAATATCCACCGGTTGTGAGTAACCGTGCTTTTCAACAGTATAAAGCTGTCCATAGGAAGGTCCAGGACAGCCCGCCTCATCTTTTACGGTGTAGCTGGTGATGAATTGATCGGGGTAGGAGAAGGTCCACCACAGATAGTTGCCATCCTGACAGACAAAGGCTTCAATAAAGTAGCCGCGATCCTTGTCGTCCGTCATCATCATTTGATCCCAACTGATGGTGACTGTATCTCCGTCGCGGACTGCGCTTACGTTGTGCGGCGGTCCATATTGATTGCTGCCGATGGATAGTAAGTTGGGCGTGACCTTGTTGATATTGCTGATATCCCCGACCACATCCACAACAGATGGCGCAACCCAACAGAAATAATTGAGCTTATCGAATTTGATATAAAGCCAGTTGCTGTAAACAGCTCTGCCACGCACGCTCCCGACATCGCCGGGGTACAGGTCAGCGGCGTGCAAATAAGCCACCGCGGGACCATATCTGCAATGCGCCTGCTTGTTAACTGTCACAACTGGGAATGCAAATGTCGGTGTGGCAGTGATGGTGGGTGTGAGCGTAACGGTTGGGGTGAATGTGATTGTGGGTGTAAATGTCGTGGTCGGGCTGGGCGTATGACTTGGTGTTTCCGTCCATGAAGCGGCGGTGGCAGTGATGGATGTGGCAGTCAGTGTGGCCTGCTCTTCAGGGGAAGGTCCACAGGCGGAAATAATAAAGAGAATTAATAGAAAAGCAGAAATTGATTTTCTCATTTGAAATTCTCCAGTAATTTGACAATATTATTGCCCAGCGCTTCATTCGCGTAGCCGCCTTCCATGATAATGGCGGTGGGTAAATCTAATTCAGCGATCTTTTTTCCTATTTCGCTCAATCCATTTTGTGTGACATGAAATTTGCCGAGCGGGTCTCCGTCGAAGATATCCATGCCTGTAGAGAGGACGAGGTATTTTGGCGCAAAGTCCCGGATCACCTTCAAGGCTTCGTCCAATGCAGATAAATAACCGCTGTCGTCTGTCCCTGCCGGAAGCGGGAAGTTTTTATGAAAGCCGAGTCCCGCGCCTGCGCCGGTTTCGTCCGCAAAACCGATGTAGTGCGGATATTCGTACTCAGGATCGCCGTGAATGGAGATGGTTAGAACGTCGCTGCGCTCGTAGAAAATATCCTGCGTGCCGTTGCCGGCATGATAGTCTATATCCAGCAGGGCAATTTTTCCTTTTGATGAAAGCCAGTTCGCCGCAACAGAGGCGTTATTGATGAAGCAGTATCCGCCCGCATAATCCCTGCCTGCATGATGACCGGGTGGGCGGCAAAGTCCAAACGAGTTTAGTGAATTTTCCAGGGAAAATTCCGCAGCGCTCAAAGCGCAATTGGCAGAGGCAAGCGAGGCTTGATACGTTGCCTCGACAATACAAGCGGATAGATCCATGATGTAATAGCCTGCTTTGCCCAATAGAGTGCCTGGTACGCGAGGCTTGCGTCTCAGCGCAAATGTCGCCGGCAGAAAGGCATTCTGCTCGGGCGAAGCCGCAACTTCCGGGTCGGAGGCCAGCCACTCAGTCCAGGCCGAGGCGAGGAAGTCGAGGTAACCCTTGTCATGTACCGCGAGCATCGGTTCAAGTCCGAAATCTTTTGGCGCGCTGACGTCGGCCCAATCGGTTTTTTTGAGGGCGGATAAAATTTTATCCATGCGGTCGGGGTTTTCGAAATATGGCATGCGCTTGCCGCCGTCAAAGACCTCGAAGGGTGGATAATGTTTGCGGTGTTCTTCCGGGTAAAATATTTTCATGGTAAGACAATTTTACCTGCAAGCGTCCTGATCAAGGAGAAATAATGAACATAATTGATGCAATTCATGCAAGAATTACAGTAAGTAAATTTAAACAGGATGCTGTGCCGCGTGAGATGATCGAAAAACTATTAAGTGCGGGTGTGCAGGCTCCGAACCACCATAAGGTGAGACCCTGGCGATTTGTCGTGTTAACCGGTAATGGCCGAAAAAAATTGGGCGACGTAATGGCCGCTTCATTTCTGGAACGTAACCCTGCCACGCCGCCCGAAGGTTTGGACAAAACCCGGGCCTTGCCGCTCCGCGCTCCCGTCCTGATTGCCGTTGGCGTGGATAAGCCTGCCGATGCAAAGATCATCGAAACTGAAAATATTTCCGCCGCTTCCGCCGCCTGCCAGAATATTTTGCTGGCTGCAAATGCCCTGGGTCTCGGCGCGATTTGGCGAACAGGTGATTGGGCACGCGATGCAAGGGTGAAGGAATTCTTAGGGTTTGACGCGGATCAACATATTATCAGTTTTATTTATGTGGGGTATCCCGAAATTCGGCCGGAGCCTTATGTGCGCCAGGGGTTTGAAGATAGAACCGTCTGGATGGAATAAGAGTAATAAGGAATAAGCAAGGAGCCCAGCGAATTTTTACCTCGCTGGGCTCCTTGCTTGTCTTCTAAACCCCTGAAAACGCAGACTAACATTAATCGTGATATTTTCTTTCGCCTGCCTCAACTCTGATTGGCAGGCGATTTTCTTTGGGCGAGATGGGGCAAGTTGCAAAAGGTGTATAGGCGCAGGGCCAATTTTCAGTCAGGTTGAAATCAAGGACGATTTCATCACCTGCCGGTATTGGCAAACTGAGTTTTCGCCCGCCGCTGTAGGTGTGGTCTTTGTTCGTTCCATCGGTGAAATTGAAAAGTAATTTGCTGCCGTTTTGTTCAGCCTCGAGAGTGCAAGGCATGCCATTCAACTTAAATTGCGCCTGTCCCAGGAACGCGCTGTCAATTTCTGTTCCGATCACTTCCGTTATCTTAATTGACCTGGGCGGATCGTAGCGGATGTATTTTGCAGCGACGCGATATTCAGGTTTAACAGGGTAATAATGGAAGCCCCTAAAATTTCTGCCCGCAGAAGATTCCCGATCCCATATGCGCACCAAGGGAACTTCTCCGCGGATAATGATCTTCATGGTAAGCGAACCGATATGGATCAAATCCGCTTCCTTATCGCGGTCCGTCCGTAAGGGGCGGGTTTCGAGCGCGCCCCCGTTAAAGGTGACATGTACGCCTTTGGCGGGTTTAAACGTGACAAGTCCGTCTTTGTAATGGAATGTGCCGCAGTGGGCAAGCGGAAAAGCGGGCAGGCTAATCTTGTTGCTTTCGTCACTTCCCAATGAATTTTCGCCTTCTTCCAGCCAAAACAAACCGGCCAGATTAAGCCAGTGGTACGGATCGGAGGATGTTTTCTTATCTCTTTGTTCGCGAAGATTTTTGATGCTGGTTTCGTAGGATGTCATGAATTTATCTTTCTAAAACATCCATCATAATATCTGGTCTGTCTGTGATGATGCCGTCCACGCCCCAGTTGATGAAGAGACGCATGGTTTTGGCGTCGTTGATCGTCCACGGTTCGACGGCGAGGTTCCGCTCATGCGCAGCTCGGACGAAGGCTTCGGTCATGACTGTGATGCCGCCCGATTCTTCGGGTACTTGCAGTGAGTAAAGCTTTGGCGAATAAAAACCGCCGAGGAATGATTTTGTGAGCAAAACAAGAACGGTCGTTTCGTGCTTGGCGCTGGAGGTGGCGACCTCGGGACATTCTGCGCGAAACTCCTTCAGTTTTTCATCATAGAAGGATGCGACCAGAATTTTATCCTGCATGTTGGATTCACGGATAAGGCTGCAGAAGAGTTTGATCATCGAAGCCTTCGACTTCTTGATCTCGATGGTCATGTGCATATTGGGGAAGGCCTGGAAGACCTCCTCCAACGTAGTGACTGTGACTCCCTGTCCACGGAATGGGAAGTTCCTACCTTCATCTGGAGACCAGTCATAACCCGCGTCCAGTTTTTTGAGCTCTGGGAGCGTCATGGATTCGATCTCGCCGGTACCATCGGTGGTGCGATCAACGCTTTCATCATGCATGAGCACAAGCTCGCCGTCCTTCGTGATGTGGATATCCATTTCCAATACATCCACGCCGAGCTTGACTGCGTTATTGTAGGCGAATAGCGTATCGCCAGGCCAGAGTCCGTCTCCGCCCTGGTGAGCTATGACGAGGGGATAATTCAAGTCCCTGGCATAGTAGAGGTGTTCAGAGGCCGGTTTGGATGTGATCCGAACGACGGCTGCAATTACAAATGCGATAACAAAGAGCTTTTGCCAGATGTTAAATTTCATTTAATATGCTCCCGACAAGAATAGGTCAATTCTACACTTGACGGTACGATTTGACACGCATGATTTTTTCACGTATAAGTAGCCCAAATATATATCTGGAGGCGAATATGCTTGCATTACGTTTATTGTCTGAAGTCAGCGAAGGTCCAAATACGGATCTTGAATGGTTGTTATATGCGGGAATGGCCCTCTTCTTTTTGATGGTTGTTGTCGGGTGGTGGGTCAGTTCGAGAAGGCAGGATCAGCCCAAGGATCAGCATGAGGCGAAAAAGTCAGCAAAGAAGGATGCTAAAAATCCGGCATAGATCGAGGAGATTGGTTCCATGCAGGTGAAAGTTCTGAAAGAGATTGGAATACCGACCCTTGATGAACTGGCTTATGCTTAATCTGCCGAGGTGCAGAAAATCCTTGTTGTAAAAAAGCTGGGTGGAATTCAGTTATGCTGGTTTGGCCGTTAATTTGTAACTTTAGTCACTCTAACGAATAAAACCAGGGGATATAATTCCTGCGCAAATTGATACACATTACAACTGGAGGCAAATAGATGAAGAAAGTCTGGTTTGTTGTTTTAGTTTTTACAGCACTGATCCTTGCGGCTTGTGGTAGCGGCGGCGGTGCGGATGTCTCCGCAACCCTGGCTCCGGTTCCTTCTGAATTTTCCGGTCAGACCAATCCGCTTGGCATGGATGCTGCTACGACTGGCGCGGATGTTTTCAAGACGAATTGTGAGGCCTGCCACGGTCCACAGGGCCATGGTGACGGACCTGCCGGTGCGGCACTTGATCCTGCTCCCAAGAACCTTGCCGAACTTCAGGTTAAGGCTGGCGATGACTATTTGTTCTGGCGCATAACCACCGGCAAAGAAGGTACCTCCATGGTTGCCTGGAAAGGTGTTCTGACCGACGAACAGATTTGGCAGGTGGTTGCCTTTATCCGTACGCTTAAGTAACGGGTGCTAAGCTAATAGAGGAGGGAGAGCACCCTCTGCCTCTTCATCCAGCCATGCCTTTAATGTAGCGCGATAGAGGGCCCGTTCAAAGTAGGTGCCTTCCAAAGACAACCCGTCATATCCTTTTTCGAACAGCACCTCAATGAATGGTTCCAGTTGCTGCGCATAATGAGCCATGCAGGCTTCGGGGTGTACGCCCGGCCATGAATAACATGTCACTGTCGTGCGGCGGTGTTTGGATGGGATCGAATTCGGGATCAACTTATCCCATTTGGGGTCATCGACAGGGAAGACGTATTGATCCAGATTCCCCTGTGGGATGCCTTCGATGCCGCGCACCACAGGCGGATCTGCATCGAGTGTGTATGGATCGACCGCGAGGTCGACGACAACGGCGTGTTTGGGAAGCCATGCGATCCATTTGTTTGGCACAACAGGCCTGGATGAGTCGCGGCGCTGGGTTGCATCAACGAGGATATCGGCCTGTTCCATGAGCGTCTTCATCGCGGCGGGATTGGTGACGATGTTCCTGCCGATTGAAAACACAACCGCTCCGGGTCCGTTTGAGGCGATGTGGTCATTATTGCGCTCGATGTTGCCAAGCTTTGTCGCGGCTTCGATGGCGTGTTTGCCTACCATACCCGTGCCGAGCACCAGTACATTGATCGGTTTTTTGTTGGGACGGACGAGTCCGGGCCAACCCCTTTCGAGCCAGTCGAAGGCGGCTTCGAGTCCATTCCATGCAACGGCTGTCATGTTTTCAACCATGCGCAGATTGTTGTCGTTGACAATGGAGTCAAGGGATATCGAATGGATGCCCAGATCCTTCAAGCGTTCGATCCTTTTGGGTCTGGTCGCATAGTGCAGCATGGAGATCAGCGTGGTGCCGCGTTTTACCAGTTTAAATTCATCTTTTTTTGGCGAACGCAGGAGCAAGACGACATCTTCTTGAAAAGCCTGTTCGCGGTTACACATGAACACAAATGGGTTGGCCCGTTTATAATCGGCAAAGGTATAGCCCGAACGTGAGCCATAGCCCTCTTCAATATAAACTTTCACACCCAGACTTGCAATGAATTGGATAAACTCCGGCAGGAAGACACGTTTCTCGCCGGATTCCTGCCTCATGCGGGGGAATCCAATGGTTTTAGGAAGAATCATTCTTCGTTCCTCTTTTCTATTCTTGTTTCCGTTGGTTTCATGAACTCCGATTGTTCGGAGCCTTTCCAGTGCGAGAGCATGGCTCGCGCGATTGCGCGCTCGAAATAAAACCCTTTTGACTTTATGTTATTCACGCCGCCTTTTTCGATCAGCATGCGCATGATCGGGCGCAGTTGATTGCCGTAGAGCTCCATGCATTCCCGCGGATGGATGCCGGGCCACGAATAACACGAGACGGCATGCCGTCTATTTTTTGTGGATACTCGGTTGGGAAGGCGCTCATAAGCCGGATCGTTCGGCGCAAATACGAATTGATCCAGGTTGCCCTGCGGGATGCCTTCGATGCCTTTTACCTCGGGCGGATCGATGTCAAAGTTGTACGGGTCAACTGACAGGTCGACAAGAACCGCATGTTCGGGCATGAGACCAATCCACTCGTTTGGCACGACAACTTTGCTGGGATTGGGTCGTTGAGTTGCATCCACCAATATATCGGTGCGGCTGAGAATCTCGCGCATCGTCTTTTCGTTGCGGACGACGTCATAATCCACAGCTGTGACCTGCACACCCGGGATGCCGCGGTTTGCCAGAAGCTGCCAAAGCTGCAGGTCGCCATAGCGGCTGGCGGCTTGCACGGCATGAACGCCAACCGCGCCCACTCCCAATACGGTTGCTTGAATTGGATTGCGATTTATTCCTTCCATGCCCGGAGCAGGATAAGTGCGTCTGAGAACCTGGAAGCCGACTTCCAACCCGTTCCAGGCAACGGACTTCAGGTTTTCCACGAGCCGGCGTCCGTTGTCGTCCTTCAGTGAGTCGAGCGAGATCCCCTCAACACCGAGCGAGCGCAGGAGGTCAACGCGTTGTGGGCGCGTGGGGAAGTGCAACATGGAGATCAATGTTGCACCTTTATTTAAAAGCTTTAGTTCACTCTCAATGGGACAACGCAGGACCAGGACGCAGGCCTGCCGGTAGATTTCTGCATGCGCCGCAAATTGGACGTCTGGCGCGGCGATTCTATAATCTTCTTCCGTAAACCCCATGCCTGATCCGTAACCATGTTCCAAAATGACTTTCGCGCCGCGGCGGATGAGCCTCGCTACAAAGGGAGGTAAAAAGTCGCGGCGTTCCCCAAATTCTGCATGCATACGGGCCATGCCAATCGTGATTGGTTCTGACATACCTTCCCTCACAAGAAAATATTCGGAGGACTGATGCTATTCAGCCCTCCCCTAAAAAAGTTTACCATAGCTTTCAGGTTTGCCTTCCGGGAATGCCTAAAACCAAAAACAAAACAGACTCGTCATTCCCTTACAGGGACGATGTTCGAGGAGGGCGAAACCTGACAAAGCGATCTCCTTCTTGTAGTCGAGATTGCTTCGCCCTAGCGGGCTCGCAACGACATCTAAATTAATATCCATTAATTTGGACACTCCCCGTCAAGGTTATACACCCAATATCCTGTGCTATGATTGCGTCTAATAAAAACCCTGTGGCCGGAATTGCTGCAGCCTATTTTGTGATTACATCCGTTGCACCTGACCCCTTTACCTTGGAGTATTCGCCTTAATGCGCCTGAAAGCAGACTTAACTCTTCTCGTCGTCTCCATTATTTGGGGCTCCGCCTTTGTTGCTCAACGCGTTGCGGGGCAGATGGGGAGTGTCTATCAATTTAATGGAGCGCGTTATCTGCTCGCCGCATTGGTGGTGTTACCGTTTGTAAAATTGAAACATATTTTATCCATGCCGCGAGCGCAATATACATGGATGTTCATTGCAGGTTTCCTCCTCTTTTTAGGGAGTGCACTGCAGCAGGCGGGTTTGGTTTACACAACCGCAGGCAATGCAGGCTTCATCACAGCCTTGTACGTTGTACTCGTTCCCGTGGTGTTGTTCTTTTTCTGGCGCGAGAAACTTCACTGGCTGTCGATTTTGGCGGTGGGACTGGCTGGGGTGGGGACGTTCCTCCTTTCAACGGGCGGCAGGTTCGAGGTCCATGCGGGAGACGCGCTTGAACTGATCGGTGCATTATTCTGGACCTTTCATGTCATCACCCTGGGCAAGTTCGCCTCCAAATTTGAGGCGATGTCATTTTCAGCGGGTCAACTGATGATATGCGGGTTGTTAAATCTAGGCGTAGGTGTTATGGTTGAGCCGCTGATGAGCTTTAGCGGGCCGTTGATGTTTTCCATTGCATACACTGCGTTTTTCTCGCTTGGCATGTGCTACACCCTGCAAGTCTGGGCCCAGCGTCATACCCCTCCAGCGGACGCGGCATTGATCCTGAGTCTCGAATCAGTTTTTGCTGTTTTGGCCGGCTGGCTGATATTGAGCGAAACGCTGGTTGCCATTCAGATATTTGGTTGTGTGTTGATCTTCATTGCGGTCTTGATGTCGCAATTCAAAGAATGGTCGTCGGATAAACTGGATCATGAGCACTTGGTGGAAGGCAGATAAAATTTATGACCGCGGGAGTAAATTTGATCGAAGAGTTAAGCCTGTCTTTCCATCCCCTCACCCAAAAACTCTGGCGTGATTTTGAACTGTTGTTCGGCGAAAACGGAGCTTGCGGAGGCTGCTGGTGCATGTTCTGGAAGCTGCGCGGGAAGGATTTCAGCGGGAACACCGGTGACATGGCGCGTCAGATGCAAAAGTCCATCGTTGACTCGAAAATAGTACCCGGCCTGCTGGCATATTCCGAGGGATATCCCGTTGGCTGGATCGCAGTCGAGCCGCGGGGCGCTTATCCCAAGCTTGCTCATTCGCGTGTGCTAAAACCAATCGACGATCAGGAAGTATGGTCCATCACTTGCTTGTTTGTTGAAAAGAAACATCGCCGCAAAGGCATTGCAGTTGAATTGTTGAAGGCCGCAATCGAACATGTACGGGATTGCAATGGCAGGATCGTGGAAGGTTACCCGGTGGATTCAAAGAAAGATCAACCTGCTCCCTTTATATTTACAGGCACTGCCTCGGCGTATATCAAAGCCGGTTTTAAAGAAGTGGCGCGCAATTCGCCCACCCGCCCCATCTTTCGTTTTGTTCTGCCCACTCGTGGAGAGGCGGGACGGGGCGGGAACTTATGACATTTCAACCTCCTTCCAAATCCCTCACCGCTCGCGACTATCAATTCATTGGCTTGGTTGTGATCGTATTTCTGATCATTTCAGCCGCCCTTGTGTACGCGAATCTTACGCTCACCGGCGGCGGCGATTTCTATGTTCACTGGGTCGGGAGTCGTTCCTTCCTTTTCGAAAAAATCGATCCATATAGCGGGGAAGTGCCCGCGCGTGTTCAGGAATTGGTTTATGGGGATTCAGCGAAGGCCGGTAACAAGCCTTACATTCTGGTTACGCCTTTTCATATTCTTCTGCTTTATTTCCCTTTTTCGCTTCTTTCCGACCCGCAGCTTGCCCGGGCAATATTTACCTTGATCCTCGAGCTGGCATTGTTTGCACTTGCCTGGTCCAGCCTGCGTCTTACGGATTGGGAGGTGCCGCGTTATTTTTTGGTCTTATTTTTTCTGTTTTGCATCTTCAATTTCTATGCTTTTCAAGCCATTCTTGAGGCCAGCCCTGTCTTATTGCTTGGCTTGGTTTATGCGGGCATATTACTTGCGCTGCGGTCTGAACAGGATGAATTTGCGGGCGCATTGATGGCGGTCTCGTTATATTATTGGGAAGTTGGCGCGCCGTTTTTGATTTTGGTCGCATGGCGTGTTTATAGTGAAGGACGTGGGAGGGTATTGGCAGGTTTTGGGATGCTCTCCTTCATCTTACTGGCCGCCTCCTTTCTCTGGTATCCAAATTGGATCATTCCCTATCTGCGGGCTGGCATGAACAATCTGAAAACAGATTTTGGCTTGACAACACAGTCTGCCTTTGCCCATATTTTTCCGTCTCAAAACGGTATATTCGCCTGGATTTTTATCGGCGTCCTCGTGATTGCCCTCGGCTATGAATGGAGCACAGCCCACGGTGCAGATTTTAGAAGATTTTATTGGGCCTGCTGTCTCTCGCTTGCGGCCTCGCCTTTGCTTGGCTTTCGCACCGAACTGGAACATCTTGCCGTACTTGTGATTCCGCTGGCGCTCATCTTTGCCATAGTTAATGACCGTTGGCAGCGCTTTGGAAACGGCCTGGCGACCCTCTTCCTGCTGGCTGTTTTTTCGATTCCCTGGGCTGTATATTTCCTTGCCCCGCCTCGCCTGGATGGGCTGGCACGGGAGCTCCTGTTCCTCTTTTTGCCTCTTTTCACCATCATTGGCTTATACTGGATTCGCTGGTGGGCCATTCGCCGGCCGCGCGTCTGGAGCGACACGCTATCCCGCAAGTAGGCTTATTGAATGTCATTTCGTGTTTATATCCTTCTATTTATAGCCGGTTTGATCCTGCCCCTTTGCATCGCGCAATTTCAACCCGCACCCGGATATCTTGACTCGGATTATTATTTCGCAGGTGGAATTCAACTTGTAAAAGGCCATGGTTTTACCGAACCCTACTTGTGGAATTATCTGGATGGCGCTACATCCCTGCCGCATCCGTCGCACACATACTGGATGCCCCTCGCTTCCATGGCCGCAGCTCTGGGGATGTGGTTGACCGGCCAGGCGACATACGCCTCGGCGCGATTGCCTTTCATCATGATTGCAGCCTTGGTTGTGCCTGTCACTGCGGCCTTCGCCTATTCATTTTCCCAAAAACGCAATCTTGCACTCATATCCGCTCTATTGGCGATATTTTCCATTTATCATGCACCCTTCGTGGGCGTGACAGATAATTTCAGCCTTTTCATGCTCCTTGGCGGCATGTACTTCATCTGTATCTCAAGACTCATCAAGGATCCAGCTCGAATACGAAACTGGTTTATGCTTGGCTTGCTGGCTGGGCTGCTTGCACTTTCGCGCAGCGATGGTCTGCTTTGGCTGGCGCTTACTTTTCTATTCGCATTATGGCGTGCGCCAAGAGACAGTTTATTACGTTTTGCGAATGACGTACTACGAAAATCGATCATTGGGCTGCTTGGCTACCTGCTTATCATGTCCCCCTGGTATGCGCGGAATTTAAACGCCTTCGGAACATTAATGGCTCACGGCGGGAGTCGGACTCTCTGGCTCGAAAATTACGACCAGACCTTTATCTACCCCCCCGGTCAACTTAACATGGAATCGTTTCTGGCAATTGGCTGGGACAAGATCATCTCAGCTAGAATGTGGGCGCTGGGCGTAAATTTGCAAAGTGGATTTGCTGCGCAGGGCGGCATTATTTTATTCCCCTTTATTATTGCAGGCATCATCTATTACCGCAAGGATGAGCGTGTAAAACTTGCCGTCACCGCCTGGCTGATCCTGTTTTTTGTGATGACATTTATCTTTCCATTTGCGGGTGCACGCGGCGCCTTCTTCCACGCCGGCGCAGCGCTTCAACCCATGTGGTGGACTCTCGCGCCATTAGGTCTTGATGAGATCCTGCTGTCCCTGAGAAAACGCAACTGGGGCAACGACCAGACACGGGTTATTTTCCGAAGCGCACTGGTCATGGTTGCCATCATCCTGACGGCCTATGTCGTCAACCTTCGTTTGTTCAGTTTGGGGTGGGGCGAGGGCGAGTCGAATTATCCTGTTGTGGAGCACTTCCTGCTCAGGAACGGGATTGAACCCGATGATGTTGTGATTGTTCGCAATGCACCGGGATATTATCTCGAAACGAATCGTTCTGCAGTGTCAATTCCGTACGGCAGTGCGGATGCCATCCTGGCGGTTGCCAACCAATTTGACGCAGATTATCTGGTGCTTGAACCGCAGGCGGCGCTTTCGCAGATCAAGGGTTTAATGGAAAACCCGCAGGCCCATTCTGATTTTAAATTTTTAGGCGAGGTCAATGGCACACACATCTTCAAGATCGACAAATGAAATTCCGCAGCGTCACTTATTGATCCTTGCGCTGGCTGTGCTTTTGATCGCGATGGTCTACTTGTTTGCCAGCCGCTTCATGTATGGGATTGGGTTCCCCCTTGATGATTCATGGATCCATCAAACCTATGCGCGCAGTCTCGCAACGAATGGCGAGTGGGCGTTTCGACCCGGCCTTTCATCTGCAGGTTCCACCTCGCCATTATGGTCGGCATTGCTTGCAATCGGTTTTTTGCTAAAACTTTCACCTTATGTCTGGACCTATTTCCTCGGTATCTTAACTTTGTTTACCCTTGCGGTTTTATGTGAATGGGCAGTCCGCAAACTTGTGGATTCTTATCGCCCTCGTTTCCCCTGGGTTGGAATTTTCATGGCCTTGGAATGGCATTTTGTGTGGGCTGGGATGTCCGGCATGGAGACTATGCTGCATGGGCTGATCCTCACAACCGTCCTGGTCTTGTTGATGACAAACTCGCCTCGCTACCTGGTCCTGGGCTTGTTGACCGGTCTATCAGTTTGGGTCCGCCCCGACGGTTTGACCCTGATCGGTCCTGTACTGATGACGATCATTTTTATCGAGCAGGATGCGCGCTCGCGGATGACCGCGATGTTGCGTTATTTCATCGGCTTTGGCGCGCTTTTTGGTTTGTACTTGTTATTTAATCTCGCGATAGGCGGCGCTCCCATGCCAAATACCTTTTATGCCAAACAAGCCGAGTACGCCGCCTGGCAAATGCTTCCCATGGCCCACCGTCTTGGACAGATGTTTTTGCAATTGCTGGTGGGTCCTGGTCTTGTGTTGATACCGGGTGTTATTGCCTGGTCGGTAAAGTCAATCCAAGGCCGCAAGTGGGGCAGCCTGGCTGCGTTGATTTGGTGCGCAGGATACATCTGGCTTTATATTTCCCGCCTGCCGGTTTATCAACACGGACGGTATCTTATGCCGGCCATGCCGCTATTCCTCCTCTTTGGCCTGCTGGCCTTTGCTGAGTTTGACAGCGGCAAAATGTTTGCCCGCCATCATTGGGTGGCGCAAATCCTGTGGCGGGGCAGTCTTGGCATGCTCACAATGGGATACATATTTCTTGGAGCGAAATCCTATGCACAGGATGTGGCAGTCATCGAAAGTGAAATGGTGGTCACAGCCAAATGGGTTGCTGAAAACCTGCCGGCTGGAGCGACCATCGCTGCGCATGATATTGGCGCCTTGGGATATTTCGATAAGCACGAATTGATCGATCTTGCAGGGCTGATCTCGCCGCAGGTTATTCCTTTCATACGTGACGAGCCGCAGCTTGCTGCCTACTTAAATGCAAAAGGGGCAGATTATCTGATTGCCTTTCCCGAGTCATATCCTCTTTTGTCCGCAGGGATGCAGCAGGTCTTTTCAACGAATAGTGAAATTACTCAAAGATATGGGCGGCAAAACATGGTGGTCTATCTGTGGAAATACCCTTAATGGGTTAAAATAAAATTGTTCAATAAACTACTATTCTTAAAGAGAGTATGGGCTTGGGATGAACCAGATAACTTTGTTGATCGTTGACGATCATCCATTGTTCCGCCAGGGAGTTGTGGATGCTTTGTCGTTGGAATCGGATATGCGTATTATTGCCCAGGCTGCAAGCGGGGAGGAGGCCCTGGAGTTGATTCGCTCCCAAAAACCGATGATTGTGGTTCTGGATGTCAACCTGCCCGGTATGAACGGCCAGCAGATCACCCACCAGGTATCACAGGATGGATTGGACACCCGCATCATACTTATGACTGGCTATGATGATGTGGAGCAAGCCATGCATGCCGCGCTGGCCGGCGCCCATGGGTACTGTTCCAAGGATATAGACGCGCAAAAACTTTCCGTTATTATTCGTGAGGTTTCGGAAGGGAAGTTTGTTTATGCCAATCATGTATTCACCCGCCGCGAGTTGGAACTTTGGGTGGAAGATAGAATGGAAGGGGCGCGCCGCTCTTACAGCGAACCCGGCACTCCCTTTCATCCCCTGTCAGACCGTGAAATGGAAGTACTGGCTTGCGTGGTGCGCGGCCTGAGCAATAAAGAGATCGCCAGCAAGTTGGGCATCAGCCATCAAACCGTTAAGAATCATATCACTGCCGTTTTGCGGAAATTCGGCGTGGAGGATCGTACCCAGGCGGTTGTATATGCCTTGAAGCGTGGCTGGGTAACACTAAAGGACGCCGATCCTTCCCTAGGAGTGATGTAATGAGCGAACCAGATGTTATGGATTACCAGGGCGAGTTAAAGGAAACCCAACGTGCACTGCGTGAGGTGACCTTGATGATCGAACAAAGCCAGGGCGAACTATCCAAGATCAAGCAGCGGAATGCGGCAATTTCCTCGCATCTTCAGCAGATCCAAAAACAAGGGGCGGCAGTTGAAGAACTTAAAATGACCTATGATTCCGCTCTGGATGTTCAACAGCGGCTATTTGTGATGGGTGGGCAATTGGAGAAACTTCAGAATGATAAAACGCATCTTGAAAAATATGTGGTCGTTCTGGAAAAAATAGTCTCTGGAGCGGGTGAAACTGCGGCTTCGACCACCACTGCTGGAAGCGCCAAAAGCAAGATGACTGGGATCGAGATGATCGTCAATGCGCAGGAGGCGGAGCGCCAGCGCTTGTCCCGCCAGATGCACGATGGCCCCGCCCAGGCTCTTTCCAATTTTATTTTGCAGACCGAAATCGCGATGCGCCTTTTGGATATCGATCCGGCACAAGCGAAGGAGGAATTGGGGAATCTAAAGACCTCCGCCATGAGCGCTTTTCAAAAAGTGCGTAATTTCATTTTTGAATTACGCCCAATGATGCTGGACGACCTTGGCTTGACCCCCACACTCCGAAAATACACTGACGCATTCAAGGAACAAACAGGGCTGGAGGTAAGTTTGACAGTAACTGGCACTGAACGCCGCCTAGAGCCTTATTTGGAAGTGATGATCTTTCGCGCGGTACAGGAACTGCTTGGAAATGCATTCCGTCACAGCCAGGCTACATTAATCAAAATTCAAATGGATATTGGAACCGATCTGATCAGGGTCAGTGTGGATGATAATGGCAAGGGTTTTGACCCTGAGACATTACAGGAGTCCACCAATCTGGGTCTGAAGCTCATTCGTGAGCGGGCGGAAATGCTGAATGGGAATTTTGAGATTGACAGCGTCGCTGGCACGGGTGCCAGGATATCTTTTACTGTTCAGGCGAAGGTTTAAGCGTCCTCTTGAACCTGCGGCGGGCCCGCCAGATTCCCAAAAGCCAGGAAAAAATAAAGAACTCACCTTGATACTTTAATCAAGGTGAGTTCTTTATACTCCAATAACTGTGTTTGACTAAATTCCTGCATTGCTCAGAATTGCCATCATATCCGAAAGCGCCATGGTCAAATTCGGGTGTTCAAGCTTGAAATGGTCCATCGATTCACGCAGGCGCTGCAGGACAGGTTCGTCGGCCTGTGCCCCGGAACCATCCAGCAGGTTTTCAATATCTGCAATCAGGTGATCGAGCAGGCCGCGCCCTTTTTCATCCAAAGGCCCGCTGCGATCCAACTCATCCTGCAATTGTTGAAGGAGTTCGCGAATTCTATTATTATTCATGGGGAAGTACTCCTTTCGACTTTAGATGGGGATTTTAATATCTCTTGCTCCACCTCTATTTTACATCCATTTGGTGGCTGCCGCATCATGTCTTCCTTCCCGAAAAGGATGCAGGTGTAATATGGCTCTTTATTGAGTAGGGTAATAGTATGGATATCGCAGGTTTTGAAAATGAGAAGGCTGGTAGAATAACAACCTTGTTTATTACCAACCTATGCATATTTTCAGGAAGAGATGAATTCAAATGAAAAACAAAACTACCAGCTTAATAATAGCCACGATAATTCTTGGCATGGGGATAAATGCATGCGGCGGCGGTGAGGCCGAATTGACACCGACGATGGCTCCGCAGGAGATTCAAACCATGGCCGTGGCGACTTTCTCAAGCGGGTTGACTCAGACCGCTCTCGCCGCGCCGACAGATACCCCCACGCCGACCAGCACGGTCACCCCGCTGGTGATTGCCACCCTTGCGAATGTGACGCCATTTGGGACAAGCCTTGTGGCAGTAATCCCAACGGCAGGCTGTTACAGCATGTCCTATGTCAATGATGTCAGCATCCCGGACAATACGACCATGAAGGCGGGCGAGACTTTTACAAAGACATGGAAAATAAGAAATAGCGGCACCTGTGCATGGGACGCAGGCTTCAAGTTTGCGTTTACCGGCGGGGACGCCATGAGCGGCGCAACCTACAGCCTGCCGAAAAGCGTGCCTGCAAATACAGACATCGATGTCTCTGTAAATATGAGCGCCCCGAGTACCGCCGGTACAATACGCGGAAACTGGCGCATGTCCACGGCGGCGGGACAGTTCTTCGGCGATGAAGTTTATCTTGTGATCGTCGTCGGGACGGCAGCAACAACCAGCACGCCCCCTGCAGCGCCGACAGAAACACCATCCACTCCATCATCATAGACTGGGAAATTATCAAAAAGCGGACGATACCCTCGTCCGCTTTTTGATTCCATGCTAAAGGAAATTTTTCTTATCTCAGTATTTCTTCATCGGCTTGTTCGATTTCAGCGTAGATCTTCTTCACTTCCTCTTTCATTTCGGCTGTTGCGGTTGGGGTCATGGAAATAAATTTGATCATATCCTTTGCCTGCCGCAGGAGATCCTTGACGGCGGCAATATAGGAGAAGTCCCGTTTGCCCATTCCATCAGGGACGGGTAGATCGCGGGCTGTTTGGATCAATTGTCGGGCGCGGATGAGGCGTTCAGCGGCGGGGATGAGTTTTGCCATGAGGTGCTCCTTATCTGGAAATTGATTCTAACCGCATTGGCATATTCCCAGCGCTTGATTTTCCACCTGTCTACAAATCAATTCGGAAGGGGAGAGATGCGCGCTGTTCACAAATGCCAATGCCTGATTTTGTTAATGCATATCTAATGTTCAAATGGTATTCTGCACGAGGTTGAGCCCATTTTAAAAATATAAAGGAGCTGGAATGAAAATTTATACGTTGAAAACCCATGTTTTGATGGTTGTGGTTACTGTCCTTTCCCTGGCGATTTCCGCCTGCGGCGTGTCTGCTTCATCCCCGTATTCTAATGGAAAGTCCAACGGCGCTTCGTCTCAGGCCACCGCCATGCCAACCAATGAACCAACAAGTGAGCCGGCCATGGAGCCCACCAGCGCGCCGACGGGCGGAGTCCTCGAAGTGCGGATCGCGGGTTTTGCCTTTTCCCCTGCTGCAATAATTACAGCCGGAACAACTGTGACCTGGACCAATGAGGACAGCACTCCGCATAAGGTTGTCGCTGACGACGGCTCGTTTATGAGCGGCACGCTAAATCCGGGCGATGCGTTCTCCTTCACCTTCCAAAACGCCGGGATATTCTCTTATCATTGCGGCATCCACGCCAGTATGAAAGGATCGATCACAGTCACGCCATAAACAGAAATCGGACTTTAAATTCACAATACGCCCTCCTGTTACGCCGCTTAATTGGTTTATGGTTCACGCCGTTGCGTAAACGTGAACTTCTTTTGCAAGCCGGTCTGCCAGCTTGTCCTTTTCCACTTCGATATCATAGCGAGTTTGCAGGTTGATCCAAAAGCGCTCAGACAGGCCAAAGAACAGGGATAGCCGCAGCGCCGTATCCGGCGTGATCGCGCTGGACATTTGGTTTTGATTACTGTTTACCTTCCAGCCATGCCCAAGTGGAAAGACCCGTACACACGAAATCGTTAGAAGTTGGAGGCTGAAATGACACATCAATATGACGATTGCTATTTCTGCGGTGGCGTGGTGGAAGAGCGCCTTTTGCCGCGCGAGATTCGCTGGAAAGGTGAATTATTGGTATTTGAAAATGTGCCGATGGGTATTTGCGCTCAGTGTGGCGAAAGATTTATTCTCCCCGAAGTGGCGAAAAAGATTGACTCTGTGCTTGAATCAAAAATGCGTCCGAGCCGTATTTTGCAAGTGCCTGTTTATCAATATCAAATGGATTTGGCCTGAACTGCCATGTTCAAATGTCACCTATGCAGTTCAACGGAGTCTCGCGAAGAACTCGTGAGCGAAATCTTTCAATTGGACGGAAAACCAGTTCTTGTGGAAAATATTCCCGCGCAGGTCTGTGCGCGTTGCGGCGAAGAGATTTTCAGCAGGGAAGCCACTGAGAAAGTCCGCCAGATTGTTCACGGAAAGAAGAAGCCCATCAAGTCCGTGCAAATGGACGTATTTGCTTATGCCTGAAGACGAAACTCCCGACGCGAAATCAGCATCGGGAATTTTTATTCTCCCAAAGACCTGACAGGTTTTCACAAATCCGCCCTCAACCCGCGCCTGTATCTACGCAATTAACTTGATAGATTCGCGCCACGATAAAACCTGTCAGGTCTGGACTGTTGAACGCGTTTCTGCCTTTTTGATTTTGCTAAGGTGATTTTCGATGATCTTTAAGAAAGGTCTATTTTGTTTGACTATAAATAGGTTCTCTCTTTTTTTTACAGATTCTTTTTTGCTCATATAATCAAATTGTGAAATCTCCCAAACAATGCCAAATAAATCAGCAAGAGTAAGTATAACTTGTGCATAGTCGTAATATTCACTTCGTGAAAGCAAAATTACATTTCTTTCATCTTGAACTTGTAAGAATTCGATATGACTATTGTAATCAATGTGGGTTTTTTTGCTCAAGAATCCATACAATCGTGCGCATTCAGGAGTGATTTTCTTAAGTTCCGATATAGTTTTGGTGGTAGTGATTTTTTGTATATCACTTAAATTAGCAAAAGGATAGGCTACATATGCCCATGCAATTTGCTCTAAAATCAGTCTTGATACGGCGTGCGCTTCATATTCATTGCCGAGTCTATATAAGAGGTGTGCAGAAAAAAAACTAGCAACCAGTCTTTCAAGAACAAGGGATGCCCCGAAAACCCCACTAGAAGGAAGGCTCTTTTCTTCTGTCATTGATCGTGATATCTCTTTCTCAATGTGATTTTTAGCAGATTTGTACGCGTTGATATATTCTGAAACTACCCCTTTATTCTTGCTTTTATCTTCAACTCTGTCCTCACAATATTTTCTCTTTGCATAATCAATACTATGAAGGCGGAGATGAGAAGCAGTAACTGCGGCTTGCACATTGTTGATTAATGTTTTATTAGTTGGGTAATTTGGTACTAAAGCCATATAGCTTGTGCCAGCTCCTGCAATTTCATAATCTTCTAACAACTCGCGGACTCGCTCGCCAATATTAAGGCCTAACATTCTTCTTATTGAAATAGTGTTGAGTGCAGTCATTTTTCTATACCTCCTTTTGTATCTTTTAGTATTACAACCACACAATAGATGAGCGATTAACTTTCTGTCCATATTAATTACATACGACTCATTTTACCTTACTTAAATGCGGCAAAAGAAGGGAGAGAACATCTCCCGCAACCGAACCAACCTCCCATTAATCCAGAAGCGTGGCCTCGATACGGCGGCGGGTTTCGATACCTCCTTGCAGGACTACTCAACCGCCGCCGCCGTATTTCGGCAAGCTCGACACAAGCCTCGATCACTGCCAATTCCCGAATATCGCATCCCAACCTGTAAACTTTCAACTTTCCAACATGTTACCGTCTCTCACTTGGTATAATTCCGCCACTAAATCTTTCGGAGCGCGCATGAGCAAAAAACTAACAGGCAACCAGATCCGCCAGGATTTTATAGATTTCTTCGTCGAGCACGGACATACGGCTGTGCCGTCCATGTCGCTCGTGCCGGGCGGGGATGCGACCCTGCTGTTCACCAACTCGGGCATGGTGCAATTCAAGGACGTCTTCATCGGCACGGATACCAAACCCTACAAGCGCGCCGTGGATTCGCAGAAGTGCATGCGTGTGGCGGGCAAGCACAACGACCTGGATGACGTCGGCCGCGACGATACGCATCACACTTTTTTTGAAATGCTCGGCAACTGGTCCTTTGGCGATTACTATAAGAAGGACGCAATCGCCTGGTCGTGGCAGTTGCTGACCGATGTGTGGGGCTTGCCGAAGGATAAACTCTACGCCACTTGTTTCGAAGACGACCAGGGCGACATTCCGCGCGACGATGAAGCCGCCGACATTTGGAAGTCCCAGCCGGGCTTCGACCCCTCGCACGTCTTATTCTTCGGGCGCAAGGAAAACTTCTGGCAAATGGCGGAGTTTGGTCCGTGCGGGCCGTGTTCTGAAATCCACCTTGACCTCGGCGAAGAGCGCGACAACCTGCGCGGCACAGAGCACCTGTGCGGCGTGAACGGCGAATGCACGCGCTTCCTCGAATTGTGGAACAACGTTTTTATTCAATACAATCTTTTCGAGGATGGCCGCCTCGAGCCGCTGCCTGCCAAACATGTCGATACCGGCATGGGCTTCGAGCGCATCGTCTCCGTTTTGCAGGGTGTCGACTCCAATTACAAGACCGACCTCTTCACCGGCTCGCTGGACGTGCTGCGTTCGCTCACGGGTCACAGTGAAAAGGAAATGCTCGATAATTTCACGCCCTATCGCGTCATCTGCGACCACACCCGCTCCGCCGCCTTCCTCATCGCCGACGGCGTCGTGCCCGGCAACGGCGGGCGCAACTACGTCACGCGCATGATCATCCGCCGCGCCGCGCGCTTCGGCACCAAGATCGGACTCAAAGAACCTTTCCTTGCCAAAGTGGCCGAAGCCGTGATCGCGGAATACGGCGGATTTTATCCCGAACTGGAAAAGAACAAGCCGACTATTCTCGATAACCTGACTCGCGAGGAAATCCGCTTCGCGCGCACGGTGGAAGCTGGTACGGCTCATTTGGAGAATCTACTCTCTGAGCTTCGCGGCTCGAAATCCAAAATCCTCGACGGTCACAAAGCCTTCGACCTGTACGCCACCTACGGCCTGCCCTTTGAAATCTCGCGTGACATTGCCCGCGAAGGTAGTCTCGATATTGATGAAGCAGGCTTCAACGCCGCAAAGGAAGTGCACAGCAAGGCCTCCGGCGGCGGCAAGGCCATGGGAAAACTCGGCGGCGAAGATTCGGAATTCTTCGCCAATATCTTGAAAGACCTGCAAAAGAAGAAAAAACTCGGCGCGAATGGCGTTGAATATGACCCATATAATAGTCCGCGCGTGGAAGGTGAAGTGCTGGCCCTGATCGTCAACGGCGAGTCTGTTGAATCCGCATCCCTCGACGACGTGGTCGAAGTCATCCTGCCGAAGACCGGTTTCTATATCGAATCTGGCGGTCAGGTGAATGACGAAGGCTACATCCGTTCCCTCACCCTACCCTCTCCCAAAGGGAGAGGGGGACTCCCGTCCCCCCTTGGGGGAAGGGTTGGGGATGAGGGGGGCTGGCAAATCGAAGTTACTGCCGTGCGCCGTGCCGCGGCGGGTACGATCACGCACATCGGACAGGTCATCTCTGGGCATCCCAAGGTAGGCGACAAAGCCGTCGCCGAGGTGGACATGGCGCGTCGTCACAATATCATGCGCAATCACACAGCGACGCACCTGCTGCATAAAGCGCTGCACCAAGTGCTCGGCGACCATGCCCGTCAGGCGGGCTCCTTGGTCGCGCCTACACATCTGCGCTTCGACTTCACCCAACCCGATGCGATGACTCCCGAACAAATTGAACGGGTCGAGCAGATGGTCAACGAAGCGATTGCGGAGGATATGCCGGTTAACAAGGAAACCAAGTCCCTCGACCAAGCCAAGCAGGAAGGCGCGATGGCGCTCTTTGGCGAGAAGTACGGCGAGACCGTCCGTACGATTTCGATTTTAGAGTCCAGCGTCTCTGACGTTGGCAATAAATATTCCTACGAACTCTGCGGCGGCACGCACCTGGACCGCACCTCCGACATCGGCGCGTTCCTTATCGTCAGCGAAGGTTCGGCAGCGGCAGGCATCCGCCGCATCGAAGCGGTCACTGGCCGTGGCGCGTACGAACTCATCAACAAGCGCTTCAAGACCCTCAAACAAACGGCGGGCGCGTTGAAATCCTCTGTCGAAGAAGTGCCTACCAAAGTTGACGCATTACAGGATGAGGTTTCCGAACTCAAGAAGGAACTTGCGAATCTTCGCATTCAATCGGCGCTGTCAGCCTTCAACCTGCAGCTTTCAAATATACAAACGGTGAAGGGAGTAAATGTCCTGGCGGTTGAAATCCCCCATGCAGATGTGGATACCCTGCGTGCGCTCGCCGATAAATTTCGCGAGAAATATCCCAAGGCTGGCGCGGCTGTCCTCGTCACAGGAACAACCGTCATTGCGGTGGTGACCGAAGACCTGGTTAAGCAGGGCATGAAGGCCGGCGACCTGATCACAGGCATCGGCGGCAAAGGCGGCGGGCGTCCCAACCTGGCGCAGGGCAGTTTGCCGGATGGGAAGGTTAGCGAGATGATGGTGAAGGTTGCTAAAGCAGTCGAAGAGAAGTTGAAATTAAGTTAATCTAACCGTTATTAAGAAAACAAAACCTCCTCATTCATAACATGGGGAGATTTTGTTTTTCCTTCGCTGTATTTTCCTTGAATTTCGATTTCCCATTCTCCCATCATGCTTGAAAAACAATTCTTCCATCCACCATGGTCATCACGGCTTTTGCCGTCCTGATATCTTGCGGCTGCAGTGCGAACAGATCATGCGAGAACATGACCATGTCGGCCAGATAACCCGCCTTGATCTGTCCCTTTTCGTTTTCCTTGAATTCAGCATAGGCCGCCTCGCGTGTATAGCCGAGGATGATTTCTTCCAGGGTTAAGCGTTGGTCCGGGTCGTTGGGATTCCATTTCTCGCGGTTCATGCCCACATGCAGGTTGACCATCGGATCGTAAGCTGCAACCGGCCAGTCGCTGCCCAAAGCGATATTGCTGCCCGTATTTTTTATGTCCCGCCAGGCAAATGAAAGCGGCCAGCGCTGCTCGCCAACCCGCGCCGGCCAGACATCGTCTTCTGAAATACTGAAGGGCGCATGGCTGGTCTGCATGGACGGGAGCGCTCCGAGTTGTTGGAAGCGCGGAATGTCATCTCGATGAATGACCTCGATATGTTCGACGCGATGACGGCTGTCCCGCTTCCCATTCATCCTTTGAACTGCTTCGTACCCATCCAGCACCCGCCTCACCGCGCCATCCCCACAGCAGTGGACGAAGATCTGCAGTCCCATTTTGTCGCATAAAGCCGCCATGCGGGTGAAATGTTCAAGCGAATAAATGCCCTCAGGCTTGGCATGCGGGTTATCTGCGTAGGGTTCAATATTGAGCGCCGTGTAGGATTCCCACACCCCATCCATGAAGAATTTGACTGCTCCGCCGCGCGCGAATTCACCCTGAACCTTCGCCATTTCGGCGGCTTCTTTGACCATTTCATCGGTTGTATCCGGCTTGACCCAATACGGGACATATACGCGCAGGGTAAGTTCGCCAGTGTCCTCCAACGCGGCATAAACCATCATCTCTGCCATGTCGCCATTCATATTATGGACGCTGGTCACGCCGCTTGCGTTGATCTTTGCGATAGCCTGTTTGAGCAGCTCGCGTTTGCGCGAGTCACTTGGCTCGGGGATCAGGTCCGCCACGAGGTTTGTGGCCGTCTCGCGCAGCTCGCCGGTGGCGAGTCCGTTTTCATCGCGGACGATCACGCCATTGCCGGGCGCCTGTTTGCCAGGTTGTAAAATTCCGGCCATTTCCAGCGCTTTTGTGTTGGCCCATGACGTGTGACTGTCATAGGCATTGATGATCACAGGTCTGTCAGCCAGGATTACATCCAGCTCGTGCCGGGTCGATGCAATATTGTACTTAATGCCGTGTCCCTCGATCCAAGCGCTGGTTTTATTTTCAGCGGCGAATATTTGCAGGACTTGTTTTAAATCTTCGAGATTTTTTACATCAGTTAACTGTGCGCCGCCCATTGAAATTGCCCCCCATAGTAAATGAAAATGCGAGTCGATGAAGCCGGGCGTGACTGTGCGTCCCATTCCGTCAATCACTTGCGTGGATGAATCCAGGTGGTTTTTTACCTCTTCATTTGTCCCCGCAAAGATGATGCGGTTTCCTTTTACAGCGACAGCTTCTGCCAGTGGTTTTTCCTCATTGCTGGTGAAGACCTTTGCATTCTCGATTACAAAATCCGCCTTGGTGGGCATGTCTCTCTCCTTTGAGCGTGTGTGGGTCCGAATATACATAAGAAAAGCAGGCAGGTCAAGACAAATCTTTCGTTTATAATGAGGGGACTTATGGGTAAAACAAAAGTTGTCGTTGCCATGTCAGGCGGCGTGGATTCATCAGTAGCGGCGGCTTTGCTCAAACAGCAGGGCTATGAGGTGACCGGCATGATGCTTCGTCTGTGGTCCGAGCCGGGCAGGGAGGATACCAATCGCTGCTGCACTCCCGATTCGATGGCGCAGGCGCGGCGTGTTGCAGGCATCCTTGATATTCCGTTCTATGTGATTGACGCAAAGGAAATCTTTCGCGAAACCGTCGTGCAATATTTTCTCGATGGGTACGCGCGCGGCGAAACCCCCAATCCTTGTTTGGTGTGTAATCGTCAAATCCGCTGGACCTTTCTTTTGAATCATGCGCTCGCATTGGGCGCAGAGTTTATGGCGACCGGGCATTATGTCAGAATTCAGCAGGCGGAGGATGAAAAACAAAGGTTGCTTCGCGCGGCGGATCACTCGAAGGATCAATCCTATGTTTTGCATGTCCTGACCCAGGATAAACTTGCCCATGCGCTTTTTCCTGTGGGGGAGTATCCCAAGCCCGAGATACGGCGCCTCGCATCCGACTTTGGCATGCCGACTGCTTCGAGAGCGGATTCTCAGGACCTGTGTTTTCTCGCTGGCGAAGATTATCGTAATTTCCTGCAGCGTAATGCCGCCGAGATGCTCAAGCCGGGTGTCATTGAAAACCGTGCGGGTGAAATCGTCGGTCAACACAACGGACTGGCCAACTACACGATCGGGCAAAGAAAAGGACTTGGAGTTGGATCGCCCGTCCCGCTTTTTGTGATTACGAAAAATTCAGCGCGCAATGCGCTTGTGGTTGGCACGCAGGCTGAACTCGGCGTGACCGAGATCATGGCAAGCGATGTCAACTGGTTGAGCGGGCAGGCGCCGCGTGAACCATTTCGCGCGGAGGTGAAGATTCGGTATACGGCGAAAGAGGTCGAGGCGCTGGTCAGCCCGTTGGAAGGGGATCAGGTATCGGTTAAGTTTGAGGCGCCGGTGCGGGATGCCACAGCCGGCCAGGCGGCGGTATTCTATCAAGGTGAGCTGATGATCGGTGGCGGGATCATCACCTAATATAATAACTAGCGTGTAGCCAATTAATGGAGTGAAGAGTATTACAACGATCATTCTTCACCATGAGAGGATTTTCCATGAACTATCGTATTGAATCACTGATGTCTGCCCGTCTTTTTGTTGTGCCGCAATTTGCGGATGAGCGCGTGTACTTTTTGAGCAATCTTTCCGGGCATTTGAGTTTGTATGCCATGTTTTACGGCGGCAGCGTGCCGGAACCGCTCTTGCCCTCGAATATTGCCTTGCAGAATCCGCATTTGATCGATGGACGTTCCTTTTATGCGTTTCCCGAATTGGACAGGATCCTTGTGATGGTCGACAAGGACGGCGATGAAAATTATCAGCCCATGTTGATCCCGTTCGGCGGCGGCTTCCCCGAGCCGGCCTTCAATAATTTCTTTGCGAAGTATCGCGTCCACCTCGGTGAATGTGACCGCGACAAGGCAGTCGTCTATTTGCTGGCTAAGCGACGCGATAAGCCGGTGAATGAAACCTATCGCGGCGACTTGAAGACCGGCAAACTGACAAAGATTGTACAAAGCGAATGGAGTTTTGATGTCTCGGCGCACAGTCGTGACCATTCCAAACTTTTACTTGGCACCGGTTACGCCATGGGCGATGGCGTTCTGTATTCGTGGGTCAGGGGCAAACAAACATTGCTTTACGGCAAGCCGTTGAAAGAGCGTAAGCCGGGCGAACAGGTCCCGCTAAATGGACTCGGTAGAGCTGTATTTTCACCGAGCGGAAAAGGCGCGCTTGTCACAAGCGCAGTCTTCGAGGATACTTTCAGCCTGGGGTATATAAGCCTCAAAAAACCTGGCGTTATGCTTCCAATTAAATTGAAGAATGCGGCTCATACGGGTGTGGGTGAAATGGAGAATATTGTTCACATGAAGGACAATCATTATCTCGTCACCTTTAACATTGATGGCTGCTCCTGGGCGTACGAAGGCGTCTTTGACGAGGCGAGACTCCTCATGAATCTCAAACATGTTTTGGTGGGACAGGAGCCATTCGATGGCGGTATGTTGGAGCATATGGACTACGACCATGCGGAGGATATCTTCACATTTTCATTTTCCACTGCCACCTCGCCGACTCAAATTTATTCCATTGAAGGTGCGAAGCGCAGCGATCTTTTCCTGCACACCAATGAAAAAATACTTGGCATTTCAGACGCACAACTCTCGAAAGGCGAGGATGCGTCATTCGTCTCGCATGACGGGTTGCGCGTTTCAGCGCGTTTGTATCTGCCCGCCAAATCACTGGGATTCAAGGGACCTCGTCCTCTGGTCTATTACATTCACGGCGGTCCCCAGGGACAGGAACGCCCCGACTTTGCCTGGTTCTCAATGCCATTGATCCAATTTATGACTTTACGCGGGTTTGCCGTCTTCGTTCCGAACGTGCGCGGTTCCACGGGTTACGGTCTTTCCTATGCCAAACACGTGGACCGTGATTGGGGTGGACAGGATCGGCTCGACCATGTCCACGCGATGACAAAGGTCCTGCCGAGGGATAGGCGTGTGGATGTGAAACGGGCGGCTGTGGTTGGCCGTTCCTATGGCGGTTACATGACCTTGATGCAAGCCGGCATGCATCCTGATTTGTGGAAGGCCTCCTGCGATATGTTTGGTCCGTACGATTTGTTGACTTTCTCCGAACGCATACCCGAAACCTGGAAGCCATATTTCAAAATAGCGATTGGCGACCCGGCGGTACCCAAGGAAAAAACTTTTCTAATTGAACGGTCGCCTAAAACCCATCTCTCGAACATGAAAGCCCCGATGCTTGTGATTCAAGGCCGAAACGATCCGCGCGTGGTTGCGACGGAGTCGGAGGACCTGGTCAAACAATTGCGGGCGAAAGGCAAACGCCTGGAATTGCTGATCTTTGAAGATGAGGGCCATGATGTTTTAAAGTATGAAAACCGCGTGACCTGCTACAATGCCATTACTGATTTCTTTGCGAAATACCTGAGTCCATAAAATGACCTTCCCCATAGTTTTGTTTGGATCGATCATTGCTGTTTTACTTGGTGTGTTGTTCCACCTCCTGCGCGGGGGAGGTGGGTGGCGTCTGTTTTTATATATCGGGTTAAGCGCTCTTGGTTTCACGCTTGGGCAGTGGGTCAGCCTGTATAGCGGCTGGAAATTGTATCTGTTCGGCGCGCTGGATATTGGCATGGGGGTGATTGGAAGCATGGTGATCTTGATCCTTGGCGAGTGGCTGAGTCGGATCGAAGTACAGAAAAAAAACGGTGTATAATCTGCGCCCGTTGGGAATAAACCGCGAAGGATGCCGATAATATCTGCCGCATGATTGCAAATCATTTTGATAATATTATCCTAAACGGCGGCGAAGGGTCCCTGCTCGAAAGTACGGGACCTTCGTTCGCGAAAAGCAACCTCTCAGATCCCACCGATCGCCCTTGAGAGAACGACTTGTTTTTTTTGAGATGGATATAAAAATTTGAAAGTGAGTGAAGAATATGGAAATTTTGAAGAACTTGATTGATATTTTCCTGCATTTGGATGAATATCTGTCCAGCATCATTACCGCCTACGGCACATGGACCTATGCTATTTTGTTTATCGTTATCTTTATCGAGACCGGCCTGGTGATCATGCCTTTCCTGCCCGGCGATTCGCTTTTGTTTGCTGCAGGCACGTTTGCAGCCCTGGGTTCGTTGAATATTTGGCTGCTGGTCGGTTTGTTAATTGGGGCGGCATTCCTGGGGGATACGGTCAACTACTTCATCGGTCATTATCTGGGTGAACGCGCCTACAATATCAAATGGATCAAGAAGGAATATTTCGATAAGACCCACGCTTTTTTTGAAAAGCATGGCGGCAAGGCCATCTTCCTGGCCAGATTTGTTCCCATCGTCCGTACGTTTGCGCCTTTTGTGGCCGGCATTGGCAAGATGACTTACGGTTATTTCATCACCTACAATATCGTTGGCGGCGCGGTCTGGGTTCTGCTCTTCACATTCACCGGGTATTTGTTCGGCAATATTCCCTTTGTGAAGAAAAATTTCGAATATGTGATCATCGTAATTATTTTGGTCTCTGTTCTGCCGATGCTCTATGAGTGGCTGAAGTCAAGAAATAAAAAAGACGTCCATCCAGAAGTGGAAATTAGCGAAAGCTGATGGATCATTATGAAAAGGTTTGCAATTCTATTCGCTATATTTCTGGCCGCCGTCATTTTTCTGGCTGATCTGGGATATATGGAGGTCGAAATAAGAATCCTGAATATGTTCCCATTTGGCGACAAGATCGTACATTTTTTACTGATTGGAATTCTTGACTTTCTGATTACCGCAAGTTTGATACAGACGCTTCCCTCCCGCAGCCCGATCTGGGTTGCGGTTTCTGTGGCTTTTTTTCTCGCCGTGGTATTCACCATCGAAGAAGCCTCCCAGGGATCAATCCATGGACGTTACGCTTCATGGAAGGATTTGTTTGCGAACTACACGGGGATCATATTTTTTGGTTTTATGGCGTGGTTCTTAAATAGGAAACCGAAGTCATAAAGCCCCCGTTTTCGAGAATTGGACGTGACTGCCACCTTCAAGGTGGTTGTCTCTTTTTTTAGGCATCAGCACCGCATGTTTTCGCTGTGATTGCTGATCGAGTCCTGCTTCCCTCCTTAGGGTGGTATTTCTCGGCTTTCAGGCTTAAAAGGCCGATCTAAACATAGAATTGGACGGGATTACCCTAAAAAGGCGATATGCTTTTCTTGTTTTTCTTGTATAATGAATGTGTTATTTTTCTGCCGTAAATTTAGCCAGCAATTTGCGTTTGAGTTCCACCCATGGTTGTTTGGATTGGAATCCGTAACAAAAGATTTGGTTGATATCGAATTCGATGTAAGGAGAGAAATATGCGACGAGGTCGAACTCTGATTTTTGTACTTCTGATCGTCATCATCGGGTTGGCGGTAGGTTTTGTGGCCATCCGCCAATTTTTACTTGCACAGCAAAGTACAGAACAACCTGTGTATGTTGATGTTTATTACGCCGCTCAAAACATTCCACAGGGAGGCAATATTACAGAAGCAGTGCTTGGGACGATGAGGATTCCCCAGGAGAACGTGGTTGCAGTCATGTTTACGCGGGATGAGCTGGCCGGGCTGATCAGCAACAAGGTGGCCAAGTTCCCGCTCGATCAAGGCGTTGTCATTACCGAACCCATGGTCAATGACGCGTCCGCGGCGGTTCCCATCTCTGGGCCGCAATGGGCTTCATTGATTCCGCCGGGTATGACGGCCATTTCTATACCGACCAGCCGCCTCGCCATATCGGCGTATGCGATCAATGACGGCGCTCACGTAAATATTAATGCCTGTTTCCTGTTTGTCGATGTGGACCCCGCCTTCCAATCAATTTTGCCTAACCTGACCGGTTCTCTGACAGGTACGGGTTTTGTGCCGGACGCTCTGCCGGTTCTTTCTCTTGACGCGAGCGCTTCCGGTACCCCGCAAGGCAGGTTGGAATTGGACCCGTCCGTTCAACAGCCGTTTTATCTGGTTCCGTCTGAGGCACAACGCCCAAGGATTGTTTGTCAAATGCTGCTCCAGGATGTAGTGGTCATGAAACTGGGTAATTTCCCCCTTACACCGACATCGGCCACCAATCCGCAAGCAGCTGATGCGCAGGCCCAACAGCAGCCCTTGGCTCCTGACATCATTACTCTGATAGTAACACCACAAGACTCGATTACACTTTCCTATTTAATATATACCAACGCACAGGTTTCAATGACTTTGAGGAATCCAACGGATCTGGCCCGCCAGGCAACCGAAGCCTCCACCCTGCAATTCCTGCTTAGTCAGTACAATATTCCCATTCCTGCAAAACTTCCTTATGCAATGCAGCCGGCTTTTGGTGATGGCGCGAATAATACAATTCCATTTGCTCCCCCATTTTTACCAAACGATACAGTGACAGTGCCTGCTCAATAGGGATGAATGCCTTCAGGAATGGACGTAATTTAATATGGCTTTAGATAAGATTCGAGTGCTTATCGTTGATGATATTGCAGAGACTCGCGAGAACGTCCGCAAATTGTTGCAGTTTGAGTCTGATGTGGATGTTACCGGTGTTGCGAGATCGGGCAGGGAGGGGATTCAACTTGCACAGGAGTTGGATCCGGATGTCGTGTTGATGGATATCAACATGCCGGACGTGGATGGAATTGCCGCTACACAGGAGATACGTAAAAATTCGCCCTATATCCAGATTGTGATTTTGTCGGTACAGGGCGACCAGAACTATATGCGGCAGGCCATGCTCGCAGGTGCTCGCGACTTCCTGATAAAACCCCCAATGGGAGATGAGTTAATTTCCGCAGTTCGCCGTGCAGGGGAGATGGCGCAAATCGAGCGGGCAAAAAATGCAAAGCAGCAATATTCTGCCAATCCAACCTTGGGCGGAGCAATATTGATGTCAGCCTTTGCCCCTGCCTCAAAGGGAAAAATAATCACCGTATATAGCCCCAAAGGCGGAACGGGCTGTACTACCATCGCCGTAAACCTGGCCATCGCATTACACAATGAAGATACCCGCGCTGTGCTTGTCGATGCGAACCTGCAATTCGGCGATGTTGCTGTTTTTATGAACGAACATGGGAAGAATACAATTATCGAATTAGCGCCTCGTGTGGATGAGCTTGAACCGGATGTGGTGGAAGAGATATTAATAAAGCATGAGGCTTCAGGGGTGAGGATTCTGGCTGCGCCGCAGCGTCCTGAACTGGCGGAGAAGGTTTCAGCCGAGCAATTCACAAAAGTATTGCAATTCCTGCAACGAATGTATTCATATGTTGTGGTTGACACCTCTCCCATTTTGACGGATGTGATTCTTTCCACAATTGACATCAGCGATGTGATCGTATTGGTAACTACTCAGGAAATCCCTGCGATTAAGAATGCGCGCCTGTTCCTTGATTTGTTGCAAACCATGGGGATTGGCAGGGAGCATGCTGTTTTTGTCATGAACCGATATGACAAACGAATTGCCATTACACCTGAGCGTGTGAGTGAAAATCTCAAGCATGAAGTTTCGGTCACCATACCATTTGATGAAAAGGTGGTCATTACGTCGGTAAATCGTGGAGTGCCGTTCATGCTGGATAACAAAGCGCAGCCGGTGGGTAGAGGTATTCTTTCATTGGCGGAAGTAGTCCGTGCGCGGCTAAATGTATTGGAAGCAGAGAGTGGCGCATCTGTTAAACGTTAAGGAGTATTACTATGTCGTTGCTTCGACGTATTGAACATGGTCAAGAGGGCGGTGAGCAGGAGGGCGGAGTTTCTTCCCCTGCGCCACGTCCATCCGGAGGCGGTGGATAGGTTGGGTCGGGAGGTGGAAGCGATTCCTCCCGCCTTTCATCGTTACAAGCCAGGCGGGTTAGTGCACCGATTGCATCGCCGCAAGCCGGGTCATATTTTGATCTGAAGACACGCGTTCAAAATAAACTGCTCGCGGAAATCGACCCATCGATGGATATTTCACGGACCGAGGAGGTCCGCCGGACCATCCAAAATTTGTTTGAGCAGATTTTATTGGAAGAAAATATTGTTCTTTCAAGGCCTGAACGCGCCCGATTGTTCGAGCAGATTGCCGCTGAAATACTTGGGCTGGGTCCATTACAGTCATTGCTGGAAGATGACACAATCACTGAAATTATGGTAAACGGCCCCAAAAATGTCTATATCGAGCGAAAAGGGAAACTTCATCGTGTGCCGGTGACTTTCGAGAGCAATGAGCATGTGATGCGCATTATTGATCGGATTGTTGCCCCGCTGGGCCGTCGAATCGATGAATCCAGCCCTTATGTTGACGCACGCTTGCAGGACGGCTCTCGTGTCAATGCTGTTATTCCTCCAATTTCTCTTGTGGGCCCGGTTTTGACAATTCGTAAATTTTCGAAGAACCCAATTTCTGTTGAGCAAATGGTGCAGTTTGGCTCTATTACCAATGAGGCGGTTCAATTTCTTAAGGCGTGTGTTGAAGCACGCTTGAATATTATTATTTCTGGCGGCACAGGTTCCGGGAAGACAACTTTATTGAATGTGCTTTCAGGTTTTATTCCATCGGATGAGCGTATTCTAACCATTGAAAATGCTGCAGAACTTCAGCTGCGCCAGGAACATGTGGTTACACTTGAATCCCGCCCTCCTAATATTGAGGGACGCGGTGAAATTACGATTCGGGATCTTGTCATTAATGCTCTTCGTATGCGCCCTGAGCGCATTATTGTGGGTGAGTGCCGTGGCGGGGAAACATTGGATATGTTGCAGGCAATGAATACAGGTCATGACGGCTCCATGACGACCGCGCATGCGAATGCCCCGCGCGATGCGCTCTCGCGCATCGAAACCATGTGTCTTATGGCAGGGATGGACCTGCCCATTAAAGCTATTCGTGAGCAGATGGCAAGCGCTGTAGATTTGATCTGTCAACAGGAGCGCATGCGGGATGGCACACGTAAAATCACGACCATTACTGAAATTAGCGGCATGGAAGGCGATGTCATTACCATGACGGATATTTTCGTCTACGAACAAACAGGTGTGGAAAATGGCCGGATTATGGGCCGTCTCCGCCCCACGGGTCTGCGGCCAAAATTTATGGATAAGATCGAAACAGCAGGGATTCACCTGCCCCCATCCATTTTTGGCATTGGTGAACGCCGCAAATATTAAGGCGTAGCGAATGACACTTGTTTTGATCTGTTCTTGAAATATTGCTGAGAAGGAACAACATGACCTGGATTATTATCATCGGCGGTTTAATTATCATCATTTTATTGATTGTGGGTATTGTTGTTTCATCAAATAGTGAACGCTCGCTGGTTGAGCAACGACTTGGTCAATACCTGGATGAAGATAATCAAGGTATGGAGCATGAATCCCAGCGTTCTATTATTACTGACTGGGTTTCCAAACGAGTTGAAAAAACGTCTTATGGAGATCGTATTGCTCGTGATCTTGCTCGGGCGGATTTAAAATTCAAGGTTGCTGAATATTTTATATTAATTGCGGTTAGTACATTATTGGGGGGCCTGCTGACATGGTTCATCGGGAATCGTCATCCCATCTCGGCATTGATCGGACTGATCGCCGGTGCTTTTGCGCCTCGTATGTACGTCAAAAGACAGCAAAAACAGCGCTTACAAAAATTCAATGATCAATTATCGGATATGCTTAACCTGATGGTAAATGGTTTGCGCGCTGGATACTCGACCATGCAGGCCATGGAGGCCATTAGTAAGGAATTGCCTGCCCCCATCTGTGATGAATTTCGAAGGGTCGTTCAGGAAATGCAGATCGGTATTACGATGGAAACTGCTCTTGAAAATTTACTTCGCAGGATACCGAGCGATGATTTGGATTTTGTGATCACCGCTATCAATGTTCAACGCGAAGTTGGCGGGAATCTTTCCGAGATATTGGATAATATTTCCTTTACCATTCGCGAACGGGTCCGTATTAAAGGCGAGGTGCGCGTATTGACGTCGCAAGTTCGCACATCAGGTTCCGTGCTTTCTTTGATCCCATTTTTTCTTACACTTATTTTGTGGTTTCTCAACCCGGAATATTTGATGTCTGCTACGCAGGGCGGCCCGCTGTGTACTGTAGCGATTATTTGTACTGTACTTGGTTTGATTGGCTCCAGCTACTTTATCATGATGCATATTGCGGATATTGAGGTCTGACATGACAATTGGTATTGGCATCTTCGTGGGTGTTTTGATTTTGGGCGGAGCCATTTTGCTTGTGATTGTAGGCATACGCTTTTCCCGTCAAAGCCAGCAGGATGAATTCGACCCGGTTATGACCCGCCTCGCAGAAGCAACACAGCGGGGCGAATCGGTTTCTCTTGAGGATGTTGAACTGCAACAACCCTTTATGGAGCGGGTTATCGTTCCCATCATAAAAAGACTTGGTGAAATTTCCACAAAATTTACACCTCAAAGGCTTTTGCAGGAGACGACACATAAACTTGAATTGGCTGGCAATCCCGGCCGCATTGACGCTTCAACTTTTCTGGCAACTCGTTTTGTAGGCGCCGCCATCTTTGGCGGTCTCTTGCTATTGATTTCATCTCTTCCTACGGTAAACTGGCCCTTCGGAAGGGTTGTTCTGGTTGTCGGTATATTTACTGCTTTAGGTTTTTTCTTTCCGCAGTTATGGTTGCAGAGCCGTATTAATGGTCGTCAAAATGAAGTGCGCAAAGCGATGCCGGATGCACTTGACCTGTTGACGATCTGCGTGGAGGCAGGCCTGGGGTTTGATGCGGCCATGTCGAAGGTCAGCGAAAAATGGGAAAACGAACTTTCGATCATGTTTGGGCGCTGTATTCGGGAAATCCAGCTTGGCAAAACACAGCGCGAGGCTTTACGCGACATGTCTGATCGCCTCGGCCTCCCTGAGTTGACCAGTTTTGTTGCGGCTGTAATCCAAAGCCAGAGCCTGGGTGTAAGTTTGGCCAAGGTTTTGCGTATTCAATCTGACCAAATGCGCATGAAGCGCCGCCAGCGCGCTGAAGAGGAAGCTCATAAGGCGCCCGTGAAGATGATCATCCCCATGGCGCTGCTCACCTTTCCATCCATCATGATTATTCTCATGGCTCCTGCTGCGTTCCAAATTGCAGGCGCGTTCGGATCGTTTATTGGTAAGTAATCTCCAAAAATAGCTGCCGCGTTATTTGAAGAGGCAGATTTGACAACCTGGAAATATACCTTATATCATTCCCTGTGGGGTATGCTTGATTTGTTATTTCCGCCTGAATGTGGGGGATGCGGCAGGGTCGGTTCGCGCTGGTGCGTTGACTGCCAAAGGCGGGTAAATGTTTTGAATGGATTTCTTTGCGATATATGCGGTCTACCGCGCGATCAGGCGGGTGTGTGTGATGCCTGCCTGGCAGACAGACCTCATTTCCGTGCATTAAGAGCATGGGCTGTTTTTGATGATCCCGTACAGACAGCACTGCATAAATTGAAATATCGACGCGATATTTCAATGGGCGACTCGCTTGCGTTGCAGATGGTGACATTCGTGAAGAATTTGAATTGGCAGATTGATATGATTGTGCCGATCCCGTTGGGGAGACAAAGACTAAAAGAAAGAGGATATAATCAGGTAGGAATGATCGCAAAACCGCTTGCGCTGGCGTTAAATATTCGATACGCGCCAAATGAGTTAGTGCGCCGAAAAGAGACGCGCTCCCAGGTGGGGTTGACCAGGGCGGAGCGCAAGGCAAATATGCATCAAGCATTTCAAGCGGGGGCAGGCGTGATTGGGAAAACCATTCTCGTGATGGATGATGTTTCTACAACAGGCTCAACTTTGTCGTCCAGCGCTGAAACGTTATTTTCATCTGGCGCCAGGGACGTATATGCCTTGACAGTCGCGCGCGCATTGCCTCATCATGGTTTGAAGCATGTGTAGCGTTTTGTGTTTGTGACTTAACATCCCAAAAAGGAGGACCGATGTCCAACAAAGTGGAAGTTCAGACACGCAACATCCGTTTGACCGAAAAGATCGAAGAGTACGTGAATAAGAAGGCCGGCAATCTGGATCATTATCTGCCGGCCATCGATGAAGCGCGCGTGGAGCTTACTCATCATAAAGCCGCACGTGATGCCAAAGATCGCAATGTGGCGCAGATCACCATTTTTGGAAAAGGTTTTACCCTGCGCACGGAAGAGCGAGCGGATGAGGCTCTCGCCGCCTTTGATCAGGCATTGGATAATTTACAGCGTCAGATCGAAAGATATAAGGGAAAACATTATCGAGGCCGCGGAGATGGGCGTTCTGCGGCGGAAGTGGCGGATGATGTTATTGACGAGGAGACTGGCGAACTTTCCCCCCTGTTTGCCCGCAGGAAGAAATTTGTGCTATATCCGATGAGCGAGGATGAAGCCGTGGTGCAGATGCGAAATCTGGGGCACGACAACTTCTTCGTCTTTTATAATGCGGAGACAAGCAAGATCAATGTGCTGTATCGCAGGCGCAATGGAAGCTATGGATTGATCGAGCCTGAGCTTGGCTGAGTGAGTTGAATGAAAAGCTGGATTGAGAAACCTCAATCCAGCTTTTTTGTTTGACTTATTCTTAATTCCATCAACAAAAAACAAAGCCCAAGAATGATCCATGCAAGGATTTGATTTTGTCTGATGCCGTTGGCGGTCAGGAGGCTGTCTCCGCGGAATGCATCGATGATGAGTTGCGAAGACGCCGTCAGCGCGGCGAAAGTGAGGAAGAGCATGCCTGGGTGCGGGCTCTGTTTTTTGAGCCAGAGCAGGCCAAAGATTAAGAGCGAGGCGAGCGCCTCGTAGATTTGGGTCGGATGGCGCATGGCATTCCATAATTCAATTCCCCAGGGTACATCTGTCTCTTTCCCAAATGACGTGCCAGCCGCGAGGTGACTTAATCCCAATCCGATGGCGAGTATGGCGAAGAAAGGTGTCAGCGCGTCAAGTGTGTACCAGAGTTTTAAGTTGCGCCGCTGACCGTAAATGAATGAGACGATGAAGGCGGCTGTAATTGCGCCAGGCGGGTCGAAGACGTTTGGATTGATGGAGAGGATGCCGAGCGGGCTTTTGATGAAGGCGGAGATGTTTTGCAAAACAAATGAGATCCGCCCGCCGACGATGAAGGCGATGAGACCGTAGAAAGCCACGTTGTTGAGATCATCTTTGCTGATGTCGTAACGTTTGGCGCGTTTTTCAGCGAGGGCGAGGCCGATCCATGCGGCAATTACGAGCAGGATCAGATGGCGCGGAGGCGCGAAGAAATTGCGAAATATAGTGAGCATCTTATCTTAGAATTTCTTCAATGCGGGTGCGGAGGAGCGCTTCGGACATGGGGCCTCCTATGACGACTTCGGTGATGATACCGTAGCGATTGATGAAATATGATGAGAGCAGTGAGTGGATCTGGTATGCCTTTCCTACTTCTCCGGTTTCGTCAAGCAGAATTGGGAAGGTGAGGTTGTATTCTTCTGCAAATGGGACAACTGCAAACGGATCATCTTGATAAGTCATGTCAACCGCCAGGACAATGAAATTCTGGTCCTTGTATTCATCGTACATTTTTTGAAGGGTGGGCATTTCTGCGCGGCAGGGCGGACACCAGGTCGCCCAGAGATTGACAAGCACTGCCTGTCCTTTTAGGTCAGAAAGTGTATATGGATTACCTGAGGGGGTCTTGAGCGTGAAATCGGGCGCAGCAAAGCCCGTCTGGGGGGCGGGAACCTTGCCAGATGTGGATGTGCCTGTGGCATCTGCTGAGATCGCAATCCACGACGCGCCCGCGATGAGCACAAGGATGTAAAGGATGATGCGCTGGGTTTGGGTCATGGTATCTGGTTTTATTTATCCTTGATGATGATTAAATAACAACGGCACTGATGCACTTTTGGAAGTAAAATAGATAATAATCCTTTTTTCTGTAGGTTTGACCTGATCGTTTCTTACTATGTTTTTTCCTGATTCGACTTTCATTGGCATTGACCCGACCTCCGGGCACAAATCCTTCACTTACGCTGCATTGGATAAGGATTTGAATCTCCTTGCACTTGCCGACGGTGAGCTGGAAGATGTAACCGTGTTCATTGCAGGGCAGCAGTCTGCGACGGTTGCGGTAAATGCTCCTGCGGGAGTCAATCTGGGCCTGGTGCGTGAGAAGTTGAAGAGAACAATGTCTACGCCTCATCAAATCCGCGGTGCGGAATTTCGTGTGGCCGAGTTTGAACTTCGCGAACGGGGCATATCTGTTTCAGGCACACCCGCAAGCGTGGGGGCATCTCCCGCCTGGATGCAGCTGGGCTTTGAGTTATATCGCAAATTGGAGGAGTTGGGTTTCAAAAAATACCCTGCAGGAAAAGCGCCGTATCAAATATTGGAGACTCATCCACATGCCTGTTTTTGTGTCTTGGCTGGCGGGGTGCCGCTTCCCAAGCCTTCGCTAGAGGGAAAGCTGCAAAGGCAATTAATCCTTTACGAGCGCGGCCTCCGTATCAAGGACCCGATGGAGTTTTTTGAAGAGATCACGCGCTATAAAATGACGAAAGGAATCTGGCCCACCGAATTGTTGTATCCACCTGAACAACTCGATGCGTTGGTTGCGGCATATACTGCCTGGTTGGCTGTCCACAAACAGGAACATACCCGATCCGTGGGGGATGAGCAGGAAGGACTGATAGTATTGCCAGATAAAGAATTGAAGGAAAAATACTAAGCAACGGCGGACTTTCTCTTACTCATCGTCCCTGTTGGTGTGTTCCACGAGAATTTCTTCGATCTTCCCGATACGTTGAAGCCAATCTTCAATCTCCAATTCCGCCTTGAGGTTGACGCGGTAATCCAATTCGCTTCTCAGACGGTCCTTGGAATCCTGTCTATTCTGACTCATCATAATGACGGGCGCCTGAATCGCAGCCAGCATGGAGAGAAATAGGTTTAGGAGGATGAAAGGATACGGATCCCCTTTTTTGAATTCACGAATGGAAACCCGGTCGGCAAGCCCCTTGCGTTCTTCTGCATCCAACAATTCGAAGATGGGAACTTCATTGAAAAAATCGGGATCGACCATGATAACAACCTCCTTGCATATCATCGTTTGGTAAAATAGAGGTCAACCTTTTTCATAGGACTTAATTATGACTGCTGACTTGCAAGTACGCGCGATCGACACACTTCGCTTTCTTTCTGCAGATGCGGTTCAGAAGGCAAACTCAGGCCATCCTGGCTTACCGATGGGTGCAGCGGCGATGGCTTATACGATCTGGGCACGCCACCTGCGACATAACCCACGCAACCCCAAATGGGCGGGTCGTGACCGTTTCATTCTATCGGGCGGGCATGGATCCATGCTTTTATACTCTTTGCTGCATCTGACGGGCTACGATCTTTCGCTCGATGAATTGAAAAATTTCCGCCAGTGGGGAAGCATCACGCCCGGCCACCCTGAATATGGATTGACGCCCGGCGTCGAAGTAACCACAGGTCCGCTGGGACAGGGGTTTGCCAACGGCGTGGGCATGGCAATTGCAGCTTCGCATCTCGCCTCGACCTTCAACCAGCAAGGTCATAAAATAATCAATCCTTTTATCTATGCCATTGTCACCGATGGCGACCTGATGGAAGGCGTTGCTTCTGAAGCCGCCTCGCTGGCAGGACATTTATCCCTCGGAAGATTGATCTATCTATACGATGATAATCATATTTCGATAGACGGCTCGACAGATTTGTCATTCACTGAGGACCGCGCAGCGCGTTTCCAGGCTTACGGCTGGCAGGTCCTGCATGTGGAAGATGGCAATGATGTGGAAGCGATTGACAAGGCCATGCAGGAAGCGAAATCCGATCCGCGGCCTTCATTGATTGTTTGCCGCACGATCATTGGCTTCGGTGCGCCGAACAAGCAGGGCACATCCAAGGCGCATGGCGAGCCGCTTGGCGACGAAGAACTCAACGCTGCGAAGGATAATTTGGGCTGGCCCAAAGAACCGCGCTTCTTTATCCCTGACGATGTGCTTGCTTTTTACCGCAAGGCAGTTGACCGCGGACGTGAACTTGAATCTGACTGGAAAATGAAATTTGATGAATACAAGCGCCTGTATCCTGTGCAAGGCGCCGAATTGCAGCGCCGTTTGAATGGTGAACTGCCGCAAGGCTGGGAATCCGCTTTGCCAACCTTCCCTGCAGATGCGAAGGGGATGGCAACTCGTGCGGCTTCAGGAAAAACGATCAATGCAATTGCAGCGAGACTCCCGGAACTCATCGGCGGCTCTGCGGATTTGGCTCCCTCCAACAACACAAAAATCGACGGAAGCCCTGACTTCCAAAAAGATTCATATCAGGGACGCAATTTTCACTTTGGGGTGCGCGAACATGCCATGGGAGCGGCCTTGAATGGCATGGCTGTATTTGGCGGCGTGATCCCTTACGGTGGCACCTTCCTCGTATTTGCAGATTATATGCGGCCTGCGATTCGTCTTTCAGCGTTGTCGCATTATCCATCCATTTTTATTTATACCCATGATAGTGTTGGGCTTGGCGAAGACGGCCCCACCCATCAGCCCATTGAACACCTGACTTCATTGAGAATTATTCCAAACCTTGTGGTCATCCGTCCTGCGGATGCGAATGAGACGGCACAGGCATGGAAGGTTGCCATCGAACGTCGTCACGGGCCGACAGTGCTGGCGTTGACCCGTCAAGCCGTGCCGACCTTGGAATCACCTGCTTTGGTGGAAAAAGGCGCCTATATACTCAAGGATTTTGGCAAACCTGAAGTCATCTTAATGGCATCTGGCTCGGAGGTGAGTTTGATTCTTGAAGCCGCACAAAAACTGGCAGATGAAGGCAGGGGCGTGCGTGTGGTTTCCTTCCCAAGTTGGGAGCTATTCGATAAACAGGATGAAACCTATCGCGAGTCCGTGTTGCCGAAAAACATCCAGAAGAGACTCGCTGTCGAAGCGGGGGTAGGCCTCGGCTGGGAAAGATACGCAAAGTCCATTATCAGCATTGAACGTTATGGCGCATCGGCTCCCGCCAAAGTCATCTTTGAAAAGCTTGGTTTCACGGTTGAGAATGTAATTGCGAAAGCGAAGGAACTTTAATGAAAATAGCAGTAGGCTGTGACCATGCAGGCTTTCCATTGAAAGGTGTTGTGGTCGATTCTGTGAAAGCCGCGGGTCATGAAGTGATAGACGTGGGCACATACAGCGCGGACGCAGTGGACTTCCCGGATTTTACAAAAAAAGTCGGCGAGAAGATTCAATCGGGCGAAGCCGAGCGCGGAGTTTTAATCTGCGGCTCTGGAATTGGCGCGGCGATTGCGGCAAATAAAATGAAGGGCGTTTATGCCTCGATCTGCCATGATACCTATTCCGCTGCGCAGGGCGTGATGCACGATGCGATGAATGTGTTGTGCATGGGCGGGCGCGTGATTGGTCCTGAATTGGTGAAAGTGCTTGTGTCCGCATTCTTAAGCGCGCGTTATGTCGGCGATGACGAAGGCGGAGAAAGACTTTCGAGGCGGGTAAATAAGATTAAGGCAATCGAGCAGGGTCAATAATTTGTAATGTGTAATTTGTAAATGAATTACGCTTTCCGGTATGAATTCCAAGGAGTTTATTTAATTATCATGTCTGAATCTATAAGGAAACTTACATCCCTCGGCCAATCCCTCTGGTACGATAACATCCAAAGAAAACTCCTCGAGAGCGGAGAACTTAAAGCCATGATCGACCGTGGCGATATTCGCGGCGTGACCTCCAACCCGACCATCTTTCAAAATGCAATTGCGAAAACAAAGGATTACGATGCCGCCTTGATTCCGCTGGCCTGGGCAGGCTGGGATGCGGAGAAAACCTTTTGGAAGCTTGCCATTGAAGATATTCAACAGGCCTGCGATCTCTTTCGCCCGCTTTATGATGAAACCAAATGCGGTGACGGATACGTGAGTTTGGAAGTCAGCCCGTATCTTGCAAACGATACTGAAGGCACGATCAAGCAGGCAAAGGAACTTTGGGGGCGTGTTAACCGCCCCAACCTCATGGTCAAGATTCCTGCCACCAAAGAAGGCATTCCCGCGATCCGTCAGGCGATTGCGGCGGGAATCAATGTCAATGTCACGCTTATCTTTGCGTTGGATCGTTACGCCGCTGTGATGGACGCCTACCTTGCGGGGCTTGAAGATCGCGTGGCCGAAAACCTTCCCATTCAACAGATTGCTTCGGTGGCCTCCTTTTTTGTATCGCGTGTGGATGTCAAGATTGATTTGCGTATTCCCAAAGATTCACCTCTGCGCGGCAGGGCGGCAATTGCCAATGCAAAGTTTGCCTATGCTGCCTTTGAATCTGTTTTTACATCGCCGCGTTTTGAAACCTTAAAGACTCGCTTCAGCGCCCGTTCGCAACGTCCGCTTTGGGCTTCCACCGGCACGAAAGATCCACAATATTCCGATACTCTTTACGTTGACTCCCTGATCGGTCCCGATACGGTCAATACTGTTCCGCCCGCCACGCTGGATGCCTTCCGCGATCACGGGGATGCAGTTCCCACCATTACTAGCGGACTCGAAGAGGCGCAAACGCTTTTTCCTGACCTGGAAGTGCTGGGTGTTTCGATGAGCACCGTTACAAAAGAATTGGAGGACGAGGGGGTGAAGTCCTTTGCATCTGCATTCAAGACCCTGCTTGATGCAATCGAGGATAGACGAAAGAATGCCCTCGCTTCGATCAAGCCGTTGGCTGATTCTGTTTCCAAACGTTTATCTCAACTGGAACTGGATTCTGTCCCTGCCCGTTTATGGGCGCAGGACCCAACCCTCTGGGCAGACGATGCCGCAGGCCAGGCCGAGGTCAAAATCCGCCTGGGCTGGCTCAACTCCATTGACGATGCCCGCAAGAGGCTGGATGGATATTTGTCCTTTGCCAAACAGGTCCACGACGAAGGCATAGATCGCGTGCTCGTGATCGGTATGGGCGGCTCGTCCTTGACGGCGGAGGTATTTAGTTGCCTGCTCGCCGCCGCAAATATCGAGGCGAAATTATCCCTTGCCATTCTTGATTCAACCGACCCACTGCAGGTCAAACTTGCCATCGAACAATACCCGCCTGATAAAGCCTTGTATATTGTCGCCAGCAAATCGGGCGGCACGGCTGAACTGATGGCGGCATTTGATTATCTTTGGCAATTAAGCGGGGGAAACGGTTCGCGTTTTGTTGCCATTACTGACGCCGGCACGTCCCTGGAGACCCTCGCCAGAGAACGCGGCTTTAGAAAAGTATTCAATCCCGATTCAAACGTCGGCGGCCGCTTCTCGGCCTTGACCGATTTTGGCCTTGTCCCTGCCGCCTTGCTTGGTATGGATATCGAAAAACTTTTGGCTTCCGCTGACAGGATCAGGAAAGTTTCAAAGTCAACTTACAGTGCCGGTTTTGCATTGGGCGCTTTACTTGCCGAGTCTGCTCTCGCGGGCAGGGACAAGCTGACGGTCGTGGCTGATGCGCCTGTGTCAGCATTGGCAGGTTGGATCGAGCAGGTAGTCGCTGAATCGAGCGGCAAGCATGGTAAGGGAATCCTGCCGGTGGTTTTGGAACCGTTGGGTGCGCCTGATGTTTATGGGGAAGACCGCTTGTTTGTGTATTTGCGTCAAGGCGGTGAATTGGACACAGGTATTTCTGCATTGAAGCAGGCCGGCTTCCCTGTCATCGAATTCCCGATTGCAAGCCCGTATGATGCGGGCGCGGAGTTCTTCAGATGGGAGATCGCGATATCGGTGGCTTGTCATATTTTGGGAATCAACACCTTCGACCAGCCCGACGTGCAGGACAGCAAACTGCGCACGATTGCCAAGATCAAGGATTTTCAACAGACTGGCAAACTTGCCGAGCTGGATTTGGTGAATGTAAAGGATGCGAAACCTGCGTTGGGTAAATTTATTTCAAGCGCAAAGGCTGGCGAGTTCATTACTATAAATGCATACCTGCCGCGCAATAATGAAATGATTGATGTGATCCAAAAACTGCGGGTTGCGATACGCGACAGGACAAAATGCGCCGTCACTGCCGGTTTTGGCCCGCGCTTCCAGCATTCGACAGGTCAGTTCCACAAAGGCGGACCGAACAAGGGGTTATTCATACAGGTTGTTTATGACGCTGAAAGCGATTTTGAAATTCCAACTCAAGGATTGACTTTTGGCACACTGATCCGTGCGCAGGCGCTGGGCGATTATGAAGCCTTGCTCGCAGCGGGACGCAGGGTTTTGCGAATACATTTATCTGACCCTGCTGAATTAAGTTTGCTGCTAAAGTTTTAGCAACGGCATGTATTTTTTCATTTCAATACATCGCTTGGCGGGGTGGCGGGCGGAGCATTACCAAATTATTGAAATAATCAATCATTGCACAATACAAAAGGAATTGGAAGATTAGAGGTCTTCCAATTCCTTTTGTATTTCGGAACGATTTTTCAGCCCTTGACACTGCTATTCAGCGAGGCTTGTTTTTGGGTTGAATAATGGATGCCATTATTTAATAACCAGTTTCAAAAACGTATAAAAGGGAGTAGTATGGATTTCGCCATCCCAGGAATAATAACGAGCGGCAACGAACGATGAAAATCCTATGATAATCAAAGCTTGCAAAAATTGTCTTTGATAGGATATCCCCTTGTCGTTATTGTTCAGGGCAAGCTTATATGAGTGGAATACACACTCCAAAAGAACCCCCCAAGAGAGGAGAGAATAAATCCTTGTTGTATCCTCAGTAAAAAAGGTAACTCCATAGTTGAACAACAAGATGGCGATTAAGGAAGAATAATAGAATTTGTCCATTTTGAAAAACATGATTAAGCAAACGATGATAATTAGCCATTGAATGTTGAAAAGTGAGGAGATTGTCATGGGAAAGTTGACAGCATTCATATTTATCCAAAAGCTCAGATTTTTGGAAAGAATAAAATCGAAGCGCGTTATCACTTGAATATTGTTGAATGCAAAAAAAACTTTTACCAACACATAACCCATTGTCCCCCCAATTATTAATGCAATAAGGTGATTAATCTTAATTCTGTCGCGAGCAATCCATCTTAAGACTAAAATTTCGCTGGCGGCAATTATAAAGACTATATGATTCATCGCGCCAAGAATGGATAGTAGGAATATTAAGATACCAGAATTAATAAAAAGAAAAGGAACTGTCATGGCGACAGTTAGGCTATCTGGAGTTCCTAACCAGGCAAGCATCACCGTAGTTAACGGGCTGGTGATAAGGATTGTAGTGAAAATTAATGCCGCTGCAGGACCTTCTCTCTGATACGTTAGCTCTGCGAAAAGCAGGTAGGCCAACACAATAATGGAAAAGCATAAAATATAAAATGAAGGACTTGAATCTAAATGAGTATAATAGGCAATTACTGGCAGGAGGACACTTTCTTGCCAGTAATTAACCTTATCGATATCGATTCGGCTGACAAATGGATTATTTGATAAGCGTTTATAAATCTTAGGCGGATAATGCGATATTCCATTTGTGAAAATGACAATCACGAAAAACATTGCTAATATGATTAAAATTTTTTGAAGTGTAAGTTTTCGGACTTTTTCATACAGGAAATCTAAGTATGACGATAAAAGCATTCTTTCCTCCGAAATAATTTAATATATACTTCTCGACTGGCCATAGGTAATACTGGAAAAAGAAACCAGGAGAGGTAATATGCCGACCACATCATGGCATTTGGAGAGTCCATTCCGCTGCCAAACGGGCCAAATGAATCAGAATGTTTTCACACTGAAGATTAAAAAATAGAGTTGTCTCTTTAATTATTAATATCCTAAGGATTTTACTTCTCCGAGTCATGTGTCAAATGTCATAAAACCAGGGCAGTCCGATTAACCTGCCTTGTTTTGGAATTCATGAAATCTGGTTTATAAATTTGCTCTTCTTTTCGCGAGCGTATTATCGTCCATCCTCTTAAGGATCCTGAGCACGAATGGGAAGCTTCCCAGCCAGCCGAGAAAATTTGCCCAAAGCAATGTAAGTCCTGATGGTTTTTTAGGCAGCGAAACTGCAGATGTAAAATCCACGATCCGCTCATCAAGCTGGAAGACGTATCGACTCAATTGTGTGATTTTTGGCTCGGCGTTCAGGAAAGTGCGGACCTGTTCGCGTTCCATTTCCGTCAACCATTGCGGCAGGTCGGAGGTTGCCTTGAAATTGCAGATCAAAGCAAGGTCTTGCAGGAGAATCTTGTTATGCTCATCGAGCGAATTTTCCTGTGATTCAAAATATTCCACATCAGGGTCAATATGGAATAAAGGTTTCAGCCACAAACGGTGGACTGCGGTGCGGATGGCGTTCTTTGTCCCTGGGGTGGTGAAATTGTACAACAGGGTTGCGTCGCGGTATTTTTCCCAATCGTGTGAAACATCCGGGCCGATGCGGATTGCATCACACATGCCAATTGCAGGGATGATGGGTGTGCCGCAGGTTAGGCAGAACGCATCCGTGCCCATGGCTTCGCGCATCACGCGCAGGCTTTCGCGATACGCAGCTTCGCGCGACATGTCTTTATGGCGTTTGCCTTTCAATGCGCCCGCATATAAAAAATCCAGTTTGAGATAATCAAAACCCCAGGCGCACACCTGTTTCATGAGCGCAACCAGCCACGAGATTACCTCGGGATGCGTTGTGTCCAACGCAAATAAATGTTCACCCCAGTTGAATCCAGCCGGGACGAAGCGTCCGCGCTCATCGCGCAGAAACCAATCCGAATGTTCGCGGAAAAGTTTGGATGATTTTACGGCGATCAACGGCGCAAGCCATAACCCCGCTCTCCTGCCTGTTGATTTGATTTGTTCGGCAAGCGCAATCATACCCGCAGGAAATTTTTGGTTTGCTTCCCAGTCCCCAATTGAGACCTGCCAGCCGTCATCCACTTGCAAAACATCGAATGGAAGATCGCCCAACTCGTCGAAAATTTTGAAAAGAATTTTCTCATCAATTACATTATATAGACTGTACCATGAACACCACACTCGCGGCGCGCCGTCTTTTTCTATTCTTCCCAAACGATTTCCCAATTGTTCGGCATATTCATTGAAAACGACATTCTCCCGCCCTCGAGCAATAAACCACTCGATTTCACCCGCCTCACTCCGCCCTGATAATTGTTTCTCAACGAGCGACACGTACGCATCTGTGGCGAGTGCGCCCAGCAGAAGGACACTGCCATCTTCAAATTCCACCGCGCCCAGCCATGAGCCGTTTGGGTCTGTTTTGCGAATGTGCTGCGCATCCACCTGCAATGGGTGAAAGATCTCAGGTTTCTGCATCGGGAGTGGACTTAAGTCCGTCCATGCGGCAAGCGACCATGATTGCCATCCATGCCGATAGTATTTTATAGACTTGAAAGGGAGTTCAATATCAATATTCTTTGTTTTTATGATTTGGGAGGTTTTTTGAATTTCAGAGAATTTAATTAATGGCATTCGGTGCCCTCTTTTTATCCTTGGAAGATTGATCATAATCCATATAGTGGTAAAAGGCTAGTTTGTTGTATAAGAGGCCATGGAAAGCTTTATCAAGATGAATAATATCCAATTTCCTATATTCCCCCTTGACGATTAAACAGCCATAATGTATATTACTTGCGTAGCTTTCGGAAAAGAACTAATAAAATTATGTATGATTTCGACAAAACTGACATAAGGATTGTCAATTTACTCCTTGAGGATGGGCGAATGTCCGCTTCGGAGATTTCGCGCCGCCTTGGTGATATTTCCGAGCGCGCTGTCCGCTACCGCATTGACCGGATGATAGATGAAGGCGTCATCCAGATCAGTGCGGTGATCAGTCCGGAGGCGCTTGGCTTTACCATCAAGGCGGATATCTGGCTTGAGGTTAAGTCAGATCTAATATTGCAAGTGGCGAAGAAGATGGCCGCGTTTGAAAATGTCACGTATGTTGCATGCGGCATTGGACAAAACGATATCAGTATCCAGGTAGTGGCAAAAGACACGGCAGAGATCTATCATTTTGTAACGGAAGTTGTGCGCAAGGTTCCAGGGGTTACTAAAACAACCACATCCATCGTTCCGATCATTCTTAAAGATGTATATCAATGGCGGGTTCCAGAGCGGATTGCAAAACTATTATCCGATGGGAAAACCGTCGCTTCCGATTAGTCTAAAAGGAGAGCCATTATCATGTTTGGTACGAAGACGCAATTTTTACAGCAGCGCGCGCAAAAGGTAATACCGCAGGGCGTAAACTCCAATTTTCGTTTCTGGGGTGACGGGATTACCCCCTATGTGGAGAAAGCCAAGGGGGGCTATTTGTGGGATGTGGATGGCAAGAAATATATTGATTATCGAATGGCTTTCGGCCCCATTATTTTGGGTCACGCCTTTGATGAAGTGGATCAAAAAGTGATTGAAGAAATTCAAAAAGGCGTGCTCTTCGCGATGACAGGCGAGCTCGAAGTTGCCGTGGCAGAGATGATCGTTGAAATGTCCCCCGCGATTGACATGGTTCGGATGGCATGTTCTGGCACAGAAGCCACCATGCATGCCATTCGCGTGGCACGGGCTTACACTGGTCGCGACCTCATTCTAAAATTTGAAGGCAATTATCATGGGATGCACGACCACGCATTGTGGTCAACATATGCGCCTGTGGAGGCATACGGAAATCGTAGAAGTCCCATTCCTGTGCCTGGTTCGTCGGGCATTCCCAAATCCATGTGCGAATTTATTATCACCCTACCGTTCAACGATTTTGAAGGCTTCGAACGCGTCATGCGTTCCCATGGCGAGCAGATCGCGGCTGTCATCACTGAACCGTGCCAGGGGAATTGTGCGGCGATCAATCCGCAGGATGGATTCCTCGAACTCATTCGCAGGAAGACCGAAGAATATGGCTGTGTCTTTATCCTGGATGAAGTGAAGACGGGCTTCCGTATCGCAAACGGCGGCGCTCAGGAATACTACCGTCTCAAACCGGACATGGTCACCTATGCAAAAGCCCTCGGCAATGGTTACCCCGTGGCAGCCTTCGGCGGTAAACAGGAAATCATGTCCATTATTGGAAAGGGTGTGGCGCAGGGCGGGACGTACACCAATAACAAACCCGGGATTGCGGGCGCCTACGCCACATTGAGTTTATTGAAATCCAAACCTATCTTGAAAACCATCGAAAAACGCGGACAGCGTCTTATGGATGGTTTGAAGGAAATCTTTGAAGAGAATAATATTCCCGCTGTGTTTACAGGTTACCCCGCCATGTTCTCATTCTCGCTGAATATTGATGCGATCACCTGTCAACGCGACTGGGCCAGAAGTGACCATGACTTGTATCTAAACCTTGCAGATCAAGCTATTGCTCGCGGTGTGATGCCCGACCATGACGCGCGCGAGCCGTGGTTCCTGTGTTATCAGCATTCCGAGGCAGATATCGACGAGACATTGAATGTGTATGCAGAGATCGTGAAGGAAGTGAAGAAATAAACAGAGGTCGAAAGTCGAAGGCTAATTGACTTTTGACCTTCGACTAATTAACAAGGAAAATCATCATGGTGAATAAATTAACCGCAAAAGAAATTGTAGACCTTAATAAAGAATACACTTTTTTTTCCTGGTCCAATCAGGGGCAGGTAAACCCCATTCCTGTGACCAAAGCCGAAGGTGTTTATTTTTGGGATGCGGATGGCAAACGTTATCTCGATTTTGCCTCGCAATTGGTGAACACGAATGTGGGACATCAACACCCCAAAGTGGTTAAAGCCATCCAGGACCAGGCTGCCGTCTTAACCTTCGTAAGCCCGGGCGCTGCAACTGAGCCGCGCGGTTTGTTGGGTAAGAAACTTGCCGAGATTACGCCTGGCGATTTGAAGAAGACTTTTTTCGCTTTGGGCGGCGCGGAAGCAAATGAGAACGCAATCAAAATTGCGCGCCAATTCACGGGCAGACATAAAATTCTGGCGCGTTATCGCTCCTATCATGGCGCCACACACGGCGCGATTTCGTTGACGGGCGATTACCGCCGTTTACCCGCAGAACCGGCTATTTCAGGTGTGGTTCACTTCCTCGACCCATATTGTTATCGTTGTCCGTTTGGCTGGACGAAGGACGCCTGCCACCGTGAATGTATCAGCCATGTTGAAGAGGTGATCCAGCACGAAGGTCCGGACCAGATCGCCGCAATCATCCTCGAAGGCGTGACGGGTACGAACGGACTTATTATCCCGCCCGATGAATACTGGCCTCGGATGCGCGAGATTTGCGACAAGTATGGCATCCTTTTGATCTCGGATGAAGTGATGAGCGGTTGGGGCCGCACAGGCGAATGGTTCGCCGTGGATAACTGGAAGGTAACACCGGATATCATCACAACTGCAAAAGGCATCACTTCCGGTTATGTGCCGCTTGGCGCAGTCATTGTTCGCGACCATATTGCAAAATTCTTTGATAGTCACATGCTCTCCGCCGGTCTGACCTATAACGGCCATGCCCTTGCTTGTGCCGCCGCACTTGCCACCATTGCAGCCTACGAAGAGGAAAAGATTTTTGATAATGCCAAAAAAGTTGGCAAATATCTCGGCGAGCAGCTTGAAGATTTAAAGAAGAAACACCCCTCCATCGGCGATGTGCGTTATATCGGCATGTTCACTGCGATGGAATTGGTGAAGAACCGCGAAACAAAAGAACCGCTTGATCCAAGCCCTTTGAAAAACTTCCTTGTACAGAATGGCGTGTACGTCTTTGCATTCAAGAGCATCATGTTTATTGTTCCGCCCTTGACGATCACAAAGGAACAATTGGACGATGGCTTGAAGTTGATTGACGAGGGGCTGGCGGAGTTGATGGACAAGCAAGTGAGTTAGAACATTTCTATGTTCAAACGCTTTTGGAGATACGTATGGAAATTTTGAACTACATAAATGGTGAATGGGTAAAACCAGCTGTTAAAGAATATGTTGATGTCATTAACCCCGCGACAGGCGAAGTCATTGTCAAGACTCCGCTTGGCACAAAAGCGGATGTGGAAGCTGCTGCAAAGGCTGCCAGCGAAGCCTTTGTTTCATGGCGCCGCGTGCCTGTTAATGACCGCGTGCAGTATTTGTTCAAGCTGCGCAATCTTATGCGTGGGAATGCGGATGAGATTGCAAAACTTATAACCAATGAGGCTGGCAAAACACTGGAAGAAGCCAAAGCCGAAATGGTTCGTGCCTATGAAAATATCGAGGTTGCCTGTGGAATGCCGCACATGGGCAAAGGCGAATTTGTGGAAGATATTGCGCCTGGAATTGACGAGATCATGATCCGCCAGCCCATTGGTGTGTGCGCCACGATTGCGCCCTTCAACTTCCCCGGTATGATTCCCTTTTGGTATCTGCCTTATGCTCTCGCGGCAGGCAATACTTATATTGTGAAGCCTTCTGAAAAAGTGCCAACCACCATGCAGTTTATTTTTAAACTCATCGAGCAGGTGGGCTTTCCAAAGGGCGTGGTCAATATGGTCAATGGCGCCAGGGAAGCTGTGGATGGCATTCTCGAACATCCCGCCATTCGCGCGATCACTTTCGTGGGTTCGACCAATGTTGCGAAATATATTTATGCAACGGCCGCATCTCATGGCAAACGAGTTCAAGCCCAGGGTGGCGCAAAGAATCCCGTTGTGATTTTGCCTGATGCAGATATGGAAATGGCGACGAAGATCGTCGCCGATTCAGCCTTCGGGTGTGCTGGTCAGCGCTGTCTGGCAGTTTCCCTCGCTGTGACGGTAGGCGAATCTAAAAACGAATTTACTGAATTAATTTGTGATGCCGCTGCGACAAGAACCGTTGGTTACGGCATGGACTCTGGCGTTCAAATGGGGCCTGTCATCAATACCGTCTCGCAGCAGCGCATTGAGCAATTGATTGCGCTTGGCGCAAAGGAAGGCGCGGGTGTTCCAGTCGATGGACGTGGGACAGTGGTGAAAGGCTACGAGCGTGGTTCCTTCGTCAGGCCGACGATCCTCTCCGAGGTCCAGCCTGGAAGCGAGATGGCGCGGACGGAAATTTTTGGACCAGTCTTAGGCCTCATGCATGTCAACAGTATTGACGAAGCCATCCAATTGGTGAATAGCGGACAATATGGTAATCAGGCCAGCCTGTTCACCACAAGCGGAAACGCCGCGCGTAGATTCAGATATGAGGCGGATGCAGGCAATATTGGTATCAATATTGGCGTTGCTGCACCGATGGCCTTCTTCCCGTTCAGCGGTTGGAAGGATAGTTTCTTTGGCGATATGCATGGTCAGGGCACGGATGCGGTTGAGTTTTTCACACAGAAGAAAGTTGTTGTGGAGAGATGGCCGAAAGAATGGTCGAGGAAGTTTTAATGATGGCGCCCGATTACGAAGACGCATTGGACTATTCGTCACGTTGGATGGATCTGATCCAGAAGAATGAGTTTCCTACAAAAGAGGAAGCATATAAGATCATTGATGAATCGAAAAATAATTTTGCCGAGCATTACAACCGCAATTGGCTGGAGTATCGCAAGAGCGTGACAGAAGCGGGCGATTGGGCGGCTGTGGAGTGGGGCGGTTCTGGGGCGGTATTCCAGGATGTGCTTGGACGCGAGTATTTGGATTTTCTTGGCGGCTACGGCATGATGGATTTGGGGTGGAGTCATCCCGATGTGGTGGAAACGGTGAAGGCACAGTTGAATCGCTCGCCGATGCCCTCGCAGGAATTGATTGATCCATTGCGCGGTGTGCTGGCGAAGTTACTTGCAGGCATTACACCCGGCGGTTTGAAATATAGCTGGTTTGCGGCGAGCGGTACAGAAGCCAATGAAGCCGCGATGAAGATCGCCAAACTTTACACCGGCAAGGCAGCATTTATTGTGGGGGTCAGGGCCTTTCATGGAAAGACCCTGGGCTCACTTTCATTGATGGGTAAATCGGATTACCGAGCCTCAATGGGAGCGATGTATGCAGGACAGGTGTATCACGTCCCGTTTGGGGATGCGGATGCGGTTGAGAAGCAGCTTGAGATTTGCGAGAAGGTTGGCATTGGCGTGGCGGCAGTGATGTTTGAGCCGATTCAGGGAGAGTCGGGGGCGATTGTTCCGCCGGATGATTTCTGGCCTCGCATTCGCGCCGCAACGAAAAAGTATGGTGTGCTGTTAATAGCTGATGAAGTGCAGACGGGTCTGGGCCGCACAGGCAAATTATGGGGCGTGGATCATTGGAATGTTGCGCCTGATATTTTGACGGTTGCCAAGTCGCTCGGTGGCGGCGTGATGCCCATTTCTGCAGTTTGCACAACCGAAGAGATCTACCATCCGATGATGTATCCAAATCCATTCATGCATACCACTACAACAGGCGGCGGTGCATTGGCATGTTCTGCTGCGATTGCCGCGATCCATGTCACATTACGTGAGCGGCTGTGGGAGAAGGCCGCTGAAAAAGGTGAATATCTCATTAAGAATTTGCATAAATTTGCGATGCAATATCCGCAAATTTATGAGAAAATAACGGGCAAAGGTTTGTTGATCGGTATGCATTTCAAGACACCCGAACTCGGTTATAAGGTCGCAGCCGGGTTGTTCAAACGGAATGTGGTGGTGGCGGGGACGCTAACCAGCGCGCAGACCATTCGAGTTGAACCACCCCTGGTTGTTACGCACGAACAAATGGACATGCTGCTTGATCGTTTGGGTGAAACTTTGCAGGAAATCAGCAAGGTAATGGAAGTTGGCAATTATCATTCTTAGGAGAAGATAGATGGTAAATGAATTTGCAGTTGAAATGCAGGATATATTAAAGCAGTTTATTACGCCAGAAGGAGGTATTCTAGCCGCAGTCAACCATGTTACGATGCAGATCCAGGATGGGGAATTCTTCTCGCTTCTTGGTCCCTCAGGCTGCGGCAAGACGACATCTTTGCGAATGATTGGAGGGTTTGAATTGCCAACAACTGGCAGGATATTGATCCATGGCAAAGAGATGAGTCAAGTCCCGGCATTTCGGCGGCCGGTCAATACCGTTTTCCAGCAATATGCCCTCTTCCCTCACATGACGGTCGAGCAGAATATAGGGTTTGGTTTGGAAATGAAGGGTATTGGCAGAGCTGAGCGGTCGAAACGAGTCTCGGAAGCGCTGGAAATGGTTCGCCTGCCGGGCATGGAATTGCGCCGCGCCAACCAATTATCCGGTGGACAGCAGCAGCGCATCGCGCTTGCCCGCGCATTGGTCAATAAACCAGAAGTGCTGCTCCTCGATGAACCTCTGGGCGCGCTTGATCTAAAGCTGCGCAAGGAAATGCAATTGGAACTCAAAACACTCCAGCGTGAAGTCGGCATTACATTTATCTATGTCACACACGATCAGGAGGAAGCCCTTACTATGAGCGACCGTATTGCGGTCATGAGCAAAGGCGTCGCACTTCAAGTTGGCAAGCCGGAGGAAATTTATGAACGCCCTGCAAATAAATTTGTTGCCGATTTTATCGGCGAGACGAACTTCCTGGACGGAGTTGTAAAGGGGCAGAGCGGTTCAATGGTCGAAATCGAACTGGCCGGCACGGGAACAGTCCGCGTGGAATCGAGTCGAAAGTTTACAAATGGCCAGCAGGTATCGGTAGCGGTAAGACCTGAAAAAGCCCGTTTGAATGCCGAAGTAAAAGATGGCAATAATCTCAAGGGGCAGGTGGAGGATGTCATCTATATCGGTACAGATACACATTACGGTGTGCGCTTTGTCGGTGGACAAAAAGTCCGTGTGCGTGAGCAGAATATTTCCCAGGCGCATAAAGAGATCGCCAAGACCGGCGATGAAGTGACTGTGTCGTTTACACGCACTTCCCCCCGCATTCTTACGGAATAAAGGCGAATCCCATGTTAAAATTCTTTCGCCGTAACAAAAGTTCGCAATTATTCGGTCTGATCAGCCCTGGCGTTCTTTGGATCTTGATATTCTTCAACCTGCCGTTGTTGATCATGCTCTTCATTAGTGTTGTTGAACGCGGTCGCGCTGGCGGAATCAAGATACCCCCCGTCTATACCATCGAAAATTACCGACAATTATTCAATGCTTGCGTCTCTCAATTTGCCGGCCCAGAATGCAACCCGTTTCTTTATCTTGGGATTTTCGGTCATTCGGTTCGCATTGGCCTGATGGTGACGTTCTTGTGCATCGTACTTGGGTACCCATTGGCTTATTTCATGGCAAAGCAAAAACCCATCTGGCGCGATACGTTGATGATACTGGTCATCATCCCGTTTTGGACCAACTTCCTCGTGCGTACATATGCGCTTAAATCGGTTCTCGCAACGGAAGGATTGCTTAATTCATTCCTGATGAATTTGCACCTGGTCAATCAGCCGTTGAATTTATTGTTCAATGAATTTGCGGTGGTGATTGGTTTGATCTATGGATATCTCCCTTTTGCAATCCTGCCCATGTATACTTCCATTGAAAAATTCGATCATACGCTCATGGAAGCCGCAGCAGATTTGGGTGCCTCGCCGCGTCGAGCCTTTCTGCGCGTGATGTTGCCGATGACCCTGCCCGGAGTTGTCGCCGCGCTCGTGCTGGTATTTGTTCCTGTGGTGGGAGCCTTTATCACCCCTGACATCATGGGCGGCGGCAAAGTGGAAATGATCGGCACGTTGATCAACCGGCAATTTGGCGTGGCGCGTAACTGGCCCTTCGGTTCGGCCATGTCAATGGTGCTCATGCTTCTGGTATTGATCGGTGTGATTGCCTACTTCCGTTCCGGTAGCGAGGAATCAAGGAGTGTGCTATGACCGCCAAATTCCCTGTCTACCCGCGTGAGCAGGTCCGTTTAACAACACGTATTGGAAACTGGCTTTTGGGTGCCAATGCCGCTCTAATTTTTGGCTTTATATACCTGCCGGTTTTGATCCTGATCGTCTTTTCGTTCAACAACACACGTTCGGTTGCAGTGTTTTCGGGCTTTTCCACGGAATGGTATGGGAAATTGGCCCAAAACACGGATTTGCTCGACGCGGCTCGCAACAGCCTGCTGGTCGGATTCATTACTACGATCGTCGCAACGGTCATCGGGACAATGACTGCTCTTGCAATGGATCGCTATCGCTTCAAGCTTCGCACAACCTTTGATGCGAATCTATACCTCCCCATCGTCATCCCTGAGATTGTCATGGGTATTTCCTTGTTATTGTTCTTCAACCAGGCTCTGTTTCCGTTCCTTCTCAATGTTTTTGGAATTAGAGCATCCACAGGACTTCATACCATTACGATATCTCACATTGCTTTCGATATTCCTTTCGTGTATGTGATCGTTCGCGCACGTCTCGCGGATTTTGACCGCACTCTTGAGGAAGCCGCGGCGGACCTCGGCGCAGATGAGTGGCAAACTTTCAAGCGCGTGACCTTGCCACTGCTCATGCCGGGCATCATCGGTGGTGCGCTGATGGCATTCACACTCTCGCTTGATGATTACCTGATCACAGCCTTCACCAAGGGCGTTCAGGAGCAAACCATGCCTCTTTATATTTACTCCCTGGTGCGCCGTGGGGTTACACCTGAGATCAATGCACTTTCGACCGTATTGCTGGCTGGTTCCATTGGATTGGTCGGGCTTTCGCTCACGGCCCAGAGCGGCGGTCCAGTTTACACGAAGGGAATGTCGATTGGAGCAGGCGTGGGCCTTGGTTTATTTGGTTTACATAGTCTGCCTGCGTTGTTCGCACCCGGTGCTTTTACAATTGGAGGGTTGATCGTCCGATTGATTCTGCTTTCCGCTTTTATATGGGTCTGGCGCTCCTATAGAGGATTTGGTGAAGAATTTGGTGAAACAACCCGCTTGGGCAGAATCATGGCGTGGATCACTGTAGCCATTGCTGGGTTTGCGGCTTATCTTTCTGCATTATTGCTGTTGTCTTAGTTAAAAGGAGGTGATGAGTACAAAATAATTCAACTTGTTTCGATAGGTTGTTCCAAAATTCAGGAATAACCCAAAGACCCAATGCCAAATAAAAGGAGAAGAGACTGATGAAGAATAAACTGATTTACATGATTGTACTGTTCGCGCTGGTGCTGGCTGCTTGCGCGCCTGCCGCTACTCAAGCGCCTGCCGCTACGGAAGCACCTGCCGCGGGCGGTGATATGCCCAGCCGCTGCGGGGACAAATCCCAACTGGCGGATAAGATCTATCTATATACCTGGGTCGAGTATATTGATCCTGATATCAAGGATCAATTTAAAGAAGAGTGCGGGGTGGAAGTTGTTGAAACGAACTTTGACTCGAACGAAACCCTTCTTGCCACCCTTCAAGCTGGCGGCACTGCCTATGACATTATTGTCCCCTCGGATTACATGGTGCAGGTCTTGATAGATGAAGGGATGTTGGAGGAACTTGACTTCAACGTGATCACCAACATCAAGAATATGGATCCTTTGAATGTAAATACATATTTTGACCCCGAGCAGAAATACACCGTGCCGTGGTTCTGGGGAACCTCGGGTTTTGCTGTTGACACGAACGTTGTTTCAGACTATACAGATTCCTGGAGCATGATGTTCGACCCGAACTCACCCTATTGCGGCAAGATCAGCATGTTGGACGATCAACGCGAAACACTGGGTGCGGCGCTCATGTACCTGGGTTATCCCATCAACGAAACCGACCCGGCTCATCTTGAAGAAGCCAAGAATTTACTGATCGCACAATCTAAATGTGTCAAAGCCTACGATAGCCAGACCAATGATGACCTCATCATATCCGGCGAAACTGTTTTGGCGCATATCTGGACCGGGGATGCCATCCTGGCAGGTCTGCCCGATTACGGCGGCCGCGAAGGAATTGTCTATGTCATTCCAAAGGAAGGCTGCACTATCTGGCAGGATAATATGGCTGTGCCCGTCGGCGCACCCAATCCATATACAGCCATGGTCTTCATGAACTATGCACAATATCCAGAAATTGCCGCCCAGGATGCCGAATATGTGGGGTATGGTACACCGAACGCCGCGGCAAAAGAGTTTATGGATCCTGAAATTTTGGCTGATGAAGGTATTTACCCGCCCCCTGAGGTCGCAGCCCGGTTGCAATGGATCCAAGATGTGGGTCCAGCCCTCGAACTCTACGATCGTATTTGGACGGAATTCAAAGCTTCCATAGGTGGTTAGTAAATAAAAAGAGGTGGCAGTCATCATAACAATGACTGCCACCTTTATAAATGAAATTATTTTGGTATTTTCCCGCCTCGTGTGGATGAGGTGTATGTTTACTTCGCGTAGAAACCAAATATTTTTTACAGAATGACGAATGGTTATAATTAATTTGGAAAATATAAAAAAAGTTATCAAACTATTGACGAAAATAACAAAAAGGTATAATATTGGCCAATGGAAAACGTTATCAGTTCTGAGCATGTTGATCGACTGGATGAAACCGACCTCCATATCATAAATGCCATGCGTACAGATGGGCGCGTGGCATTTGCCCAGATTGCCGAACAGCTCAACGTCTCGCCCGGTATGATTCGCCAGCGCTACAATCGTCTTGTTGAACTCGGTTATCTCAAGGTTGTGGCTGTCACAAACCCGCTTATGATGGGCAAGCGCACCATGGCGATGATCGGTGTCCGCACTGACGGCCGTAAAATGCTCGAAGTGGCAAATAAACTTATCCAATTTGACGAAGTCGTTTACATTGTCGTTGTCAGCGGCCGATACGACATCATGGTCGAGGTCTTTTGCCGTAACCATGAAGACCTACTCCAATTCCTGACGGAAAAATTGGCCAAGGTGGACGGAGTCCGCGAGACGGAATCTTTCATGCACTTGAAGATCGTTAAAGAAATATATTTCTAGATCAGGAATTGCGCCTCACGCCCGGCCTTGAGCCTGATGAGGCTTTCAACATATTTTATCTATCCCCGGACATTTGCGGAGGGCAGAGCCTCTTGACGGGAATCATGAAAGCTTTCGCACGTGCATTTAAGATTACGGGGACCGGTTTGTAAGAGCGTATTTAATGACTCTATTAATGGACCCATACAAAACAGTCAAACTAACTCGCGCAAACGCGGGTTATAAAAGATAATGGAGAACCAAACTGATGAAAGTCTTACTAGTCGGAGTGGGTGGGGTGGGCGAAGCGATTGCCGCAATCGTCAAGCCTCGCAAGTGGATGGAGCTGATGGTGCTGGCAGATTACAATGTCAAACGCGCCGAGGAAGTGCAAAAGAAAATTGGGGATCATAAGCGCTTTCCTGTTGAGTTCATCGATGCGGGCAAGCAGGAAAGCATTGAAGAGTTGGCGAAGAAATATCAGGTTGACCTCATCATGAATTCGGTGGATCCGATTTTCAACAAACAGATCTTTGATGCTGCATACAATGTTGGCGTAAAGTATATGGATATGGCAATGACTCTCTCTGAATTACATCCAACTGATCCGTTCAACAAGACCGGCATCAAACTTGGCGATTATCAATTCGATAAAGCAAAGGAATGGGAGAGGAAGGGTCTGCTTGCCTTGGTCGGCTTTGGCGTGGAGCCCGGCATGGCGGATGTTTTCGCCCGTTATGCACAAGATCACCTCTTTGATGAAATTGACGAGGTGGGTGTTCGCGATGGCGCAAACATCACCATTGATGGCTATGAATTTGCGCCCAACTTCTCGATCTGGACAACGATTGAGGAATGTCTAAATCCGCCGGTTATTTGGGAAAATGGTGACTGGCATACTACTGCTCCATTTTCTGAACCAGAAATATTCGACTTTCCCGAGATCGGACCTGTTGAAGTTGTCAATGTGGAGCATGAGGAAGTTCTACTCGTGCCGCGCTGGGTCAAGACCAAACGCGCCACCTTCAAATACGGGCTTGGCGATCAATTCATAAGTGTCTTAAAAACCTTGCGCATGCTCGGTCTGGACAATAAAGAGAAGATCAACGTTAAAGGTGTGCAGGTTGCGCCGCGCGATGTGGTTGCCGCCTGTTTGCCTGACCCTGCCCATCTTGGCGAGAAAATGCACGGAAAGACATGCGCTGGTACATGGGTAAAAGGTAAAAAGGACGGCAAAAAGCGCGAAGTATACATATATCAAGTCGCGGATAACCAGCAGTGTATGCAGGCGTGGGGCTGCCAGGCTGTGGTCGCTCAGACCGCTTTTAGTGCGGTGATTGCCATGGATTTGATCGAGCATGGGCAATGGTCAGGCACGGGTGTCTTGGGGCCAGAAGCTTTTGAACCGATTGTTTTCATGGATAAGATGGCTGATTACGGTTTTCCATATGGGATCAAAGAGATTAATTGAGAACTGGTACAGCTCTATTTTGCTTGTTCTGAAATAAAAAAATGACCTGGCGGGTTTTATACCCATTGGTCATTTTTTTGATAGGAAGAACGATAAGAGTTACGTAAACAGCGGTTCCATTTTGAGCCGCTCGGTGAGTTTCTGCATTTGCTCATCGGTGGGACGCGTTTCATAGCGATGGGCGGCCTGCAGGATGCGCGGCAGAATATTGATGTCGCCTGCGGTGTTGAGGAAGACCTGCGGATTTCCCAAAATCCAATGTGTTGCCAGGTCGATATCCGCCTGCTCTTCAAGCGGACGATACCATGTGGTTCGGTTTTGCTGCACATCATTCCAGGGTGAACGTGTGATGCCTTTGATGGTTTGCACGGCGATGTTTCGTTCCCTGCAAACTGTCAATACCTTATTAAAATTTTCTGCGTAACGCGGGTTTTGCATCATCACGTGGTTGTAAGGCAAAAGCACGGCGTCAAAATCAAATTGCTCAAGCGAGCGTAAATGGAACTCAGGCACAGGCACGCCATGGCCTGTCACACCGATAAAACGAGCCAGTCCTTCGTCACGCGCTTGTATCACAGCCTCGATTACACCACCGGGGCCAAAGGCTGTTGTCCAATCGGGCTCCTCGTGCAATGCATGGATTTGGATCATGTCCACCTGTGGAACCTGTAACAAGATCCAGCGAGCGGCGGATTTGATCGTACGCGGCTTGTTTTGTGCGCTGATCCGTTTTCGTCGCCAGGAAGAATTGTTTGCCGTGTCGTCGAATCCAATCCCCGAGCAAGCGTTCGGACTCGCCGTAACTTGCCGCGGTGTCAACGTGATTGATACCACTCTGTAAGATCAGATCCATGGTGGCATCCACATCTTTTTGTGGCGTTTCCCAAAATGCCGCTGCTCCGAAAATGGTGCGCGTGCTGAGATGACCGGTGCGTCCAAAGGAAAGTGTTGGGATCATGGATTCCTCGCAAGTTGGATTTGATTGTGAGCATATTGTACTGCAATGCAAAAGAATATCTGGCGCAGGGATATGTCTCTCGAAGCAGGATCGATCTCCCCTTGGGAAGGGGGCGACGCCGGTGATCTGAGAAAACGTCAGTGGGTGACTGGTTTTGTTGGTTTCGGAAATCTTCGGTTGTATTATGCCCTGTGCAGTTGATATAATTGATAGAATAAAAGTCAAAGGTCCTAAGGATTTTAAAAACCTTTAGGATCCGAATAAAAAACGGAGGAACTCATGCCCAACGGTTATAACGGCAAGATCTTGCACGTGGATTTGACGAAAGGTTCGTTGACGACTGAGGAGCCGAAAGAGGCTTTTTACCGCAAGTACCTTGGCGGGAGCGCCATGGGGATGCACTATATTTTGCGCGATATGCCGAAGGGCGCGGACCCGCTCAGTCCGGAGAATGTGTTGACTTTGTTCACAGGCGTGGCGACGGGCGCTCCAATTTCGGGGCAGAGTCGTTTGAATGCGAATGCCAAATCTCCGATCAGTGGTGGTATTGGCGATTCACAGAGCGGCGGTTTTTTCCCGGCCGAGCTTAAGTTCGCAGGCTTTGATGGTATCGTGGTGAAGGGAAAATCGCCGAAACCCGTCTATCTCGCAATTATTGAAGGTAAACCCGAATTGCGCGACGCGGCGCATTTGATGGGCAAGCTCTCGGGGGAAGTTGACGATATTATCCACAAAGAAGTTGATCCGAAGGCCGAGATCTTACAGCATGGCATCGGCGCGGAAAATGGCGTGCTGTTCTCGTCGCTTGTTTCAATGTCCAATCGCCACAACGGACGGACAGGCATGGGCCTGGTGATGGCTTCGAAGAATCTCAAGGCTGTGGTTGTGCGCGGCACGAAGAAGGTGCAACTTGCCGATCAGAAGGCTTTGACTGCTTTGAATCGAATTGGCCCCAAAGCCCTTCCTGAGAATGGCGATATGGTTGGTTTGGCGAAAGATGGGACTGCGACTGTTGTGTTGTTCAACAATACCATCGGCACCCTGCCGACCCGTAACTATACCGAAGGTCAATTTGAAGGCTGCGAACCGATCAGCGGCGAGAAGATGTCTGAGACCATTTTAAAGGAGCGCGATACCTGCCATGCCTGTGTGGTCAAATGCAAACGCGTGGTTGAAATTAATGACGGCCCATATAAGGTTGATCCGCGTTATGGCGGCCCTGAATATGAAACTCTCGGTACATTTGGTTCCTATTGCGGTGTGGATAATCTTGCTGCAGTTTCGAGGGCGAATCAGATCTGTAACGAGTATGCGATAGACACCATTGCCGCAGGCGCGACAATCGCCTTTGCAATGGAGTGCTATGAAAAGGGCGTCATCACACAGGAACAAACCGGCGGGCTTGATTTGAAATTCGGGAATGCCGAAGCCATGCTCAAAGCGCTTGAAATGCTGGTCAAGGGCGAAGGCGAATTTGGTCGAACGCTCGGGATGGGATCGGAACGTGCCGCCAAAAAATGGGGCAAGGGCGCCGATGAATTCCTGATCACCTTTAAGGGCGGCGAGGCTCCCGCGCACATGCCGCAAGCCAAACGCTCGCTGGCCTTGATCTATGCAGTCAATCCCTTTGGCGCGGATCATCAATCCAGTGAGCATGATCCATATTATGAGGAAGGCGTTGCCGACTTCAACCTCGACCGTCTCAAACAGATCGGTCTTGGTTCGCCGCAACCCGCGTATTCTCTCACCGAGGAAAAAGTCCGCTTTGCGTATGAGACCGAAGTCTTCTATTCCATGCTTGACTCGGCCGAACTCTGTCAATTCGTATATGGTCCCACCTGGACGCTGTACGATGGCAAGGATACCGTCAATATGCTCAACTCAGTCACAGGTTGGGATCTGACTCTCGAAGAATTGATGGAAGTGGGCCGACGGCGCTTGAACCTCTTCCGTGTGTTCAATGCCCGCGAAGGACTTGGACGCAAGGATGATCGATTACCGAAAAAATTCCTCAAGGCATTGAAGGGAACCGGACCCACAGCGGGTTTCGCTCTGCACCAAGATGAATTTGAAACAGCGCTGAACACATATTACAAGCTGGCAGGATTCAACTCCGACGGTGCGCCAACCAGTGAAACCTTGAAGAAGCACGATATCGAGTGGGCCGCGGAATATTTGCCTGCGTAAAATGATATTTCGGCATTCGCGAATTGAGTTTCGGGAGTCGGGAATCGTTTTTGACGAGGCCGACTCCCGAATTACAAATACCGAGTATCGGTTTTGTTTGTGCAACACTTATTAAAGTCAAGAAAGATAAATATGGAAATCAATCAACTCCATCAGGATAACTTTCCTCACATGACCCCCGCATGGTCGCGTATCTTCAATTTCGTCGCCGACCGCGCTGAAGGCTCCTACATTTACACCGATGACGGCAGGAAACTGCTTGATTTCACCAGCGGTATCGGCGTGACCAATACCGGTCACTGCCATCCCATGGTCGTCGAAGCGATTCGCGAGCAGGCCGGCTTGTTCCTGCACGCGCAGGTGAATCTTGTGATCCATAAGCCGATGCTGCAGCTTGTCGAAGAACTTCGCAGGATCGCACCGCCTTCAATCGACAGTTTCTTCTTTGCCAACTCTGGGGCGGAGGCGCTGGAGAATGCAGTCAAAATTGCAAAAAGTGTTACCGGCAGACAGAACATTATTGTATTTAACGGCTCATTTCATGGACGCACACATGCCACCATGGCGTTGACTACCTCCAAAACCATTTACCGAGCGGGCTTTGGGCCATTGCCCGCGGGAATTTTTGTCTCACCGTTCCCGTATGCGTTTCATTTGGGAATGACTGAAGAAAAGGCAAGTCAATACGCGCTGGAAAAATTGGAGTACCTGCTGGCTTCACAAACTGCGCCAAAAGATACGGCTGCAATTTTGATCGAATCTGTTTTGGGCGAGGGCGGATATATTGTCCCGCCCAAGTCCTTTATGAAAGGTCTGCGCGAGATCTGCGACAAGCATGGCATTATGCTTATCTTCGACGAAGTGCAGTCCGGCTTTGGCCGCACAGGCAAATGGTTTGCGCTTGAGCATTTCGATGTTATTCCCGATATCATTACCGCTGCGAAGGGGATCGCTTCGGGCATGCCGCTTTCGGGCGTGTTCAGCCGCACGGATGTTATGAAGAAACTCGATGTCGGCTCGATTGGCGGGACCTACGGCGGGAACGCAGTCGCTTGTGCGGCAGGCGTGGCAACCATCCGTGCGATGCGAGACGAAAAAATGCTGGAGAATGCCTCCGAACGCGGCATCCAATTGATGACGGGACTGCACAAGTTGCAGGAGGAATATCCACAGATTGGCGACGTGCGCGGCAAGGGTTTGATGATCGGCACAGAATTCATCGTGGATGGCAGTCAGGCGAAGGCAAAGCCATTGGTCAAGGAAGTCATCCACAAGGCTGAAGAAAAAGACTTGTTGCTTCTTTCCTGCGGCACTTACGATAACACTCTGCGTTGGATTCCTCCGTTGAATGTCACGAGTCAGCAGATCAACGATGGCTTGAAGATTTTCGGCGACTCTCTCAAGGAAACATTGGGCTAATCGGACCTGCCAACATAAAAAATCATGACACCATCCTTCGATCGCAACAGACTCACGCAAATCCTAAAAAACGAAGAACAACTTTTCCATAAAAACCACCCCAGATCCTACGAACTATACCAGCGCGCGCGCAAGTCGCTGCATGGCGGCGTGCCGATGTTGTGGATGATTCGCTGGGCCGGCTCGTTTCCCGTTTTCGTAAAGAGCGCCGGGGGCGCGCATTTCACCGATGTGGATGGGAATGATTATATTGATTACTGCCTCGGCGATACAGGCGCAATGACGGGTCATGCGCCCGAAGCAACTGTCAAAGCCATCACCGAGCAAATTCAAAAAGGCATCACCCTGATGCTGCCGTATGAAGACGTCATCTGGGTGGGCGAGGAGTTGCAGCGCCGTTTCAAACTTCCATATTGGCAGTTTGCCCTCACCGCCACGGACGCAAATCGTTTCGCACTTCGCATGGCGCGCCTCATCACAGGCCGCCCAAAGATCCTGGTTTTCAATTATTGTTATCATGGTTCGGTGGATGAAACCTTTATCACGCTGGACGAAGAAGGCACACCGATGTCTCGCCCCAACAATCTGGGTCCGCAAATCGACCCGCGCGAAACCTCGAAGGTCATTGAGTTCAACGACATCGCCGCGCTTGAAACGGCGCTCTCTGCGCGTGAGGTCGCGGCTGTGCTTGCCGAACCCGTGATGACCAATATCGGCATCATTCACCCTGACCCCGGTTACCACGAGGCGCTGCGTGAGATCACTCGAAAATATGGGACCTATCTCATAATTGACGAGACTCACACGATCTGCACCGGTCCTGGCGGATACACCGCCTCATTCGGACTTCAGCCTGATTTCCTGACCCTCGGCAAACCTCTCGCTGGGGGCGTTCCCGCCGCGATCTACGGTTTTACCGAAGAAGTGTCCAAGGCCTTTGCCGCCAAAATCGATATGGACGATGCGGATGTCGGTGGCATTGGTGGTACACTCGCGGGCAATGTTTTATCCATCGCGGCGATGAAAGCGACTCTGCAAAATGTTTTGACCGATGATTTCTATTCCAAATCGATCAAGCTGCAAGAACAATTCACGGCGGGCGTGGAGGGTGTTATCAAGGAATTCAAGCTTCCATGGATCGTCAAGCAATTGGGTAACCGTTCCGAGTATTGGTTCCGCCCCAAGCCACCCAGGAATGGCGGAGAGGCTCATGTTGCCATCGATCCTGAATTGGATCGTTATATGCATCTGTATGCCTTGAATCGTGGTATTCTAATGACGCCTTTCCATAATATGGCTTTAATTTCCCCGCAGATAACCCAGGCCGATGTGGATTATCACACGAAGGTGTTTAGAGAAGCGGTACAATCGTTGTTTGATCCACCTGTACAATAAGGCGACTTGTAATTTTTATACCAAAATCCACATGGAGAATTAATTATGGCAGAACATTCAACACAAGTCTGGCGTGTGAATACACGCGGGCAAACATTAAAGCGCGAATCTGTTCCCAATTCATGGAAGCGTCTCGGTGGGCGCGGGTTGATTGCCCGTATTCTTGTGGATGAAGTGGATGCGAAATGCGATGCGCTTGGCGCAGGAAACAAACTCATCTTTACGCCGGGTTTATTGGTGGGGCATATGCTTTCATCCACCGACCGCATCTCTGTTGGTGGAAAATCCCCCCTCACGGGCGGCATCAAGGAAGCCAATGCGGGTGGACGCACAGGTTATCATATGGCGTTCATGGGCATCCATGCACTTATCCTTGAAGATATTCCTGAAAAAGAGGGATACTGGGTTTTGCATCTCTCCTTGAACGGCGCCAAATGGGAAAACGCGGATGATCTTGTCGGTCTTGGCGTTTACGAAACTGCACCGAAGCTGATTGAAAAATATGGTGATAAAGTTGCCATTTCTTTAATCGGCCCCGGCGGCGAAATGCGCATGAAATCTGCGGGGATCCAGAATATTGACAAGGATAAAGTCCCCTCACGGATCGCGGCTCGCGGCGGACTCGGTGCGGTGATGGGTTCAAAGGGATTAAAAGCCATTGTGTTCGATCACGCCGGGGGGCAGAAGCCTGCCATTCTTGATCCTGAGAGGTTTAAAGTTGCACAGAAGGATTACACCAAGGCTGTCATGGAGCATCCGCAATCTGTGACGTATCGTGATTATGGCACAGCCGCCATGGCGCAGTTGACGCAGAGTTTTGCGGCGCTCCCGGCCCATAATTTTTCGCGCGGCACATTTGACAAAGTGGATAATATCAGCGGCGAATGCCTGCGTGAGTTTACTTTGACGCGTGGTAAACCGTCCGACCCGGCTCATGCCTGCATGGCGGGATGCACGATCAAATGTTCAAACGTGTTTGGCGGCGAAGATGGAAAGATCATCGTCTCTCCGCTTGAATATGAAACCATCGGTTTGATGGGCACGAACATTGATATTGATTCGCTCGATTCGATCGGGCGTTTGAACTGGTATGTAAACGACCTGGGACTTGACTCCATCGAAGTAGGCGGGGCATTGGGCGTTGCGGCAGAAGCAGGCTTGATGAGATGGGGCAGCGAAGAGGATGCGCTGAAGTTGATCCATGAAATTCATGCCGGCACAGAGCTGGGACGAATCCTTGGCGATGGCGCGGTGACGGTCGGTAAAAAATATAATATCGAGCACGTGCCTGCCGTGAAGGGACAAGCCATGTCGGCTTATGAGCCGCGCTCGATCAAAGGCACAGGCGTGACATATGCGACTACTCCACAAGGAGCAGATCACACCTGCGGTTTGACCATCCGCGCCAAGATCGATCATCTTGACCCGAACGCACAAAAGGAAGCCTCACTCAATGCGCAATTGAATATGGCGGGTTATGATACCCTGGGCGCCTGTATTTTTGCAGGTTTCGGATATGCCGCCACGCCGGATGGTGTGGTGAAGCGTTTGCTTCAAGCGCGCTATGGCTGGGAGGATATCCCTGATGATATTTTGCAGGCTTTAGGGAGGGAAACCATCAAATTGGAACGACAATTCAACAAGCGGGCCGGCTTTACCGCAAAGGATGACCGGCTGCCTGAGTGGATGACAAAAGAGGCCTTGCCTGAGAATGGCTCGGTATTTGATGTGAGCCAGGAAACACTCGATCATATTTTTGACGGGATTGAATAAAAAAACATCCGAAGTCGCAAGGCTTCGGATGTTTCCTGTTGTGAGCCACCAGTGGGATACGAACCCACGACCTAACGATTACGAATCGTTTGCTCTACCAGCTGAGCTATGGTGGCGAATTATCCATTAGGGCTGCCCGAAAGACTTTTCCCAATGGATGTTTTACGGGCGGCGGGATTATAAAGGATTTGGTTTAATCCCGCAAGTTTTCATACGCACATGTTGTCTAATTTATGGAGAAGATATATGCTTCGTATTGCAATGCTTTCCTATCACACCTGTCCTCTGGCTACACTTGGGGGCAAGGATACAGGCGGAATGAATGTGTATGTCCGCGATCTGACGCGGGAGTTGGGACAGATGGGCATCCATGTGGATGTATTCACGCGCTCGCAGGACGAACATGTGCCGCATGTGTTGCATGATATCGGGTATGGTAATCGCGTGGTACATATCCCTGCTGGACCCGAGGAGCCGAAAAGCAAAAGCGATATTGCGAAATATATCCCGGAATTCGTGGAGGGGATTAAACAATTTGCAGCTGAAAAAGGGATCGAATACGATATTATTCATAGCCATTATTGGATGTCTGGTCTGGCAGCGGAAGAATTGAGCGATGCCTGGGGCGGTACGCCAGTGGTGCATATGTTCCATACCCTGGGGGAAATGAAGAATCGGGTGGCACGTTCGGAGGATGAACGTGCAGGCGAGGACCGGCTCAATGGTGAGAGACAGGTTCTCCGTCGGGCGGATCGGATCGTCGTCGCTACGATGGCAGAGTTGACCCAGCTTCGTTTTCTGTATCGGGCTGATTCCCGTAAAATGGTGATCATCCCGCCTGGAGTGGATACGTGTCATTTTTATCCGATTCCTGCGGATGAGGCCAAGCAATACATCGGTTTGAAACCTGAAAATCGCATGGTCCTATTTGTGGGGCGGATCGAGCCATTGAAGGGCGTGGATACTTTAATTCATGCGATGTCTTGTTTGGGTTTGCAGGGAGCACGTCAACCTGTTCACCTGGCGATCATCGGCGGCGATGTGAATGTAAAACTCGAGGATATGTCAGAAGAAATGATCCGCCTGCAGAAGTTGTGTGATGATCTGTGTATGGGGGGGATGGTGGTCTTTCTTGGAAAGCGCGGGCAGGATACATTGCCATATTATTATTCGGCGGCGGAAGTGGTTGTGATGCCCTCGCTTTATGAATCGTTTGGGATGGTGGCGCTTGAAGCGATGGCTTGCGGTGTGCCGGTGATCGCCTCGGAAGTGGGCGGGCTTGGTTATCTTGTGCAGAATGGCATTACCGGATATACCATCCCCGATAGTGACCCCAAGGCTTTATGCGATAAACTGGCTGAGCTTTTGGGAAACACAGATTTACGGAATCAAATGGGGCGTTATGCTGCTGAATATGCAGTTGATTACGCCTGGGAAACGATAGCTTCTCAAATTGTCGAGGTATACAACGATGTATTAAGTAAAGAAAAGGCGGTTTAGGATTTATTCCTTCATTCTCACATAAAATATGATTGGTCCGTCATTTTCCTGTGCGCGCATTTCAAAGCGTTCGCTTAATTTACTGATCATCTTCGAGAGCTGCTTATGACCATAGGTACGGGGGTCGAAACTGGGATCCACTTGATAAAGCGCATTGCCCATATTGGCCAGCGAGGCCCAACCATCCTGTTGAACCGCCATCTCAAAGGCCTGGGTTAAGATCGGTATGGGGTCAAGTTCCTCTTTTTCGCCTTTGGTTTTCTTCGCTTTGGCGGTATTCGTATTTCTTTGTTGAACGGATTTCTTTTCCGTTGCAAGGTTTTCGGTGTAAACAAACACATCGCAGGCATTGACAAAGGGTTTCGGCGTTTTCTTTTCGCCGATCCCCATCACAAAGATCCCGGTCTCACGGATGCGGGTAGCCAAACGGGTGTAATCACTGTCGCTGGAAACAAGACAAAAGCCATCCACCACGCCAGAGTGCAGGATATCCATCGTATCAATGATCATGGCGCTATCCGTTGCATTTTTCCCAATTGTGTAGCGAAATTGTTGAATGGGCTGGAAGGCGTGGAAGTTAAGCGTATCCTTCCATGAGTTCATGCTGTTTGTGGTCCAATCCCCGTAAATACGGCGGACGGTCACCTGCCCATAACGGCCTGCCTCTACGAGCATTTGGGAGAGCAAGCCTGCCTGGGCATTGTCGCCATCAATAAGCATGGCAATCTTGTTTCTTGCAAGAGGTTTAATCTGTTCGTCTGTCATGATCTAATTATTCCTTTTCATCGAACTTTCAATACCAGCGGCTTAAAAGATTTGGGTGTTGGCTAAATTCAGCCTATTTTATGGAATTGGTTTGACGATGCCTACGTCTGACGGGGTACCGCCAAAAAGACTGATATCTTTGCACGACTGCTGGTCAAGCCGCAACAGGATTGTTTCGTTGGAGGTGATGTCCACCTGGATGATCGTATCCACTTTGTATTGTGAATCAACGGTTAATTTCAAATTCACCTGGGATTGTGCAGGCAGCATATCCACGCATCGCTTCTTATCGGGATGTTCCCGATCTTCGTCAATGGCGCGAAGCAGGGCGCAGGTATCCGGCAGGTCAACCGTCCCGTTATTTTTAACCGTTACGTAGGCGTTGGTCACTTCTCCCATGCCGTTCCTGATGTCAAGACTGGTGTTGCAGCCAAGAATATCGACCGTTACAGATGGCAAAGGGACGGGTGTAAAGGTTTGGGTTGGTGGAACCGGTTCCAGGGTATTGGTTGGTGATGGAGTTTCAGTGTCTGTCGGGATCACAGGTGTGAGTTGAATAATGGATGGAGTGACTGTCTCGACAGATGAAGGCAGGAGTATCAAAGGGGTTGCCGTAACAATACCCGGTATCTGCGATGGAATTGGGGTCCAGACAGGAAAAGATTGTGGTAATGAGCCCCAAGTGTCACACGCAGCCAGCGCGAACGCAAGCAAGGGCAGGGCGATGATCTTTTTCATAGGTTCATTATACTCCGGCGCAGTTGTGAATCCAAAGCGAGGCCGGCATTTTATTTATTAAACCAGCCTCGCTTTGGGTGGATTTGTCCGAAACTATTTGAGCGTTGTTTTCTCTTTCAATTCATTCACACCTGGTTCAGTTAGCACGGAACCATCGGGGAAAATGATGGTGGGAACGCTTCGGTATCCGTGGTTGATATTCATAACGAATTCTATTGCTTCTTTATTCCCTTCAAGCCCCACTCGAAGGTACTCAATATGATTGGTTTCAAAGAAAACCTTTGCCCGGTGGCAGTCGGGGCAAAATTCAGTGGCGTACATTACGATCCGTGATGGGTGCAAGTTATAAAGGTCACTCAAAGGAAATCTCCATGACTTCGTTTAATCGCCAAGCGATCTAAGATATTCGCGAATTTCGAGGGCGGCAGAAGCCCCCTCTCCTGCCGCGGCAGCGGCTTGTTTGGTTGCACCTGAACGCACGTCCCCCGCAGCGAAGATCCCTGGAATACTGGTCATCATATGGTCGGTCTCGATAAATCCCCACGGATCCAGTTTCGCCTTATCTTTTAAGAGATCGTTGTTGGGCGTCAAGCCGATAAATACAAAGACGCCATCATAGGTAAATACTTTATTTTCATTGGTGTTTTTGTCTTTCACAAGCACAGACTCAAGTTTATTTTTTCCGCGTAACTCCTTGAGGCTGTGGTTGAGAAATACCTTCATATTTCCCTTTTGAGCCACTTTTTCCTGCAAAATCCTGCTTGCCTTTGGTTCTTGCGAGTCTACAATGATATCGACCTGTGTGGCGAATTTGGTAAGGAACAGACCTTCTTCATATCCGCTATTACCGCCGCCGATGACGAGAACCTTTTTACCTTTATAAAATGCCCCGTCACATGTCGCGCAAAAATGAACATTGATACCAATGAGTTCATCTTCACCCGGAATTCCCATGCGACGATAAGTCGCGCCGCTTGCGATCAGCACGACTTTCGAATGATAATGGATATCCTCGGTACGGGTGTGGACAATGTGGTATTGGCCATCTTCTTCGATCTCACCCACTTCCTGAGCCTGTAGGATTTCTACACCAAACTTGCGCGCCTGCCTGCTTAGTCGATCTGCGAATTCCGCGCCGGATATACCCTCGTCAAAACCTGGGAAGTTATCAAGCGTCTGGGTGATGCCGGCCTGTCCACCCAGGCCGGCCTTTTCAATGAGCAGGGTATCCAACCCTTCTCTGGCAAGATATAGTGCGGCGGTTAATCCTGCCGGCCCGCCTCCCACGATGATCACATCATAATACTCCCGGCTGGCTTTGGTTTGTAGCCCGAGCTTTTCGGCTATTTGGGCATTACTTGGTTCAGCTAAAATCTCACCATCCGGGAAAATGATCGTTGGAATGATTCTTGCGCCTTTATTGAGTTTTTCCACAAAAGGGATCCCTTGCGGGGTTTCCTCAATATCTATATTTACGTAATCCACCCGATGTTCCCCCAGGAATTTCTTGGCGCGCTTGCAGTCCGGGCACCAGACTGTGCCATAAACACTGATTTTCTCAGGTTTTAAGTTAAATTGGCTTGATTTTGACGGCATTATATGCGCTCCTCTGCAATCTAGAGGGACTTGCAAGACAAACTCTTACAAATTTTATGTAATTTTTATGACAGTATTGTGTAAATGTAATCAATCGATTAAAATCCCACTACGATCCATTACATTTAGCCCGCAATTTGTCCCCGAATATTCCCTGTACGTGTAAGCTTGAGAATTGAAATATAGATATTCTTTTGAAAAATTAAAGGTGGCTCAAGATGTCGTCCCTAAAACAGTCCGTATTTTGGTTGTCATTCTACATTGGGGTTGTTTTCATCCTGGCCCAGTTCGATTATGTGGACTCGCCAATTATCGACTTTGCCAAATACTTTTATTTTATGGTCATGGTAGCTGTGCCGGCCACCATCTTTTTTCCATTTACATCGAGGATGACGGTGCTTGTCCCAGCCATAGTCTGGGGGAGTATATATCTGGTGATGCTGCAAGTACTCGACCGGACGGTTTCGGCCCCGAACAGCACATTTCCCATCATTCTGCTTGAATTCATATTGGTGGAAATTGGCGTCTGGCTGGCATTCCAGCTCGCCAATGGGATCAGCCATGCCGAGTCCGTGATGGATGCCATGGCATTGAGCGTATTTCCCAACCGCACTCAAACCATTCAGGAAGCTTCGCAACAGATCAAAACAGAAATAACCCGCAGCCGCCGCTATCATCGTCCTTTAAGCTTGCTGGTTATGCAGACCGATCCATCCGACCATGTTGCAATTGAACAAATGATCACCAAAATTCAACACGAACTATCGAATAGATTTTCTTTTGCATGAATAGGACAGGTGATCGATGAGTACGTCCGCCAGACGGACATGGTGATCCTCAGTCGAAGCAATCACTTTGCCATCCTTTGCCCTGAAACAGATTATCAAAATTCACAAATCCTTGCCCAAAGGATCTGTGATGCAATTAAAAGCAAGACCGGCGTTCCAGTTGAATGGAGTGCGGCCGCATTCCCCGAGGATGCCTTAAACTTTGATGATCTGATGGATGCTGCCAATTCCAGGCTTGCGCTGCGTTCCAAGGTTAATGAAGAAAAGCAAAATAGGCACGAAACTCAAGAAAAAGCATAATGCCTATAATGTGTATTGAAAATGCGGGAGAGGCGTAAGGGATGGCTGGCATGGATTACCAGTGGGTAAATAAATTTGACCCTAAAAAGCGCTGGTTTGTGGGAGATGATTATTTGCGCGTCAAACGAATTATGGATCTGGCGATTGTTTTTCTCAGCGCCCCATTTTGGATTCCAGTAATGGCATTGATCGCGTTGGTGATATTTGTCACGTCACCCGGCGCCCCTGTGATTTACACCAATAAACGCGCAGGGCGAGGCGGTAAATTATTTTTGTTTTATAAATTCCGCACCATGATTCCCAACGCCGAGGCTTTAAAAGAAAATTACATGCATCTGAATGAACTTGAATGGCCTGATTTCAAGATCACCAACGATCCGCGTGTTTTACCCATTGGGAGGCTGTTACGGAAGACCAGTCTGGATGAATTGCCCCAGATGTTAAACGTCATAAAGGGCGATATGAGCCTGGTGGGACCGCGCCCAACGGACTTTGGACCTGATTCCTACAACCTTTGGCAGACGGAACGTTTCGACGTTTTACCGGGCTTGACCGGATTATGGCAGATCACCGCGCGCGGCTCTGTCAATATGGATGAACGCACCCGTATGGACATTGCCTATATAGAACGGGCCGGTATTCTTTTGGATATTTACATTTTAATTTACACAATTGGCGCTGTTTTTAAATCACACGGTGTTACCTAGCTTGAATTTAGAGTAGCAAAGCGCATGGAGCATGTGTCCGATTGCGACTTAATTTACCTTGATGATTTGCCCACCCGTCATTTTCTGTAAATCTTCGGTCTTCAATTCAAAGATGGCATTGGGCGTCCCTGCCGCCGCCCAAATGGTCTGATAAGGCAGGAAATCCTCATCCAGGTAGGTTTCCATTTTTTCGAGATGTCCAATCGGAGGCACGCCGCCTATGGCGAAGCCTGCCATCGATCGTACAAATTCGGCATCCGCCCGCCCGATGGGTTCGCCAGCGTAAACGCCGATGCGTTTTTCATCTACACGGTTTGCGCCGCTGGTTAATACCAGGATCGGTTTGCCGCTTGTCTTGCCGCGAAAAATAAGCGATTTGACGATCTGTCCGAGCTTACAACCTGCGCGCTCCGCGGCTTCCTGCGCCGTGCGCGTCGATTCGATATGCTCGATCACGGTGTAGTCATATCCAAGAGATGTAAGCAGGTTCTGTATCTTTTGTGCAGAAGGGGATAATTGGGTCATGGCGCATATTATAATTGTTGTATGCCCACACAGGAAGAAATCTATAAAACTGAAGGCGATAAGTATGAGGCTTTGATCGCACGGGAGGATTATCAGGGAAATATCCTGAAGTCGCTGCGTGAAATTACGCCTCTGGAAAACCGCACCGTTCTGGACCTCGGAGCTGGCACCGGACGATTGACAGGCCTGCTCGCCCCACACGTTTCACACATCCATGCATTTGACATTTCAAAGGAAATGCTGCGCATCTGTCGTGACAAGTTCCTTGCCAGCGGCTTATCCAATTGGCAGGTGGATATTGCCGACCATCGTCAATTGCCTGTGGAAAACAAGTCTGCTGACCTGGTTGTATCGGGCTGGAGTTTGAGCTATCTATCAGTTTGGAATCCTGAAACGGGGCAGGCTGAGTTGGAAAAATGGCTGGACGAAATGAAACGCGTCTTAAGACCGAACCGCCATATCGTCCTGTTCGAATCGCTGGGTACGGGGAATGAATCGCCGATCAGGCTGGAACATCTCAAGGATTTCTATCCCTGGCTGGATGAAGTCGGATTCCAAAACAAGTGGATTCGCACCGACTATAAATTCGCCTCGCTGGCAGAAGCGGAATACCTCTCCCGTTTTTTCTTTGGCGATGAATTGGGTGACAAGGTGAAGGAAAATAATTGGGTGATCCTGCCTGAATGCAGCGGCGTGTGGTGGCTGGAAATAAAAGGATGAAGATTGATTATTATTTCATCAGCGCATCGCTGCCCAGCATGGCATCCTCCACGCGGCTCTTGTATTCGCCGTGCATGGGCATGTTTTCCATCTCCTTCAGTGAAAAATATCCAAAGGCGGTGGTCTCATTACTCAGACGCGGTTCACCTGCGATGATCTCTGCTTCAAAACTAAGCACGACCATGAAGACCTGGCTGCCATCGGGATAGACGACAAGTTGATTTGGATTGCTGTATACGCCGATCAAGCGCTTCATGCCGACCTTCAAACCTGTTTCCTCCCAAACTTCTCTTTCACATGCCTCGGCTGCGCTCTCTCCCGCTTCCATCCCGCCGCCCGGCAGGCACCAGCGCCCGTTGTCTGTGCGTTGGGTGAGCAGTACCTTCTCCCGCATATCGTCAAAGATGATCGCGCTGCATCCGACCCTTAATTGGCCCTGCCTGCCCAATCGCGGGCCAAATAATACCTGTGACATAAAAATATTAACCTCCGAAACCTGTAAACCCTCGGAGGTTATGCTCCTATTGTTTTATGAAAGTACCGTTGCGTAATTCCTGAATGGCTTGCTGAATTTCTTCAACCGTATTCATGACGAAGGGTCCATAAGGGACAATTGTCTCCTTGAACGGTGCGCCGGCGATAAGCATGAACTGCACGCCCTTTTGGCTCTTGACCTCAATCTGGTCGCCGTCGTCGTTGAAGACTGCCATGCTGACGGATTCCACGACCTCATTCCCGAATTCGGCTGCGCCTTCGAAGACATACGCGAGGGTGGTATGTCCGCGTGGGATGGGGTAGATGAATTTCGAAGCAGGCGCCAGTTTCACGTCCATGTAAAGCGGCGAGGCGGCGATCTCGGTCACGGGCCCGCGGGTTCCATCCAATTCTCCGGCTACGAGGCGGATGGTGGCTCCGTCTTTTTCAATGACCGGAATGCCCATTGCGCTGATTTCCTGGTAATGGGGCTGTCCCATCTTTTGCGCGGCGGGCAGGTTGACCCATAGTTGAAAACCGTAGATGTTGCCGTTTTCACTACGCCGCGGCATTTCCTCGTGCAGAATGCCGCGTCCTGATGTCATCCACTGCACATCCCCTGAACCGATCTTGCCGGCGTTGCCAAGGCTGTCACGGTGGTTAACCGAGCCTTCCAGCATGTAGGTGACGGTTTCGATGCCGCGATGGGGATGCGTGGGAAACCCGCGAATGGGTCCTTCGAGTGGATTATTGAAAGCGAAGTGATCGAAGAGCAGGAAAGGATCATACAAGTTGCTGGCGCGCGGAGCGATGGAGCGTCTCAATAAAACGCCCGCGCCTTCGATCACAAGTTGCGGTTCGATGATGTGAGATATAGTTCTAAAGGTTGTCATGTCCTGTAGATGGCGTAAGAGCGGCGGAACTTACTTATTGAGAACCTGCCCTTCAATATGCTGTTTGGAGTAGCAAACCCCTCAATCGGAAATTCTTTAACAGCTCATCGTCAGCCCCCTTTACCCGGGTCTTAAATTATTTTCTCAATTTTGACTTCATTACGCCCAGCCTGCCTTTCCCGTTTGTTCCGGTACATTGCTGCATCGGCGCGGGCCAGTAACTCGTCTAGCGACTCGCTGTTCTGCGGTTCGACCATCACCTTGCCCACGCTAAAGCTAATCGTGTAGGGCCTGTTTCCCGCCTTTTTTGCGGTTTTGGTCGCCTCCCTCAGGCGTTGTAACGCAGACGACATATCATTTTGCGGCCCGTGGGTGAGTACCGCAAATTCGTCGCCGCCCAATCGCCCCACAATATCACTATCACGGAAGTTCGCATGCAGCAGCGTGGCAATATCGCATAAGAGTTGCGACCCGACATCATGTCCCAGGGTGTCATTGGCCCTCTTCAGGCCGTCCACATCGAAGAAAAGCAGGGTTGCCGGGTTTGCACTACGCCGTGCATCACGCAGGGCTTGCTCGCCGAGCAGATAAAAACCTCTGCGGTTGTGAATGCCGGTCAACTCGTCAGTCAGGGATGTGTCGCGCAACTGCTTTTCGAGAGAGTTGATCATGCGGGCCAGTAAAACCACCAGGATTATCAGAAGCGCTGCCAAAGTCGCTGACGTCAGCGCGGCAGCATAGGCCAGATTCAGGGTATTCACCGCCAGGCGCTCTCCGCTGAAAATGATCAGCCAGGAAATCAAAATCGAGTACGGCAGTACAATTCGCGCGGAGTGACTGCCGATGCCGATCCCTACCAGCACGGAATAGAAACCATAGGGGGTTCGGCGTCCTGCCTGCACAAAGGTCAGAAGTATTATGCTGACCAGGCTTTGCAGTGATATGAGAATCTTTGAGGACTGGCCGAAAAGATGGCTTGCGTCAATGATGTAACCCGAAATAAATACCAGAATGAGTATCACAAGCGCCATGATGAGTGCATCCGATACATGGCCGAGCCAATCCTGACGCTTATAATCGATGATCAATAATAATCCAAGCAGCACAAAGCAGAATGCAGACTGAATCGACATTGGGTGAGTCATGGGCAACATGCCCTCTGCCACGAATAGCCTGCCAATACCGGTACCTTCTCCAATCCAATGATTGAACAGGGCCGTACCCGCGATGAGAATGGCTGCACCTGCGCAGGTCCAGCTGGCAAGGAGCAGGTAGGCGTTGCCTTTCTGCTGGTTCAGCATCAGGCTGAAGCTGAGAAGCAGCACACAAACCGCGGTGCTGACCTGCATCAACATCCAGCCGCCTGGGAGCAGCGATCCGATGGCTGGCACCAGCCAGCCGGATAGGATGACTGCAGCAATCAAAGTTGTTGCTGAGAGACAGATTTTGTTTGCTTTTTCAAGCCATTCTAGAATCTTTTGATCCGGCTGATTCGGTGACGTGGTACCTGTGTTCACTGACTCCATGGGTATGCCTCGCCTTGCAGGTTAGCAACCTGCTGTTGAATGGTGATAGGTCTTTAAGACCAAATACCAGTGTGGATAACTTCCATTATACAGACAGACGCAAGAGATGACAATCATTTTTTGAAATAACCGTGAGCCCTTTCGTTTCGGAATGTTTTAGACTGCCTGTCAATATTTAACAAACATCCCCAAACGGCTTACCCTATCTGCTCCCACTTTTCGATTGTTCCCGGCACAATTTGAAAGAGGGGATGAACTTGGTGTGTCTTCACGGATGCCACCTTCTGATATTGCTCCATATCCCGCCGCTTCAATTGCGTATAATCAATCTCCTTGTCCGCCAGTATCGCCCGGATTCCTTAAACCACCCGATAATATTTCAAAGGTCACCCAACGGTTTGCGATACCATTCCCTTGAAGGAATAGTGGCGGTGGGTTTCGACAGGTTCAAACACCATGGCGGACGGGGACTCCCATTCAAAATTGGACACTGACCAAGCGTAGTATAAACTAAATTCACCAGAATCAAAAAAGCATCCTCGCACAGAGAAGGCTTTTTTCCGGATTCAATTTTCAGTTATGGAATGAAGCGGGGTGGGTTAGAATTCGTCCTCGTCGTCGAGCCATTCGTCGTCGTCTTCGTCGGAATCCTCTTTATCCCATTCTTCAGTTTCATCCTCTTCGTCCCAGTCATCGTCTTTCGCAGCGGCTGCATCCGATGGGGAATAGGTGGCGCACCCGGTATCCGGGTCCAATTCCACTGCGGCGGCGGAACAATAACCTTCGTCCACGAACACGCAATCTATGTAATGACATTTAATACGGGGCATTTTCACTTCCTCCTAAGAGTGGGGGTCTTTGATCAGGCGTACGACGGCAATGATAAAGATGAAGGTCATGGCTACCTGTGATGCGACACAGAACGGACAGATTGCTTTTAATAAAACGAGCTCAACATAAACCAGCCAAAGGGTAAAAATAAAACCGGTCAGTGCCAGACCAAAAATCATCAGCATCCCGTTTTGTTTGAAGAACGGATTGCGGTCCTCGAAGAAATGCACAGCCAGGATGGCCGCGTAACCAAGCATGCCGATCACTGCCACAGGGATTCCGTTCACCTCTGAAAAGCGGCTGGCGTTCACGGTGGAGCAATCGCCCGAACCCAAGCACATGCTGTCGTTGGACGTGACCTTGTAAATGGTCATATAAATTGAAATCAGCAAACCGATAATCACAAGCACAAACGATATGCGGTACAACCCTTTATTCATCTTTCCTCATAGTAGGTAAGCCTCTACTTCCTGACCAGCAGGCACGCATTTTACACCAGCGGGGATAATAAGTAAAGCATCCGCTTGTACCAATGAGAGCAAATTTGCAGACCCCTGATGACCCGTCAGACTGGCTTGCAGGTTTCCATTTTCATCGCGGATTTTCGCGCGCAGATAACTTTCCCGTCCATCGGATTCAATTTCATTTTCGCTTCTTACCTTGACCCGACGCCTGCTTCCGTCCAACTTGCCGCTCAGCTTCTTGATCAGCGGACGGACGAAGATCTCAAACCCAACGAAGGCTGAAACGGGATTGCCCGGTAAACCGATGAACGGCTTCCCAAGGTATTCGCCGAATGCCAGCGGCTTACCCGGGCGCATGTTCACGCGCCAGAAATCCAATGCGCCTTTGTATTCGATCACTTCCTTCACAAAGTCAAATGCACCTACGCTTACGCCTGCCGAGGACAGGATGAAATCCACATCTTCGCGAATGGCTTTTTGCAGAAGACTCTCCACGGACTCGCGTGTGTCTTTTGCAACGCCGAGCCTTAAAACTTCTCCGTCGGCGCTTTCGATCAGCGCTGCGAGTGTGTAGGAATTTGAGTCGCGGATCTTGCCTGATTCAAGCGGGGCATCCACTTCCAGCAATTCATCCCCGGAGGAGAGCAGGGCAACTCGTGGTCTTTTATAAACCTGCACATGCCCAATTCCAAGCATTGCCAGCAGACCGAGTTCCTGCGGCTTAAGCGTCTGTCCCTTGCGTAAGACGACTTCACCTGCGCGGACATCCGTCCCGCGCAGGCGGACGTTATCGCCTGTTTTGACGATCTTTGTAAATGAAATCGTTCTTGGGGCGGGTGAGTCTGCTCCACGGTTGTTGAAGTCTGTATCTTCAACCGGGATGACTGCGTTGGCGCCTGTGGGTAGTGCTGCGCCGGTCATGATCCGCGCGGCCTGACCTTGTGCGAGAGTCACTGTCGGGTTTGAGCCGGCCGGGATATCAGCGATCACGCTCAAGGCGCGGTCTTGAGGGCCATGAAGAATCCCATCCGGAGTGGATATATCTTCTACGCGGATGGCGAATCCATCCATGCCTGAGTTGTCGAAGAGGGGGAGATCATGCGCAGCGGTGATGTCCGTTGCCAGTACGCGGTTTGCACACGCGATCAGCGCGATATCTTCCGCTGCGGTGGTTTGGAAATGTGAGAGGATGCGCTCGCGCGCTTCATTTACAGAGATCATTTCTCGAAGCGGCGCGATTATACCATTGCACCCCTGTTTTTCCCGGACTGTGATCCCGCCTTAGCCCGGGTTCATCCGATGCGCTTCCATCACATTGGGTAGATTTTCAATTCGGGTCAGGATGCGGCTTAGCTGGGTGAGGTCCTTGACTTCAATAATGAGATGCAGATCGGCAATGCTTTGATTGACGTTTACGGTTACGCTGGCGATATTGATATTTTCATCTGTCAGCAGATTGGAGATGTCGCCCATCAACCCCTGGCGGTCATAAGCCTTGATCTTTACCGAGACAGGATAGGTTCGTTCCAAATGACCCCAGTCGACTTGCAGTAACCGTTCTCGGTCTTTTGTTTGCAGGATATTTGGACAGTCCTGCCTGTGAATGGTCGCGCCTCGTCCGCGGGTGATGAAGCCGACGATCTGGTCCCCGGGCATGGGGTGACAGCAGCGCGCCATATTGGAGAGCATGCCCCTCAACCCAACCACTTCCACCGCATCTGTGGCTGTGGTCTTTGCGGTGGGCCTACCTGCCGTGAGGATATCTTCCACCTCATCGTTTTGCGAGAACTGCTTGATGATCTTGCCTATGGACAGGTCGCCACAGCCAAGCGCAATGAACATTTCTTCCGGGATTTTGTAGCCATGCTCACGCGCCATCTTCTCAAAGTTGATCTCGCTGATGCCGAGCCTTTGCAGCTCACGCTCGAGCGTATCGCGTCCCTGCGCGAGGTTTTGTTCGTCTTCCTGTTTTTTGAACCAGACCTTGATCTTCGAACGCGCACGTGAAGTGCGCACCAGCCCAAGGCTGGCATTCAGCCAATCGCGGCTCGGTCCGCCTCGCTTCGCGATCAGGATTTCAACCTGATCGCCGGTCTTCAATTCCTGATACAACGGCACAAGTTTTCCGTTGATCCGCGCCCCTCGGCAGCGATGACCGATGTCTGTGTGGACGTGGTAGGCGAAATCGATCGGCGTGCAACCGGCGGGCAGGTCGATGATGTCGCCGCGCGGGGTGAAGATGTAAACACGGTCCTGGAACACGTCACTGCGCATGGATTCGACGAATTCGGCGGCGTCGTTCACGTCAGAACGCCATTCCATCATCGAACGTAATGAGTTGATGCGCTGTTCGTAATTCTTGTCGGAATGTTTTGTGCCCTCTTTATACCGCCAGTGTGCAGCGATGCCATATTCCGCATTCAGGTGCATTTCGTTGGTGCGGATCTGGACTTCCAGCGGGCGCTTGTCGTCATACATGACAGCCGTATGCAGGGATTGATAAAAATTATCCTTTGGCGCGGCAATGTAATCATCAAATTCACCGGGGATCGGACGCCATGTGGTATGGATCACACCCAGTGCGGCATAGCAGGAGGGTACATCCGGCACGATCAGCCGCACAGCGCGGACGTCGTGCAGCATGTTAAATGGCTTGCCTTTCTTCTGCATCTTTTTATAGATCGAATAAATATGTTTGGGGCGTCCGCTGATCTCGGCTTTGATATTATTTTTTTCGAGCAGTTTTACAAGGCTTTCCTTGATTGTTTCAAGATGTGCTTCGCGATCCGGTCTTTTTTCGGACAGCAGCCCCGCGATCTCTTTATACTTTTCGGGGTTCACATAACGAAAGCCGAGGTCTTCCAATTCCCACTTGATCTGCCAGATGCCGAGTCGGTTTGCGAGCGGGGCGAATATGTCGAGAGTCTCCTGCGCGATTCGTTTTCGCTTATGTTCCGGCATATGGCCAAGCGTGCGCATATTATGCAGACGGTCCGCCAGTTTGATGAGCACCACGCGCACATCTTCACCCATGGCAAGAAAAGTTTTACGCAGTGTTTCAGAGACGATATCCTCATTACGTCCCAGCAGCGCAGGCTCGATGGGAGTCTCTTCGGCATCGCCACCGTTCAGGCCATTTTCAGCATGTTGGTCGCCGCGCGAGACGCTCGGTAGGTGCGTCAGCTTTGTCACACCATCCACAAGGATCTTTACCGTATCGCCAAACTCGCGGCGGATATCTGCCAGCGTGATGGCAGTATCTTCCACGGTGTCATGCAGCAGCCCCGCCGCAACCACTTCAGGCGGCACTTTCAAATCCGCCAGAATGCTGGCGGCTGCGATACAGTGATTGATATAAGGTTCGCCTGAAAGACGTTTTTGTTCGCGATGCGCTTCCTCCGCCACACGGTAGGCGTGCATGACCAACTCCCGGTCTGCGACGGTGTAGTTTTCAGGAAGTTGCTCGAGCAGCTTTTCAAGAGGGATCGCGGCGGTGGTTGCTGATTTCATTCAAGTAATTGTACTACGCAGGGTTAAGAATCAAAAACAGGATGGCTCGCCTCAATCCGCCCTCGCGCCTGCTCCTGTTTTCTGTTAATATTCCCGCCCCGTAACCGTGCGGAAATAAGGGGATACCTTGAAAGCCATCCCCATAAATTATTAATTTACAAAACCCGCTTAAACTTACATGGTTTTCAATAATGCCTGACGGCTGTTTCGCAGGCGGTCCGCGATGATAACTGTGATACGCTGCATGACCTTGAATCCGGCCTCTGGATTTTGTTCCAGTAATTTCATGAATGCGTCGGCAGGAATGATCAGCAGGTTTGAATCCTCGTCGCATTCGGCGCTGGCTGTGTAATGATAGGGAGGCACCACGCCGGACCAGCCGAAACTTTGAAAGGGAGATGACACAAAGGAAACCGTAACGCTCTCCGGACGGGAGGTCAATTTCACTCGCAAGGCAATGCTTCCATCCAACAGAAAATGCAACTTGTCTGCGCTATCGCCTTCGCGAAAGACGAATTCTCCTTTTTTGAAGGGGGCTTCCTTGCAGATGGCGGCGATCTCCTTGAGCAAAGATTCTGGCAGCCCGTTGAATAAGCTAAATTGGGATATGGTTTCCGTGCTGATCATTTTGCCTCCATAATTTGGTGTAATAAATGTTTCTTATGCTGAAGCGGTATTCATCCGCTTATTTTAGATGGTCCCTGATCCTGTCGCGGAGATCGAGCGAGTTGCCGAGGATCAATCCATATATAATGAATAGAAGGGTTGCGCCTGCGCCCGCGATAAGAGCATAAGCCGAATCCCAGATCATTGGGAGGACGAGGACGACAAGAAGTCCGAGAATAAGACCGTAGAATGGGGATCTGATCATGTGGGGGATGTCTTTCCATGCCCTGGACAGGGAGAAAGATTTTCGCATGCGTTTTTCCTTGACGGAACTGCTTTGTTGGAATTTGCGCTGTCTGGCGAGTGGATTGCGCACCTGGAGTTGCCTGTCGCGAAGTTTTTTGAGTCGTTCCTGCTCCTCGTTGGACATACCAGCCTCCTTTGTGTTTATAATTGGACAGGATTTATATAAAATGCCGGTCACGAATAATATCACAAGATTTTTGGATGCGCGCAAGGTGAAATATGCGGCGCATGATTTGCCCGCCGAAAAAATTGGCGCGGTACAGGCGGCCCAATTGATGGGTGTGCCGGCGGAACAGGTCTTTAAGACCATTGTTACCGTGCGTGAAAAAGGGAAGCCCGTGCTGGCAGTCATCCCCGGCCCGCGGGTGGTGGATTTGAAATTGCTGGCCTCGATTTTGGGGGAGAAGAAGATGCGCCTGCCGAGCGAACGTGAAGCGGAATCATTGACGGGCTTGCAGGCTGGTGGAATTTCCCCGCTGGCTTTGATCAACAAAGGTTTTCAAGTGGTGATCGATTCCGCCGCACAATCCCTCGATGAAGTGTATATCTCCGGCGGTCAGCGCGGTTTGGATATTCAGTTAGGCGTGAATGACCTGGCGAAATTGGTGAATGCGCGGTTTGGAAATATCAGCAGAAGCGATTGATTTATCTTATAAATATGCGGAATACGCCTGTTTTCGATGGATGCAGGCAATTCTTTTAACTTGATTTTTTAACTTGACTTTTTCTAAAAAATGGATTACAAATCCTTTACGTGAAGAAAGGAGGCGAGATTATCTGGGCTTTTAGGATTGGCAAACAAGCTTTTTTATCGAATCAAATTTCTCAAGGAGGAGAAAAATGCGAAAGACTCTAAGTATTGTATCAATTTTAATTGTGGCAAGCCTTGTCTTGGCTGCGTGTGGTAGCACCCCTGCTGCTACTGGCGGGAATTCTGCGCCTGTCGTTGAAACCGTAATCGTTGAAGTGACCTCTTCTGCACCGGCAGTTGTTGCTCCAGCAGGTTATGGCGTGACCCTTGAAAGGTCAAAAGCGCGTGGCAACCTGGTCTGCGGTGTCAACGCACAAGTACCTGGTTTTGGTTATATTGACGCGGATGGTAAATATTCCGGCTTTGACGTGGATTACTGCCGCGCCCTTGCGGCTGCCATCTTTGGTGATGCAGACAAAGTGGAGTTTCGTCCTGTGACTGCTGCCGAACGCTTCACCGCTTTGCAGTCAGGTGAAATCGACATCCTCAGCCGCAACACTACCTGGTCCCTTGCTCGCGATACTGAGTTGGGCGGCAATTTTATTCACACCACTTTCTATGATGGTCAGGGCATGATGGTTCCCACCGATAGTGGCATCACCTCCCTGCAAGATTTGGAAGGCGGCACGATCTGTGTCCAGACCGGCACCACCACCGAACTTAACCTGGCTGATGTGATGGCCTCTTTGGGGATTTCCTATACTCCCCAGGTTTTTGAAGATGCCGATTCCACTTTTGGCGCGTACGCAGAAGGACGTTGTGATGCTGTCACGACCGATAAATCAGGTCTTGTATCACGCCGTACTGTCCTCGCTGATCCGACTGCGCATGTTATTCTGGATGTGACCATGTCCAAGGAACCTCTTGGTCCGATGGTCCGTCACGGCGACGATCAGTGGTTTGATATTGCGCAATGGACCATCTTTGCCATGTTTGACGGTGAAGAATTTGGCATTACATCTGCGAATGTGGATAGCGTAAAATCCAGCGCCATCGCTCCCGAGGTCATGCGTCTTTTGGGCGTCGAAGGCGACATGGGTGCCAAACTCGGCTTAAGCAACGATTGGGCATATAACATATTTAAATTAGTCGGCAACTACGAGGAAGTGTACAATCGCAATCTCGGACCCGACACCCCCACCTATATTCCACGCGGCTTGAATAGCCTGTATACCGATGGCGGCTTGCTCTTCGCTCCGCCTGTTCGCTAGCAGATTGGAAAAAAAGAGGGCGGGGAATTATTTCCCCGCCCTCTTTTCCTTAATGCAGGAGGTTTGCCAATGCAGGCCAGTCCAGAGCGAAAAGCGACAATCCCATTCTGGCGCGATGAACGCATTCTGAACATTCTGGGTCAGGTAGCTTTTGTTATCGGGCTTATTTTTATCGGGTCATTGATTTATCAAAATATGAAAGTGGGACTTGCAACACAAGGCATCACTCTCAGTTATGGTTTTTTAAAGGGCATTTCCGGTTTTGATATTTCTGAAACCCTGTTCTCATACAGCCGGACTTCGTCCTACTGGCAGGCTTACCTTGTCGGTTTATTGAACACACTATCCGTCAGCGCTGTGGGTATCGTAGTCGCAACGATACTTGGCGTGATCCTGGGAGTTGCTAGGCTTTCCAGGAATTTTCTGATCAATCGCCTCGCTGCTTTTTATCTTGAATTCATTCGCAACCTTTCCCTATTGGTATTCTTGATTTTCTGGTATCTGGCGGTTTTTCTCAAACTGCCCAGGGTAAAAGAAGCCATCATTTGGCCCGGCCCAATCTTTTGGACGAATCGCGGTCTTGGAATTCCGTGGGGAATCCCAACCGCCTCCTTCCCAACCTTCCGCCTGATTCTGTTCACTGGCTTGATCCTCGCCCTTTGCGTTTTCTTTACACTCCGTGCCTACAGCAATCGGACGGGACGCACCCCGATAACCCTCCTTTGGACCGGCCTTACCTTTGTTATCGTTGCACTGGTCGGGTGGTTGATCCTTCCTGAAAAACCCCTTACCCCGGATCTCCCCTTTGTTAAAGGCTTGAATCTGTCAGGCGGGAAAATCCTCAGCCCGGAATTCACAGCGCTTACATCCGGACTGTTTCTATATACCTCCGCATTTATTGGCGAAGTGGTTCGTGCGGGAATTATCTCTGTTTCCCGAGGGCAGGTGGAAGCGGCCCGCGCGCTTGGCTTAAATGGATTTCAAACTTTGCGTCTGATTGTCCTGCCTCAAGCCTTGCGTGTAATCATCCCGCCGTTAACCAGTCAATACCTGAATTTGATCAAGAACTCATCGCTTGCCATTGCGGTTGGCTTTCCCGACATGTTTTATGTCTCGAATACCATCCAAAATCAAACCGGCCGCGCGGTGGAAATGATCTCACTGGTGATGTTAACATATCTTACCTTTAGCTTGATTACATCTGTATTCATGAATTGGTACAACCAAAGAATAAAACTGGTGGAGAGATAAGATGACACAAACGCAATCAATTCTTCCACCACTCACAGAGCGTTCGGGCATTCTACGCTGGCTGCGGAAAAACCTCTTTGGTTCATGGTCTGATACTTTCTTAACCATTTTTGGCGCACTCGTCATCTACTGGGTGGTCAAAGGCTTTTTGACATGGATATTCAAGGTAGCGGAATGGAACGTTATCTCCGCAAATCTGCGCCTGATTATGATCGGGCAATATCCCCTTGAACAGGTTGGGCGATTGTGGATCGCGCTTGGTTTCCTGATGTTCCTATCGGGCAATTCCCTTGCGATCTGGGCGCGTAAATCATATATTAAGACGATCCTTTTGCTTGCAGCTCCTGCCTTGCTGGCGCTCCTTCCCTTTGGGGACGAGCCTCGCAAGTGGTTGATCACGCTTACGGTTCTGGGTTTGATCGGTTGGGGAACAGGGCGAACCAGGCCCGAGGCGCTGGCCAGGAGTGTGATTTTTGGATGGGTGTTATCCCTGCCGGTGTTTATCCTGCTTACACGGGGATTCACATCTGAAAACGGAATTATGCCGATTGTAGGTACCAACCTATGGGGCGGATTGTTGCTTACATTTCTGCTTACAGTGGTGGGCATACTTTTTTCTTTTCCCCTGGGGGTTTTACTTGCGTTGGGACGCAGGTCTGAATTACCGGTTGTCCGCCTTGCAAGCATAACTTATATTGAATTGGTGCGTGGTGTTCCGCTGATCACCATCCTTTTTATGGCTCAGTTGATGCTGCCTCTCTTTCTGCCGCCGAATGTAACGATTGATCGCGTCCTGCGCGCGATGGTTGGAATTACATTGTTCAGCGCAGCATATCTGGCAGAGAATGTGCGCGGAGGCTTGCAGGCCATACCTAAAGGTCAATACGAGGCGGCGTATGCACTCGGATTGAACGGTGCGCAAACGATGTTCTTGATCATCCTGCCGCAGGCTTTACGGTTGATTATTCCAATCCTGGTCGGACAATTTATTGCTGTTTTCAAGGATACTGCGTTGGTTGCAATTGTAGGCTTGTTGGATCTGGTCGGCATTGGCAGATCCGTCCTGGCTCAACCGAAATTCCTCGGTTTGCAAAGAGAAGTGTATGCTTTCATTTCCTTGATCTACTGGGTATTGAGTTATGGCATGTCTTATCTGAGCCAGCGGCTGGAGGAGAAACTTGGTGTTGGGAAACGATAATTCCAAAAGGAGAAGCATGATGACTCAGGAAGGCGAAATCATCATTACTGTTCAGGAAGTCCATAAGTGGTATGGAGATTATCATGCCTTGAAGGGTGTCAGCATGGAAGTAAGGAAGGGCGAGGTGATCGTCATCTTCGGGCCTTCCGGTTCGGGGAAATCCACGTTTATTCGCACGATTAATCGGTTGGAAGATCACCAGCGGGGCAAGATTCTTGTAGACGGCATTGAGTTGAGTCATGATGTGAGTCATATCGAACAGATTCGCATGGAAACCGGCATGGTCTTCCAGCAATTCAATCTATTTCCACACCTGACGGTGATGCAAAATATTGTCCTGTCTCCCATTCAAGTCCGCAAATGGACGAAGCAAAAAGCGGAAGAGATTGCCATGCAATTGCTGGAACGGGTGGGAATACCCGAACAGGCTTACAAATTCCCCGGCCAATTATCCGGCGGTCAACAGCAAAGAGTAGCCATTGCGCGCGCGCTTGCCATGCAACCCAAGATCATGCTTTTTGATGAACCCACCTCGGCGCTTGATCCTGAAATGATCAAGGAAGTATTGGATGTGATGGTTGAGTTGGCGAAATCAGGGATGACCATGCTGGTCGTAACCCATGAGATGGGCTTTGCGCGGGCTGTTGCCGACCGCATGTTCTTTTTTGATGAGGGACAAATTGTGGAAAGCGGTGCGCCTGAAGAAATTTTCAATGATCCGAAAGAGGAACGAACCAAATTATTCCTCTCACAGATACTTAGTCACTAATGGAATCAGGGCCGGAAAAACCCCAGGCACTGATTTTTTTGGCGTGGGTCTATGATTGAAATTCTGTAGTTAAAAGTTCCTTTAATACGTGATGAAATCCCCGACCAGACTTTCGTTAACCCAAACGGTATAACGCCCTGTGGAATAAACCCCCAGAAGAATGCTGGCCTCAAATTGTTGAAATACGTTATCACAATTGATCTTCGGATTTACCATGCCATACACCTCGACAAAGACCTGATAATTCGTATTCGGCGGTGCCACCTCCACCCGCAATTCATTGCACACACTTGGCAGGGAGCCCGATAAAGTTAACTCCACGCGAAAAGGGTCGAGGTCAAAACGTTCCAATAGACCGGTGTTTGTCAACACAACACCCGCCGGCCTAAAGCTGGCGTCTTCAGGTTGTGGCCTGTACGGGTTCTCCTCAACGAGCAGCATCACTGGGATCCCGGTTATGGTTGTGGGGATTGGTGTGAGAACAGCGACGCAGGCGCTCAAAAATGCCGCGATGACCAGGAATAGGACACTCTTCATTTACCCCTTTCCCTCCAGCCTGACCTGCTCGAATAACTTCGGCGCCACGACGTAGATTCCGCGTCCGCTCACGGCGACGGTTGAATCAGCCAGTTTGATTTCACCTGTCGAGAATATTTTTCTCTCATCCATTTGTACAATGCGCGCTTCAAGAGTGAGCGGTTGCATGAGCGGCAGCGGCTTGTGATAATTGATCTCCAAATTGACGGCCGCCACTTTATGTCCCGCCGCCCAAACGACGAGTCCCATGGCTTCATCTAATACAGCCGCAGATGCCCCCCCATGGGTGTATCCAGGCGGACCTTGCTGGGCTTCATTCAATGTAAATTCAGAGCTGAGGATGCCATCATCATCCACAAACATGGTTATGCCAATACTGTGCGGATTTTCATGCCCGCAGACGAAACACCAGCCGTGATAGGGAAGTTGTCTTTTCATGTTTATTATTTTATCCCTTTTCATGCTAGAATTCACAAATGATGATCCATGTCAAACTGATTGCCAATTTCCGTGACCAGCTTCCACCCGAAGCAAAAAACGGGGTGGTTGAATTGGATGTCCCGCAAGGGACGACGGTCCGTGAGACAATTTCACGTTTTGACATTCCGCTGGACGACACGAGCGTTATTGTCTTAAATGGACTTACTGTCGATATGAATACTCCGCTCAAAGAAGGCGACATGGTCACAGCCTTTTCGGCGATTGCGGGCGGTTGAATCTCATAAATAACCTGGTGGTTATGTAGGGCGCAGCCCGTATCGAAACCACCAGGGATTGAAAGTATTTCAATGACATGATGGCTTCGATATACCTTTCGCTGTCGCTCAAGGCTACTCAACCACCGAAATTAGGAGAAAATCTATGTACGGCTGGCACCTCAAAATTCTACGCGTAAACCTCACTACCAAAAAAGTAACACAGGAAGATGTAGACCCCAAGATCGCGCGCGATTACCTCGGCGGGCGCGGATGGGCAATTCATTATCTTTATAAGGAAATGGATCCCATGGCAGACGCGCTCTCGCCTGAGAATGTTTTGATCTTTGCCACGGGTCCGTTGACCGCGACTCCCGCACCGACCGGCAACCGTTATATGGTCGTGACCAAGTCGCCGCTGACTGGCGCCCTGGCACACTCCAATTCAGGCGGCGAATTCCCAACCTGGATGAAACGCACGGGATTCGATATGTTCATTTTCGAGGGGAAGTCCCCGGAGCCAGTTTATGTCTACGTAAACGAGGATCAGATCGAGGTCAGGTCTGCCGCGCATCTTTGGGGGAAGGATGTGCATGAGACCACGGACATTTTAAAATCAGAGACCTCCGCCGAAGCGAGAGTCGCATGTATCGGACAGGCGGGGGAAAACCTCGCATTGATGGCATCGATCATGAATGATAAGCATCGCGCGGCGGCTCGCTCGGGAGTCGGCGCGGTGATGGGCAGCAAGAACCTCAAAGCCGTGGTCGCGATGGGGAATAAAAATCCGCCGCTGCATAACCCCGAAGGCATGCGCGCGTTGAGCGTGAATACATCCAAAGAGGTGGGCGTGGATGTTAAGAAAGGCTCGAACATGCGAATTTATGGCACATCGTATGTGCCGCAGGTGACCAACACGCTCGGCATTTTGCCCACGCGTAATTTTTTGCAAGGCACGTTTGAACACACGGATAAGATCGACGGCGATGCGCTCAAGGATCAATATTTGATCCGCCATACCCCTTGTTATCGTTGTCCGCTGTCATGCGGACGGCTCACCGAAGTGCCGGATGGCCCGTATAAGGGCAAGGGTGAGGGACCTGAATATGAAACCATTTCATCCCTGGGAACGGGCTGCGGCGTAAGCAACCTTGCCGCGCTCGTCAAAGCAAATTATCTATGCAATGAGTACGGCATGGATACCATCACCACCGGCATGACAATCGCCGCTGCGATGGAGATGTATGAGAAGGGTTACATCCCCGAAGATGTGATTGGGATGCCGTTGAAGTTCGGCGACCACGATGCGATGATCGCGATGATTAAGAAAATGGCGTATCGCGAAGGTTTTGGAAACGATCTTGCGCAGGGCAGTTACCGCCTCGCGGAAAAATATGGTCACCCCGAAATTGCAGTGACCACGCGCAAGCAGGAATTTCCCGGCTATGATCCGCGCGGATCGCAGGGCATGGGCCTGCTGTACGCCACATCGAATAAAGGGGCCTCACACATGGAAGGTGATGTGGCCTATGAAGAAGTCTTCGGTGTGCCTGTCAAGGAGAATCCGCTCACTACAGAGGGCAAGCCCGAACTCGTCAAGCATTTTGAGGATTCCTTCGCATTGATGGACAGCTCGGGCTTGTGCGTCTTCGTTGCCATTCGTTATGCCTTCAGCAAGGATCGTATGATCCTGCCCCTGCGTCTTGCCGAGATGATGAATCTCACCACAGGCGCGGAGTATAGTCCCGAAGAAGTGATGATTGCCGCTGAGCGTGTTTATAACCTTGAGCGCATGTTCCTCATCAAAGCGGGTTCAACCGAGGATACACTTCCGCATCGCATGTTGCACGAGCCGCTGCCCGATGGTCCTGCCAAGGGCAAGGTCGTTGAACTCGATAAGATGCTGCCTGAGTTTTATAAATTGCGCGGCTGGGATGAGAAGGGTGTGCCGACGAAAGAGAAGTTACAGGAATTGGGATTGCCAGTATAAAAAAGTTTAGACCCTAAAGGTTTAAAAAACCTTTAGGGTCTTTTATGTTAATGAGAATCTTTTTAACACTGATAAATTTCTTGCCAAAAAATATTTTACCCGCCTAATCCTCCTCGACCCTTTCTTCCCTTGAGCTCGAGTCTGCTTTCTAAATCATCTATTCGTTCCACCAATTCAAGATGCGTAACGCCCGCAGAGTATTCCACCTGCTGGGCTGGCCGGCTACTTCCAGGTCAAAATATTTTCTTCCAGACATGCCGCTGTTCAACAGCCAGAGTCCATCTTTCTTTTGTTTCTTTTGCAGGAGTTCAATGGCGTCGTTCATACGCTCATCTTTCGGGTCATCGCTGGCGCGGAAGTAATCCAACGCGCGGATAAATTCATAGCGCCAGCGATGCGGAAATGTCATGCGCGTCATGGCTGTATCGAAGATTTCGCCCGTTCTATGCGATTTATACAAGCGATGCGCAAACAGGAATTCATGCCCGCGTCCGCGGATTTTGCTGATTGTCTTTTTCTTCTCAGGAAATGCGCATTGATATTCGTACAACCCCTCGAGCGCCAACATTGTCGTGTGAAAAGATGAATGAGTTGCACCCTTGTATGATTCGCAGTTCCAGCCGCCATCAGACATTTGTTGGCTCATCAAATACGAAGCAACGGAATGTATCCGCTCATCGGGATATTTGAAATAAGCCAGCAAAGCCAGAATCATACTTGTGACACAAGCTTCGCTGTATTTCCAGGCGTATGAAAAGAAATTGATGCCCCCGTCGGTGTAAAAGCCTTCATCAAGAAATAATTTACAAGCCCGCTTTGCCTGCAGATTATTCTGCGGCAATCCGAGTTGACGCAGGGTCAGCATCGTATAGGTTGTGGATATCCATTTGGGGCCGTACATCCCGCCACCCCAGCGACCATCCGAGTCTTGCAGGTCTAGTAACCGTTTGCCCCAGCCTTCTTTTGAAATAAGTTTTCGCTCGGCTTCATATTTTTTCTCTGGCAGCTTTAACAAGTCACGCTGTACTTGCCAGCGGATGGACGGGTCGCCTTCGAGCAGCCAGGAAATGGTTTTTGCGTTCATTGAAGCAGGCCTCCCAGGTTAGTGCATGCAGGTATTGATTCTTTTTGCCAATATTTTCAACTATGCAGTGAGTTTCATGTTTGCATCCAATAAAATTATAGCATGGCATGGAAGCGCTATTTACATAGACTATTAGTGTAGAGGTGAAAAAAACCGAAGATTATTCCCATGAAAAAAAAGATCGAAACAAACCCCTTGACATTAACGTTACGTAAGGGTTTATAGTTGTGCCATGTTCACTGTAAAACAGCTCTCCAAAATGGCGGGAGTCACCCCGCGCACCCTGCATCATTACGATGATATCGGTCTCCTAAAGCCATCCCGAGTTGGCGAGAATGGCTATCGCTACTACGGTGAGGAGGCATTGATCAAACTTCAGCAGATCCTGTTCTATCGCGAATTGGATTTCCCACTCGAGGAGATCAGGCGAATCGTGGGACGCCGTGATTTCGATGTGCTGGGCGCATTGCAAAGCCACAAGGAGGCGCTGCAAAAGCAAGTTGTGCGGTTGAACCGTCTGCTTGCCACCGTGGACAATACGATTCATCATTTGAAAGGAGAAAAGGAAATGAACCAAAAAGGTTTATTCGAAGGCTTTAGCGAAGAAGAGCAGGAGAAGTATGCTCAGGAAGCAGAGCAGATGTATGATCCCGAAACCGTGCGCGAGTCCAAGCGCAAATGGAAGTCATATTCTGCAGGGAAGAAGGAAGTCATCATGGCGGAAGGAAAGCTGATTTACACCGACATGGTCACAGCCATGCCCAAAGGCGCAGACTCTCCCGTCGTGCAGGCCATTGTCGAACGTTGGCGCAAACATATGGATTACTTCTGGACGCCGAACATCGATCAATTGCTTGCGTTGGCAGAGGGCTACAACACTGACCCGCGCTTCAAGTCCAACTTCGGCAAAATGCACCCCCAACTGGCAGAATTCATGCTCAAGGCCGTGAAGGTGTATGCGGCCAATCATAAAAAATAATAGTTGGAATAAAAAACAAGCAGCTGGTGGAGTAAATCCGTTAGCTGCTTGTTTTTTGCTGATTTGATTGGGGAGCAAGGTATAGGTGGTGAAGATCCTTGTTTTAGGATTCGTAGCGGAAGAGAGTTTTTAAGTCAGCACACCCAAAATATTTTCGATAGGCAGCCGTTTCATTGAGGATGCCTTTCAATGCGATGAATAGTTCCGCCTGCAGGTATTGATTCTTCTCTTGCTTTTCTGCAGACAATGTGATCTGGTTTTCTTCCATGCTTACTGAGAATTGACCTGTGGCTGACATCCATTCCAGCCCGATCTGTATGGCGCTTTCGCGTGTCGCCATCGCGGATGCAAGTTCACTAATGATAGCTTTCCCTCGGCGCTGGTTCAACACAAATTTACATAAGCCTGCGAGATGGGTTAGGAAGTCATCGGGCTTTTGCTCGGCAGGTGGAATGGCAAATACATAAACCACTTTTGGTTTGACGATTTCCAGCACCTTCCGTAATTCAACGGGGGACGGGGGAGTCGTGTAGATCACGAATTCATCGGCTTGCTGTAACTCGAAACGGGATTTGCCCTTTGATTTCTCAGCACCTTCAACCCAGATCAACGTTCCGACCTTCAAGCTTTCCAACCCGCCAACGTTCGAACGACGATCAATGATTTCAAGTTTTGCCTTCTTCACCTCAACAGGCTTTTCCTCTGTAACTCTGAACTCTTCAAACTGTAATGTGACTTGCTTCTGTCCGCGAAAAGTGGATGCGCGCAGGGAATAGGCTATATCAAATTTACTGCCTGATTCGGGAAGTTCCTCGCCTGCGCCGCTCCACCACAAAATACTTTGAGCATTTCCATTAGCATCTTCAATGTTCATACGAAGATGCTCCTGTGTTTTCCCGATTGTCGAAAGGGACTTCAATGTCACGCCGTGCGAGGCCAGGGTCAATGCTGGATTTCCTGCTCCGAAGGGTGCCAGCATTTCCAGCGAACTTGCCAGTTCGAGGTTGAGCTCATTCAATTCAAGCCATGCGTCAATTTGCAGAGTCGGTTCTTCAAAAACGATTTCTCCCAATTGCTTTTCAATGGCCTTTCCGAGACCTCGGCGAAACTCGTTCAACTTATCCGCGTCAAATGACATGCCTGCCGCCATGGGATGACCGCCGAAGCTGTGCAAGATGTCCTTTTGCGAAGCGATGGCTTCCGTGATGTGCAGGCCTTCAACCGAGCGCGCGGAGCCGCGCATGATTCCGTCTTCTGATTCATTTAAGAGGATCGCTGGTTTGTGATAACGGTCAACGAGTCTGTTGGCGACGATACCCACCACGCCGCCCGGCCAGTTGGGATGAGACAGCACAATCGCAGGTTCGGTGAGCACCTCCGGGTGAGCGCGCAGTTGTGCCTTGGCCGCTTCGTAAACCTGACTTGTCAATAATCTGCGTTGCACGTTCAACCCTTCGATTTGCGCGGCGAGCAGACGCGCACGCGCGGGATCCTGTGTGAGCAATAATTCCACGGCTGGATTTGCGTCGCCCAAGCGGCCAAGTGCATTTAATCGCGGCGCAAACGTAAATCCAATGGTTTCTTCAGTCAGCGTTTCGAGGTTTGTATTTGATAATTCCGCCATTACTTTCAAGCCGAGTCGATGCGTATGTCGTAAGGCTTCTATTCCCCTTTGGGCAAGCGACCGCGTTTCACCTTTGAGTAAAGCAACGTCGGCGATGAGGCCGAGGGCGACGAGGTCAAGCAGGGCATCGGTAATTGGCACAGTTTCCGATGCCCGACTCTCCATTAACGCCTCCGCCAATTTGTAGGCGACGCCCACGCCCGCTAAACTTGAAAGTAAATGATCCCTGGGCAGCAGTTTAGGATTGACGATTGCAACTGCGCTTGGAAGTGTTTCACCAAGATCATGGTGATCCGTAATCACCACATCCACGCCGCGGGAGTTGGCGTAATCGACTGCTTCGTGGGCGGTGATGCCTGTGTCGCAGGTCAGGATCAACTTTGCGCCCTTATCCAGGATGGGCTTGAGGGTCTCGATATGTACGCCGTGACTTTCCTTGCCGCGAATCGGGATGTAATAGACAACCTTCGCACCGAGGGATTGCAGTGTCTGTACCAGCAGGGTGGTGGATGTCTGTCCGTCCACGTCGAAGTCGCCCCAAATGCAGATCTTCTCGCTTTTGCGTATAGCCATGTTGATGCGCTCGACTGCGGGTTCAATATTCGGGAATGGAGTGGATGGAAGCGCATCGGGATGCAGAAAGGCTTGTGCCCCTTGCAGCGTGGTGAATCCGCGTCGGACGAGAGTCTGCGCGACGAGCGGAGGCAGGTTTAAACCTGCGAAGGAAGCGGGGATTTCTACGGGATGAGGATCAAGCCAACGTGTCATTGAGTAAGTATCACGTGTCACGTGTCAGGTGTCAAGTTTGCAATACCTCATTGACGCTATTACGTCAGAGATGAAGAGAATGTTTGTATTTTGTATATCTTGATATAATCGTGCAAACTTTAGAAATATTAGGAGATGCAAAATGAAGAAGATTTTTAAATGGATCGGTATTGTATTTGGTTCGCTGATTGGTTTGGTTCTTGTGCTGGCAGCGGTGTTTTACTCCATGGGCAATGCGCGCCTAAACAAGACCTATGATTTTCCTCCTTCTAACATTGTCCTTCCCACTGATGCGGCAAGCATTGAATACGGCAAATATCGCGCGGAGACGTTGTGTCAGGGTTGTCATGACGCGGATTTGAGTGGTATCGAAGGCTGGTTTAACGCTGATCCTCTCGGAACAGTTGATTCAGCCAACCTCACATCTGGAGAAGGAGGCATCGGGCAGGAATTTACAACGGATGAAGATTATGTGAATGCAATCCGTCATGGCATTGACCCCGAAGGGAAACCCATCTTTATGCCTGCAGTCGTTTCCACGTCACATTTGAGTGATGAAGACCTGGGCGCGATCATTGCCTACGTCAAATCTGTTCCGCCTGTCGATCATCTTACGAAAGGACAGTAATTCAAGCTTTTGGCGAAGATCATGCTGGCGGCGGGCGTGTTGGGCAAACTGCCTGTGGAATCAGTGAGTCATGAAACGCATGTCACTGCCCCCGAGCGCGCTGTGAGTGTTGGGTATGGCGGGTATCTTGTGGATACCAACGATTGCCGTGTTTGTCATGGACCGCAACTGAATGGCGGGCAGTACCCTGATCCGACCATCAATTTGATCTCGCCGAACTTAACCACGGGTGGCGAACCTGGCTTCTGGACGGAAGAGCAATTCATCAATACGATACGGACTGGCACCACGCCGGGCGGGCATGAGCTAAATCCTGATTATATGCCGTGGAAGGATTACAAGCTGATGACGGATGATGAATTGAAAGCAATCTTTTTATATTTGTACTCGCTTCCGAAATTGGAGCAATATACAGAGTAATTTGTGAGGGCCTGATTTTTTATTTGCTTATGATTATAAAGGTTCGAATTTTGCCGTGAAGTGACGCAATAATTTGGGAGCATAGGTAAATTTGTAGCCGCGGACTTCATCCGCGCGCGAATTGATCTTGGCCGCGCAATCGGCGACATAATCGAGGTGACTTTGGGTGTAGGTGCGGCGGGGAATCGCGAGCCGCAAGAGTTCAAGTTTTGGGTGGATCATTTTTCCCGAATCAGGATCGGGATAGGCAAACATAACCGATCCGATTTCGACGCCGCGGATGGCGCCTTCGCGATACAACTCAACCGCCAGCGCCTGACCGGGGAATTCGTTCTGTGGGATGTGCGAGAAGACGTGCGCCGCATCCACATATACAGCGTGTCCGCCCGCGGGTTGGATGGTGGGAATGCCCGCGTCATTCAGGCGCGCGGCCAGATAGGCGGTTTGTCCCAGGCGATAAGCGAGATAATCTTCATCCAAACCTTCATATAAGCCAACTGCCATCGCGTCGAGGTCGCGGCCTGCCAGTCCACCGTAGGTGGGGAAGCCTTCGCGCAGGATCAATTCATTTTTGACATTTTGAAAAAGCGCTTCATCGTTCAAGCATAACAAACCGCCGATATTGACGATGGCGTCCTTCTTGGCAGACATGGTCATGCCGTCTGCCAGCGCAAACATTTCGTGCGCGATCTGCTTGACGGATTTGTGCTCAAAGCCGGGTTCCCGCTCCTTGATGAAGAAGCAGTTTTCGGCGTAGCGCGCAGCGTCGATGAAGAACGGGATTTTGTTTGCAGCGTAGACGTCCGCAACTGCTTTGAGATTTTCCATCGAAACAGGCTGGCCGCCTCCCGCGTTGTTCGTGACTGTGATCATCCCGAAGGGAATATTCGCAATCCCGACCTTTTCGATGAAGGCCTTGAGTTTGGCGATATCCAGATTGCCTTTGAAGGGATGCGGATCCGCGGGGTCGAAGGCTTCGTCGATGACCAGGTTGATCGGGCGTCCGCCGCGCGCGCGGATGTTGGCGTCGGTGGTGTCGAAGTGCATATTGCTCGGGATGTATTGTCCAGGCTTGACGAGGCAGGCGGCCAGGATGTTCTCGGAGGCGCGTCCCTGATGCGCCGGGACAAAATATTTGAAGCCGAAAATATCATCCACCGCGGTCTTGAGCCGTTGGAAGGAGCGCGCCCCCGCATACGACTCGTCGCCGCGCATGATGGCCGCCCATTGCTCGGAGCTCATCGCGCCCGTGCCTGAGTCGGTCAGCAGGTCAATGAAGATGTCTTCGGCTTTCATCGAGAACAGGTTGTAGCCTGCTTCCTTGAGCGCGGCTTCGCGCTCCTCACGGGAAGGCAGGCGAATGGATTCGACTACTTTAATGCGAAAAGGTTCGGGTGGATAGGGGGCGGTCATTTGGTCTCCTTTAATTTGAGTGTGCGTCAAATTTTGGGTAGCGAGCCTGGCGTATTCCCCTGTACAGCCATTCGGTCTCCAATGACGAGACAATTCTACAACGGATCCGCTTTTTCGTTTTGTAACAAATGTCATGAAATTTTACATAAATCAAAAACGGACGTTGTTTCGCGTCCGTTCTTTAATGCGTTCCTTTGATACGGAAGGGTTCGGGAGGGTAAGTAAGTATTTATTTTTGGAGACCCTAAAGGTCTGTCAGACCTTTAGGGTCTGATATTATTTGAGGCGAATGGATTCGGCCACTGAGGGCAGGTAATTCGATAAGGTTCGTTAGGAAAATATCTATTCCATTCATCTTTTGTGAAATTTCGTCCAGCAGTTTGGCAAACTTCATGCAGTCAGGCTTCTGGATCAATTTCCCAAAGGCGAATAGTAGAATCCTCGCCGCCTGAAGCAAGTATTTTGCCATCTGAGCTAAACGCCAGGATTTAAATGCGCCCGTTACGGCGTATGATATAAATACACAGTAGTGATAAAGTTATTGACAAACAAACATTATTATTGTATAATATAAACAAATATAAACATATTTTTTTTGACAAAGAGTCGCCATGCCATCTGAAGAGAGACACCGGATCATATTGAATATTTTGGAAAACAAAGGGTCTGTTCTAGTTACAGAACTAGTTTCCCAATTTAAGGTCTCAGAAATGACAATTCGTCGCGATCTGGTTACATTGGAGCACAAAAGGCTGCTTCGTCGTGTGCACGGGGGAGCAGTGAGTGATCGGGGACGAAGTTACGAACCCCCCTTCCTATCTCGTAGTACTTTAGGTCAAGAAGAAAAAGCACGCATAGGCAAGCTAACTGCCGAGTTGATCCATAGCGGGGATAGTATCGCTCTTGACGTAGGCACGACCACCTTGGAAATCGCTCGTAACCTAGTGGAGAAGCAGAATCTAACTGTTATCACCCCCTGTTTCCCAATCGCTAGTTTGTTATGCGATAATCCTTCCATACGATTGATACTTACCGGGGGCATCCTACGTCCCACCGAACTTTCCATGATTGGGCATCTGGCGGAGCGCGTGTTTGAAGAATTCTACGTGGATAAGCTGATTCTCGCTGCGGCAGGGATAGATTTTGAAACTGGCTTGACCGAATATAACCTTGAGGACACATTGGTAAAACGAGCAATGATCCGCCATGCAAAACAAGTGATCTTGGTTGCAGATGCTACCAAGTTCAATCGCGTTGCGTTTACCGCAATTGCACCGGTGGATGTGGTCAATACAGTGGTTACAGATAAATCAATCGATCCGTCTATCGTCGCCAAATTGCAAGAGCTTAATATTGATGTCTTGCTTGCTTAACACTATGCCTAAATGTCTCCCAATCCATGCTTCGAATATTGCCTATTTCATCTTACTGATGGTAACTACTGGAGTTTTACTCGATACCTGAAAATTCATCCGTTGGAAACCGTTCTATTTGAAAATATTCCTTATTGCAAAATATAAGACTCACATTCCTATAAAATAATCTTTCTCGGAGGACTTTATGAATTGGATTAATGATGTTTTTTATGTGAGGAAACCAGTTATAGCTATGGTGCACCTTGAAGCACTGCCAGGAGATCCAGCTTATGACCCTCAAAAAGGGATGGGATGGGTGGTTGAGCGAGCCAGGCAAGATATGCTGGCCCTTCAAAGTGGCGGGGTTGACGCATTGATGTTTTCAAATGAACGCAGCCTTCCTTATAAGACCAACGTTGATCCGATCACGTCGATATGTATGGCAAGAGTGATCGCTGAAATTAAACATAAACTTGATATCCCCTTTGGTGTTAATGTGCTTTGGGATGCCACTGCCTCTATAGATCTTGCTGTTGCAACTGGCGCAAAATTTGTCCGTGAAATATTCACAGGGGTTTATGCCAGCGATTTTGGGCTGTGGAATACGAACTGTGGTGAAGTTATCCGTCATCAACATGCTATTCATGGTCAAGACGTTAAGTTGCTCTTCAATATTATTCCGGAATCATCTGTATACCTGGCCGAGCGCACTCCAGAAAGTATTGCCCAGTCAACTGTTTTTAATACCCGGCCAGACGGTTTGTGTGTTTCTGGTCAGATGGCAGGTAAAGAAACCGATACTCAATTATTGGAAAAGATTAAATTATCCGTCCCAGACATACCCATTTTTGCTAATACCGGTGTAAACCTTTCGAATGTAGTAGAGCAATTGAACATTGCCGATGGTGTGATTACTGGAACAACCTTCAAACGGGATGGATTTATCTGGAATGAGGTTGACTCAGGGCGAGTCAAAGAATTTATGGATAAAGTGAAAGCTTTTCGAAATAACATTAAGATCAATTAATTCTTGGAGGTAACAATGACAAATCATCCCGCGATTGAGTTAGTGGTCAACCGAATCGTAAAGGATTTAATCGGTGGAGCTGCTGATTCTGCCAGAGAGGTAATGGCTGCCATGGCTCAGGTGGCCTCGGATAGTCAAGCATCGTCACTCGAAAAATTATTCAAAGAAATGGACGCTGCCGCGATAGCTTTGTTGAAGATCTGTCCTTCGTTCGCCCCTCCTATCAATGTACTGCACATGATGATGGGAACCATTGAGAAGGATATAGAAAATGGCGCTTCCGTGAGCGAAGCAAAAATACACTTGGCAGAAACGCAAGCAAACTTCAATACCCTCATTGAAACCGCTTTTGAAAAAATTGCCAACATTGGGTCAGAGTTGATTAAAGAAGGCGATAACGTTTTTATGTTTAGCATGACATCATCTGTGTGGAAGGTTTTGCGGAGGGCTAAGGAACAGGGTAAGAACTTCACCGTGCTTGTGACAGAAGCTCGCCCAGCAAACGAAGGCTTGTGGACAGTGGATGAAATGCACAAGAGTGGCATCCCGGTCACTATAAGCATCGATGCTTGCCTGGCGGAATTGATGGCCCGCAGCAATATCGGATTTGCTGGTGTTGACGCGATTGCGGCGGACGGCTCGGTATTCAATAAAGCCGGCACTTACCTCTCTGCCTTGGCGGCTCGCGAATTCGGGGTTCCTTTTTATTTTGTTTCCGATACATTGAAATTCGATACTGCCACATTGCTGGGATTGCCTTTCCGTTCCGAACCAGTCCATTATCACGAAGTCTTAGGCGATAAAAAGTATGATTCTGGCGTCAGTGTGGTTGGAAACCTATTTGACACAACCCCTCCACATTTGATCACTGCGATTATTACCGAACTTGGACCAGTTCCTCCTAGTGCATGCATTAATGTCATGTGGAACATGAAACTTAGCAAGCGAATAAGCGAACTTCTTCCAGCTTGGGCCCACAACACGCTCTAGACTAATAACCCAAAGGATTCTTAGACCAAAGCAAATGATTAACAAAAATATTTCTCAGCTAGCGGACCGCTTTCGTAGACTCGAATTGCACGCTGCCCATAGTGGGCGGGAAGTTTTGCGTGTTCTCACTGATGTTGTGAATGAGAACCGAGCGATCGCAATTTCTGACTTGGTTACGGAACTGCACGAAAATATACGCTATTTACTCGATTCACTCCCTCCTTATGCGCCTCCATTAAACAACATCAACCTAATTCTGCTGCTAGTTGAAAATGCCTTGACAAATGGTGAAAATATCGCAGAAGTGAAAAGCCAGTTGGGCTCTCTTCATAAGGATGCGGCAGACCCGTTAGCCAATCGTGACAGGATTGCTAATAACCTATTGGATATTTTGCCCCCGGATACAGTGGTCTATACCCATACACTCTCAGAAACAGTCCTGGGTGTTTTGTTGGAACTTCATCGCATTGGGAAGCTTAATATGGTAATCGTGACGGAGTCCCGCCCCAATAACGACGGGTGGGATACTGCCCGGCGTCTTGCCGAACACAATCTAAATGTGCGCCTTACCATTGATGCCGCCATGCCTGCCGCGATTGAATTCGCCCACCTGATGCTTTCGGGCGCTGAGATAATCAACCTCGATGGCTCCGTTGTTGGGAAGATCGGAGCGTACTCGGCGGCAAGACTGTGCGAGCTGTATAAAAAACCTCTGTATATTGTCGCAGACAGCAACAAGATCAACTATATTTCCTGGAGAGATTTTTACCTTAATCCGATCACCACAACCTCGTTGGGATTTTATTATTCGCACCCATCACTCGATATAACCGGTAATTATTTTGACGTAACCCCTCCTCACTTAATCAACGCTTACGCTACCGAAAAGGGATTAATTACTGCAAGTGATATTCCATCCCTTGTTTCTGACACAAAGGTGAGTCTCTGGCTAGCTCAACAAATGAGCGACAGATAGTAAGTCAACCCTCAGGATATATGAAGAAGGAGTAAATATGTTTGATCCAAGATGGCAACAACTCGCAGAGATCCTGGTGAATTATTCAACGGCTGTAAAAAAAGGGGAGCGCGTATTGATCACAATGATGGAAATCGACACATTTCCTCTTATGCGAACGGTTTATGACGCCGTGATCAAAGCTGGTGGACTCCCATTTGTGGAATTTCAATCTGCTTATTTGGAACGAGATTTGATGAAACACGGTTCCAAAGAACAGGTGGATTGGATATGCGAGATGCAATCATCCGGGATGGAATGGGCTGATGTCTACATTGGCTTACGTGGAGCTAGGAATCCCAACGAATTTATTGACATCGATGCGAAAACCTTATCGGATCATAAAAAATCCATGGGCAAAATATCTGGCATGCGCAACGAACTTACCCGCTGGGTGTTGGTCCGTGTTCCGAACGAATCATTAGCCCAGCAGGCTTCGAGCAGTTTGGATGAGATGATGACTTTTTTCTTCAATGCCACTCTACGCGATTGGGGCAGCGAAGCGAAACGTTGGCGAGAAATCAACCGGGTATTCCAAGCAGCTGAGACGGTACGCATAATTGGTCATAAGACTGATATTACCTTTTCCACGAAAGGTCGCATATATGAAGTGGCCGATGGTCACATGAATATGCCTGACGGAGAGATATTTACAGCCCCGCTAGACGACAGTGCAGAAGGATATATCTATTTTGAGTTCCCTGGCGTATATATGGGGCAGCTTGTCCATGGGATCAGTTTGGAATTCAGCAAGGGCGTGGTGGTAAAGGCAACAGCAGAGCAAAAAGAAGAGCTTCTATTGCAGCTATTGGACATGGACGAAGGTTCAAAACGGCTGGGCGAATTTGGCGTTGGGGTGAATTTTGGAATCGACCGTTTTTCCTATGACATTCTTTACGACGAAAAAATTGGGGGCACAATCCATTTGGCCTTGGGGCGCGCCTACGCGGAATGTAACGGTATTAACCAATCCGCTTTGCATTGGGACATTATTAAGGATTTACGTCAAGAAGGAGAAATTTTCTTAGACGGAAAAAAGATATTTGAGAAAGGCGGCTATCTTATTTGATAGTGAGGAGGTGCAATACCATGAAAATAGGTTAAATCACAGTTTCAATTCATAAATCTCACTAAACTAACTGGAGGAACAAATGTATAAGAGGACCATCAATATCACACTTTCCATCTTGATCGTTGCGAGCTTTATGTTGGCTAGCTGCCAATCGCAACCAACGTCAATTCCTGTAACGGAAGCGCCTGTTGCCACCGAAGCGCCCGTTGCCACCGAAGCGCCTGCTATGGAGGTTGTTGAAATTACGTACATGCGCCAAGCAGACAATCCGGAAATTGAGTTAGATTATGTCAAGGAATTCGAGGAGAAGTATCCGAATATCAAGGTTAATGTCGATAGTGTACCGGCGAATGATAACTACAACAAGCTGGTGCTGACAACTAACGCAGGTAATCCGCCGGACGTGTTCATGAGTTTCTGGACCGCGTCTGCAGTATCCAACAACCTGATTATGTCCTTGGAAGACTATGTCGACAAGGAAGATTTCAATAAGCGCTTCTCCTCGGCCGGTCAAAGTTATGCTAAATACCAGGATATAATTTATGCTATCCCCTGGCGTGCGGGATCATCGGTATTCCTACTGAATTGTAAAATGTTCGAAGAAGCGGGAGTAGAAATTCCAACCCTCGGTTGGACTTGGGACGATCTCACAGTGATTTCCGAAAAACTGACCAATCGAGAGAAAGGCACCTATGGCTTTGGACTGGTTGGATCTTCAACCGACTACGCCACAGAATGGCAGTTCTGGCCCTTCTTGCTACAAGCTGGCGGTAAGATCACCGAAAATAACCGGGCTGCATTTAACAGCGAAGCCGGAGTCGAAGCTCTCGAATATTTGATCAGCCTTGCACCATACATCCCGGAGGGTTTCACCAGCATGGATCTTAACCAGATCGTCGATTTGATGGTCAGTGATAAGGTTGCTATGTTCCAGGACGGACCATGGTTTATTGGCATCATCCAATCGGGACATCCTAACTTCGATATATGTGTTGCTCCCATGCCTGTTGGCAAGACGTCTGGCAACATCATCGGCGGTACTGCATTGGGAATTTCTCCCCTCTCCGAACACAAAGATGAAGCCTGGAAATTCATAGAATATATGACCAGCGATGATGTCTTGACCCGTTGGAATGAAGCCACCCACAATATCCCCCCAAACAATGCAGCTCTGGAACAGCCAACTTACCAGGAAGGACCTATGTTTGTGGCCGCTCAGGTTGTAAACCAACCTGGTGTTATTCCCGCGAACCAATATCCTGAGAGCGACGCCCTCAACGGTATAATGCGAAACTATCTCCAAGCTGCGTATCTTGGTGAGATGACTCCGAAGGAAGCGTTGGATAAAGCTGCAGAAGAATGGAATATTATTCTCAAACAATACGATAACTGATTTCCATCCTGATGCTTGAATATATTGTAGGGGTGATGAATTACATCACCCCCACAAAAAATTTTGAAGAAGATGCAGTTATGCGAAATATTAAAATCTCCGCCGCTTACTGGTTCATTCTACCTGCAATGCTCTTTTTTATACTCCTTGCGATCTATCCCAGCGCCTTTGTGCTTATTTTGAGTTTCTTTGCTACTGGTAAGGGAATCACCATTTCAGCCACTCATCCAAGTTTCGCTAATATTATTGCTGTTTGGGAAAATGTTAACTTTGGCAAGTTCATGTATCAAACATTCTTTTATGCTGGGGGAGCCACGCTTTTGCATATCTTACTTGGATTTACCCTCGCCCTTATTTTGAATATTCTGCCTCTCAATCCGGCCTTCACACGCACCATGAGGACTGTCTACTTGATCCCTTGGGCCATCACACCAACGGTGGTAGCGATATTATTCCGGATATTATTAAGCCCGCAGGTTGGACCCATCGCCATATACCTAAAATCTATTGGTGCACCCATCGTTTTTGGTCCTCTAGGACAGCCGGCTTGGGCATTGTTAGCAGTGACGCTCACTAATGGTTGGATGTTCACGCCCTTTTATTTGCTAATGATTTTATCTGCCATGCAAGCCATTGACCCAGGAATATATGAAGCTGCGGTTGTAGATGGCGCCAATGGCTTTCAGCAGATATTTTTCATCACCATTCCCATGATAAAAAATACTTTGCTCACATTAGGGATGTTTGATTTCGTTACAACAGCCGGATATTTTGACCTGACCTGGATCATGACCCAGGGGGGGCCAATCAAATCTTCCGAAATCATTTCTACCTGGGTATACCGAACCGCTTTCCAATCTTTCGAATTTGGGAAAGCCTCGGCAATTGGATTGATTCTTTTCTCGATATCTGTGATTGTATCCATTATTGTGCTTCGAGCCATAAATAAGGAGTAAGTCGTGTTAATTACTCGGATGCCACATTGGCTAAAAGTGTTCTCATATATCGGTTTGACGCTGTCAGCGATCATTTATATTTCTCCCTATCTTTGGATGGTTGTTTCATCCTTCCGCCCATCTACAGAACCTTTTGCTATGGGCATTTTTCCTCATTCCTGGACGATCAATAATTATATAAGTGTACTTCAAGACCAGGAACTGATGGGGTCGTTCTTCAATAGTTTCAAGGTTGCAGCAACGGCTGCTACTCTGGCGCTCGTGCTCGGAGTACCTGCTGGCTATAGCTTTGCTCGTTTTCGCTTTCGGGGACGCGATCTGATGATGAGCTTTCTAATGGTTGTGCCCACCTTTCCCGGTATCCTGCTGGCGATCTCCCTGTTTGTGATGGCGGTACGGTTTGGTCTATACGATACCCATTACCCTCTCATCTTGGCCAATACACTGCTTAATCTACCTTTCACAATCTGGAACCTGAGAACGGTCTTCGAGGCTACGTCCAGAGAAATTGAAGAGTCAGCTATGGTTGAGGGTTGCAGCCGGTTACAAGCGCTTATCAAAGTGGTCCTGCCAATTACATTACCTGGCTTGGCGGCAACTTTTGCGTTTGTATACATTCTTGCATGGAACGAGTATCTTTTTGCCACGACGTTCATATCCACCAACGAAAAACGCCTGATCACAACCACCATGGCGAGCGCTATTGGCCAATTCAATGTCAATTATTCCAAGCTCATACCGGCGGCCATCTTGTCCACCCTACCCTTAATTGCCCTCTTCATTCTCATTCAACGTTATATTGTCAAAGGATTGGCGATGGGAAGCACAAAGGGATAAATTAATGCCTACAAGTGATATCAGTATTAATTCCGTACTGCGTTCTTCTTTGCCAAAAACTACCGGTGAGGCGAAGTATGTGAGTGATTTACACATCCCTGGCTGCCTTTATGGGCATGTAGTCAGGAGCCCATACCCCCACGCACGTATAATAAATATCGACGTAAGTGTTTCCCGCCGCACGCCTGGTGTAGCCGCGGTCATAACTGCAAAAGACATCCCAGGGAACAACCGACTGGGAAAGACTCGTTTTGACCAGCCAATTTTGGCAGACGACAAGGTTCGCTCTTATCTGGATGCTGTTGTCTTAATTGCGGCAGTTGATGAGAATGTAGCCCGGGAAGCTGAGAGCAAAATCATTTGGGAGTTTGAACCGTTACCGGCCTTGTTTTCGCTTGAGGAGGCTTTGGCACCTAACGCGCCGCTGATTCATAATGACTGTTCAGGTAATGTAATGAAGGAAATCAACCTGGCAAAAGGAGACATCGTACAAGGTTTTCGGGAAGCTGAGGTAACTATCGAAAATTCGTACCAGACACCTGCCATTGAGCATTGCTACTTTGAAACGGATACAGGTCTCATATCCCCGGAGCCATCCGGAACCTACACCCTCTGGGTTGGATGTCATAGTGTCTACACCGAAAGATCGATTGTTGCTGCAACTCTGGCTATCCCGGATGAACAAATTGTCGTCATTCAGCCTTATACCGGCGGCTCTTTCGGTGGCAAAGATGACGGTCTGCTCAGCGGCTATCTCTCCTTGCTGGCCTATCATACTCAAAAGCCGGTGCGGATTAGCTTTTCTCGTCACGAGGAATTTATCGCTCACTCCAAACGCCATCCCCAATGGATCCATGTCCGAATGGGTTTGAGAAAAGATGGAACCATAACTGCCGTGCAATTTGAGATCAAGACCGATACTGGTGCATACGCTCATTGGGGTGAAGGAATTTTCACATTCTGCTCAATTGGCGCTAGCGGGCCTTACCGTATCCTACACCAGAAAGTAAACACAACCTTGGTCTACACAAATAACATTCCCATGGGAGCAATGCGCGCCTGGGGGATGCCTGGAGTTACCTTTGCAATGGAAAGCCATATGGACCAGGCCGCCAACTTGCTCTCAATCCATCCCCTGGAATTGCGCTGGAAGAACGCTGCCGAGGAGGGCGATACGATGATTACGGGTAAGGAATTTCCACAGGGTATTCACATAAAGGAAATCATCAAAGCTGCTGCCAGAAAGGCCGGCGTCAGTTTGCCAAACCTAGGGGCACACCAATGATAAAACGTGGCATTGGATTCGCCTGTTCTGCTCAAGGGGTGAATTATCACTTTGGTCATGCGGATGTGTCCAATGTTGAATTACAGGTTCAAAAGGATAACACTTTACTGGTACGTACAGCAGCCTCAGACATCGGGCAGGGGCTTGAGGCCGCCCTAATTAATATCGCCTCGGTTTCATTGAATGGTTTCCCTACAGATAAAATAATTTGGGATGGTTCAAATACTCACGCCCCGGACGCAGGCAGCACCGGTGCTTCGCGCCAGACTACTCTCACTGGCAATGCATTGGTTCAAGCCTGTGATAATTTAAAAGACTTGCTTCGATCGGTTGCCTCAGAGCAACTAGACTGTCATCCGGATGAGATTGAATTCCTGGGGGAACAGGTTTCAGCTAATGGGAAATCTATCTCTTTATCTCATCTCTTTGAAAAAGCTCGGGGGATGGGTTTTTCCCTGAAAGCCATAGGGAGCTTCGAAGCACCCAAGACTACCGCCTTATCAGAAGATGGCAAAGGATATCCAATAAACCAGTTTGGCTACGCTGCACATATCGTGGAGTTAGAAGTGGACACTGTCACAGGAGAAGTTGTAGTTTTAAAAGTTGAGGCTTTTCATGATAGCGGTAGGATATTGAACCCGATTAACGCTGGAGGACAAGTTGAAGGCGCAACCGTGATGGGCATGGGCTTTGCCCTCTTCGAAGATTACATACTTGCAGAAGGCAAACCTATCAATATAGGTTTTACCAATTACTTGATCCCTAGTGTGGCGGATATGCCTGATATCCACGTTCATTTTCTAGCATCTCCAGCGCTTTTTGGAAAGCTAGGGGTTAAAGGTCTCGCCGAGGCGCCCACAACGACCATAGCTCCGGCGATTGCCAACGCCATTTTCAATGCAACTGGGGCACGAATTACACACCTTCCTGCCACGCCAAGCCGTGTTCTGGCTGCTATGGGTGAAGGGCAGGATTAAGTTTAAGATATGAACCCTTTAATTGTTGGATTGGATCTAGGAACTACTCTTTGTAAAGCTAGTGCTTTTGAGCTCAACGGGACGGTTGCTAGTTCTTCACAAAAAGGAATCACCACTTACAGGCCATACTCTGGATGGGCAGAACAAGATCCCGCTGAATGGAAACAGGCCATCATTGAAGTCCTAGCAAAGCTTGTCGCTGATTTAGGTGAGCGATCTAACCAAATTAAGGCCATAGGTCTATCCTGTCATGGCCCCAGTGTAATACCCACTGATAAGAATTATCAACCCTTGTGGCGTTGTCCCATTTGGCAGGACCAGCGCGCCGCGAGTCTTGTCAACGACTTGATCCAGCAAGCCGGCAACGATTGGATCGGACTGGGTACTCCCGAATCGTCATTTGGCGTTCAGCTTTATTGGACAATTTTAAACAGGCCTGATCTGATCGAAAAGGCCTCTCATTTATTCGATACAAAGGGCTACCTATTGGCATTTCTGACTGGAGTAGCGGTTGATGAACCTAGTAGCAGTCCCGGCGGTGATGGCGTCAACCAATCCCTGTTCGAGACGTTGGGAATTGATATAGATCTATTAGCGAAGTCAACGCCATCTCTGTCGGTGGTTGGCGTTTTGACCGCGGAGATTCAAGCCAGCACCAATTTGTCGCCCGCGGTGAAAGTTGTCGCTGGTCTGAATGATGGTGCTGCTGCGACGCTTGGGGCAGGCATTGTCAAATTAGGTCAAGGCATTGTCAGTTTGAGCACGAACGGCGTGATGCGCACCACCATCCCACACCGGTTGCCCGGAGTAACCTTGCTTAACAATTCAATGTTTTGTTATTCTTATGTGGATGAGATGTATATTACAGGCGGAATGACAAAATGCGGCGGTGATAGCGCGAAATGGCTGATAGAAAATTTTTATCAGGATCAAGAAAACGACCCCAGCATCTTTCAGCAAATCGCAGAAGATGCGGGAAAGACCCCCATTGGGGCTAATGGTATTGCTTTCATGCCATATCTACTTGGCATGGGTACTCCCAGTCCAACCAAGATGGCACAGGGAGCCTTCTTGAACCTAGGTCGACAACACCAGCGAGCTGATTTTACCCGGGCTTTATTGGAAGGCGCTGCGTTTGCCTTGAAAGATATTAGTGAGGTGTTTGACGAGCTTGGTCTCTTGTGGGAAAACCTTTGCTTCACTGGTGGCGGTAGCAGGAATTCGGTCTGGCGCCAAATAGTAGCGGATATCCTTGGAAAGCCTCTCACAGGCGCTCGTTCCGATAGTGTACTCGGAGTAGCTTTAGCAGCGGCAACGAGCATTGGACTTTTCAAAAACATAAATGATGCAGTTCAATCCATGGTCTCTAGTAGTTTTTATATTGCACCGATAGAAGAAAATATCAAATTATATGAGCATATCTACACAAGATACAAACGTCTAAAAATCCTGATAGAAGGGATTACTGAAAATCCAATTTGATTTATGAGTGCTTTATGTGGAAACAATATTTTACCCCTAGTAAGCTTTCCGACGCGCTTCAACTGATGGAACAATACCATGATCGGGTGCACATCATCGCTGGTGGAACCGATTTGGTATTAGACTTCTTGTCTAAAAAGTATTCATCCGTCGAAGCTCTTATTGATATTTCATCGATACCTAAATTAAAAAATATCGCACTGGAAAAGGGAGTTATAAGCATCGGAGCGGCCGTCACGTTTTCGGAGATTATCAACTCAGATGTACTTAAATCTCATGCTGCAGTTCTTGTAGATGCCGCTCGCCAGATTGCCGGCCCACAGATCAGGAATATTGCCACAATAGGAGGGAATGTCGTCAACGCATCTCCCGCCGCAGATACAGTTCCAGCTTTACTAGTTTTAGGAAGCATGGTTTCGATCACAAGTTATAAGCGGGAATTCCGAGAAGTCCCCTTGAGTGAGTTTCTTCTTGGAAACCGCAAAGTTGCTTTACAAACCGGGGAGATTGTGACCGGCTTCCATTTTCCACTCCCCGACCAGAGAACAGGTTTTCATTTTCGCAAAGTCCAACCCCGTCGGTCTATGGCAATCGCGATACTAAATTTGGCTATCCTACTGAGAGTAGAAGTCAACCGGATCGTAGATGTAAGAATTGCCATAGGAGCCGTCGCTCCCACTGCTGTGAGAGTAAAGACAGTTGAAAAGGAACTGATAAATTTGCCGGTCAAATTTGCAGCTAATCCCAAGTTGTATGCTGGAGTGAATCAGGATATCGCCCCAATCTCAGATTTTCGAGCCTCCCGAAAGTATCGCTTATGTGTCGCCCAGAATTTATTGCACGAAGCAATTGTTGGATTGCTTGATTTATCCGAAGAGGGATCTTCAGAGGAGAAACATCATGAGGCTTGATTTTTTGGTAAATCAAAATCGTATTTCACTTGAGATCAACGCCAACGAATTGCTAGTGGATATCTTACGTGACCGCTTGGGATTAACCGGCACAAAAATTAGCTGTCGAGAGGGGGAATGTGGCTCTTGTACTGTATGGTTGGATGGCTTACCCATCAATTCCTGCATCTTTCCAGCAGCCAAGGTGCAGGGTCGTAGCATCACCACCATTGAAGGACTGGGAAATTCTGAATTGCCACATATTGTTCAGGAAAGGATGGCTAGGTTTGGCGCTTCACAGTGCGGTTATTGTACACCTGGCTTTGTTATGGCCGCCGCAGCTTTGTTACGCAACAATCCTCAAGCCAGCCATCCTGAAATTATCGAAGAACTGTCTGGAAATCTCTGTCGTTGTACAGGATATACACGTATCGTAGCTGCAGTGGAATCGCTCTCTAATCCTGGCCTTGATATTCCCCTACCAGATGAATTTTAGAATATGTGCGTGGAATTTATGTAGTTAGACGGTGTCTCATTAATATGAGCTTTATGGCAAAATGGGGAGGTTGTGACAAATAACATATTTTTGGGTACGTGGTTTGCCGTTGGAGGAGATTGTCAATTTCCGGGAAGGTTTTCCGTCGTTTTTATGAGCGTTTTTCAGGATTTTCATTCTCAGATGATGGCCAGGCTTTGTCCGCCAGATAAGGTGGAGTCCATTAGTGCAGCGTTAGTGGCCCGTGACAACATCGAAATTGAACATGAAAGCAAGCGTGCCGTGCCGGATATATTCAAACTCACGGCGTTCCACTTTACCGGGCAACATCGGCAAATCAGGATGTTTGCGTTCCGACACCTGAACGCCGGCCATTTCATCGGTACTTTCAATGCGCTGGCCCTGTTTGGCCAATTCAGGAGCTTGTTGGTACTGCCCGTTGATATCACAGACTTTAGCATCAAAATCGGCTTCATAAGCAGGCGTCAGCCAATAACGATTCAAATGTGGTTTAATCACAGCTTATTTTTAAAAGCCTCGCCGCATGTCGAGGTGAGATGTTTTCAACAATCTTGCGTTTCTTCAGTTCATCGGCGATTTCACGAGCCGTCCAGTGTGTGATTGGCGGATCTGATTCTTCGGGTTTCTTGCAAGCCAGAGTTTCTATCTGGCAGCGTTGATCTGCGGTTATCCTGGCTGGCGCTCCCGGACGCGGCGCATCCTGTAAACGGTCTTCAATGCTCAAGTCATCAAAGGAGATACCCTGCAATTTTACTCAGCGATTACGCCAGAGACTAACTGTGTCTAAGGTGACACTGTATATCTGAGCAATTTCTTTGTTCGTACATCCACGTGCCGCCGCCAGAACGATGCGCGCTCGTACTGCGATTTGCTGCCCAACTTGATGCCGCTTGATTAATTTCTCTAACCCGTTTCGTTCGGCATCCGATAGATTTACAACCTGTGCTTTCGGCATTGGCATTTTCGGCATCTCCTTCAAGAGTTTGCCTTATCCTATACCACCAAAGCCTTATTTACGCCAAGTTGTACTAGTCCAAGTGTGCAACGAGGATGGCGGACGCGGCTTTGCGGTGCTCGATCAAGTCAAGGTAGGTGGAGCTGGGGCTTGCCCTGAGCCTGTCGAAGGGAAGACTTTCATGGTGTTGTCCTCATTGGTTGGTGTCCTCTCGGGGAAGGATGTGCTTAATCATTCAATATCTTGATTGCAGAACCTAAAAATTCTTCTGAGACTTTTATGGCTTTACGCGCTTCTCCAGATGAAACATGCTCTGAGACTCCGTAATCTCCCACGCCGCGAAGTTCAAATAACCAGTTTAGATTTTTACCTTGTTCCTTATCGAGTTTTCCTGCTTTTACAAATAAGCGATGGATTGATGCGATAACTCCGCTATGTTTGTTTGTGTCAATATTTTGTTTGAGCAATAAAGCGCTGGCGCATAGAATGCGGCGTAATAGGCACGTGACGCAGCAATATCATAATAGCCTTTTTCGATCATATCTTTTGCGGCTTTTATGGATGTTTCCGCGCGTTGCAGGTTGGCGGTGATTTCGTCAGAATTGTCAGTCATCGTACGATTGCTCCCTCCCGCTTTGCGTTCCGATACAAGGAAATACTTCCCAATTCAAAATCATTTACTGAAACTGGTTTTGCCGAAATGAGTCGTTCTGATTCAAGTTGGATGGGGTATAGCACATCCACGAGATGACGCAATTCTACAAAATAATCCAAAGGCGGGGTGAGTAATACGAGCAGGTCTACATCGCTGGAGGATGCGGCTTGTTTGCGTGCAATGGAACCGTAAAGTACTACGCCTTTGAGGCGGTCACCATAATATTTGACAAGAGTCTCTTTACATTTTTTGATAATGCTGTCCTGACGGGACGGATTCGCCCGTTTACTTCGCGCCTTGTATTTGGCGTGTACTTCCCCAATTTTCCTGGGTTTGGAAGGATTGTTTTTCTTTCCTTTTTGCGCGGACATGATTATTTCCTGCTTCAATTATAACCCTGTCACAGGTTGAATCCCTGCTCAGTGATGGAAACATCCCCACCTGTAAGCATGGATTGCCTGTAATTGGCGTGACGTGCCCAAGCCATGCATTTTTACACTGAAAATAAGGAAGGTTGACATATCGTATTCGTCAATGCGGAGTGATAGGATTATTTGCCGGGCAAATGATTGCCGTTAAATTTGCCATCCAATGGAGGTCCCATGTTCCGATTTTTCAAACGCCGAGAAGAAGTCTTCAACACCCTCATCATGAATCAGGCAGCTCTTACATACGACGGTCTCAAATTGCTGGCAAAATATTTCGAGACGCCGCTGCCTGAAATCGCCGAGGAATTATCCCTGAAGGAGAAGGAAGCGGATGAGGTGCGCCGCGTCCTGATCGACGAATTGAATCGCGTCTTTGTCACGCCCTTCGACCGCGAGGATATCTTCGCCCTCTCGCGTTCGATTGACGATATGGTGGATTACGCCGATACGACTGTGGCTGAAATGGACATCCTGAACGTCAAGCCGACGAATTACATGATACGAATCGCATCCCTGCTGAAAGATGCGGGCTGGGAGATCCATCAGGCAGTCATGCGTCTCGAGAAGAATCCCGGCGTGGCCATTGAACATGCCCAGCGCGCCAAGGCGCTCGAGAATCGCGTCGAAGCCGTCTATCGCGAAGCGGTGGCGAACCTCTTCAGCGGGCCGGAAGACCTCCACCATGTGGTTGAAATGTTGAAGATGCGCGAGGTCTATCGCCACCTTTCCAATGCCGCAGATCGCGGAGATGAGGCCGCGAATGTGATTGCGGATATCGTGGTAAAGAAAACATAACGAGGCTTTATGTCTCTGCAAATTTATATCGTTGTTGGGCTGGCATTAATCTTTGATTTTCTGAATGGGATTCATGATTCCAGCAATATCGTGGCCACGATGATTGCATCGCGTGCCTTTCGTCCGCACACCGCGCTGGGGCTGACTGCCATTGCAAATTTTCTGGGTCCCTTTCTGTTCGGCGTCGCGGTGGCTACGACCATCGGCGAGGAAGTGGCGCAGTCGGATGCGCTCAATTTGGATGTGATCATTGCCTGCCTGGTTGGGGCAATTGCGTGGAACCTGTTCACCTGGTACCTGGGAATACCGAGCAGTTCATCGCACGCCTTGATTGGAGGCATGCTTGGCGCGGTCCTGGCGGGTGCGGGCTTCGGGGCAATCAAATTGCATGGTCTTGAAAAAGTGATCATCGCCCTGTTTGCCTCGCCCCTGCTTGGTTTTGCTTTCGGGTTTGCGCTCACCCGCCTGATCTATTTTCTTGTTCGAAATGCGTCGATTGAAATCAATGAATTCTTCAAACGCGGACAGTTTGTCACGGCCCTGGGAATGGCCTTCAGCCATGGGACGAATGATGCTCAAAAGACAATGGGCATTATTACGCTCGGCCTGTTGATCAGCGGATCCATCAATCAATTTAAAGTCCCGATGTGGGTGGTTGCGCTCAGTGCGGCGGCGATTGCAATAGGGACTGCCGTGGGAGGATGGAGGTTGATCCGCACCCTGGGCGGCGGGTTTTACAAGATACGCCCCATCCATAGTTTTTCCACCCAATTGACCTCCAGCCTTGTGATTCTGAGCGCCTCTTTTCTTGGATTGCCGGTGAGCACTTCGCAGGTGGTCAGTTCGGCGATCATTGGCGTGGGATCTTCCGAAAGGTTCGGGAAGGTCCGCTGGAGCGTGGCGGAGGAAATTGTCACTGCATGGTTTATCACCATACCCGCCAGCGCCATGGTTTCCGCAGGCATCTATTGGCTCATCATGTGGTTTGGCTGAGCCATGCAGCGTATTTCATAAGCCATATCCCGCTTAAAGCAAATTCATGGGTTATTGCATCCCACGCAGTCACGGGAATTTGACCCGCATTGGAAGCCCGACGCAAGGCGGTGGTTTTTATTAACGAATTTGTTGCAATCTGTTCCTGGCGGGTATAATAAACAAATCGTTACCGCACCACCTCTGCACCTTTTTGAGGCACACCCCAAAATAAAGGATTTGCATGTGACAACCATCTTCTTTGCGACAGATATACACGGGTCAGATATTTGCTGGAACAAGTTTCTCAATGCGGGCAAGTTCTATGGGGCGGATCAAATGATCCTCGGCGGCGATATGACGGGCAAGGCGGTTGTCCCGTTTGTGCATCAGGGCGGTAATAATCATCGCATCACTTTACTCGAACAGGTGTTTGATACAACGAACGACGAAGAACTGCAGGACATGGTCAAACGCGTCCGCAGCCGCGGCTATTATCCCTACATGACAAATCCAGATGAAATTACCGAATTGGAAAATAATCCAGAACGCGTCAGCGAGATTTTTCTCGCCGAAGTGTTGAAGGTTGTTCAGCAATGGATGGATCTGGCGGACAAAAAACTGGAGGGCACGGATATGAAGTTGTACTGCTGCCCGGGCAATGACGATATGGATGAGGTGGACGAGGTCGTTCGCGCGAGCCGCAGCGTGATCCTGGCCGAAGGGCAGGTCACCACCCTGAAAAGCGGCCATGAGATGATCGCCTCCGGCTGGAGCAATCGCACTCCCTGGGACACGCACCGTGAAGAGGACGAGCCCCAACTCAGGGCCAGGTATGAAGCGATGACTTCGCGATTGAAAAATCCGCAAAATTCCATTTTCAATATTCATGTGCCGCCGTATAAATCCAATCTTGATGAAGCGGCTGAGCTGGATGAAAACCTGCGTCCGAAGATGGCGGGCCAGGCGTTGAACCCTGTCGGTTCGACGGCCTTGCGGCAAGCCATTGAAGAAATACAGCCCCTGCTTGGCCTGCATGGACATATCCACGAGGGCCGCGGCGTGTCACGGATTGGAAAAACTCTGTGCATAAACCCGGGCTCCATGTACGAGCAGGGGACCTTGCTTGGCGCGATTGTGAGACTCGGAAAGAATAAGGTTGAAGATTACGTATTGACAACAGGGTAACTACCCCCGCCCCGTCGCCCGCCCCAGTTTGGGAGAGGAGACGAGGAGAGGGTTTCAAAACATATCATCAAAGGAGAGAATGTTATGAGTAACTTGTTTGTCCGTAAAGCGACTGGCCTGGTACGTTCGTGGTCGGTCATGGACGCGTTCATCTACGCGTTGTTTTCCATCAACCTGATCACCCTCGGTCTGTACAGCTTTAGCCAGATGTACTATTTCGAGGGCGGCATGGTGAATGCCTTGATCATCAGTGCAGTGTTCATTTTCTTCGAGGTCATTGTATATGCCGCGTTGATCGCCGTCATGCCCCGTTCGGGCGGTGATTATGTCTGGCAGAGCCGTATTCTTGGCGGCGCAGTCGGCTTCATCCTTGCCGTCACGGGCTGGTGGTTCATCTTGTGGCTGTGGGTCCCGTTGTATGGCGATATGTTCCGTCACATTGTGCTTGTGCCCTTGCTTGGTATATTCGGCGTGAAAGACCTGGCCTTGTGGTTTGCAGGCACACAAATGGGTTCGTTCACGGCTTCGATCATCACGCTTGCCATTGTCAGTGTATTCATCATGCTGGGCATGAAAACATACGCGCGCATTCAAAAGTTTTCCTTCTATGGCGGCATGCTGGGACTTCTCATCGTGATTGGGTTATTGCTGATGGGTTCCCCCCAGGCCTTCAAGGCGGGTTTGGAAGCGAATGCGACTTCCATGTTTGGTGCGACGCCCGGTGTGTATGATGCCACGGTCGCCTTGGGCACCGAGGCCGGTGCGATCACGCCTTTCAGCGGCGGCTCGCTGGCTTTGGTCTTCCTTGTGATCCCCTACATGGTCTTTTTCAATTTGTGGCCCAACTGGGGCGCAACCCTTTATGGCGAAGTGCGCGGCGCAACCGATTTCAAACGCAATGTGGCCGGTATGGGCTGGGCGCTTGGAATTACGACCGTGCTGGGCATTATTTTGCTCTTTGCCATCCGCAAGACCATTGGCTGGGACTTTTACGTTCAAGCCGGCGGCGCCTGGTGGAATTATGCCTGGGGCTACACTGAAGTAGCGCCCGCGCTCCCTGTCTGGCCGTATCCTGCTCTGCTGGCTGCATTCCTCACCACGAATAAATTCGTACAATTCCTGGTGGTTATATTGATGAGCCTATGGTGGTTCGGCTGGAGCGGAACCGTGTTCCTATCCTCCACGCGTGTCATCTTTGCCGCCGCCTTTGACCGCCTGCTGCCCGAATCTGTCGCAAAATTGGATGAACGCACAGGCACGCCCGTCAATGCGCTGCTGTTGATGATCGTCCCCTCGGTGTTTGTGGCCTATCTATTTGCCTTCAATATCGCCAACTTCCAGACACTGACGCTTTGCTCCACCTTGGTCATCGCAGTGACATTCCTCGGGACAACCATCGCTGCCATTGTGCTTCCGTATACCAAGCCTGATCTGTATAAGGCATCGCCCATTGCCAAATACAATGTACTGGGCCTGCCGTTGATCTCTGTTGCGGGCGTGATCTTTGGCGGTTTCCTCGTCTATCTGCTCTATCAGTGGATCTTCGACCCGAACGGCTTGTATGGCATTGGCATTAGCAATACGAGCTCGGTCTATTACATGCTCGGCAATTACGTGCTTGCGGCTGTGATTTATTTCGGCTTCAAGGCCTATCGCAAGAGCAAGGGCATTGATCTGAATAAGGTGCAGTCCGAAATTCCAGTGGAGTAAATATTAAATCAGGTGACAGTCACCTCAAAGGTGACTGTCACCTTGTCTTTTTCAAGGTGAATGGATGGCAATTACATCACAAGAGACTCTTGCGGAAATGACCCGTCTTGTAGACGCGGCGGAGGCGAAAAATATCCAGATCCGTGCAATAGGCGGCCTGGCTGTGCAGGCGCATAATAAAAAGAATCACCCCCTGTTTATCCGCGAGTTTGGCGATCTTGATTTTGTGGTTGCCAGGAAACAACGCCGCGAGTTCGAGGTTTTCATGCCTGAGGTGGGATACAGTCCCGACAAGCAATTTAATGTCCTGAACGGCGCAACCAGACAGATTTATTTTGACGACAAGACCGACATGAAGATCGATATCTTTGTCGGTGATTTTGAAATGTGTCACAAGATTCCCCTTGAAGACCGCCTGACCTTTGACCCAGTCACCATTCCGCTGGCGGAGTTGTTGCTATCCAAGGCGCAGATCGTGGAACTCAACCGCAAGGACATACTCGATCTGACCTCCATTTTATTTAATAATGAAACAGGCGGCGATGATTGTGAGAAGATCAATTTGCAAATCCTCGCCCAGCTCTGCAGCCAGGATTGGGGCTTGTATAAAACCACGTCCATTAATTTACTGCGCGTGGAAGACCTGGTGAGCAAGGAAGACCTGCCGCTCACACAGGATGAGCGTGATCTCGTGAAAAGACGTGTGCATGAAATCCTGCATGCTTTTGAAGAAATGCAAAAACCAATCGCCTGGCAGCTGCGTGATCGCGTCGGCACACGCGTCAAGTGGTATATAGAGGTCGAAGAAGTGGATCGATGAACACCGGGTTTCGCCGTATCCTGGTTATTACTATTCTCGCCCTTTCAATTTTCCTTTTGATTTGGGGATATCTGCCGAACCCTCGTGTGACTCGCAGCCGAACGATCTCGCCTGCGGAGATGCAACTCCCCATACCCTCCTCGTTTCATTATCCAGCCTTGCCTGTTTCGTGATCTGCAGGTCTTTTTCTCCCCGAAAACTTTCCATCTTCATCTTTGAGCTGACGATCATTTTTGGATCTTATGCGTGTAGTGCCCCTGCTCCCAGATCGGAACCTTCCAATACGCCAAATATTCCAGACCCTGGTTCAGGTGCTCAAACAGTTTTCACGCCGATTGCCTTGCCAACGAATATTGCTGTCCTATCGCCTGTCATCCCTGAAATGCGACGTCTCACCCTGGAGTATCCTCCCAGGATGAAGGCTGGGGTGGAGGGAGATATTGTCCGCTTAACGCTGGAGGTGGACGATTTTGGCGATATCGTTCCCACTGCACAAATTGGCGGGGACATAGTGAGAGGCGAAGTGGTCAAGCTCCCCAACTTATACGAAACGCATTTCGTTACTGCAGAAGCGCGTTTTGATCTGGCAGGCATGCAGGTTCAACCGTCCGGCTCAATTTATGAACCGATGAAGCCCGGCCAATCGGTGACTTTTTATTGGAGCATTCGTCCGCGGGAGACCGGTACGTATCGCGGCACGGTCTGGCTGTATTTGGTTTTTGAGGAGCGTGTCAGCGGCGAAAAAAGCCGAATGGCGGTCTCAGCTCAAATCGTCGAAATTGAAGCGCTGGATTTTTTCGGTCTCCCGGTCAACTTCGTGCGGAGGCTTGGCCTGGCCGGCTCCATCCTTGGTCTTGTCCTCGGTTTCCCTTTATTGGATGACGTCCTCAAGTTCCTGCCCAATAAGCGAAGAGCAATCATAAAAAAATAGCCGTATAAGTTTAGTTGAAATGCGGAAAAAGAGGGAAAAATATGACGAAAATCACCTAAAATATTGACATGCTTTACGGGGGGTTGTTTGTTCTCTATGGTACAATTTGCGCACTTGTTGTAATAAATTTCACGACGGAGTGCCTTAAATGAACGAGTGGTTGTATGTAGCGTTATTTATGATTGTCGGCTTGATCATTCCGATTGGTGCGATTGCCGCAGGATTTATTTTTGGACCCAAGAAACCAAATCCCATTAAACAGTCAACGTATGAGTGCGGAATTGAACCTGTCGGCGAAGCCTGGGTGCAGTTCAAGGCGCAATATTACATTTTCGCCCTGGTTTTTCTTGTGTTTGATGTGGAAGCGGTTTTCCTCTTTCCCTGGGCAGTGAAAATCGGTCAACTGGGATTGTATGCGGTGGTTGAAGGTATCGTCTTTGTCGCAATTCTCATTCTTGGCCTGCTCTATACCTGGCGCAAGGGAATGTTGGAATGGGTGTGATTTTCAAGTAAATAGAAAAGAAGGCTGATCGGATTATTCCTTTCAGCCTTCTCTTTGTGTAATAAGGAAAACCCCTCATACTCTGCGAATCCTTCCCCCAAAAAGGAAAGGATGTCGTCTCTCATCGCGAGATGGCCTGGGTGAGGGAAACAGGAGCGTTTTATGAATTTTTGGAATGACCCTCTTAAAGTCGCCGCGGTTTGGCTGGAAGGCATATTCACAGGCTGGGGCATGGACGCGGTCCTTGCGCATGTGCTGGTTGTCTTCCTCGGCGTATTCCTGCTCATCACAATTTTGATGGTGCTGGATATCTTCCTCGTGTGGATCGAGCGCAAGGTGGTGGCTCGCTTTCAGGACCGCATTGGCCCCAATCGTTTGGGACCCTATGGTTTGATGCAGCCGTTTGCCGACATCATCAAACTCATCATAAAGGAAGATACCACCCCCGATGGCGCGGATAAAGTGGTTTATAACCTTGCACCCATCCTTTCGATGATGTCCGTTTTGATCCTATGGGCGATTGTGCCGCTGGCTCCGGTCATGCTTGGCGTGGATTTGAATGTCGGCGTTTTATTCCTGATTGCCGCCGGCGCCATCGGCACGCTTTCCATTATTATGGCGGGCTGGTCATCGAATAATAAATTTGCCATGATCGGCGGCTTCCGCCAGGTGGCGGTGATGGTGGCGTTCGAAGTTCCCATGCTCACCATGCTGATGATCCCGACCATGTTTGCGGGTTCCATGGACATGAACGTCATCATCCAATCGCAGAACATCTGGTATTTCATCCTTTCTCCGCTTGGCGCATTGATCTTTTTGATCGCCGCCATTGCGGAGTTGGGACGCGCGCCATTTGACCTCGCGGAAGGCGAATCCGAGCTGGTGGCTGGCTTCAACATCGAATATTCGGGTATGAAGTTCGGCATGTTCTACGCAGGCGAGTTGTTACATGCCTTCACCTTCGGCGGCTTCTGGGCGATCCTGTTCTTTGGCGGCTATCGTTTCCTTGGTTTGGAACAGGTCAGCCCCTTCCTCGCGATTCTGATCCTGGTGATCAAGGCCATGATCGGTTACTGGGTCATCATGTGGGTCAAGTACACCATGATGCGCATCCGTATCGATCAGATGCTTGGTTTTAATTGGAAATTCCTCACGCCTCTTTCATTTGCGCTTTTACTGATGACCGCTTTGATGAACACGCTTCTGCGCGGCGCGGATGTCTGGCTCTACATAACCGGCATGTTCCTGTCCAATGTAGTGGTCGGCTGGATTGCGCTGGAGATTGCGCGTGCAGCCGCCGGCAAGGAACGTAAACGCATTGAAGGTCCTAAAAAAGCAGTGGAGGCCCATCATTAATTGGGATGATCTGACATGACTGGCGAACAAATTATTTTTCTCATTGTAGCCCTCTCCACCCTCGGCTCTGCGCTGATGGTGGTGACGACGCGTAATCTTATTCATGCGGCTCTTTGGCTGGTGTCCACACTATTTGCAGTGGCGGTCATTTATACGCTGTTGAACGCAGGCTTTTTGGCGGTTGTGCAGGTGGTGGTTTACATCGGCGCGATTGCCATCCTGTTCATCTTTGCTGTGATGCTTACCCGTAAAGACTTGCGCGACAGCGGCCCACAGATGAACCCAAACTGGTGGCTGGGCGCGCTTCTGGCTGGGATGGTCTTTGCGGGACTCGCTTTTCTGCTTCAGGGTTGGAACGGACTCTCGAAGACGGCAGCAGACCTCCCGTCCGGTTTTGATGCGGTGAGTCTGCTTGGCGATAAATTGACATCGCCAAATGCATATGTCCTGCCGTTTGAAGTTGCATCCGTCCTTCTTTTGGCGGCATTGGTGGGCGCGGTGTACATCGCGTTCAATAAAAAATAGGAGGCGCGCAGATGATCCCTCTTTCCTGGTATCTTATTCTTGCGGCGGCGTTGTTCTGCATTGGCCTGTTCGGTGTGCTGGTGCGCAGGAATGCGGTTGCAATTTTGCTCGGCGTGGAGTTGATGCTTAACGCGGTGAACATCAACCTGGTGTCTTTTTGGCGCTATGGCAATGTGGCGATCATGACGGGGCAGGTGTTTGCCATCATCGTGTTTGCGGTTGCCGCGGCGGAAGTTGCTGTCGGTTTGGCTTTGGTAATCTCTGTCTATCGCCGTCGCAATACGGTGGTTGCGGAAGAACTCGATCTCTTAAAGTGGTAGGGAATTATGGCGACTGAAACATTGATTTGGTTAATTCCATTACCGCCTGTGCTGGCTTTCTTTTTGATCGTGTTGTTCACGAATAAAAACAAGGCATTGAGTCACAGTGTGGCTGTGGGCGCGGCATTCCTTTCATGGTTGGGGAGCATGATCGTGTTCGTACGCGCGCTTGGCGTGGAACATCTTGGCGAGCATCCTTTTGCATCTTCGATCAACTGGCTGCCGACTGGCGAGACGTGGTTGAAGATCGGCGTGCTGATTGACCCAGTCGGCGCTGCAGTGCTGTTCTTTGTCGCGTGGACGATCTTCATGATCTTCCTGTACAGTGTGGGCTATCAAAACTATGGCCAACCTGAAGGCGACCATGACCGCGCTGGGCTACCGCCTCATGGCGCAACCGTGCATGGACATGCGGTTCCATCCGTTGAGCCGATGTATTCGCGCTTCTTTGCATTCCTCGGTTTATTTGCTTTTGGTATGTACACGCTGGTGGTTTCGGATAACCTGCTCACACTCTTTGTGGGTTGGGAGATCATGGGCTTGTGTTCCTATCTTTTGATCGGTTTCTGGTACGGCAAACCCTCGGCACGCGATGCGGCGGTCAAAGCTTTCATGACTACAAGGATCGGCGATGTATTCATGCTCTTGGGCATTGCCTTCCTTTATAGTGCAACTGGGACATTGTCTTTCCGTGAAATTTTCACAGAAAAGATTTTACATACTCTTGCAATCGTACCGTCTGGCGTTTTAGGCTTATCCGCGGCTGGCCTGATCGCGTTATTGCTTTTCATCGGTACGATCGGCAAATCGGCGCAATGGCCTTTGCACGTTTGGCTACCTGACGCGATGGAAGGCCCTACACCGGTCTCAGCGATGATCCATGCGGCGACCATGGTTTCAGCGGGCGTGTACGCGGGTATTCGCATGTTCCCGCTTCTCAGCCTTGACCCGAAAACGATGACGATTGTTGCATTCATTGGCACATTCACGGCGATCTTCGCCGCGACGATTGCCGTTGCGCAAAACGACATCAAACGCGTGCTGGCTTACTCCACCATTTCACAGCTTGGCTTCATGATCGCCGCGCTCGGCGTCGGCGCGTATATAGCCGCCGTCTTCCATCTCATTACACATGCCTTCTTCAAAGCCCTGCTCTTCCTTGGCTCCGGTTCTGTCATTCACGGTATGGAGCATGGCGTTCTGCACACGGGCAATCACAAGATCGACCCGCAGGATATGTTCAACATGGGCGGCCTGCGCAAGAAGATGCCGATCACATTCTGGACCTTCCTCATCGGCGGGTTTGCTCTTTCAGGCTTCCCGATCATTACGGCGGGTTTCTGGTCGAAAGACGAAATCCTTGCGGATGCCTTTGGTCATGGTCACCTGGCGGTCTTTATCACACTCGCAGTTGCCGCATTCCTGACCGCCTTCTATACCATGCGCCAGATCACATTGACCTTCCTCGGCGAACCCCGCACAGAGGAGGCCAAACACGCGCATGAGACTCACTGGACGATGACCGCTCCGCTCGTTGTGCTTGCGGTCTTTGCCATCGGGTATGGCTGGGTCGGCATCCCCGAACATTTCCCACTGCTCGGCGGACTCGTGCCAAACTGGTTCCATGAATTTGTGGGCGGCACCTTGGCTGAACATCCTGAAGTGTTGGAATTCAATCTCATCCCGCTTGCCACCTCTTTATTTGTAGCGCTCGGTGGGCTGTTCTTCGGCTGGCTCGCATATCGGAATGTAGGTTCACCCGTGGAAGATAAACTTCAAATCGGCGTGCTCAAGAATAAATGGTACTTTGACGAAATATATGATTTCCTCTTCATCAAACCTGCCACATGGTTCGCTGAAGTCTTCGTCTCCCGCTGGATGGACAAAGGTTTCATCGATGGCATTCTGCATATCTTTGGCCCCACGACTGGCGGCATTGGTGACATCATCCGCAATTACTTTGATGTGCCCGTGATTAATCAATTCTTTGGCGATGGTTCCGCCCATGCCACCTATTGGATTGGCAGGAACCTGCGTCCCATTCAAACGGGTCGCATCCAGCAGTACCTTATCCTTTCCTTGGTCGTCCTCTTTGTGGTCGGCGGCTTAATCTACTTCTTACTGCTGGCATAGGAGCGCAAGATGGATTTTCTCAATACTCATCTCCTTAGCCTGATCTTGTTCCTGCCGACCATTGCGGCATTGATCATGCTTTTCCTTCCAGGCGGCGAAACAAAACTTTTGCGCTGGTTTGCATTTGCATCCAGCTTGATCCCTTTTGTGCTCACGCTTGTGTTATGGAGTAATTTCGATCCCAATAAAACAGGCTTCCAATTCCAGGAAAGCTATGTCTGGTATGAAATCCTGAACTCATCCCTGCACCTCGGCGTGGACGGCATCTCCATCACAATGGTTTTACTCACCACGTTGCTTACGCCGCTTGCCATCCTTGCTTCGTTCAGTATCACAGACCGCGTTAAGCCGTATATGATGCTCTTCCTCTTTTTGGAAACGGGCATGCTGGGCGTCTTTACGTCGCTCGATCTCCTGATCTTTTTCGTCTTCTGGGAAATTGGCCTCGTACCGATGTATTTCCTGATCAATCAGTGGGGCAGCGCAAATAGGGATTACGCTTCGCTAAAGTTCATGATCTACACCATGGGCGGGTCGCTTGGCTTGCTGCTCGCTGTGCAAATGCTGGGCGTTCTTTTCGGAACGTACGATCTGGTTACCCTCTACGAGCGTTGGAATGCCCTCGACCCTGGTGATATTCTGCTTGGGATGTCGGTGCATACCGTCAAGACCATTGCATTTTGGGCGTTTGTGATCGCCTTTTCCATCAAAGTTCCCATCTGGCCCTTTCACACCTGGCTGCCAGATGCGCACACCGAAGCCCCAACTGCAGGCTCGATGATCCTGGCTGGTGTGCTCCTCAAACTCGGTGCCTACGGTTTTATCAGACTCGTGCTGCCGCTCTATCCGCTTGAAGCAAAGATATTTGCAGGCGCACTTGCCTTCCTTGCTGTTGCTGCGATTGTCTTTGGTGCATTTGCTGCGTACGGCCAGACAGACTTCAAGAGGCTGGTTGCGTATTCGTCCGTTAACCATATGGGGTTTGTGGTGCTCGGTATCGCTGCGGCAGGTCTGGCAGCGGGCACACCCGATGCTCATATCGCCATGAACGGCGCGGTCTTGCAGATGTTCAATCACGGTTTATCCGCGGCCGGCATGTTCTTCCTGGTCGGTGTGATCTATGAACGCACGCACACCCGCAACCTTGAAGATTTTGGCGGCTTGTTCCCGCTTGTGCCTGTTTACGGCGGTATTTTGGTCTTTACTTCAATGGCTTCGCTGGGACTGCCGGGACTCAATGGTTTCGTTTCCGAGTTCATGGTGGTGCGGGGCGCATTTCCAGTGCTGACGATCTATACAGTAATCTCCATGCTTGGCCTGCTTTTTACGGGTGCCTACATTTTGAAAGGCATCCAGAAAGTATTGCATGGACCCATGAATGAACATTGGGCGCATGGCGAGCATAAACTGACCGAGATCAACACACGCGAAATTTGTGTAATGGTTCCGTTGATGGCTTTGATTTTGGTCATCGGCATATGGCCCGCGTGGATCCTTGAGGTAATTAATAAGACGGTGACAGCCCTCTTCTAATGCGTAATTCATAATGTGTAATTTATGGAACACGGATTACGCATTATGCAATACGAGGTGATTATGAATTTTCCAATATTAAGTATTATCACTTTCCTTCCCTTTGTTGCAGGCGCCATTATCTTGATGATGCCCCCCGAACGGAAGAATGAAACCCGCGCCATTGCGCTCGCGGCGGCGTCCATTGCCCTTCTGCTTTCCGGCTGGGTCTATCTGCAATATTTGCTGGGCGGTATGACGGGTTATCAGTTTACCGAGCAATACAGCTGGCTCCCGCAGCTTGGCATCACATTGCATTTCGGCGTGGATGGCATGAGTGCCCCGCTTGTCCTGCTGACGGGTATCGTCATGTTCACTGGGGTATTGATCTCCTGGGGCGATGACGACAAGCATGTCAAGGCCGGCATTCAGGACCGCCCGCGTGAATTTTTCGCCTTCCTTTTCCTGCTGGCAGGCGGCGTATTTGGCGTGTTCGTCTCGCTTGATCTGTTCATGTTGTTCTTCTTTTATGAAATCGCGGTATTTCCGATGTACCTGCTCATCGCCATTTGGGGATGGGTAAAGACTCGTGAATATGCCGCCATGAAATTGACCTTGTACCTGTTCATCGGTTCAGTCGTTTCTCTGGTCGGCGTGCTTGCCATGTACTGGGCTCAATATCAAAACACAGGCATGCTCTCGTTTGACATGCTTCAAATGGAAAACGCCGGTTTCTCAGCAACTTTCCAATATATTTGGTTCCTGCCTGTCTTCTTTGGTTTTGCGGTGCTGGGAGGCATCTGGCCTTTTCACAACTGGTCGCCGGATGGCCACGTTGCCGCACCGACCGCAGTTTCCATGTTCCATGCGGGTGTGTTGATGAAGCTCGGTGCGTTTGCAGCTTTGCGCGTAGGCATCATGCTGCTGCCCGAAGGCGCAAAGCAATGGTCATGGCTTATCATGGCGTTTGCGGGCATTGCGGTAGTGTACGGCGCGTATATTGCCTTCGTGCAAACCGATATGAAATATATGATCGGCTTCTCCTCTGTATCGCACATGGGGCTGGTCATGCTTGGAATTTCCACTCTCAATCAAACCGGTCTGACAGGCGCCGGCGTGCAGATGTTCTCACATGGTGTCATGACGGCTCTTTTCTTTGCCATCACCGGCATGATCTATGACAGGGCGCACACTCGTATGATCCCTGAACTTGGCGGCATTGCCAAAGTGATGCCTTTCGCCACGATCGGTTTCATCATCGGCGGTCTTGTTTCAATGGGTATGCCTGGTTTCTCCGGGTTCGTTGCGGAGTTCCCGATTTTCATGGGCGTTTGGCGTGAGCAGTGGCTGGTGGCTGTTATTGCGAGCATTTCAATTATCATCACGGCTGCTTACATCATGATGAATATACGTAAAGTGTTCTTTAGTACAATGCCTGAACAACTGGAGGGTCATGTGGGCGATGTCACAGTTTTGGATAAAGTGGCGATTACCACTTTATGCTTCTTTATGATCGTCATTGGTTTATTCCCTGCCGTCATGGTTCCCATGGTGGAAAGAGGCGTTGAGAATATCCTGCGCCTGCTGGGAGGTGCATAATGTTTTCTCCGCTAATATTCGCTTCCATCCTCCCCGAAATTCTGATCCTGGCAATTGGTCTCTTGATCCTTGTGTTTGAGCCGTTTTGGAAGGAGGACCAGCGGCGCAATGTGGGCTGGCTCACTGCGGGCGGCCTTTTCCTGGCGATCCTTATCAGCCTGCTGTTTGGTCAGCCCGGCGAACCGACAGCCGTGCTGGGCGGCATGATCCGCTTTGATTGGCTGGGCTTCTTCTTCAAGATTTTGTTCATGTTCGCAGGTGCAGTGACGGCCCTTCTCTTGATGGATCACGAAAGGGCAGGACGCCGCGGCGAGGCTTATCTCCTGCTGCTTGCCTCGCTTCTTGGCATGAACCTGATGGCTGTTTCCTCCGACCTGATCATGCTCTACCTCGCGATTGAGACCGCGTCGATCCCGCTTTATGTCCTGGCCGGTTTTTTGCTCGCAGACGAACGCTCTACGGAGGCAGGTTTCAAGTATTTGCTGTTTGGCACACTGGCTTCGACTATCATGCTGTATGGCTTCAGCTTGATCTTCGGTTTCTCCGGCACGACTGACCTGTATCAGATTGCAGCATTATTTACCACAGGTAATATTTCCCCGCTGCTTGCTTTCGGTGTGTTGACTCTCGTCCTGGTTGGACTTGGCTTCAAAGTTGCCATCGTTCCGTTCCACTTTTGGGCGCCTGATGTATATCAAGGTTCTCCCACTCCTGTGGCGGGTTATCTTTCCACGGCCTCCAAAGCCGCTGGTTTTGCAGTGATCATCCGTTTGTTCTTTGTGGCTTTGCCGGAATTCTCCGTCTCATGGACTTTGATCCTTGCGGCGCTTTCAGCGATCACCATGACAGTCGGCAACCTGCTCGCGCTTCCGCAGACCAATATCAAACGCCTGCTTGCGTATTCATCCATTGCGCATGCGGGATACGCGATGATCGGCGTGGTGGCATTCAGTCAGCTTGGCGCAGCGAGTGTGGTCTTCTATCTTGCGGCGTATATCGCCACAAATCTGCTCGCCTTCGGCGTTGTGATGGCCTTCAGCCGCATAACCGGACTGGAGGAAATTACGGATTATGCAGGCCTAAGCC